>RCUK01000299.1_pt1 | contig 53042 bp, 51 predicted proteins | sample 2166381 | NCBI WGS metagenome assembly RCUK01 (sample SAMN09932809, study PRJNA488358) | compost metagenome | isolation source: compost soil in an enriched community | place: Germany: Experimental Botanical Garden | reverse complement strand
CTGACGCACAGACTGTCTTAAGCCAGTTGCCTGCAAACATTTTGGAAAATATAGAACTGATCACTTCTCCTTCTGCTAAATATGATCCCGATGGGAAAGCCGGTATTATCAACATCGTAACCAGGAAAGGCGCCAATGACGGATTTACATTGACTACAAATGCCCAGGCCGGACTTCCAAGTACAACAGGCTATGATAACAAAGAAAAGCCCAAGCGTTTTGGTGGCGATATTACCCTGAACTTTAGAAAAGATAAATGGGACATATCTGTGGGTGGGAATTATCTGCGGAATGATAATGCAGGGTTCCGTGAAGGGGATGTATTTACAAAAAATTTCACCCATAATACCATGACCCGTTTTCCTTCTAATGGCGAACGTAGTTTTGATAAATATAATTATGCAGGTAGGTTATCTGCAATTTACACCCTGGATAAAAAGAACACTTTTTCTATCGGTTTTTTTAGTGGAAAGCGTTTTCAGGCTCGTCTGGCTGACCTTGTTTACTCCAATAGTACTTCAGTTCTTTCAACTGGGCTTCCGATCAGGTCAAGCACTTATTACAATTCCAACCTGCAAACCAAGGAAGGGAATTTTACCCTCGGCAACCTAGATTATACACATACTTTCGCAGATAAATCTTCATTAACAGCCTCGTTGCTCTATGAACATGCCAATTTATATGGAAATACCAGAAACAGAAATCTAGGGTATCCTAATATAGCAGATACCATACAGTATGTTTTTAACCCCTATAAGAACCCGATTAATGGATATAGATTTAAGCTCGATTACGCCATTAATATTGGTAAAGGAAAATTAGAGAGCGGGTACCAGGTTAGATATGATACCCAAGACGGACAGTTTGATTACTTTGTCACCCCTGCAACTTCACAGCCGGATGCCAATAGGTTTAGAGGAAGTGCGAGGGCAAAAAACAAGATCCATTCGGTTTACTCGCAATATTCAGGCAAATTGAACAAACTGGAATACATTGGAGGATTGCGCTATGAATACGCCACCAGAACATTAAATCTTTCTTATGATCCTGCAGCTCATGAACTGGATCTTTCGAACCTTTTTCCCTCTTTAAATCTTCTTTATAATATTTATGATGGATTGAGGTTAAAGGCTGGGTATTCAAGAAGAATCCAGCGTACAAATAATTATGAGCTTAATCCAATTCCTGAAAGGGAGCACTCCGAGACTTTGGAACAGGGCGATCCTGACCTAAAACCGTCGTTCATCGATCTTGCAGAACTCGGATTGACCAAGACCCTTAAGAAGGGCTCTTTTTTTACAACATTATATTATCAAAACACTAAAAATCCTATACAGCGTGTAAACAGCGTTTATGCAGATACGATCTTAAACAGGGTATTTACAAATGCAGAAATGGCGCGTTCATTCGGCCTTGAGCTGGGAGCCAATCTCCAGCTTGTTAAGTGGTGGAGTCTTTATCTGGGGGCTAACCTGTATAATTATAAGGTTTCAGGGAATTTAAATGTACTTGGAAACAGCTCGATAGTAGATAATGCAAACTGGGTATACTCTATAAACACGAACACCAGTTTAAACCTCAACAAAACCTGGAGTTTACAGGCAAATGTGAATTATTTATCAAAACGGCCAACCGCGCAAGGTGAGGATTCAAAGTTTCTGGTTCCCAATGCTGCTGTTAAGAAAACATTCATGAATGGCCGTTTTTCTGCAACTCTACAGTGGCAGAATATGGATCTTGGCATGAACCAATCCAACAGACAACGAATCACTACATTTGGAAAAGACTTCTATACCACTACCAATTATATTTACGAAACTGACGTTTTCTTATTGAATTTCAGCTTTAACCTGAACAAGCTTACCGGTAAATCTAAACTTCCTTCCAGCGAATTTGGTGATAAGGAGTTTTAACGCACCAATCGCGATTGGCACGTCGTCTGCATTCAATGTGAAACGATCAGATGAATATTCAGTTAATCGGTTACAATTCAGGAGTTGTAATTAATATCCAGTTTAGTCAGAGTCTTTTTAACCTTATAACCCGGAAAAAGTTTCAAAAGATATCTTATCCGTTTGTCGTTTTATAAATAAAAATTAATTGTGTTACAGATCATTTTCGTTTACCCATTTCTTTAATAAAATAATTTTTCTCTCTAGATTGGCTCATCTTTTACCATTTAACACTCGTTTTGTGGTTAGAAAAATCTTTCTTAATAATAAGTTTTTCGGAAATCAGATCATAATCCCTCATCATTGATTGTAGGTTATTGATTTGCACTAGGTGTTTTAGATATTTGAGGTCAGCTACGAACTTCGTAGCTCAGCTGTTCGATTTTTTATTTTATTCGGATTTTTTCAATCTTAATATTTTCAGTTTTTTAAACAAAGTGTTTTGAAAACCGGGTTTATCTTTTGCGAAATCACCCTGTCGCCATCATACACTAGTCTAACATTGAGCTAAGTTTCTGTACTTAAGAATTACTCTGTTTGCTAGAGCAAGGCCGCCGCCTTTTCCCTCAAAAACGCCTCTTTATCTTTTCTAACCTCTTTAAGCATTTCTTTACTTTCTTTTGGTAAGGTAAAATATTTATCAGCCCATAGGTTGATTTCGATCATTAAAGGAAGCAAATCAACCCCTTTTTGGGTTAGCTTATATAGTACTTTGGCCTTACTCTCCGGATGATCCTGTTTCGTAATCACCCCATTTGTTTCCAGCATTTGCAAACGGGAGGCCAGAATGTTAGTAGCTATTTTTTCGCCTGATTTTAAAAAATCACCATAAGTACATTGTTTGGCAAACATCAAATCCCTAACAATAAGTAACGACCATTTATCGCCCCATATATCCAATGAGCTACTGATAGGGCATTCAGACCTCTTTTTAATATCCGTCATAAAATAATTTATAAAGTCACTTGCAAAATGAAAGTTATTTATATATTTGTACTTGCAAAATGCAAGCAAATTTATGTAATTTTATTGGAGATACAATGAAAACAACAGAAAATACAGTATTCATCAGCACGAATTGGTTATTACAATTAAGGAAAATGGTGCTTATTAATTTCAGATAATCATGAACTTAAAAGGGAAAACTATTCTTATTACTGGTGGTGGATCGGGGATAGGGCTTGAAGCCGCAAAACAATTCATGCAGATCGGTGCAAAAGTGATTATTACAGGAAGAAATCAAGCCAAACTTGACGCTGTAAAAAAAACTTATCCAGCATTAATTGCTATACAAAGTGATGTTGGAAATGAAGCAGACGCTTATTCACTTTTTGATCAAGTAAGACAACTTGGTGGAGTTGATATTCTCTATAACAATGCAGGTGTTGGTGTGCCACCAGAAAATTTGGGCATTGCCAGTGATCTGCATTTGAAAGGGGCGGCGTATGAAATGGAGGTTAATTACCTTGGTGTTATTCGCCTCAACAATATTTTTATGGAGATGCTAAAATCAAAAGAAGAAAGTGCGATTATCAATACTACCTCAATCCTGAGTATGGTTCCATCGCTAATAGAGGCTACCTATTCCGCATCTAAAAGCGCCCTGGCTTTTTATACCAGATCTTTACGAGAACACCTCACAATTTTGAATGCTAATGTGAAGGTTTTTGAACTATTGCCACCTTTGGTGGATACAGAAATGGTTGCCGATAGAGATGATAAGAAAATAAGCCCAGCACAATTGGTTAAAGAATTGATAAAGGGATTAGAGCAAGATCACTACACCATTAGAGTTGGGGCTTCCAAACTAGTTTATATTTTGAATAGATTTTTCCCGAGACTTACCTTTGGATTGATTAATCCCAAAAAAACAAATTCCACTTTAAAGCCTTAAAATGAAAGCTTTCACTATAAAAAAATACGACAAAAAAGGAGTCCTTGAACTTACTGATGTCCCTGTGCCAGTATTAAACCAAAATGAAGTATTAGTTCAAGTTCATTCTTCCGGCTTAAACTTACTTGATGCCAAGATAAAATCCGGGGAATTTAAAATGATATTACCCTATAAGTTCCCACTTATTTTGGGACATGATGTAGCGGGAAAAATTATTCAGGTTGGAAAGAATGTGAAGCAGTTTAAAGTAGGCGATCAGGTTTATTCTCGCGTTCCGGATTTTCATATTGGAACCTTGGCCGAATATATTGCCGTAAATGAAGCAAGTATAGCATTAAAACCCAATAACCTTTCGATGGAGGAAGCAGCATCAATTCCGCTGGTTGCCTTGACTGCTTGGCAGGCCTTGGTGGAAAAGGCAAATCTCAAGAAAGGGCAGAAGGTATTTATTCAGGCGGGCTCTGGGGGCGTAGGAACAATAGCCATACAGCTGGCAAAACATTTGGGGGCAACTGTTGCAACAACTGCTAGCGAAAAAAGCTTTGAAATGCTTAAAAACCTAGGGGCTGATGTACTGATCGATTACAAAAAAGAAGATTTTGAAACCATATTGAAGGATTACGATGTGGTTTTAAACAGTCAAGACCCAAAGACACTTGAAAAATCATTGAGGATTTTAAAGTTTGGTGGAAAAGCCATTTCAATCTCAGGACCTCCAACTCCAGATTTTGCTAAAGCAATTGGCGCTACTTGGTTTGTTAGGACAATCCTATCTTTCCTTAGTTCAGGTATACGCAAAAAAGCAAAAAAATTAGGTGTTGACTATTCTTTTCTTTTTATGAGAGCCGACGGAAAACAGTTGGCAGAGATCTCTAAACTGATTGAAGAAGGGGATATAAGGCCGGTCGTAGATAAAGTATTTCCATTTGAACAAACTAATGATGCAATGGAATATATCGAGAGTGGTCGTGCCAAGGGAAAAGTAGTTGTTAGATGCAGTTAGCTGCAAAAGGGGGATCGATCAGCTAAGATTCGAGTTAGGCACCTTTAATGAGAACTAAAAAGCGGCACTGAATTTTTATATAGTATAGTTATTTGGCTTTTTAATGTATAACCAATAGTTACTTTAAGGTAAATTTTATCGTGCGAGGATGAGATGCTTTAATGTTTGATTAAAACATTAACCAAAGCGTCTATAGCGTTTTAAACGAGTTTCAGATTGTATTATTTTCATGGAAATCCTACTGCAGTTCTAGAACCAGGTAAGGGATTAACTAAGCTAAAGTTGCTTATGATGTATGACATCTATTCCATTCCCTGGGATATAGCAAGCATTTTTGAAAGCTTTTCACTTACTTTATTGATGTCCTGCTGGCTATGAGAGTAATAGGCATTTTTAAAGCTTTTTTCTGAGATATTTTCAACTTCAGCAGTGCTGTAGTGGCTGGTGACATGCTGGCGGATCTGTTTAGGTCTAGTCTCAAGGATGATTCCGCACTCCACTTGCAGGTGAATAAAAAACGCCAGCTGCTTTACACTAAAAGATACCATATAATCATCCTGGACAATTCCATTTGCTGAAAGACTGGATGCTATCCCTTCAATTTCGCGCAGGTAACAAAGTTCAGCTTCGACAAATTTTAGCAGCGATTCTTTTATCAAGGGTAAATCTATGCGTAGCGAGCTTGAAAGACACGGCGAGAGCCTAATCAGTTCTTTTTTATCCCGCGAGAGTAATTCAAATTGATCTCTTAGCGAGCCAGCAGTATCCAGTCTGCTTAGAATAATCTCGCAGCAGGTTTTGTAGAATAAGGGAGAATTCAGGTTGCATTCTATCAGTAGATTAACCAAATCTTTCCAGCTGCGTATTTTCCCAATTTCGTTTTCTCTGTTTAGGATATCTAAAACAGCTAATAAATAATCCAGCTGATAAAAGCAGACTGCTTTTTTTGGGTTTTCCCTAAAAAGAAAAAGATCATCCAGTACGTTGTGGAGCTTATCATCTGGACTAATGCGCTGGGAGAGTGCTAGCAGGGATGATATCTTATTTTCATTTGAGCGAATAAAATCACTCAATAAAGCTTGGGGTACTTGCAAGGATTTATCCCAGAACTTTGGAAAGTGGATCTCTAAATTAAAAATCAAACCTCGGATAATATTAACGCACTCAGTCAGAAAGGGTAATCCTGCCTCTTTAGATGGACTACTGGGATTTTCCATTTTTAGATGTATCCTCTGATAGATCAATAGCAGATCGTTCTGATGCTGGGAAAAACCGATTTGCAGGTTTTCAGGAACGCTGCTACCCAAGCAGTGCTGCAGTGCAAGTAATACCCGCCCACATTCATCTTCCAGTTCAACCAAGATTGATTTTTGTTTCTCTTTAGCTAGCTGTAAATCAGTGCTAATGTTTTTATAAAGGCTATTGATGTAGTCAAGTTGATAATTCATAAGACTGAAGCGTAAAGAGATTAAAAATAATCTAACAGAATTGGAAAACCTTTTTTTTCGGACAAGAGGTGTTTTGACTGATGCATAAACAGCTTTGACTTGTTTAAAGCGAATAGACGGAGTGTCCAAATTTAGGTTTTAGCCAAACTCTCAGGGATAGGCCTTCATAGATGGGCTGAAATTATTATGGGTGGCGATGCATCAGCAGATTTAGCATAATTTTAAATCTTTCTTCAAGAATAGGTTTGGTTAATGTGAATAACCATTTAAGTATTGCAAAAGCATTTTGATTAAAGCTTTATAGTGGTTTAAGATAATAGGCAAGGTGAGTAAAAAGTGAGGTTGCTCAAAGGGTAACCTCTGTGTAACTTGATGAATATAGCCCAAAAGATAAAATTTGCCTTAAGCTCAGCAGCTGCATTTTACCCTCGAGGCTGATGGCTTAATCTAACCTGAATGAAAAATATGATAAAAAAACTAAGTGCCGATTTATATCAGCAAATGAAAACTGATCTTGAAGATTTAAAAGGGAAAGAAATACCTAAAAGCCAAATGCTAAAGGATGCGATTTTAACAGTGCAAAAATACTTGTATAAGTTAAAGGCCTTGGTAGATGCAAATCCCTTTCATGGTGAGGAGGAAGAGATATGGTTTTTTAAAACAGAAAAGCCCAGGTTTTATAGATGGCTAATCTTTTATACAGAACTATTTACAATAGATAATACCAAACCGGTGATTGGGGAGGAAGAACTCAAGGAACACTACAATGATCAGATGCGTTACATTAATCGTTTCTTTAGATCACATGAATTCCATTACCAGTATTTCAGGATGGATAGTGAGGAACTTGATAAGTTATATTTTCTACGAGGCGCGGCATCTGATAAGTTAGATATGAATCTGGTTCCTAGGGTAGATCCATCCTTTGGCACAGGTCATGAGTACCTTTTTTCAAACTTTAAAGCTTATGAAATGCTACAACGATATTTGAGCAAACAGCTTACTTTCGGAATAGATGGTCATATTGAAAATAAAAAGAATAAGAAATTGACTTGGACCGGTGAGAGGGTTGACTTAATTGAACTTATTTACGGTCTGTGGCTTACGGGACAGTTCAATAACGGTGAGGCTGGATTGAGGACAATCGCCGAAGTGTTTCAGGGAATGTTTGATGTGGATTTGAATAGATATGCCAGTAGGTTTTCGCAAATCAAGCAACGTAAAGGAATAAGTAAAACTAAATTTTTGGATCAGATGCGTGATGCGCTACAAAAGCAAATTTATGACTGGGAAGGAGAAATTGCAGGAAAATAAATGTAATGATTTGATACAAATCTGATCAAATACTTCTTGACCGTGCATTAGAAAAGAATCATATAAATTTTTACAGCTAAAAAGGGATATGTTCTTGACCAACATATCCCTCTCATTACTTCATAAATAGAATTTTAAATAGTACCGCTATACCAGAAATAAGTGAAGTTACTTTGAAGACATTTTGAATGAAGGAGGTAGCGAACTTTCCTCGGATGCCCATAATTTATTTGGACGTTTACCCATGATCAGTTCCAATTTTCCACCTTTCATTAAATCCTCGTGGGAAAACCACGATTTATTCCAGATCTGTCCATTTAGCTTTGCTGATTGTATATATTTATTTTCCGGCGCATAGTTCAAACATGCTACTTCGAATTTCTTACCATTTCCAATATCCAGTTTTACATTAGCAAATGTTGGGCTACCAATAACATACATTGGTAGGCCTGGGGTTATTGGATAGAAACCCATTTGAGAAAAAACGACAAACGAGGTTAACCCGCCTCCATCTTCATCACCCGGAATGCCCATCAAATCGTTACGGAACCATTGGGTAAGTAAACTGCGTACGCGTTTTTGGGTGCGCCAAGGTTGGCCTGCATAATTGTATAGGTAAGGGATATGCATGGCAGGTTCATTGCCCATCGAAAACTGACCAACATTGCCTGTATGGTCTGGCAATTGGGAATAAAAGTCAAACCTGCTTTTTCCAAGCGGGGTGTTGTACATTTTCTCCAGCTCATCAACAAAAGCCTGTTTTCCGCCTATCACCTCTACTAAATCACCTAAATTATGCAAGACATCCCAGCGGTAAAGCCAGCCATTGTTTTCATCATACGTCTCCCTTGCACCCAGTCCACCCGAAAACCGGTAATCCAGGGGCTGGATAAATTTGCCGTCAATATCTTTTGGGTGAAAGAATTTGGTATCTGTATTAAATACCGTATGGTAGCTTTTACTTTTCTCTAAAAAATCTTTAGCCTCATCTGTTTTGCCAAGTTGTTGTGCAATGTTTCCTAAGCACCACTCATCGTAAACTGTGCCCAAAGTAACCGCAATAGGCTGGCGTTTTTCAAAACCATGAACCTCTGGCACAGTTTCTTTTTCACCTGGAGGCAATGCTGGAAAATACCCTTTGTCTTTAAAGAACTGATCTAGTACGCCAGCTTTTTTTGCCGACCAAGGCGACAGCGTTTTTTCGGTAATTCCTGCCTTACAGTATTGATAGGCCTCCTCAAGGTTAAAACTTCGAAGGCCCTTGCTATAAGCATCAATTATGGTTGCCACGCCATGATTGCTATTCATTCTGCGACTATCGCCAGTAACTTCTGGAAAAGTTGGCATCCAGTGGTCATCCATTTGCTGCGCCATACGCAAATACGAGTTAATCATATTGCCTTCCATTTTTGGCTCAATGATTACCCGCAGTGGGTGGGTGGCCCTGTAAGTATCCCAGATCCAGTCATCAGTAAAGAAGGGCGTCCCGTTATCATTGTGAACTTTTCCATCGAAGGCGCTAAAATATTGACCGTCTTCAGATAAACTGATCATGCGCTCGTATGTGCGGTAAAGTGAGGTGTAAAAGATGGTTTTAGCTGTTTCATCCGTTCCCTCTACAGCAATTTTTCCAAGGGTTTGATTCCATATATTTTTGCCGTTTTGAGCGACTTTATTTAGCTCATAATCTTTTATTTCCCTATTAAGGTTTCGTTTTGCCTGCTCTACACTAATAAACGATATGCCGTAATGGGCTTTGATTTGCTTGGTATTATCTGGATATTTTAGTATTAGATAAGCATTCTGACCAGAAGTGGATTGTTCCTTTGAGTCGATTTGACCATCCTTTTGCTTGCCGGCAAAAGTGGGGAATAAATCTGTTTGGAAATAAATATATACTTTGGTGTTGTTGCTCAATTTCTGAAAGCCACTTACTACATTTTCTTTGACCGACAGTTCCCCGTTTCTGGTATTTAGAACTAGGTAGGCTGGTGCTGATTTAGAAAAATTAATGGCGTAAATTCCCGATTGGTGTGAAGGAGCAAACTGGACATTAATGCCATAGTCATCTAGATCTACCTCATAATAGTAAGGCTTGATAATTTCATTGTCGTAGCCATAAGCCAACACCGGCTTAATGTTTTTCAAATCGCCCTGAAATGGACTCAAGTTGAATGCTGAACTTCCCCTGTGGCTGGTGATGACTAGCGGTAAACCGTGAATAGTGTTTGCCGTAAAGTTATCTCTTTCTGGATAAACCCTTAGCAGACTGTTCGGCAAATGGACAGTAGGATAGGTGGGAACAAGTAGGTGGCTGATGTTACCAATATAGGGGTTAACATAATCTACCGGCTGTTTTTTTACTTGAGCGTTCACTATACTTGTAAAAAATGTGAACCAGACGCAGCTTAATAAAGCGCAAAAATATTTTTTCATATTTAATTTTTCATAGAACCCCATAAACTTAACGTGTTTTGAATCCGGCATTTTCAACCTTATCAAATAATAAATATATTTAGCTGTGAGGTTTTTGATTAGGAAAGCAAGTTAGTAAAACGATTTATTAAATTTATTGTGAATCTTATCATTTCTGGTGTTTTCTTATTTTTCCAAAGGTTTTTGCCCGTTTTTTTCTTTAGTAAACTTCGATCTGATATCCAGGAATCTTTTAATGTTTTTTCTTTCAGAATAAGATTGATTTGGTATTTTGCAGGCCCAATTAGATAAGGATATGGCTTCAGGTTTTTTTGCAATTTTAGACGATATAGGTGCTTTAATGGATGACGTTGCGGTGAGCGCCAAGCTTGCTGCTAAAAAAACAGCTGGGATACTGGGCGATGACCTTGCCGTTAATGCGGAAAAATCCACAGGTTTCCTATCTTCTAGGGAACTTCCTGTACTTTGGGCAATAACCAAAGGATCATTAATCAATAAGCTGATTATTGTTCCAATAGCGCTATTACTAAATGTGTTTTTTCCTGTGGCCATCAAAGTAATTTTGGTGCTGGGAGGGATATACCTGGCTTACGAAGGCGTCGAAAAGATTGTAGAGTACCTTTTTCATCGCTCTGCAGATACGCATGGGGAAGCTGCTGAGGTTTTAGAAGAAGACGAAAATGCAGAGAAGACAAAAGTGCGATCCGCCATCACCACAGATTTTATTCTCTCCATTGAGATTGTAATTATCGCCCTTGGTAGCGTGCTGGAAGAAAGCCTCACCTTACAGATCGTAACCGTTTCAATTATAGCGCTTTTAGCTACAATAGGGGTTTATGGGATTGTAGCCATTATTGTTAGGATGGACGATGCAGGTTACCGGTTGATCAAACGTTCAAATGGAAAAGGAGCACTTTCATTCTTTGGCAAACTGCTGGTTTCTTCGCTTCCTATAGTGATAAAAGTTTTGAGTGTAGTGGGCACAATTGCCCTAATCCTTGTTTCTGGGGGGATTTTCGTGCACAATATTGAGTTTATGCATCACCTTTTACCAGGCGTCCCTTCAATAATAAAGGAATTTGGTGCTGGTTTAATTGCGGGACTGTTAGCTGTGGCGCTTGCAATGGCAACTAAAAAAATCGTAAAGCTTTTTAAGCGTAAAGCTTAATTTCAAAAAACAGATGACTGTTTTGACGGGATGTGGTTGCTTTATTTTGCTGATTTACAATTAGTAATCATAATTTATTTCCCCCGCATTCTGAGTCTATATTTATTGTTATAGGATCATTAGATACCTCCTGCTTTTAAACGCATGTCTTAAAAAAGTTGATTGCTTTTAAGAAGACTTCGAAGCAACAAGTAAATTGTAAAGCCGTAGAATCCTTCACGGCTTAATTTTTTTAGTGAATTTTTTCTGGATAAGCCTATCCATATTATTTTAATACGAACTATTCTATCTCAATATCCTTTCGATTTGTATTCAGTTAAAGTATCTAAAGCTTCATTTAAAAGGTATTAAGAACCAACTTAAACTCTTTTTCCATCTTTCCTTTTGACTGAAATCAATTTTTTGACTCCCCTTATTCTTATTGATAATTATCAAATCCGTCTATTTTTTGTAGTATTTATAGTGCAATTAGTTTTATTTTTGTTTAATTAGAACGACGATTTTAATATTTTGCATTTGCACATTATCGTCCTTTTGGGTAAAATTAATGGCGCAAATCACGGTAACAGGTTGTGTCGTACCATCAACTCAAGTGGTTTATACCTTCAAGGATAATGGGAGTGGAATATATAACGTGGTTCCTTCAACAGATTTGTCTGCAGAGTGTTATTCCAGCTCGACCTCTGGCTCTCCTTGCGTAATTTGTATGAATGGCCTTAACGGTGGAGGCCACTGCCCACCGGGAAATGGTAACCCCACCAATGGAACTATTGTGAGTTTTACCATTGAAGATTGTCCAATAGACGATTATCTTCTTCCTTTAATTTTGACTTTAGCAGGATTAGGCGGCTTTTTTGTGAGGAAAAGGACGCTTTTACCTGTTTAAATAACCCTTCTTTTTTCTTTTGTCGTAATTTAAACGATGCTAGTTTTATTCTCCTAACGTATTGAAGAAGTGATTGGCGGTACTTTTTATTACTCTGTTCAATTTTAAATTGCAATTGACGCTCATAAATGCGCTGAGCAGAATTATGAATCGCTTTGACAGGGGAAACAAGTCTACCGGTGGTATGAAAATAAGTAATTTGAAAACGCAACTTCAAAATTGTAAACCACTAGCCTATTGTTTCGATTTTGCTTTACTGACTACGATAGCATGCTGATTAAAAGAATAAAAAACAAAAGGAAAAAGAGTTAAAAGCATCTGCTCCGTGCCAAGAAAATATTGCCAATGCAGAAGATGAGAGGAAATTTTAAAATAAATCGTTAGTGATCATTATATTGATCCTCAAATAAAAATAATTAGATGTCGAAACTTTGTTATGCACGCCGGTGAAACGTTTCGTTTCTCGGCTGGGACAAGGTCTTTGACATACGGGAACGAAGCATTATCCCGCTAGCGCGGGAAATTTTGCGAAGCCTTGATCTTTCAGGGTGAAAGCGCAGAGGCAGGCTGTAGAGTCCGGCTTGTACAAGCCGAGGTGAGTAGTTCCGAAAAAAATAATTCAGTTTTGAATACAAAAATGGGCAGGCGCGCTAATGGCGTTTCTGCCCATTTTTTTTGCCCTCACTTTGCCTATAGTTAGAGGCACTTTTCTCATTAACCTTTTTGTTAATTATAGTTTGATTGCATTGATCATTCAACCTGACTTAGTCAGTCTTACAATTACGAATCATCCGGAGCTTTTGGGCTAGCTAATAAACCGCATTATGGAAGAAAATAGATACGATCTTAACAAGATTAGGGAAGAAACCGACCTTGTAACTCTGCTTTCAAAACTAGGTTATCAGCCGCTTAAGCGATCCGCAGGAGAACTTTTTTATCTTTCCATGCTCCGCGATAGTGATACTATGCCTTCATTTTGCGTGAACGAAAAGTTAGGTATCTGGTATGATCATGGCCTAGCTAAGGGAGGCAATGTAATTGATTTTGCCTTGAGCTACTGGCCTGCACTCACTTTTCGGGAATCGATCGGGAAATTACTCGAAGCCTATGGGAATCCTGATGCTATACCACTCAAAACTAAGCCAGCTCAAATCGAAATACCTTTAAAACATCCTTCTTATTTAGTTAGGGAGGTAAGAGAATTGGGAGGGAACCCTGCTATCAGTGATTACCTGGCACAAAGAGGAATTTCAGCAGTTGCAGGTGGATTTATTAGAGAAGTTTATTACAGCATTAAAAAGGACAATGGGGATAGAAAAGAATTATTTTCTGCTGGCTGGCAGAATGATCTTGGAGGATGGGAGGTAAGAAACAAACTGTTTAAAGGGTGCCTTGGTAAAAAATCCATGAGCTTCGTTTCCGGAGATCTGGATAAGCTTACTGTATTTGAAGGGATGATGGATTTTTTAAGTTGGAGAATTGAGCACCCCGAAAACAGTGCAAGTGCCTTGATTTTAAATTCAGTTTCTTTTTTAAAGCCCGCAATAGAAAAAGCCAGCGAATACGCTCAGGTTGAAATATTTTTTGATCATGATCCTTCAGGAAGGAAGTCAACCGAGGAGTTTTTGAACAAGCTAAGCTATAGTAATGACTGCTCTATAATTTACCAAGGTTATAATGATTATAATGAAATGATTCAGCATCGGCTGAAGGGGGTTGTAAAAACGGATACAGATCAGAATATAACTTTATTTCGAAAAACAGGACGGTAGTTAGAATGGGAGTTTCTAACGATAACCAAAAGCTATCATAACCAACATATTTTCTCAAGCCATCAGTGGCTGATTTCTAAGCCTTTCCTCCATTCACAAAATTCTATTACGCTAAACTTTATCATTTATGACTAGAGCAAAAAGATCCGGTCGCCGTGGAAATCCGGTGCGATGTTATTTAAGTGATCATGAATATTCAAGGCTCATTGCCTTCGTAACCCCAATAGGCATTTCCATCTCAGAACTCATCAGGCAGGAACTCATCTATGGTTCGACGCTTGATGTTAACCCCTCTACCTTGCTACAGGTATTCACCCAAATCGGCGCAGATTTATCCCGGATCCATAGTCAGCTGCAAAAAATAAGTGAAGAGCTAGCCATAGTGCCAATGGATGAGATAAAAGAAGAGCAGCGCTTTCGGCTAAAATTAATCGCCCAGGAATCTGAAGCAGTAACAGAGTGTCTTACCAAAGCAATCAGGATGATGATGATTAGAATGGACAGAAAAAGAAATAACTTATGAATGCAGTAATAGTGCGGCTATTTACCAAGTCCAATGGGTTTCCAGCGGTTAACTATAATATGGACAAAGTAAATGCCAGTGCAGCCGAGCTGCTTAGCGTGAGAAACATGGATCTATTGAAAGCCTATTCCTTTATCCGCTCTATTGACATTGAACATTATTTTGGCGCAATTGCCTCACTAAACACCAGAAGCCATTTTGACCAGTTTCATGCGGTGCTATCTACTAAAGGAACGCAGATGGATAAACAGGTGTTTTTAGATATTGCCCACAAATGGCTAGAGGCGATGGGATATAAAGGGCAACCTTATTTGATTTTTCTGCATACTGATACCCCTAATCGGCATATTCATATTGTATCTACCGATGTAAGGTTAGACGGAAGTAAGATTTCTGATTCTTTTGACCGAATGCGCGCAGTGACTGAGCTAAACCGGATCTGCGGGGTGGATGAGAGTAAGTCTTTTGAGGAAGATATTTCTCGGCTGATCAAATACCGCTGCAGCAGTACGGATCAACTCGAAACCTTATTTAAACAAAAAGGGTACCGCTTCTTTAGCCATAAAGACAACTTTTTAGTGCGTAAATATGGGAAGACCTTAATCAGAATTCCAACTGACGCGTTACTGAGCCGCCTTTCAGCCGCTAAAGCAGATTTTAAAAGAATAGGGGAGATCAAATCATTTATTTCCAGCGCCATGCTTATCCATAATAGAAAGCCCGAACCGATTTATCAGCTGGGTCCTGGTGGGGCGTGGCGGAAAATTGTTGCCTACCGATCGGATCTTGCTGATTTTTTGCATTCAGCTGCCAATTTGGAAGTCGTTTATCTTTTTTCAAAGAGAACAATTACCGGTTTTATACTTATTGACCACCATACCGCTCAGCTTTTCGCTGGCGAGGAGCTTGCCGATCTTCATTATTTCATGGGTAGCTTAAAGCAGCAGTCACCTGCATTAACGCCCAGTCATCAGCGCTAGGTCAAAGGCAAATTGCATTAATTTTTCACCTACTAATTCTTTGACTTATGGTTATCGCATTTGGCAATGTCAAGCCAGGTACGGGCAAGAGCACCTTACTTTTACTCTTAGCCAATTACCTCGCCAGCAAGGGAAAAAAGAAAATTTATCTGGTGGATATGCAAACCGAGGGAGCATTGGGGCTGCTTTTTGAAAGGTCACGCATACTAGAGCACCAGTTGCCTTTCGAATACTTTCATTGCGATCTGGATCATTTTGCGCTTTTGTTTGCAAGGCTTGCATCCGTAGATGCTTACATTTTAATCGAACTTTCTTCTAGTATGCATGATGAGCGGATTTTGAGCGTTTTCTCTGAGCTGCAAATCCTGATCTGCCCGTTTTGTTACGACAGCCCAACCCTAAATTCCTCCATTTACTTTGCCAGCCTTGCACGCAGGATTAAGCCTCACCTTGAAATACTTTTCCTGCCTAACCGCATTATTAGCTCAGCGGCTTATGAATTTAAGCCGGAAATCGATGCGCTATTGCGGCAGATTGCCCCATTATGTCCTGGCATTGGCGAACATATCGGTTTTCAAAGGATAAGCTCTTTGCAATTGCCGCCAGCATTGATTGACCGCTCCTGCGCTACCCTGGATTTGATTTACTCGCTTTACCTGACTAAAAAAGAATAACCATTTATTAACCCTAAATTTTTTATCATGACCAACTGGACCCCATTTATTTATGGCCTTGGAGCAGTTTACCTCCTTTATTATCTAGCCAATCTCGCTTTTGATCTCTTAAGGCCCAAGGCCATGGGTCAGCCCGGCGGCGGCTCACTGACTATCTCGCTTGCGGATTTAGAAGATCCTATAGATGCAACCGCTTATAGCCTAGTGCCCGCTAAGGATGAATCCCAGCCCCCAGAGCTACTAAGTTCCGGAGCAATTAGTAGCTCCGGGGGAGTCCTTTTCGGGGAATTACTCGATCTGGCTGCTAAAGATGCGATTCTTTTCACCCGGCAGATCCCTGCTTAAGTCTTACCCCCTATGTACCGCACTAAAGCTTTATCCTTTTTACAGGTCAGAATCGCCGCCCGACCAATCATGCTGGCTTTACAAGATCCCCCTGGCATCAAAGAATTTTACCAGGCCAGTTCTTCCATGCATGGCTATTATTACAGTTTTTCAGATCTCAGTCTTGTACTAGGTGCGATCGTAGGCATGCTGGGCGGGCTTCGGGTATATCTTAACTGGCAATCTGGCCGCCATCACATCGATGCCCAGGTGATGGGCTGGTTTTTTTCCAGTCTTTTCCTTTTACTCTGCTCGGTATTCCTGCGCGGGCTATTTGGTCTATAACTCATTCAACAAACTCTAAACTTTAAAATCATGAACATCCAAAAAACAAAAAGATTCTTTCTCTGTGCTACTGGCCTGCTTTGCGCTAGCTCACTCTTCGCCCAAGGCGGAGGTACTACAGGGATTAATGCCGCAACTTCTTCGCTGACCAGTTACGTTGACCCCGTTGGAAATTTGATTCTGGGGATTGGCGCGGTCGTGGGGCTTATTGGCGGGGTAATGGTGTATATCAAGTGGAATTCGGGTGACCGCGATATCAATAAGGAAGTGATGAGCTGGGGAGGCTCCTGCCTTTTTCTGGTACTGGTTTCGGTGGTCATTAAAGCATTTTTTGGCGTATGAATGCAGCAAAAACTTTTCCAGTCTACAAAGGGCTCCAGAAGCCCTTAACTTATAAAGGCCTTAAAGGGAAGTTCATTGCCTGGGGGGCTGTGGCGCTGGTTTCAGGGCTGGTACTGGGCGGAGTAAGTGGGGCTTTTATCAACATGTACCTGGGATCCGTAGTTGCCCTTAGTAGCGTAGGTGGAATGCTTTACTACATCCTCTCCCAGCAAAAAAAAGGATTGCACAGTAAATCCCGGCACAATGGCATTTTCATTCAACCCCTAAACATAAAAATCCGTTATGAAAACAAAGCAAACCTTTGAGCTTCCTTACTGCGGCATTGCCCCATCAGCAGGAATCGATCTGCTTTATGGTGAGCGTGGGGATTTTTCGGTAATTATTAAAATGACCAACCCCGTGCTCCAGTATTCTGCTGATGGGGCAGCCTACCTCGCTTTTCATCTCTTATTGATCAATATGATCAAGATCTTGGGAGAGGGACATATCATCCAGAAACAGGATATATTTTCCTCGCTTCACTACCAGGCGGAAAAGAGCGATGAATTTTTGCAGCAAAGTTACAACGATCATTTCAGTGGCAGATCATACACGAAAATTACCACCTATCTGACCCTTACCCGGCTCATTAAAAAAGGAAGCTTTTATGTCTATGATGCTAAAGCCATAGCTGATTTTAGCTCCAAAGTGACCAAGGTGATTGATCTTCTACATCAAAATGGCCTTGACCCTGTGCTGCTTAAAGAAAAAGAAATCAACGGGCTGATTAAGAGAATACTAGCTATGGACTTTTCCTCCCCGCAGATTGTCCTTAACAACCTTAAAGCCAAAGATGATGGTCTTGAAATTGGTGAAAAGCATATCAAAAGTATTTCGCTAATCGATATTGATGCCATAGATCTCCCAATGAGCCTTGGCACTTTCAAAGAGAAAAGCGATGGAAAGGCTTTCAATGATTTTCCTTTAGATAACCTTTACTTTTTGCATCAATTGCCCAGCTACGACTGTCTAATTTATAATCAGCTATTGGAAATTCCCCATCAAGGATTAACCCTGAACAAGCTTTCTCTCAAGCGTAAACGCCATGCAGGGATTCCCGATCCTGCAAACCAGATGTGTGTAGAGGATATCGATAAACTGCTCGTAGAGGTGGCAAGGGAAAACCAGCTGCTGGTCAATGCCCATTATAATATGCTGCTATGTGCTAAAGAAGCTGATCTTGCTAAAGCGGTCAACTACATTGAATCTTTGCTTTTCTCCAGCGGAATTATTCCCTCTAGAAACGCCTACAATCAATTGGAACTCTACCGATCAATTCTTCCTGGAAATGGCGTATCACTTAAAAGCTATGATTGGTATCTGTTAAGCTGCCAGGCAGCGGTATGCCTGATGTTTAAAGAAAGACTTCCAGAAAGCGAAAAGAGTGATTTTTTAATTCACTTTACCGATAGGCAAGGCATTCCTGTAGGTATAGACCCGGCGGATATGCCCATGAGAAGTGGTAGGATTTCTAACCGCTCGAAATTCGTACTTGGCGGATCGGGATCGGGAAAATCTTTTTTTATGAACGCGCTCATCCAGCAGTATATGGGCTACAACATGGACGTGGTCATTGTGGATACCGGGCACTCCTATAGCGGGCTGTGTGCATACTTCAATGGCAGGTATCTTACCTACAGTGAAGAGCATCCCATTACCATGAACCCTTTCGCGATTTCTAAACTTGAGTATAATATTGAAAAGAAAGACTTTTTAAAAACTTTGATCTGCCTACTTTTACGCGGGGCGAATGGAGAAGTATCCCAGGTGGAGGATACGGTGATCTCCGGGGTGATCTCGGCCTACTACGCCCATCATTTCTCCTTGGCGCATCCAGCACCTTTGGATTTTAATTCTTTTTACGCCTATTCACTGGAAAAGATTGCGCAGATCAAGCAGGAAGAAAGGATAAGCTTTGATTTGGATGAATACCGCTATGTGCTTAAAAAGTTCTGCTCTGATGGAGAATTCGGAACCCTGCTCAACCAGCAGGTAGATGATTCTTTGTTTTCTGAACCTTTCATCGTTTTCGAAATCGACGCTATCCGCGAACATAAAGTGCTCTTTCCCATTGTCACCCTAATCATTATGGATGTTTTTTTACAAAAGATGCGCCATCGTAGCCAGCAGAGAAAAGCATTGATTTTAGAAGAAGCATGGAAGGCAATTGCCTCTCCGCTAATGGCGTCCTACCTGGTTTACATGTATAAAACGGTGCGTAAATTTTGGGGTGAGGCAATTGTGGTTACTCAGGAACTGGGGGATATTATAGGCAATGCTATCGTAAAAGACAGCATCATTGCCAACTCAGATACCATATGCCTCTTAGATCAGGGCAAATTTAAAGAGAACTATACCCAGGTATCCGCTTTGCTTTCGCTAAACGCAGTTGAACAAAGAAAAATATTTACCATCAACGCCCTGGATAATAAATGGGGCCGCGGTAGATTCAAAGAAGTGTATATCAGAAGAGGCCTCATGGGAGAAGTCTATGGTGTAGAAGTATCACTCAGGCAGTATTTGACATTCTCAACCGAAAAGCCCGAAAAGCGCGCACTGGAATACTACGTCTCCCGTGAAGGATCCTTTCACCAAGGCCTTGAAACCTTCATTTCTGAGATGGAGTCTTGTGGCCTTTCTCTAGATGCTTTTGTGAAAAAAGTTAACCATTTACTTTAAAATTCAAGACTATGAAAACAATCTGTTTATTTCTGCTTTTGATGCAATTAATTGCTTTTTCTGCACCCGCTCAAATTTATGTTGACCCGGTAACTTCGGGCGCAGTCGCTGCTGGATCCTCGATGATGGATTCTCAGCTAAAAAAGAGCAATAATGAGCTGACCTTAATCCAAAGGGCGCAGCTATCGGTTACCGCGCAGCTAGGTATTGCCAATGATTTGCAGCGAAATATCTACCGGGGTTTGAGTGAGGTATCCGCTGTGATGCGTTCGCTACTTTCAGTAAAAGATATCTATGAGATATCCCAGGACATTATTCAGGATGCCAATAAAGCCATTGTGATTGCTAAAAATAATCCCCAGCTGTTGTTATTTGCCCAAAGTGGCGCCCAGGAATTTAAAACGCGGGCGACGAGCCTTGCTACTGAGGTTAGTGGTTTTGTGCTGCGAGGGGGAAAGGAATCCTTAATGGATTCAGGCGAAAGGATAAAGCTACTCAATAGGATTGTCCTTGAGCTAAGCATCATCAGGGGCGTATCTTACGGGATTTACCGCTCGATGTATTGGGCAAAGCAGCGCGGTTTTTTTGCTTCCATCAACCCCTATAGTGGGTTTATCAATATCGATAAGCGCATTGCCGATGATATTCTTTTCAAAGCCAAAATGCTAAAGCGATGAAAAATATCCTGCTTTTTTTACTGCTGCTATCCTCTAGCGCTAGTCTGCAGGCCCAGATTAATATCACTCTATTGCATCAGCTGGTTGCTGAAAGTAAATCCGAACATCAGCGGCAAAGCCAGCTCCGGGATAAACATGGCGCAGCGCTTGCAACCGAATCACTGAATAAAGCTGAAATGGGGAATTTAAAAGATAGCTACCGACAGATTTCCTCCCGCTTTTCCCTCGCTGGTCCGCTGCTGAGTACCCTTCAAATTAGCATTGAAGCAGCTCCTTTAATTTCCGATATCTCCCTTCACGAGTCTGAGCTGATTTCGCTCTGTGAGCATGATCCTATGCTGATTCCTTTGGGCCTTGCTGCACAGGCTGACCTTGCACAGCGTTCAGCCTTGCTGCTTAAATTTCTGTATGGTCTGGCCTTAAGCTATACGGAGCTTTCCCAGATGAGCCCTTCGGATAGGAAGCTTCTTTTTGCCCATGGAATCACCCAGCTGCGATCAATCAGTGGTACTTTAAAAGGATTGTGCCAGGTAATGCGTGCATCAGCGCAGGCAAGAAAGAATCAGATAAATCCCTTTTCTGATTTCACTGCCCGCGACCGTGCCCTGGTTGAGCGAATTCTCCAATCAGCAAGACACTTAAAGAATTGAAAAATGAAACTGATCCTTTTATTATTTGCCTTGAGCTGCACTAGATGTGTTTTAGCCCAGCGGATCGTTTTTGACCGTCGGCACTTTGCGATTGTAAATGAAAATAATGCGGTAAGGCTTTCAGCTGAACTCAGCCATCAATCTGACCTGAGGAAAATTACTTCCCACTTGAAAGATATCCAGCTCAACCTAACTGGGGTAATACTTACCGAGCAGCTCATATATGCTTCCTTGACCCAGGTCGAAAATGGACTAAAGGGTGCCTATGCGCTTCGCCAAATTGCTGAGCTGAGTTTAGAAATTATTGCTGAGAGCAAAGAGGTGCTCGATGCTGCACGTTTCTCGCCAGCGCTATTACTCTTTGCCCAGACTAACTGCCAGCAGCTTGAAGGCCGAGGGGTAAAGCTTGTTCAGGAAGTATCTACAGTGGTGATGCGCGAAGGGGAGAACCTGCTCATGGATTATGCTAGCCGGGATGCGCTTTTAAAAAAGATATCCCTGGAGCTTAAAACCATCAGGGCACTACTCTATAGCATCAAAAAATGCATGTACTGGGCTAAAGTAAACGGAATGCTACAGACCGCAAATCCCTTCAAAAGTTTTATTAATACCGATAAGCGGATGGTAGAAAATCTGCTGCTAAACTATAAAACATTAAAAAGAAAATGACTAAACTTCTCTTATTGTTCCTGCTATGTGCAGGAGGCTTCCATGCCCGGGCGCAGCGGACCATTCATGATGAACACATTGAGCACCAACAGGAGCGTATGGTCTTTAAGTCCTGGGACAAGGATAAATTTACGCCAAAGCCTGGGTTTTTAGGGCTCAATCCACTCTACTGGGCTACTTGGGGACTGCATCCCAATTACCCTAAGACCGATCTGCGGCCACTTGGCCCTTTTGGACCCCAAACCCAGCGGCTGTTGCTCGCTGCTGCCACTTCCAGAACCGATGAAGCTTATAGCCTGCATAGCGATACGCTAAAAAATACAGCTTTATCAAAGTCTTCTGTTTATTCCGGGCTGCTTTCGGATTTAGATCCACTATGGCTGCTGTATTACCAAAAGGAATTCGCTTCACTGATCCACCCTGGGGCAGATCCTTTAGATGGGGCAATGGAAAGGGAGAAAAAATACCTGATTTCAAGCGGGCTTTACCAGTGGTATCTCTCTGAAAGGGATGGTATTGCTGAAAGGTTGGGGCTTACCCGAAAAACAACCCTGCAGCGTGGCGAGCGCCTACTGTCTTATCAGCGCCTACTGGGTGAATATCAAAAGCTCCAGTCTACATGGCTTGAAAAAAAGCGCTTGGCTGGGAAATATATTTCGCTTTCAGAGGTGAAAAAACCTGCCAAGGCTAGCAAAAACCTTTCGAAATGGGACAAGATTGATATTACAATAGCTGACAGAATACTAAAAGAGGCAGCATTAAAGATGGGAGGAAAGCTATGAACAGTTTGTTAATATCAACCGGCACTGCCGGTTTTTTTGTGCAATCACCCTCTCCTGCGGTTCCTGATTCTTTTAAAGAAACATTTAACTTTTTACAGGGAAATGGGGTATATGAGGAGGGGACAATGCATTTTTTAAAACAGATGAAATCTGCCATCTGGGCCAGCAACGATGCCTTTATTGCTGATGCCCAGGCACTGTGCGCAATTTTTATGCTCATTTTTTTTGCCATCAAATCTTATGAGATGATCTCGGGGGATAAAAAGCTGGAAATTATGCCACTGCTGAGGCCTTTTGGTCTTTCGATGGTCATTCTCTGGTGGCCGGTATTTACCAAAGTTGTGGCCTTTCCCGCTGAAATTGTTGAAAATAAAACTTCAGCACTTTTTGATACTACCCAAGGGGATATCAATGCGCTACGCATGCAACGCGCCAAGCTTATGGTAGAGGTGGCAGATGAGCTCTTTAAAATCCAGGCAGAAACGGAAGTTGCTAAAAAGGAAGCTGACAGCTGGTATGAGCATGCCTGGGAATCGGTACAAAGCTCGGTGAAAGAGGGCTTTTCTAAACTCTGGAACCCAGTGGTGGAAATGCGTAACCGGCTGCAGATCGGCCTGCAGTTATTGGCAACTTCGCTACTGGAATCCCTTGCAATTTGGATTTTACGCATCAGTGTGTATATCATCTTTATCGTACAAATCATTTTCTCCACGATCCTGATCATCCTTGGCCCTTTTTCGGTGGCAATGAGTATTTTACCGGCATTTCGCGATTCGTTTTCGGCCTGGATCGCCAGGTTTATTTCGGTAAACCTGTATTCAGGGATCGGCTTTTTGGTAATGTACATTGCCTCGCTTTTTCAGCATTATGCCCTGGAGGCAGAAATCAGCCGTTATCAGGAACTGCTTGAAGGATCCGGGGAGAGCATAGAAAAGCTAACCTGGTTTGCTTCCAACGGGGTACTTTCTTTTGGAATGGTCATTATCACTTTCATTATCGGTGCGCTCACCATGTTTACTGTACCAAGCATTTCTACCTGGATCGTATCCACTTCAGGAGTAAGTTCAGCGACCAGCGCGATGAGCTCCGGGGCATCCAAAATGCAAAGCGTGGCTACTAGCGTAATGGGAGGATAGTTATGCTGATTAAAAATATAGAATCTAAAATCCGCCTGGCCAGCTACCTGTCTGTTTTGAGTTTTATACTCTGTTTTTGCCTGAGCACAGTAGTTTGTTTTTTTGCATACCGGCAGGTGAGTGATGCCAGGAAAAGCATCTATTTGCTCGATAGTGGGAATATTCCCTTACTTGCAAAAAGGACAGATCTACAGGCCAACCGCGCAGCGGAGTACCGGGCTCATATTGCGCGCTTCCATAGTCTTTTCTTTTCACTAGGCCCCGATGAAAAATACATAGAAAGCCAGATGCGGCAAGCGATGTACTTAATTGATGAAAGCGGGGTTCAGCAGTACAATAACTTAAAGGAACGCAACTTTTTCTCTTCGGTACTTTCGTCTTCCGCTGTACTTACTATTCAGGCTGATTCGATTTTTCTGGATGAAAAAAATAAGTATTTCCGCTACTACGCTACCCAGAGGATTGACCGCAGGAGTTCAGTAATTACCCGCTCTTTAATTACCGAAGGGCATTTGAGTGATCTGGCAGCACGTTCAGAAAATAACCCACATGCGGTGCTGATTACCCGGTGGAAGACCCTTGAAAACAAGGACCTATCCAATGCTCAAAAAAATCCACTCTAAACGAAATAAGATGAAAAATACCCTCTCTCTTCACCGCCTTCAAGGCGGGATTTCAGCTCTGACCCTTGCAGTTGCATCGAGGTTCAAGCAGCTGCTTATCAAGTATCCCCAGCGAAGCCTTGCGCTAATGTGCCTAGTGCTGTTCACTTCCCTCGTCCTTTGCTTCACCTTGCTCAGGCAGCCTAAAAATTCCTCGCCATTTGCCAGCTCAAAGGCGCAAAAACCAATGGGAGAGGTGGGCGGCGCAGTAAGGGCAGCCACAGCGCTATCGCAGGTGCTCTTGATGCAAAGTGAGCTTAATGAGCGTTTATCGGCTAAACACCTCAGCGCCCAAGACAGCGTGCAAATAGGGCAAATGATCTTTAGAATTAAAACACTTCAAACCCATATCCTATCCCATGAAAAAGATAAACCTTAAAGGCCCCCGCTATATTCTGCCACTAATCTTTTTGCCTTTTATTTTGATTTTATTTGGCCTTTATACCAACAGTTCATCTTCGACCAAAGATCAAGGTGATACTACTCAAAGCTCTTTAAAAAGCGAAATTGCTGAAGTCTCCACCGAGGTTCAAAGCCAAAAGCTCCAGGATAAGCTCCAGGCCTTTCAGGATAAATATACCAAGGGGGATGGCTATAGCGCGGTAGAAAATTTAGCGGACGAAGATCCACTAAAACCTGCAAGCAGCTCAGTTTATTCAGAAACCGAAAAGCGTATGCTCGATTCCATAGAACTTTCTATCCGCTCAAGGTATTCGGGCGGCAAAAATAGTTTTCCAGAGAAGCAGGCAACGCTCAGGAGTAATTTTAGCGGTGCAAAAGAATCCAGTAGATCCCCGCTCGCGCAGGACCGCGCCCTTAGCGAGGCCTTAGCTGCCATGCAAACCCAAAGAAAACCGCTAAGTCCCCAGCAGCCCCAAGAGAAGGATCCTATGGAGATTTTCAGGGCGCAGATGGCCATTATCGATAGCATGGGTAAAGCAAATCAGCCCGCTGAGCACCGGGCGGGAAGAAAGGGACAAGCTATAGCAGAACTTCCCGCTGCCCTAGACATCCCAAATGTATTAAGGATAAGAAAGAGCAGTCCTGAAAAGACAAATAATTTTAACACCATTACTGCCCCGGAAGAACAAGGCGTGAATATCCCAGCTGTAATCGATGAGCAGGTTACCGGATTTTCTGGTTCCAGGATCCGTATGCGCTTACTTTGCGATATATGGGCCGGGAATTTCCTGATCAAAAAGGGGAGCTACCTATATGGCCTAATTTCTTCTTTTTCTGCTCAACGCGTACAGGTAACAGTCAGCTCTGCGCTCATAGCGGGAGAGATCCTGCCCATACACTTGGAAGTTTATGACAGGGATGGGCAGCGTGGCATTTACGTGCCTTCTTCTGTCTTTAGGGAATTTACCAAAGAACTGGCAGGCTCCTCAATTCAAGAGGTTGCTATCGACGAATCAGCAGAAAAAAATAAACAGCTGCTGAGTTTACTCGGAAGGGTATTTCAATCCTCAAGTGGCGCAGCGAGCCGTCTGATTCGCCAAAATAAGGCGCGGATCAACTACGCCTCCATAATTTACCTCATTGACCCCAATCAGCTTCAGTCCAGACAAAAGAACTTTAAAGAAAAAGAAAAATGAAAAAAATATCTTGCTTACTCGCGCTTCTACTAGCCAATTTTTACCTATTTGCGCAAAGGCCTGGCTTCCGGTTTCTTTCCGCCATTCCTAGCGTCGAAATTTCAGCTGGGACAGGCCTCCATTTCCGCTCACCTGAAGCTATCCGGCACGTAGATTTATCGACCAAGCTTCTGAGCGGCGATTTGCCCATAAAGAATTTGCTTAATGTTAAAATTAGCTCCGACTCGGTAAAAAGGAACTTACCGCTAAACCGTGAATTAGGAGTGGTAACCATTGTCGGGGAAACCTTTATGGCGCAATACCGCCTGTTTCTCTCACCTCATATTTCAACTGATAGATCGGCCGTGGATATAGAAATTCTTCCAAGCGAGATGGTTCCGCTAGATCCGTCCCACCAAGATCTTTCAACACCGGAAATTAAGTCCCATGCGATGGCTGTCTTAGCAAAAAGGGGCAGCCGTCCGCTAGCTAGAGCAACTATGCTAGACATCTCCGCACAGTTAAACCAGGTATACGCTGTTGGCGAGCTGATTTTTTTAGATATCAGTTTTAAAAACAAGACCTTAATGGAATATGATATTGATGAGCTAAAGTTTAGTGTTGAAGACAAAAAAGTCCACAAGGCCACTAATCTACAGTCCATAGAAATTTCCCCTGTATTTTCTCTTTATTCCGCTGAGCGTTTTAAAAGGAATTTCCGAAACATTTATGTCATTAAAAAGGTGAGTTTTTCAAGCGAAAAGTTGCTCAAAGTATCAATGAGCGAAAAGCAGTTGTCAAAGCGAACTTTGAGTTTAAATATTTCCTATGGTGATTTGCTCAATGCAGATACCTTTTAAACTGCCCTTATGGAAGAAAGCAAAGAACAGCAGGCGCTGCACCGTTTTTTGCAGTTCTGCATTTATTTATCCCTGTGCTTAGATATCCTAATCTTTATTTACTGCGCTAAAAGCCCCCTGCCGGATTTTCTTTCAAGCTACTGGATGATGCGACCCTTAACCTCGCTTTCCAAAATCATAATCTATAGCAACCCACTATATTCCAGGGGATTTATTTTGCTGCTGATTTGCTTGGTCTCGATTGGTACCCTGGCTAAAAAGGAAAAAGAGCTTGATGCAAAAAAGGCAATTGTCTATCCACTTTCATCAGGACTCATCCTATTTTCCTGCAGCCTTTATTTTTATCATAAGACAGGAAAAGTAATCTTGATCCTTTTGAGCTGGAATGAGCTTGCTTATTGTTTTTGCCTGCTCATGGGGACTATCCTGATTCATATTTCCATGGATAATATTTCAAAAATCATTAGCGCAAGGCTTGGAAAGGACCGCTGGAATATCGAAGAGGAATCTTTTATGCAGGCTACAAAAGCCAAAACAGGACCTTACAGGATTTGTATCCCCATGTTATTTTATTACCGCAAAAAAGTTCATTCCGGTTTTATTAACCTGGAGAATATTTTCCGGGGTACGCTGCTGATCGGGACGCCCGGATCGGGAAAGAGTTTTAGCATCGTTATGCCTGTTATCCGTCAATTGCTAGAAAAAGACTTTTGCCTGGCGCTATATGATTTTAAGTTTTGTGATCTCGCTCAGATCGCCTATCATCATTTCCTTTTGGCGAAAAGGCAAGGACGGATGCCCCTTCACAATTTTCACGTCCTGAATCTAAACCAGCTTGAGAACTCCAGGCGAATTAATGTATTAAGACCAGATTATATTCTCACGCTCGCAGATGCCTCTGAAACCGCAGAAGCACTCGTAGAGGCACTAAAAAAGGGTGATAAATCCACAGGGAGCGATCAGTTTTTTACCCAGAGCGCCGTTAATTTTCTCTCTGCCTGTATTTACTTTTTCTCCAGGTATGAAAATGGCCGCTACTCTACGCTTCCGCATATTCTCTCCTTTTTAAATTGTTCATACAATCAGATTTTTGCTGCGCTGGTGAGTAATCCAGAACTCAGCTCACTGCTTTCGCCCTTCATGAGCGCTTACCGGGCAAAAGCCTTTGACCAACTCGAAGGCCAGATTGGAACGCTAAAGATTTTCATTTCAAGGCTAGCTACTAAGGAAACTTTCTGGGTGTTTTCAGGCGACGACTTTTGTTTGAAAATTAGTGATCCTTCCTCGCCCTCAACACTCATTTTGGCTAACGACCCTAATACGCAAAACATCAATTCTGCCTGCTATTCAGTAGTATTGAACCGATTGATCAGGCTTATTAATTCAAAGGGAAACCTGCCAAGTGCACTTTTGCTTGATGAGTTGCCCACCATATATGTCCATCGGATCGAAAATTTGATCGCAACGGCCAGGAGCAATAAAGTTGCGGTATTAATGGGGCTTCAGGAGCTTCCGCAGTTTCAGCAGCAATATGGCAAGGAAGTAGCATCGACAATCTGCGCGGTGGTGGGAAATGTACTTTCCGGTTCCGCGCGCAATAAAGAAACGCTGGACTGGTTAGAAAAGCTTTTTGGAAAGGTAAAACAGATGAGCGAGAGCCTTTCTATTGATCGCAGTAAAACTTCAATCTCTTTAAGCGAAAAACTCGAACACCTCATCCCGTCAGGGAAAATCGCTTCACTAAAAGCAGGAGAGCTGGTGGGCATGCTCGCTGCTGATACAGATGAAAGCTACAATGGAAGCTTTTCGCCTTCGGTGATTAATTGTAAGGTGAATCTAAATCTGAAGGAAATTGAGAAAGAAGAATCCTTATACCCTAAAATGCCCATATACTATGACTTTAAAGGTAAAAAGGAACAAATCCTCAGCGAGAATTTTCAGCGCATCAACGCTGAAGTAGCTGAGCTGATATCCCGGTTTCCTACTGGTTAAACCTTACTCCAGTCTAGCTAAACCTACTTAAAACTTCAAAAATAAACTTTATGGAAAAATATTCAGGAATGCTTGCGCTGGTTAGTGACCAGTCGCAGGATGGAAAAATGAAATTAGGGGTTATTGGAGGCCTTAACCCCGCAGGTACTTTGGTTAATTTAAGTTTTGCTGACCTATCGGTTTCCAGCCTCCCCAGTGATCTTGTGTTAGTACTAAAAGATAAAAATGCACTTTACGGGCAGCTTTTATCTTCCTCAAGGGAGCTTGAAATGCAGGATTTTAAAGTACTGTTGAGGGTGAACATGCTTCAGGAAAAAAATAGCATGAGCTCAACTCTGCAGGCTATGGAACTTCTTAAAACCAGTCCCAGCGCAGCGCAGTTTGCAACAGTGAGCCTGTCGAGTCAACTTGGCCTTAGCCCGCAGGTTTCGAAAACTGAAACGCAAGCAGTAGAAAGGAGGGGGCGATGAAACTTTTTTTATTAACCAGTCTATTATCGCTAGGAGTGTTTCAGCCGGCTTCACTTTTTTCTCAAGTTGCCTTGCCACTTTCTCCAATGCTCATCACCAGTCCTTATGGCTTTAGAAATCATCCGATAACAAAGGTTAGGGATTTTCATAGCGGAGTTGACCTAGCCGCAGACCATTCCATTATTTATGCAGTGCTGGCTGGTAAAGTGATAAGTTGTGGCGATCACCTTATACTGGGAAAGTTCATTAGGATCGCTCACGGAGAAATTCAAAGCGTATATGGACACCTTTCAGTTATCTTTCCAAGGCAAGGGGGCTGGGTAAAAGCCGGTGATCCAATCGGGGTTTCAGGAAACAGCGGTCGAAGTACCGCAGAGCACCTTCATTTTAGCGTGCTCTATCAAAATCGGCCTATTCATCCGCTGAAATTTCTGCTTCAGCTTCAAAATGGTGAGAAAGGAGGTGGTGATGGATAAGGCCCCTTTATACCTTCAGGTTGCCCATAGGCTCATTGAAGAGTTAAAAAAAGGAACTGCTCCCTGGCAAAAGCCTTGGAATGCGCAAGGAATCCCAGGCATTTCCATGCCCTACAATCAGCAGACCGGGCAGCGCTACAAGGGGATAAACGCAATCAATCTGCTTTTGAGTGGGTTTGAAGATCCGCGCTGGCTCACTTTTAAGCAGGCTGAGTCATCAGGGTTTAAAGTTAACCATAAAGCGCATGGCAGCTTGATTCAGTTCATTAAAACCCACCAGCAAAAAAGTTTACTCGACGAACGGGGAAACCGGATTTACGATGAGCTTGGTAATCCGCTTTACCAGCAGGTATTACTCAGGAAACCCATCATCAGTAATGCCTGGGTTTTTAATGCAGAACAGATGAGCGGGCTTCCGGCCCTGGCTCCCCCTAATGCTAAAGAGATAAAATGGGATCCGGTAAAAAGAGCTGAATCACTGATTGCCGCTAGCGGAGCTAAGGTAGAGCATAAGTTTATCGACCGGTCTTATTATCACCCCGCCTATGATATCATCACCATGCCTGACCGGTCGCAGTTTGATTTGTCCTCAGGTTACTACGCGACCTTATTGCATGAACTTGCGCATTGGACAGGGCATCCAGATAGGCTAAATAGAACGGAGCTAATGAGTAGTGGCATGGAAGCTTATGCTAAGGAAGAGCTGCGGGCTGAGATTGCATCGATGCTTATAGGGGATGAGTTTCGTATCGGACATGATCCATCGCAGCATACCGCTTACATCGAAAGCTGGGTGTCAATACTCGAAGATACCCCTTTTGAAATCTTTAGCGCTGCTGCAGATGCTGAAAAGATATTCTCATTTCTTAGCTCTTTTGAACAGAAAAGAGAAATATCCCTTGAAAACCAAGCAGAAGCAGAAAAGCTGTTGACAGGTAGTGTACAAAGAGTCGTGAAATATTTGTCCACAGGGGATGAGATCAGTTATAATGGCCAAATCTATAAGATTCAAGGGCATTTAAAGCAAGGCAGGCTCAAAGTCGAGCAGCAGCCTTCGGGAATTATATTCACCCTTTCAAAAAGCGATCAGCTTTATCACTCGCTAAGCGAAATCAAAAGCTCCCTATCGCAGCCAACGAAAAAACAGGATTCCCCCCAACAGACAACTTCTGAAAATCACAATATAAAAAGATAACCTATGAAAACCCTATTTCAACAAAGCCAACTGCCTTTAGAGCAGTTAAGTAAGCTTGGTATCTATCACCAGGACCAGCTTTTGCTTAATCCAGAAGAAATCAGTGCACTTTTATCCGGACGACGCACAGACCTTATCAGTCTTCATCACCTAAAAGGCGAAAAATTTGATATCGAGCGGCTGGATGCGCGCCTTTCCCTGCACCGCGATGAGCATAATGAGCTGGACCTCTTAATCCATCCCATATACCATAGCCCAAGAAAACATCCCTTGCTAACTGAATCCGAAATGCATGAGCTTATCCGAGGCAAGAAAGACTTTATCGCTAAGAGCATTCAAATCGAAGAAGGTGTCTCGGCTATGTACAACATCGAATTTGATCCGGTTACAAATGATTTTGTCGGCTATAATGTACCCGAGGTTCAGGCGCCAGAGCTGGTAAATGGGATAATGCTCGATGCAGAGCAAAAAGAAGCGTTTAAGAAAGGCATGCTGATTGAACTTTCTGATGGAACCCGCTTTCAGCATCGTGTTACCCAGCCTAAAGGTTTACTTGCAGATCGCAGGGAACTAATACTCTCTATGCTTGTAGACGGTGGTATTTCTTACCTATTAATTAAAGATATTCAGCCCTTAAGTACTATTCGAAGCCAACTTGATTATCATACCGCTGCTTTTAATAAGACCCTCGCAGATATGCAAGGGACTGCGGAGAACAGCACTCAAGACCGCAAATTACCTCAAGCGGTTTTCATCGAGTTTCCAGCTCATAAAGGGATAGCTAGATAATGTTAAATAATTAATCATCAATCTTAAAACTTACCACAATGAATGAGAATAATTTGCAATACCTACAAAAAATGCTCGACCATCTTGGTTTTGGAACCCGCCTTAACTCGGTATTAGAAAGCGCTATATACAAAAAGCCTGACTCCTTTACTATAGGTCTTGATCAGAGATATATACCTGCTGAATTCCGGTCCGATCCTTCTAAAGGGGTTGATATGATGCATTTCGACCTTCAGTTTAATAAATCCAGGGAAACCGACGCTTACTTTTTAAACGGATTTGAAGCGAGCCTCAAACGCTACAATACTGAACAGTCGATATCAAAAATCTTTGATATAGAAAAACACCATCGGATGACGGCGCTGCAGTCATACAAGCTCCTTTGCGGGCTTTCCCTGCAAAAGGATATTTTCTTACGAGACCTCACCCACAGCAGCGGAGATACGCTTGAACGCATCCCCGTTTGGTTTTCGCTTGATTTACAGGTTACCAACGAACGTGGGAATCATCCTTTAAATAGGTTTTATCCCGGCTACGGTTTTGATCTTGAAGCGACGGTAGACCGTTATAACTTTGGGGGACTAGAAGACGCGCAGAAGCGCGATGCTGTTATTCGGTCATTGAAATACGGCAATTTAATTGAGCTGCCTTTAGAACTTGAAGGAAAAATGCGGCAGGTATATCTCTGCGCAAATCCTGAAATGAAAACCTTAAATGTATATTCTAAAGAGATGCAGCCTATTAAAACCGAGCAGATATTTCCTCCAACTATTACTAAAAATGAGCAAATCACTGAATCAAGTGTAAGCGCTTTGGTTCAAAAAGCAGAGTCCAACAATGAGGAAACTAAATCACCTAAAATTGGCCGCTAGGTGGAAATAAAGACTTGATATTTAGTTTAGCTCAGCTGTGTGAGATATGTTTGCTGGCGTGCTATATTTTCGTCTTTCATTCATCCACTCCTTTACCTTTGGGGAAATGAAAAGAATTACAAAGGCAAGTACTGACATCGCTAATTGTAAGACAAGGTTTATTTTGGTAACTGGATTGGCATTAGCTTCAGCCATTACAACAATTAATCGGTAAACGCTCCTTGCAATAATAAGCACCAAAAGGTATTTGCTCCATTCAAACCTGCGTTTGATGAGGATAAACAGGACATACCTCATGATCAAAATAGCAATGAGCACCACAAATTCTTGCGTGCTTTCATAATCGTAGAAAAACAAATTGACTATCCCGATTAAAAAAGTAATTAAAATAAGATTGGAAGACAGTGAGTATTTGTTCTTCCAGAGTTTAAGATTAACCAACTTATAAATATTTTATGCAATAGACTAAGCAAATGTCTTGATAATTTTTAACACGAGCCAATTTTTTATTTAATAGAATGGTAAATATTTTGACAATTATCAATGTAAATGAAAAACGAGATCTCTTTAGGATCTCGTTCTTTGAAATATTGCTAAAAACTGCTTAAAGGATTTTACTTTTTCAGTATCCGTTCCTTAATTTTTACAGCTGGGTTGCCCTGGTAAATGGAGTAAGGTAACAAATTACTTGTGGCAACGCTGCCCATTGTTAAAACCGCATGGCTGTGCAAAGTTACACCAGGGCCAACTTTAGCAGCGGCACCTACCCAGGCACCCTCTTCTAACACAATAGGTGCTACCATTAAATCGAAACTGCTGTGGCTGTAGTTATGGTTGCCCGTAATGAGCACAGCTTCTTGCGAAATACAGCAATTTTCAGCTATAATTACCTGGTCTAAATTTTCTATGTAGCAATCGGCAAGCCAGCTGTAATCGCCAATTTCCAGTTTCCAGGGATACTTAATATGGATACCAGGCTTGATGCGTACATCCTTACCTATTTTAGCGCCAAACAGCCGTAACAAAGCCACTAGTATCGAGCTGACAGGTATAATACCGCTTTTAAAAAACACAACATCTGTATAATACCACAAGAATTGCTTCAGCCTGCCTGCACCGACTTTATAGTCACCGGTATCAAAATTTTTATGGAGTCTAGTTTTTAGCAAAATATTTGGTTTAGCTGGATAATTAAGATTGGGTTACCACTGGTTTATTATTCCTTTTAATCCAGAAGTATAGCATGGTAAATACGCAGACATATACAATAACGTTAAAAACTTCATGATGATAAGTAAAGTTATGTCGCTGCGATTTAAAGAAACCCAGTAGTACCCCAAGACCAGCTATCCTTAAGATATTCAGTACATAGATGGCTATAATACCGATCACAAGCATTTTAAGGGTTGATTTCCAAGAGGCCGGAAAAGCGAGTACAAACGCAGCAAGGAAACTCATTACCCCTAGGCCCAAACAAGAATAATTTACCCTTAAGTATGGGCCTGAAACAACCATTACATCCATCTCGTTGTAAATGGCATAAAAACCGAAGAGTTTAATGACCCATACTGCGGGTATAATAAGCGCCGATTTTAAACCTTGAATGTAGTTGAAATGTGTTGAGATATAGGCGTTGTAATACTGCGATCCAGGGCTCATAACACTGTTCATAAATAGGTTTCCCTGGCTAAACAGGATATAGAGTACAAATAATGCGATTACAAATTTAATGGCCTTTCTATTAGCCTGTTTTTTAGCTTCTTCCTGAGTCATGTTTATCGGCAGTTTATATTTTTATCTGTTTGTTTTTGAAAAGCTTTAATCTTTTTATCTACCAATCGCCTAAACCAGAAGCTCTGCAAGTAATGAAATTTTATACCCGTAGCGCCTTCAAATATACCCAGTTTAAAAAACATTCGATAACCAAAATAAAGGTAGGGCCTAAAACCGAGTGGAAGCCTCCACCATAAGCGTTTTAGCCATGCCCGCTTTTCATCAGGGTTCCCTAGTAAATTTGGCTTAATACTCTGAATCCTTAATTTTTGCATTCTTTCTATTTCCTCCTGAGCAATCAAATCGCTGTAGCGTTCGTGTTTCGACTTCCAGAAAGCAATATCATTTTCTTTTAGGTTTTCTTCCAATATCCAGCCTTTTTTCCATACTTCGGTTTTACCAGGAACAATAAAACGGTGATCCATATTTTCATTCAGGTCAGAAAAACCAATCCCCGTTCTAAACATTTTTAAAAGGTAAAAAGGGTAGAAGGTGCCAAAGCGGATCCAGCTGCCCTGAAAAAAGTTTTTCCTGTTAAAATAAATGCCATTAATATCCCGGTGTTCTGTGTCGTTAAAATTAGCAAGTATTTCAAAAAGTTCAGGGGTAACAATTTGGTCGGCATCCAGGCCGATCGTCCAAGGAGTGGTGACTTGGAAGTTTTTTAAGGCAAAATCCCACTGTTTGGGGTGGTTTTCGAAAGGGTTTTGCAGTACTTCTACATCATAATTAGCCGCAATCTCAAGTGTTTTATCAGTACTGTAGCTATCTAAAATAAATGTTTGGGCATTGAGGTTTTTAATAGATTCGAGTAGCCTGGCTAAATGAATCTCTTCATTGAAAGTTAGTATGATGAAACTGAAATTTGTGTTCATGTATTGGATTATTTCAACCAGAGATTGAAATATAACTTATATGGTTTTATAAAATTCGAGATACTGCCTTACTAACACATCATCATTAAAATCCCGTCTGATCATTAGAGGAGCATTATTGCCGATTTGTTGCCTTTTATCAGGATTTTGGTATGCTGAAATAATGTTGTTTTTTATCTCGTTAGTTTCCAGGCCGGTCACCCAGCCAAGTTCATTATCCTTAACGTAATCTGCCAGGCCCACATGTTCGCTAATGAGTACTGGTGTACCGACGCTCAGGCTTTCAACAACAACATTGGCAAAGTTTTCGTTGTAAGAAGTAAGTACCAATAAATGATGTCCACGGATCAGGGGATACTTATCCTCGTTGCTTACCTGTCCAATCCAGTCAATGCTATCGCTCAATTTTAACTTGCTGGCCAAAAGCTTTAGGTCTTGTAAATATTGTGCTTCACCAGAACCTGCGATAGTTAATTTCCAGGCGATATCAACGGTTGCGAGTGCATTAAATAAAAGTTCAAGTCCTTTCTTTTCTTCAATGCGGGAAAGAAAAATAAGCTTAAAACAAATCTCATCTTGATACTTCATACTCGCTACTTGCGATGGCAAACTCACCATATTCGGAATCACCCTGATACTCTTCGGCTTTACAATTTTTAAAATATCAGCTTTTTCTTGCTCGCTGGTAGCATGGATGTGGCAATATTTTAACAGGTTTTTGCCCAGTAACGTGTGGATTAGTTTTTTTGATAAAGAATTGCGATTACCAAGCGTGTAGGAGGTAAGCATTCCACGGGGAGATAGCACCACCGGGATCTTGTACCATTTTGCAATCAGGCAACTCAGTACCGAAACTAAATTCCACCAAGCGTGGATATGGATAACATTCCTCTCCTTCGGAGGGGTGTCTGCAAAGCGGGGTGGTCCTTTAGGTGTTTGGTTAGCTGTGCCTAATTTGTCATCCTGAATACTAAGCTTGTCACCCTGAGCCTGTCGAAGGGCCTTTCTCAATCCCCACAACAACCCCGGCGAAAAATGACTATGATCTTTAGTCAATCTTTTAAAATAGGTAACAGATACTCCATCAACCAAGACCGGAATACCAGTTTTTACATCCAGTTCCTTTGCACCGTTTGCTATAGTAGTAATCAACTCCACTTCGAGGCATTTGTCATCCAGATCAATTGTTTTATCATCCTGATTACCCGGTTTTTCATCCTGAGTGCAACGAAGGATCTCTTCCTTTAAAACCGCTATACCCTTATCGCCCGACAGGACTTCGCACAACTTCGCTACACTTTGTATAGGGCCACCGTAAATATAGGCCGGTTTATAAGAAGCTGTAATGTGGATGATTTTCAATGATGAAGTAATATTAATCAAATGTTGGTTTTAATACCTTTATCGTTCTAAGTAAAGCAAAAAGCATCCACATAATTACATAACCCCAGAAAATATTATTGAACATAAACTCGAAGTTATTTCCCCGCCAAAGACCTTGGAAAATACTATTAAACATAATTACGCAACCTAGTTCATAGCCTCCGAATATTTCCTCTGCCTTGTCTGATAAGGATTGTACGAGCATGCCATAGATCAGCATAAAAAAGAAAACGCCAGCAATGCCAAAACTTAAATAGGCATCAACGATGGGCCGTGTTTTGGCCGAAACAGCCGACATTTTATTCGCAACTCCAGCGTCATAAACTCGCTGCATAGAAACGGTTTCCATATTGGGCTTCCCTGACCAAAAAAATCTGGGAACTAATCCTTCTAGAGAATTTTCTACAATCTCCCAATCATAATGAGGATGATGATTGGGTACATAATCTACAAACTGGGTAAACATTTCTATTTCGCTCAGTCTTCTGGTAAGAAATCCCCAGTTGGTATCCTCTATCTGTTCTTCGTTTTTTGAATCTAAGTTTTCAAAAGCCTGGTTTTGTGCTTCCTCTGCACTTACCTCTCCACTCCAGCTTTGCCGAACGGTATTGTTATAAGTGGGTAAGAAATAGAGTAGAATATAAGCCACAGGGATAGCTAAATAAAGTATTAGCTTTCTGTAATAAGGAAAAAACACACAGGCAATAACAATAACATTGATAATGATAGGCTCTTTGTATCCTGATAAGGAGGCATGTATAAAGTTAAGAATGAAAATTGTAGCGCCTATACTGAGGTATTTAATGTTTTTTGCGTTGACCCCTTTAACAAATAAAACTGCTGCGCAAGATAAGCCGACAATAGTGAGTGGAAAGGCAATTTGGCTAAGCCCGGAAAAGCGCTGAGCAAGTGATCCGATCCCAAATACAATAATACCCAGCCAGATTAGAAAATCATCACCCTCAAAAGTTTTTATACTTTTAATTTTAATGTGATTCTTCTGGACTAAAAGCATACCTGTAACAAGAGCCGTATGTGCCAGTAAGCTCATGCGCTGGCAGCTGGCAATAAGCGCAGTTTGCTCACTTTCTTTAAACTGAGCTCCGTAGTTAACTTCCGTTAAATACCGGTAGCCCAGATGATCCATAAAATAAAATATGGAGGTAGTGCACATAAATCCTGCAAAAATAAGCTGTGTTAGAAATATGGGCCTCATAATCTGCTTGTGAACGGGTAAATCTCGCTTGATAATTGCAGCCGGAGATAATATGGTGGTATAAAAGGTAAATAGTGAACCAAACCAAGCCACAAAATAGGATATGATTGGGCTATTAATTAATAAGTATGAAACCAGAATGGGGAAGTATAAGGTTAAGATCAGTTTGGTAGGATTGTTATTTTGCATGCTTATTCAGGATAGAATTTACAATGGCTTTTACCTGTTTTTCAAACGACCAATCTTGGATGATTTGATGTGAAGCTAACCCCATTTGCGCTAGTTTAGTTTTATTTTCAGTGAGTGTTTTTAGTTTTTGTTTGAGATCAGCTAAATCACCCGATTTAAATATAGCACCGTTAATCATAGGTTTAACCAGATCAGCTGCACAGCCAACCTTATCTGATACCAGTACTGCTTTGCCAGCTGCCATAGCTTCGTTAACGGCCAATCCCCAGGTTTCACCAGGCCCCTGTGAAGGTAGACAGAATAAATCACAAGCCTGATACACAACAGGCATTGCGGTTTGATTCTGAAAATCCAAAAAATGAATTCGTCTTTTTACCCGCTCTTCCAAACTCGGAGTTTCCAATTCCAAACTACCTTCGATTTCATCTTGAGCGTAGTCGAAGAACCCTTTCTCCGCTAACCGCTCAACTCTAATCCCTAACTCTTTAACTTTCCCTTTTAACCCTTCCTCTAACACCCCATTGCCAATAAAAAGTAAATGTGTGTTTTTCAAATCAAGATCTATAAAAGCAGCTAATAAAAGTTCAGGATTTTTTTTAGGCTCTAACTTACCCGCAAAAATAATTAACATTTCATCAGGAGCTATGCTGAGCTCATCTCTCAATGAACTGGCTTCTATATATCTATCTTCCGAAAATCTATCATTATCAATTGTATGTGGAGCAAAAAATAATTGTTCTTCTTTCAACCCAATGTGCTTAAAATAGGCTTTATTTGCCGTGCCAACATAAAAAGCTTTATCAACATGTCTATATACCCAGTTGAGAAACCATTTTCGAAGTAAACCCTTAATGTTTTTCTGTTGATCGAGCAAGGTAGAATCGCCCCTGAAGTAAACCGGTATTTTACCTTTGAAAAACCTTAGTGCCTTTAAATGACTTTGCCAGGCCCAGCCATAAATTAAGATGGCATTTGGCCCGAATTCGTTTACGGTAGTTATTAGTGCCGGATTATTTATGCCATTAAAATGATGTGTTCCAGGATTTTTTGAGGCATTCTGTGAAAAAACATACTCGTAGCCATCAAACATCGGAATATCCCATTCGATGTTCTGAGCAAACCCCCTGTCATATTTAGCCGCGGGCTGTTCGCCCAATGTATAAAATACTTTTAGTTGGATTTTTTTTGCCAATAATTTAAAAACCGGGGTATAATACTGGATAGGATGGGTACTAATGATTGCCAGTTTTTTCAAATGACTCAATTTATATTTATTCTGTTAAAGAGCTCAACTTGTTCTTTAGTCAGATAATCTGATCTATATTTCTTAAATTCTTCCCAATTGGTTGATGGATTGACCTTATGAGTTACTTTTTCCAAATAAGATCTAAATACATTAAAAGCCTCATCGCTATCTCTGTTCAAAGTGATTAAAAAACCAGCATTACATTCTTCAATTATTTTGGCAGCACTACTTTTGGAGTGAAGAATAGCCAAAATATTTTTTTTTGCCAAAATGTAAGGATAAAGCTTAGAGGCGGTGTAAGCCGGATCATCAGATCCCAAAACAATTAAACCATCAGCACATTGTAATTGATTAATGCTTTGATAAAATCCTATTCGATCTGTATATTCTGAAACATAATCTGCAAGTCCCAAATTCGTTGCGATTGGCATAAGTGTTGGCGTACCAGTGCCAGCGGGTGCATAACTTGTTCCAATAAAATGGAAATGGACATCCTTAAATCCTTCAACATTCTGATCTATTCCTTTTTTAAAGTTTTTTAATAATAAACTCACTGATTGCTGCATATCAAAACCACCCCGACCGACATAAACTAAATTAATCTTACTGTTATCAGCATTGCAAACGGGCTTAAATAAATTTGAATATTGTTCTGCAATATCAAAATCGGGTTTATGAGCACCAAATGTTATAATGCTAGAGGGTTTGTCAACCAAATTGCGGTATCTATTTTTAAGTGTATCAATATATGTTTGGGACACGCTAATTAAGCCATCCACATTTTGCATGGCTTTAGGCTCTAAATATCTATTTAACCGGTAAGAGAACCAATGCTTTTTAGGACGTTCGGATTTTGGTTTATACTGGTAATATTCTGAGTGCCATGGGTCTTGAATGTCAATTACATAAGGAATACCGAACTTTTTCTTCCAAAACGCACCCAAAATGCAAACTGGAAATTGAGTTGTAGAGAAATAGATTAAATCAAATTGCCGTGTGCTGAGTAAATGATCTACTTTTTTTTTGTAAAACCACATCGATCGTAAAGCAATACTTCCTAAGCCAAACTTACTTGTCCATATTTTTGAAAAGGCTTTTACCTGATGTATTTTTATTTCTTTTGGAATAGAATTTACAAGTAATGAATCCTTAATAATATCACTATAATTCTCATCAACCGTAACAACTTCGGCTTCCCAGCCCAATTCTTTAAAATAAGGCAAGCTCATTCTAACACGTTGCATATCTGCTGCATTGCTTGGTGGAAAATATGGAGAAATGATAAGTAATCGTTTCAGAACAGAAATATTAAAATTGTATTTTTTTAGCTAGTTTATGAAGCGGATACTCTACAACTAAATAAAATAGATGAGCTATCAAAATAATAAAAAATAAGTAAGGTAATATGGTATAAGAGCGGAGTCGGAATACCAGTTGCAATATGATGAACGCTACAGGATGTACTATATATAACGAATAAGAGCTTTTACCGAAATATTCAAGGAAGTGATTCGCTTGATTTTTCTTAAAGTATACTACTTCAAACAAGACCCAATAATAAATTAAAACTGCAAAAAGATTCATTGAAAGTACGAAACTAAGATAAAACTCCATTTTTAATACATTAAGTAAAATTGAAGTTGCGAAAACTATACATCTCATAATCACTAATTTCTGTAAGCTAACGTTTTGGTATATATTGATTTTTTCTGCAATAATCACTCCCAAAAGCCAACAAGGTAGTCCTATAATCCATGTGACAAATGGTCCTAATTGCCAGTAATAACCATGGAAAACATTCTTGTCCTGATAGATGAAAGCAGTAAATTCATGTTTTGCACCAATAAGAATCACCAAAGTAGCTATTGCCAAACTAATGAGGAATTTTCTTTCCCAACTAATTTTTAACCGAATCAATACTGGGTAAATAGAATAGTATGCTAGTTCACAAATTAAACTCCAAACAACACCTTTCTCCGGATGATGAAATAGTATTCCGATCGCAGAGATGATTGATAGTGGTCCAAGAATACGGAGGTAGCGGCGAAAAAAAAACTTTTTGATGTTACTAATTCTTTTATTACTGACATGTATAACAAATCCAGAAATGACAAAAAAAGCAATTACAGCCGCAGTACCATTGAAAATGTAATGCAGTGCATAAGCTATCATTTTGACAGACTTATTTGTAAAATTGTTTAATAGGTCTGTTTCCGAAGCAAAAAAATGAGATAAGAGGACAATAGTGGCAAGAATAAATCTAAGACTATCAACTCCTTCAAACCATTTATTTTCAATTGGTTTATCCATTTATAATACTTAATAGATTATTTAGAAATTTTTTTGATTCAATGTCCCAGTTAAGTTCATTTTGTCCCAAATCAAAATTTTGTTTTTTTGTTAAGTATAATGCTGCACGATTTTTTTGATGATTAATCAAAACTTCTTCTAATTCATTTTTATTATTATACAACTTTCCAACCGTTGAGAACTTCTTAAGGAAAGATTGTTGTGCAGCCGTATTACTAGCTAATACAGCTAGCCCACTTTGAATATAGATAAATAGTTTATTGGTGAGGCAAATATTTCTGTTTAATGGTTTTGATTCCTCGGATGCCATTCCCAAATCGCATGCTGATGCAATTTTGAATAACTGTTGTTCGGAAACTGTACCATAAAGATAGAGTTTGTGCGAAGGATGAAGCTGTTTTAATACACTTAAGTAGTTTTTCTCTAGTTTCCCGATAAGATGAAATTCAACTGAAAATGGTAGGCCATTTAGCGTCTCAATTATCAGTTCTATTCCTCTTCCTTTACCTATTGTTTGCGAAAGCCATAGAATCTTAAGCGGTTCTCCCAAATTATGTTGTGGTAGAGAAGTTGTTTTTTGAAAGACATTTAAAATTGTGATTCCTGTTTTATGGTACAAAGAATAGTATTCTTCACCAATAAGTGGCGACGCGTGAGAGAAATAATTTAATAAGGGAAAGTACTTGTCTTCAATAGCTATTTTAAGCTTTACATCCTTATCATTTATATCATCACTTGATTCATGCCGATGAAAATCTTCTGCATCGAATCCACTTAATGCGGCATTTTTCTTAGCAGCTAGCACAGCAACCGGTAGTGCTCCTAAATTATGTGCAATATAAATATCGGCTGTAAATGCTTTTGCTCTCTTCAGTTGCCAATAAAAATGCCTATTGATGCTAGTCGACAATCCAAAGATTGGACCATTTCTTACAGTTCGTTGAATTACGCCACTAATGATTTTATTAATTTTAGATTTTATGTTGGTTCCTGTCCAATTGAGACAATCTGATGTCCAATTTGGATGGTCTGCCAAAATTTTCTGATCAAATTTTACAAGTTCTTCTACGTTTTGGGTGAAGATCAAGTGAATCCTAAACCCCTCACTGTCTAATTTTACAGCTTCTTTAATTAACCTCGGGTTTGAAGCCAAATGCCCTGGGGTAATTAAACAAATTGCTTTTTTTTGCTTTGCAGCCATTTTTCATTAATCAAATTAAGAAGCCCATTTCGATAATCACTCCACTGCCATTCTGAGGCTTTTTTTATAGATGCATTTTTAAAGTGTACTAAATCTGACTCATGAGTAATGCACCATCTCATTTGTTCGATTAATGCATCTACATCATCAGGGGGGATAATCCAGCCGTCCTTCATGTGAGTAATGATGTCTGGTCCACAGCAGTTAGTTGTCGCTATTACCGGTACCCCGTTTGACATGGCTTCTGTTACAACCATTCCAAAACCATCACCTAAAGTTGGGAGCAAAAATACATCTGCAGTTTTGTAAAGTTCCATGAGTTCAGAGTGAGGGATATTATTCGAAATGCTGACATTTCCCGGTAAGTTTTCTCTTGTTTTTTCTGGCAGATTCATCTTTCCAATTAGAACAAGCTTCGCTACCTCTGGAGGAAAGTTACATTTGCGCCAAGCCTCATATAAAAGATGGGATCCTTTGGAAATGGATTGATTCCCAGCATACATAAATACAAAGCATTTGTCTTCTTTTTTTCGTTCAAGATATGCACGATTTACCGGAGGGAAACCTAATGGGACAACACTAATTCTTTCAGGATTTACCCCTGCGTCAGTCAAGGTTTTTTTTGTGAATGTAGAATTACAGATGATTAGATCGGCAATAGACAACTCTTCATCACGTCGTTTGTTTCTTCTTTTTGCTTTTTTATTAATCAATAAATCCGTTGCCTTGCTATTCAAATCCGGGTAACAACTAAATTGTTTATTAGCCATTCTCAAAAAGCTAAGGTGATGTTGGCTAGACTGTTCATAAACCGTGAAAATATTTAGTTTTACAGCCATCTGAAGTGTAGCTAAGGCAGCATGTTCATAAGTATGCACTATATCAATCTCATTTTTTAGCAGCGAACTGGCAACCCATTTGTCAAATCCTAACTCTGCCCATTCCCAGACCCTATCAGTTACTAGTGGATTTATTTTTCGAGCTGAGAAACTTCTTAGCAACTCAGGAAATGGTCTGCTAATAAATTTTTCAATGGGCAGTTCATGGAATTTTCTTCGTGATATTAAAGATTTTAGTGAGCCAAACCTCGATAAAAAATTAGAGAGACTATATTTGGGATGCTCAAAGAAAGCAGTATAAAAATATTTTAACCAACCAGCCTTATGATATGCAACAACTGTCTGTTTTATATGGGGTGCTATTGACGGATGGGAAACGATAATTTTCATTAATATTTTTGATAAATATTGAGATAACAGCTAGTAATTTCCTCAGCAGAAAATCTAAGTTTTGCTCTCTCATAAACATTTCTTCTGGATATATGATGCGGCTTTGAAATAAAATCAATCAATTCAGGAAGGTTTTGGGTGTGGTATCCAGTAATACCGTTTTCAACAACCTCAGGTACTGCTCCCCTGCTTAACCCGAAAACTGGTGTGCCGCAAGCCATTGCTTCAACCATCACGATTCCAAAAGGTTCATTCCAATGTATAGGCATCAAGAAAGCGGCAGAATTGCTTAGTAGGTCACTTTTTTGTTCATCGTTAACTGGGCCTATGTAGCTTATTTGGTCGCCTAGAAATGGCTTTATAGCAGCTGCAAAATAGTTTTCGTGCTCTTTACTTACATTACCTGCAATTACCAATCTTTTATTTGCTTTCAATGCAATTTCTATTGCTGTATGTGCACCCTTATTAGGCTCAATTCTACCTAAAAATGTTAAGGGTGCATCACTTTCGATAATTTCGGAGAATTTATATTTTTCAAAGTTTACGCCATTATACACTGTGTCAGAAATTGCAAAGGGTCTAATCTGATTAGAAATGTAATGGCTACAGCCAGTGAAACGAAGTGAATTTTTTGCAGCCAGTAAATTTGCTCTCTTAATTTGTAAAAGTGTTGGTTCCCTTTGATAGCTCATTAATTTAGGTATTTTCAAAGGTAAAATAGGTAATAAATAGGCTAACCTACCAAAGCTATGTACGATATCATATTTATGTTGAACACAATTTTTAGTAATTAACCAGCTATTTTTTGCAATATCTCTAATTCCATTACCTGAAGTAAGATATGGTTTTAGTTGACAAGGGACGCTGGATTCCTTATTCGCGAATAATGTAATGTCATGCCCCAATCTTGTTAGTTCATGAATTAACATATCAATAATACGTTCAATCCCTCCGTAATATAAGGGAGGGACAGCGATTTCAGGATCAGCAGTTATAGCAATCTTCATTTAGGTTAATAACTTTTTCTGAACATACATATTATTTGCGTACCAAAGCTTTCTTTTATCCGTCAAACTTCTTCGGGTTTCATAAATTCCACAAAGTTGAAATTCGTTTTTTTCCATAAAATTATCTACATCAGAGAAATGTACTTTTGTCGATTCCCTTTCAAACCCAACCTCCAGAATAATCAATTTAATAGATTGGAGAAAGTGTTTGCAGCCGTACAAAACTTCAAATTCAAAGCCTTCAACATCTATTTTTAGAATGTCAACATCTTTTATTCCACTTTCAGTTAAGAAGTCATTTAATGTGATAATGGTAATCTCTTCTCTTTCAATATTCTCCAGATTATTGAAATCGCTTTTGATAGAGTTAATTGTATTTTCTGGATTTAAATTAATTGAAATTTTTTGCTGTGTGTCCCCTAGACCTAATTGATAAGGTTGAATATTGGATAATTTATTTACGTTGCTTTTCAATGTTGCAAAGGTCCTGGCAACGGGTTCAAATGCAAAAATTTTAGCATCAGGGAACCAGTAGTTTAATTCAGTTGAAACGGAACCAATATTCGCCCCCGCATCAACAATTACTGCAACATCTGAATTCAATATTTTTTTTGCATCAAATATCCAATTTCTATCGTACGGATAGTTTTTTGTAACAAACCGGATGTTAGTTTTTAATAATTGTAATTCAAAATGATAAAAAAACCGGCCTAAAAGTAATTTCCAATTCATTTCTTATCTGTTATTATCATAGAGACGCTGAGCAGTGTGTTTTGTTAGGTATTTCCATAAGTCAATATATTTTTTTTTCGCATTTAGGCAATGATAGAGAAACAAAGGGTGTTTTAAATTATAAGCGAAAAATAAAAGCCACTCGGATAAAGTAGCACCCCGAAGCAGTTTACGGCTGTTCTTGCACATAATACCTGCATATAATAGCCGATAAAATGATCTTACGTTGCTTTTTCTTTCCCCTTTCCATAATTCAATCACAAAACCATTATTGATGTTAACAGTATTAAAAAAGCTATCAATCAACAATAGATAATGCTCATAGACACCATCCATTGTTTGCTTCCTTGTTGTTTGTAAAGTAAGAGCAAAATTTGCGAGCACTTTATCTACATATAAGATAGGATGAAAAAAAGCACGTTCTCTTATCGCTTCAATAAAATCAATTCTTATATTTTCCGGAACTTTTAATTCTTCAATACCTTTATAATTTCGAATTATTAAACTGCAATTTGAATGATTATATCTGTAGATACTTTTATAATTAGGGAAATAAATTTCTTTAATTATTCCACTGTTATTTGATTGATAAATTGTTTTTGAAAGTTTTTGCCAATTATTATCCGGTAATTCCTGCCATAAATTTGCATCCGAATAACCAACTTTAAATTGCGGGTAATTATCCATCTCAGCAACCATAGTTGATAGAAAGTCATCTTCCCACCAATTATCATCTTCCAATAAACAAAGGTAGTCAGCATCGCTATAATCAAACATATGGTTAAGGGTTGCAACCGGCCCATGGTTTTTTCGATGTTGATTAAATATGAAACGGGGGTCATTTAAAGATTCAATAATTTTTTTTGGAAATCCATCATTAGGGTCGTCATTGTGTACAACACATTCCCAGTCCTGAAATTTCTGTTCCATCAAACTTTTTAACGCACGAATGAGAAGTTCGTTTCTTTGATACGTTGGAATAAAGATTTTCACTTTAGCCATTTTTTATCTTTTGAAGTTGCGCTACGAATCGCCATCCAAAAATGAAAGATAATAGCTTAGTCAATGAACCTCCTTTATAACGAATACTACTGCCCCCTAATAGTTTAACTTTCATTTCAATGGGTCTTAGTAATTGAGGATAGAGTATTCCATACTGATAAACAAGATTAATTAAACAATTCGCAGCAGCTTTTTTGGTTTGTACACTTTCTTCTCTGTCTAAAAGATATTGTGTAGACAAGGTCGCTGACAAAATAGCTGATTTTATTGCAGTTTGACTTGTTCTACCTGATAGACTATTCGAAATTCCTGAACGATAGTATAAAATTGCATCTTCTGTGAATTTTACCCTTGAGGAAGCTAAAATTATCCTGGTAAAAAACTCAAAATCATTAATTACTGAGAGTTTCTCATTCCATAGCCCTGAGATATTTATTACAGCCCGTGGGATAAGCCACAGCGCACATTGCATCATAGGTTCACCCTTATTCCATGACGATGTAAGCCAATCAATGGGATTCATATCTTTCCAACACTCTTCATAACATAATTTAAAAGTGTCCAGGCTGTCATTATAAAAGCGGCCCCATTTTGCAGATGCAACTGCCGTTTCTTTGTTTTTCAATGTCTTTATTTGTGCCTCAATAAAGCCAGAAGATAGTATATCATCGGCATCAAAAAACTTAACGTAATCACCTTTGGATAGTTCAAAGGCTTTGTTCGCGGCAATACTCTGTCCAGAGTTTGCTATCGATAAATGTTTGATCCGCAGATCAGTAAAGGAATTGATAATTTTTAAAGTATCATCAGTTGACCCATCATTTACAATTATCAGTTCAAGATTTTTATATGATTGGTTCAAAATAGACTTAATTGCCTCTTCAATATATTTTTCCGCATTATAGGCAGGCATACATACAGAGACCAAAGGATTATTCATTATTTAAGATATTTTCTTTTTAGCATTTCATACTTCGACCATTTATGAAATGTTTTATTCTTATCTAAGAATTGATGCCTCCAAACTTCATTAGATAAATGTATGGCAAATGTATTTTTTGTTACCCGATATCCTCTTGTGTCTTTTTGTAATAAAATACGAAGTATATTTTTAACAATAAATTTATAATCTGGTTTTTCAAAGGCAATAATTTTGCTTACCCATCGCCATGAAATTGGATTAATTACATCATAAGAAAGAATACTGATTTGCTTTTCTACCGCACATTGTTGAATTAAAAATGGCCCCAAATAACAATAATCAAATTTTATGTTTCTTTTCAATTCTATTTCCTTGATTCGAAGTTCACATTGTGAGGAAAGATAATGAGCGATTTCTGAATTGGCCTTTAATTTAAATAAGCACCCATTAGCTAATTCTCCATAAATGTACTCGAAAGTGGAACAAAAATATTCCTCATCTCTGATATGAGCTAAATTTTTCAAGATCACGATATCCGTATCTGAATAGATACCCCCATATTTTATCAATATTGCATAACGAACAATGTCACTGATGTTAGCTATTGGAAGTTTGAGTTCGTTTAGAAAATAATCAAACTTTCCTCTGGGAATTAAAGTTGTAGCATCTTTTAATTTTATGAATGATGGCGCACCTTTAATTTCACCCTCATAAGTCCAGATAACAGGCTGATGATTATTTTTCCATGCAGATGTAAATGTTAAAATTTCCAGATTGGAAAAGGATTTACCATGCCAAAAATAATTAATTTCGATCATTTTGGATGTTTAAATTTTTGCCAAGCAATCTTGAAGTAGTATTCCTTTGATAAGTCTACATAGTGATGTAGTATACCTGCTTTTTGCTGGACTTGATTCTTGCCTGGATTCACAATATATTCCGTTTCATCGAGCCTAATTGCAGGCTTGTCACCAAGTAACATAGCAGATAGCGCCTGTTCCAAAAAATAAGAATTCCCTTCTTTTTGTTGGAGAACCTTAACCCATTTTTCAAGGGAATTCCAATCGATAGATTTTGAATTCAAGCCAATTAGACCAACGTTTACCTTTTTTTTAATTGAGGATTTCGCCAACTCTTCCATAAGCGGCCGGCTGTAACCATATGCTTCGATGCTATCAACCATATATAATGGCATCCTCGGAGCTTGTAACCAATCAATTATTTCGACTGGCTTTGAGAAAAATAACATATCCGAATCAAAGACTAGCTTCCAAGGTTTTAATGGGATAGTATGTATATCGATTAGTTTTTTTATATGAGGATATTCCTTCCTTTTTTTATGGAGAACTGGATAAACATCAGAAGGTAATTGCCGCTCTAAATTAAAGTCGATTTGCTCTTTCGTAATAATATTACAATTTATAATTAATTTATGAACTTCATCTATTAGTCTTTTATCAAAGGTTCCGTCATCAACTAAGATGAGTTCGAATTTCTCAATTGAAACTGTCAACAATGAATGGATACAAAATAGAGTTTGATAAAAATAATCTTTGCCAGTTAAAAAATAAATTGGCAAACCCTGAGGATCCGATACAATTGGCTTTAACTTTCGGTAGGATTTTTTCATCTCCTTTTTTTTCCAGTTCATCTGGATATAGTTGAAAATACCACCAAATCTGCGAACTGTTTTATACCGTGATTTCGGATATCTATAAATTATGTTAATAAATTTTTGAATCACTTACTTAAAGCATTAAAAAAACCACAATAGCCACGCCACCTCACATATTCACAATGGCCACGCCAGGCTTTATTTACAAGATAAGATTTTAATTTTCTTATTGGTAGCGTTCGTTTAGTAATTGGCTGCCAGGGACATATTTCATATTTCCGAAGAAATCCTACCCAAGATTCCATAATTCCCTGGTTTAATCGGGCTAGATAATCTTTTTGTACACGTGCTCTTGGAATAAGATGTTTTAATGATAACTCAGGAAAAAAACCGATTTCACTACCACTTAAGAGAATTTGCATCACTATCTCGTTATCCCCACTGGAACTTAATTTATTTCCTGATCGATCTTGTATGCTACCACCTTCCTTTTTTATCATTTCTAAGTATCGAACAAGTGAGGTTCGCCTGATCCCCATCCCCGCGCCAATTGGTGAGAATTCAGGGAAATGATTAATTCGAGCTGGATTGTTAGAGAAATTTGTGATTTTTATGATTTGGCCGAGGTTTCGTATTGCCAAATTACCCCAAAACTCTTCTGTCCATTTTTTTGGGACCACTTCAAATTCTGGATAGATGTTGCCACCTATGGCCCCGATCCTTGGGTATTTATCGAAAATGTCCGAGCAATTTTGTAAATAATTTTGATCCAGTACGTTATCATCATCAACCATTAAAATAATTTCGCCTTTGGCTTCGGTAAAGCCTTTAACACGAGCGCTTGTTAAACCTGGTTTCGGTTCTTTAACAATTCTGGCACTAGGGTGCCATGTCAGATCAACGATAATTGGTATTTTCGAACTGTTATCTACAATAATTACTTCCCAATTCTGAAGTGGAAAATCCTGTGACCTTAATCCGTTTAACGTTCGGTTTAAACGAGTGGCATCTGGATTGTAAGTGCAAATAATTACTGAAATCATATTAATCATTTCTATACCTGATAACTCTTGCAGGCACGCCCACAGCGATAGCATAAGGTGGAATATCTTTGTTTACAACTGAGCCGGCACCAATGATAACGCCATCCCCAATATTAGTACCCCCTAATATTTTTGCTCCGGCACCAATCCAAACATCACTACCAATTTTAACTGGTAATAAAATATCTGGCTCTGATCTTATCATAGTTGTTTTATTTGAAATGGTATGATTTGAACTTACAATACACGTGTGCATGGCTATCAAGGTATTTTTGCCAATTGATACGTCACCGTGTCCATAAATTACGGTATATTCTCCTAAAAAAACATTGGTGTCAAGTGTTATTACTCCGCCATATGCTTTTATAATACATCCTTTTGTGATTTCACAATTGTCTGAAATAGAGATTTTCCCTTTTTGTCCTTCTCTCATCCCATTGGCAAGAACAGATGCATCTTTTATCAGAGTGTTATTCCCGAACTGAACACCTTTTAAACGATACCAGAAAATGAGAATCAGGTTGATAATTCTTGATAAAGCTTCCATATTGTTATTCTAATTTATTCGCATTGAACAGCTCTTGAAGAACTCTAGTCATATAGCTTAAGCCTATTTTAGCATTTTCATGGTTCTCAAAATCAAGTTGGATGGCATGGTGAGTTAAATTACAGACTTGTGATAATCTGCTATAAAGGGGGATGAATTGGTTATCAGAGAAAATTTCTAATACTTTTGTCTCTTCCTTACAGAAGATTAGATTTGAAAAACCTGCGCCATGAGGGCCTATAATATGCGAACAGGAATTGCAGGTCGCAATTACTTGTGGCATCGACAATTCTTCAAAAATAATAAAATCAATGAAAGGAAAATTGTCTTTAATTTTCTTTTCCCATTTAAAATCTCTCGAAGCAGCTCCAGCTCGGCTTATCCAAATTACCTTATCTGACCTTTCATTAGATGAGAAACTCTCTGCCTGCATGAGTTCGCGTAAACGTTTAATATTCTTCTTTACGAATTGATGGTCTGTCATCAAACTATTTGTAAAAAGCAATTGATCAAATTGATAATGATCTTTGTTTGACATCCAAATTACCTTTTTTAGCTCTACTCCCACGTGTTCTAAAACTTTCCTTTTCCACCCTGTTTCAGGGCCAGCTAAAAGAAAGTGATCAATATACCGGAATTGACTTTTGCACAGCGTTAGTTTAATAAGAGCTTGGTGTATGAAATGGTAATAGCCACCATCTGCACCAGTAGCCACTAGACTAAATGCATTTCCACTTATTTTTTTTGCACTACTAATGTGGATGGCAGAAAACAGCGGATGTTGCTTTAAAGGTGTGAACCATTCTTTTGTAGCCTCATAGATAGCTAATCTAGTAATTGGATCATAGATGATACCTAGGCTTCCGAAGATTTTCCCATTAGCTAATGCATACAAAATGCGATCTGCCTCTTTGAAGAAGCCATTTTTCTTATAGCGGAGCTCAAGATTTAGCTCTCTATACTTAAAATCTACTTTAAAATAATTTATGAAAGGCTTTATGTACTGTAAATTGCCGTTTTCATGCTTTAGTATTGAAGTTAAGCTTTCTGGTAAGTCTACATAATCTTTGTTTTGTAAAGCAATTATCTTTTCAAAACGGATAACACCTTTGGGGCCATTTCCAAAATAACAACTCATAATTTTCTTTATAGACCTGATCATATAAGGTTTAATCTTCTGATTTTTGTTTTATACTTTTATTATGATCTGGTTTTAATATCCATTTGAGTTTATACACATATAATGCTTTTTGCCCCCCAAGAAAATTAGCAAAACGCTGCAATCCGTCATTAAATTCTTTAACTTTATGCTCATTGTTTTGCTCTTGATGCATTTGTGTTCCCACATGTGTTTGATGAAGAGGAGGGGGGGAAACGAAATATTCAATCTTTTTTTTGTGGGTGTTTAATCTTACTCTTGCGGCGAACTCAGCAAATTGCCACCCATAACCCCATAGACTATTGTTTAACCCATCTATTTTCAACCACAATGATTTTCTTATTCCAAATAACGCAGGGTCCTGGGTTTCATAAAGCGAAATATATGTACCATTCGTTTCCCAAAAAGTTTTATCGTAGGAGGTAATCTTATCCCAATTTTTTTCAACATAATCTGAGTTGCAATGCTTTTTTCCAATTATCACGTAGTAGGGTGCTGCAAATTCATTGGTTGTCAAATGTTCCAGGTATTTTTCATATATCCCGGCTGGATATACATAATCTGTGCGCCAAACTATTATATTATTAGCTTTGGCACCAGATATTAAATGGTTTAAGCCATAAGTGTATGATTTTTTTTCTGCTACATCTGTTTTTGAAAAGACCTCTGAAAACCAATCAAACTTTTGATTGTCAAAAAGTTTAAGCGCATCGAAACGTGACCCGTTGTTATAAAAAATTACTTCATCATGTTCTGAAATATTATTGAGGAAAAATATGGATTTCAGGCTATTGATTGCGCATTTATCATCAACAGTTGCCTGGTGATAAATAATATGCGTGAAATTTGGTCTCAGAAGTATATCATTTTTGGATTTTCCATCTCTGATTAGTTTATCAGATGAAGGAGCAATAATTCGGGCAAAAAAATATCGTTTATCGAATTTAAATTTATGAATAAGGTACCAGGCAAGAAATATTCTAATTTTAGTTAGGATTCTCAAAGTT
>RCUK01000298.1_pt1 | contig 53093 bp, 34 predicted proteins | sample 2166381 | NCBI WGS metagenome assembly RCUK01 (sample SAMN09932809, study PRJNA488358) | compost metagenome | isolation source: compost soil in an enriched community | place: Germany: Experimental Botanical Garden | reverse complement strand
TCTCGAAGGTGTCGTTGCTGACCACCGCGATGTTGACCGTGGTGTCTTCATCGGTGGTGATCGTGTCGTTGACGATATCCACCACCGCCGACACAGTCATCGTCACGGTGGTCTGCAAGGTGCCACCGAAGCCGTCCGATACCGTCACGACGAAGTTGTCCGTACCGTAGAAGTCCGCCGTCGGCGTATAGGTATAGGACCCCGTCGTGGCGTTAAGCACCACGTCGCCGTGCGTCGGGAGCGTGCTCACGGAATAGGTGACCGGGTTGCCGTCCGTGTCCAGCGCGGAAATCTGGCCCGCGATCGCCGTGTCTTCCTGCGTCGAGTTCTGATAATTGCCCGTAAGCGGGTCGTAGGCTTGGTTGCCGACACGCGGGTCCAGCAATACCGGTGCGTCGTTCACCGGTGTGACGCTGACCGCTACCGTCGCGGTCTCCGTCACGCCGCCGGACGTCACCGTGTAGGTGAAGCTGGTCGGTCCGTTGAAGTTGCCCGAGGGCGCGAAGTCCAAGGTGCCGTTGGCCAGCAACGTCACCGAGCCGTTCGCGACAGTGATCGGTGTGCCCACCACCGCCGCCATGCCGTCAATGCCCGTGATCGTGGCGGAGGAGCCGTCAAACGAATCGTTGGTCAGCACCGGGATATTGACTGTCGTATCCTCATTCGTCGTGATCGCATCGTCCGCGATATCCACCACCGCCGCCACCGTCACGCTGACGGTGGATGACACGAGGCCGCCATTGCCGTCGCTGGCGGTTACAACGAAGCTGTCGCTGCCGTTGTAGTCCCCCACGGGCGTGTAGGTGTAGACGCCGGTTCCGGCATTGATACTCACCACACCATGCGCCGGCAGCGTGCTGACCGTGTAAGCCAGCGTGTTGCCGTCCGCGTCGGATACCGCGACCTGGCCGCTGACGGCGTTGTCTTCAGACGTGCTGACCGCGTAGTTGCCGGTCAGCGGGTCGAAGGTCTGTCCCGGTACCGCCGGATCCACCGGCACGGGCACGTCATTGACCGACGTGACATTTACCGTGACCGTCGCCGTTTCCGTGACGCCGCCTGAGGTGACGGTGTACGTGAAGGTGGCGGGGCCGTTGAAGTTGGCCGTGGGCGCAAAGTCCAGCGTGCCGTCGGCCAACAGCGTCACCACGCCATTCGTGACTGCAACCGGGGTGCCGACGCTGGCGGCCAGGCCGTCGATGGCCGTGATGGCGTGTGCAGCGTCCTCGAACGAATCGTTGGCCTTGACCGCGATATTGACCGTGGTGTCTTCATTGGTCGAAATCGTATCGGCACCGATGTCCGCCACGGCGGCCACTGTCAGGGTCACGGTGGACTGCACCGTGCCGCCAAAGCCGTCCGACACCGTTACCACGAAGCTGTCGCTGCCGTTGTAGTCGGCGGTGGGGGTGTAGGTGTACACGCCCGACGTCGCGTTGATCGTGACGGCGCCGTGCAAGGGTTGCGTTGACACGGTGTAGGACAGCGTGTCGTTGTCCGGGTCGGTGGCGGATACGCGGCCGTTGAAGGCCATGTCCTCGGTGGCGCTGGCGGCATAGTTGCCGGTGCCCGGGTCAAACGTCTGTCCCGCCACCGCTGGGTCCGCGGGCACGGGCGGGCGGTTGCCCGGGGTGACCTGCACGGAGGCGACCGCCGACGCGGATGCGTATCCGGTAGTGTCCGTCACCACGAAAGTCAGTTGACGCGTGCCCGCCGTCGCCGACAACAAGGTATTGCGATACGTGGCGCCACGCACCAGCGTATCCAGCACCGTGTTGGCGATTGCGCCGCCGCCGTTGCGCGTGATGACAAAGCCACCCGCCACCGTGTAGTTGATCAACAGGTCGACGCTGTCGACGGTCACTGTGTTTGAGGATGTCGCGTTCAGCGCGAAGCCGGTGCCGCCAAGCGTCACGACTTCGCTGGCGCCGTCCAGCACGCCGGAAAGGGTAATCGCCAACTGTTGGAGATCGTTGTCGCCAAAATCCGTGACGTCGGCGTTGGCTGCCGCGACGTTCACCGCGACGCCGTTACCGATCTGGCTGGTGCTATAGGTAAGCGTGCCATCCGCCGCGCCGACCGTGGAATTCAGGTCGACGACGGGTGCGTTGGCGTTATCGCGCCAGTCGAAGTTGCGCGTGAGCGGCACGGCATTGCTGCCGTTGATAGCGGTATCCAGGTCCGTGTCGGCCAGGTTGAAACTGACGACGGTCGTCGTCAGGCCCGATCCGCTGGTCGTGACGTTGCCATCCTGCACGACGTACCCGTCATTGGGCGTGCCATGCTCGAAGATGTCGAGCAAGCCGTCTTGATCCGTGTCGGTCGTGCTGGTGACCGAGGTCGGCTGGCCATCGCCACGTTCTGCCACGTCGGACACACCGTCGTTGTCGCTATCGGTGTCCCGATAATCGGCAAGCGCATCGCCGTCGGTGTTCACTGGCGTCAGGCCCAGGCTGGCCGCGGCAGTCTTTCTACTGCCGCTTACGGTGTCGGCGTCGTAGCGGTCGTCCAGGCCGTCCTGGTCCACGTCCACGATGGACACGCCTTGGCCGCTGGGCGGCTTGTAGGCCGCCGTGGTCTGCGCTTCGACATTGTCGGTGATGCCGTCATCGTCGCTGTCCAGATCCAGGCGGTCGACGATGCCGTCGGTGTCGGTGCTGTTGCCTTCGTTGATATCCAGGATGCCGTCGTTATCGTCGTCGATATCGGCCGTATTGGCGACACCGTCGCCATCGGTATCGATGGGCGTGATCGTGGCGACCGCCACGTTGGACGCGGTGGGCGCGGCAACCGACGTCGCCTGCACCGAGAGGGTCCGCGCAGCCGTCGAGCCGGACGTGGTGGTGAACGTGACCAGGCCCAGCGCGGTCTGGTAATTGGCCAGCGTGGTGCTGCCGCTCAACGTCAGCACGCCCGTGCCGCTGTTATAGCTGGCCGTGATGCCGGCCACGGCGCCACCCAAGGCCAGGGTGTCGGCCGCGGTTGCGCCCGACAAGGTGATTGTCATCGAGGACAGGTTGTTGTTCTCGGGATCCGTGACCGACACCAGGTTACCGATGGCCACGGCGGTTTGATCGTAGGTCGCGCTATGGTTGGCGCCCACGGTCGCGCCGTTCAGATCCACGCGCGGCGCATCCTGCACCTGCGTCACGGTGACCGTGACGTTGGCGGTCTCGGTCAGCCCGCCCGAGGTCACCGTATACGTGAACACCACGTTGCCGGACGCAGCGGTTCCCGGGTAATCGGCGGCCGGCGTGAAGGTCAGCGTGCCGTCGACGTTCAACACCACCGAGCCGTTGGTGACGGCAACGGCCGCTCCGCCCGCTGTGATGGCGGTGCCATTGATGGCCGAGATGACGCGGCCGCTGTTCTCGAAGGTATCGTTGGCCAGCACATTGATGACCACCGCCGTGTCTTCGGCCGTGGTGATGGTGTTCGCCACGATGTCGACAACGGCGCTGATCGTCAGACCGACCGAACCCGTGGTGCTGGAGAAGGCGGTTGCACCGCCGTTGACGCTGGCGTCGGCCGTGGCGCCATTTGTGCCGCTGCTCTGGTCCCAGGCGCGGATTGTCAGCGAGGCCGTGCCGTTGTAATCCGCGTTGGGGCGGAAGTACACGCGCGAATTGCCGCTGTTGGCAAGCAACAAGGCGCTGGTGTCGGACACCGCGCTCATCTGCGTCCAGTTCGTGCCGTTGTTGATCGAATACCACCAGGTGCCATTGGTGCTGTCGGCGCCCACAATGGCGATGCCCGTCAGTGCGCCGCTGTCCTCATCGGACGTCGAGCCGATGAAGTTATTGACCGAGGTACCGACCGCGCCGGTGGGCACGGGCGCGGGCACGCTGGCGTTCAAGTCTTCATTGATGGTCGACAGATTGCGGGTGGCAACGTTGAGCACCGGCGCGTCATTGATGTCCGTGATGAAGACGACTACGGAGTCACTGGCGCTAGAAAAGGCATTAGAGGTGCCGATATTGACCTTGGTGCCCGCCGTGCCGGAACTCTGGTCCCAGCCGCGCAACGACATTTCGATGGTTGCATCGCCCGTGAAGCCGGCATCCGGCACGTAGTAGATGCGCGCGTCCGGCGCGTCGGGCAACAGCAGCGCGTTGCTGCCCGACACCGAGCCCATCGCCGTCCACGTGTTGCCGCCATCCAGCGAGAACCACCAATCACCGTGCGTGCCGGTGATGTTGATGATCGCAACGCCTTTGAGCGCGCCCGCATCCGCATCGGTCAAGCCCGCCGTGAAGTGGGATACCAGCACGCCCACGGCGCCAATCGGCGCGGGAGCATCTTCCTGGCCGGTATAGAGCAGATCCAAGGACGTATTCAGCACGGGCGCGGTGTTCGCCCGCATCGCTATCGTGTCTGTCGCGCTCGAGAATGCCGTGGCGCCACCGTTCACCGTCGCGTCGCCCGTCCCGCCATTGGTGCCGCTGGTGCGGTCCCAGGCTCGGATTGTCAGCGCGTTGGCCACGTTGCCCAGGACGCCGGAGTTGGGCCGGAAGTACAGTCGCGTGACGCCATCGGCCGCCAGCAATCGGGCCGTGGCCTCGGTCAGCGTGGTGACCTGCGTCCAGTTGTCGCCGTTGTCGAGCGAGTAGTAGAGCGTGCCGGAGCTGTTGATGGCCGTGACGGCCACGCCCTTGACCGCGCCCGTGTCGGCATCCGTGATGCCACCCACCAGGTCCGATATCAGGATACCCACCTGATCGCCCGGTGCGCCGTTGGAAGGCATCACCCCGACGACCGTCAGGCTGGTATCCGCCAGCACCGGCGCATCGTTGACCGGCGTGATGGCAAGCGACAGGTCTCCGTTGGAACTGCCGCCCGGGGTGGTGATGGTGTAGCGCACCAGAGGCACCAGGCCGTCGTAGTTGGAGGCCGGAGCAAAGGTGTAGGAACCGTCGGCGTTCAACGTCAGGATGCCGGTGGGGATGCCATTGCGCACCAGCGCGGTGGCCACGCCCAAGGTGATTGCCGTGTCGGGCGTGCCGTCGGCGTTGCTGTCAAAGCTGGCGGCGGTAATACTGCCGTCGCGGTTGAAGGTGTCGTTGGCCAGCAGGCCCGCCGCCGCCGATACGGACAGCAGCGTGTCTTCAACGGCGGTTGCCGGGTCGGCCTGCGCCACCGGCGGCGCGATGCCGACGAAGTTGTCGCGCCAGTCAAGATCGGCGCTAAGCGCCTGGGCATTGCTGCCGTTGGCAAGGATGTCGGCGTCAGTGTCGCTCAGGTTGAAGCCGGTGACGGTCGCCGCCAAACCGCTGCCGCTGGTGATGACCGCGCCGTCTTGTACGTCAAAGCCGTCGTTGACGGTGCCATGTTCAAAGATGTCCAGCAAGCCATCTTGATCGGTGTCGGTGGAGCTGCTTACCGAGGTCGGTTGGCCGTCTCCGCGTTCGGCCACGTCGGCAATGCCATCGTTGTCGCTGTCGGCGTCATAGACGTCCGTAGTGCCGTCGGCGTCGGAATCCACCGGCGTCAGGCCCAGGCTGGCCGCCGCAGTGCTCCGGTTGACGCTGACGGTGTCGGCGTCATAGCGGTCGTCCAGGCCGTCGTCATCCACATCGACCATGGCCAGGCCTTGGCCGCTGGGCGGCTTGTAGCCGGCGGTGGCCTGTGCTTCCACGTTATCGGCGATGCCGTCGTTGTCGCTGTCCAGGTCAACCCGGTCGATCAGGCCGTCGCCGTCATGATCGTTGGCCGCGTTGAACGCGCTGACCTTGTAGACCTGTACATCGTCCAAACCAAGGTAGGCGCCGTCTCCACCGGCCGGCCGCGCAATGGAGAACACAACGACCGGCGCCGTCGAGGTGGCGGTAAACGTAATCTCGCTCTTGGACCAGGTCTTGAAATTGTTGCCGTTGTAGGTCAGCGTGTTGGCGTTATACGCCACCCCATCCACGGTGACCACGAAGTACGCCTGCATGCCAGGGATGGTAAGGCCGTTGACGCCGCCAAAGATTTCCTGGAACGAAATACGGACCACGTCGCCAACCTGTATGCCGACCGATGCGGGAATAATCAGTTGCGCGGCCTCTTCCACGAAGCCGCTATAGATGCCCATGAACACCTCGCCTTGCGCCGCGCCGGGCACGCCATTCATGGCACCGGACCACTGGCCCGAACCCGCCAGGGAGAAAGTTCCTTTCCAGGTGTCGGGCGTGGCCATGGCGTCCGTGAACCCGGTACCGTCGATGTCGAAGTTCAGGCCATCGTTCTCGGTGCCCGCGACGCCCAACGCGCCTTCCATGGAACCATCGATCAGCGAAGGCGGAATGACCTGCGTCTCCACCGTGTCCAGGATGCCATCGTTGTCGTCGTCCAGATCCGCCACATTGGCCACGCCATCGCCGTCGGTGTCGATGGCCGTGACTGTGGCGACAGCCACATTGGATGCCGTGGGTGCGATGGCCGATATGGCCTGTACCGAAATGGTTCGCGCGGCGGTCGAGCCTGACGTGGTCGTGAAATAGACCTGGCCAAGCGCCGTTTGATACGTGGCCAGCGTGGCGTTGCCCGTCAGCGTCAACACACCCGTGCCGCTGTTGTAGCTGGCCGTGATGCCGTTGACGGTGCCGCCCAGCGACAGCGTGTCCGCGGCGGTTGCGCCTGACAGGGTGATTGTCATCGAAGCCAGGTTGTTGCCTTCGGGGTCAGTGACAGTCACTTGCTTACCAATGGCGACCGTGATCTGGTCGTAGGTGGTGCTGTAGTTTGCGCCCGCGGCAGACCCGTCCAGATCAATGCGCGGCGCGTCCTGCACCTGCGTCACGGTGACCGTGACGTTGGCGGTCTCAGTGGCACCACCAGAGGTCGCCGTATAAGTGAAGACCGTGTTCGCCGAGGCCGCCGCGCCCGGGAAGTCCAGGCTCGGCGTGAAGGTGATGTTGCCGTCAAGGTTCAACACGACCGAACCGTTGGCGACGCTGACCGCCGGTCCGCCGGCCGTGATCGCCGTGCCGTTGATGGCGGTGACCACACGACCGCTGTTCTCGAACGTGTCGTTGCTCAACACGTTGATAACCACCGCCGTTTCCTCGGCGGTGGTGGCGGTGTCCGCCACGATGTCCGCAATGGCGTTGACGGTGATGCCGACCGAGCCCGTGGCGGTGGAATAAGCCGTGGTGCCACCATTGACGCTGACGTCGGCAACGGTGCCGTTCGTGCCGCTGGTCTGGTCCCAGGCCCGGATGGTCAACGTGGCCGTGCCGTTGTAGTCCGCATTGGGGCGAAAGTACACGCGGGAGTTGCCGCTGTTGATAAGCAGCACCGCGCTGGTGTCGGACACCGCGCCCATCTGCGTCCAGTTCGTGCCGTTGTTAGCGGAATACCACCAGGTGCCGTTGGCGGTGTCGGCGCCCACGATGGCGATGCCCGTCAACGGGCTGGCGTCGATGTCGGACGTCGAGCCGATGAAGTTGTTGACCGACGTGCCGACCGCGCCGGTGGGCGCGGGCGCGGGTACGCCGGCGTTCAGGTCTTCGTTGATTGCGGACAGGGTGCGCGTGGCGGCGTTGAGAACCGGCGCATCGTTCACCGCCGTGACCGTCACCGCCACGACATCCGAGGCAGTCGAGACCGCGCCGGTGATCGTGGTGGGGTTGACCTTGGTGCCGGCCGTGCCGGCGCTTTGGTCCCAGCCGCGCAGCGACAGCGCATTGCCCGCGCTACCGTTGAAGTTGGTGTTCGACTGGAAGTAGATGCGCGAATTCGGCGTGTCGGACAACAGCAGCGCGCTGGTGCCGCTCACGGTGCCCACCGCTGTCCAGTTGGTGCCGCCGTCCAGCGTATACCACCACGTGCCGTTGGTACCCACGGCGGCGGTCAGCGCAATGCCCTTGAGCGCGCCCGGGTCAATGTCGGTCAGGCCCGCCGTATACGCGGAGACCGTCGTGCCCACCGCGCCAACCGGCGCAGGGGCGTCTTCCACGCCGGTGTAGGTCAAGTTCAACAGGTTGTTCAGCAACGGCGGCGTCAGCACGTAGTTCCAGTCCTCGGCCGATACCGCTACGGCCTCGATGGATCCGCTCTGGTGCTCCAGCATCCAGTCACCACCCAGCGTGGCCGTGCCGGTGGTATCCGACGATGCCGCCACATCCGCGCCGGTAATCACGCCCAGCGTCTGCACCGCAAGCGCGCCAAGATCGCCCTGGCCGAAGTCGCAGCCGTAAAGCAGCATGTCGGCGTCGGCGCTCAGGGCCGACCCAATCTGCGTCAACACCTCGCGGTACTCGCCCTGCATGGATTCCAGCGTCAGCGTGGCCGTGCCCAGTTGCAACGTGCCCGCTCCGCCATGGCTCAGGATGTGGACGGCATCTACATCCTGGCGGCCGTTGAGTGTGTCGGCCATGAAGCGCACACCGTCGACACCCGGCTCGATGAAGTGGACCTCGGCCCCCGGCGGCAGGGACTGCGCCAGCACATCCGCCTCGTCAACGGTGCGGTCAATGAAATAGACCTCGTTGCGCTGTTCCACCGGTTCGGTCGCGGTCGCCTTGTGCTGCTCGACGGCGCCCAGGGCGGCGATCAGTTCGGCATGCGCCTGGGTATCCGCTGCGGGCGGCGCATCGGGTACGGCCTGCGCCACCTCCTGCGCCGTCTGGGCCATGGCGGCGTCCAGCAGGACGCGGGGTTCAAGGGCCTGGAGGAAGAGGCGCGAGCTCAGCGTGCGAGGGCCGAGGGCTTGCGGAGTCTTCTTGCCGAAACGCGAAGCGGATTTGTTTTTCACTGCACACCTCTCACAGAGATCGCTTGGACGCTGCCGGTGGCAACGCCCCCACACTCATGCAACGCGCCGTCGGCGCGCCGTTCATTTTTCTTCGTGCTCATGCGCCGGCCTCGCGCAACAGCACGCTTGCAACGCGCCGCACCAGGCGGCTGGCCAAGCTGATCGGTTCACCACGTATCTGCATTTCGCCGCGCAGTTCGGTCAAGGGCAGCGCATGGCGGGACAAGTCGGTCACGTCGCCGGCCACTTCGAACACGGCCTGTTCGGCGCGCAGCCTGCCTTCGAACTGGCGCGCCGGCACGTCGCCGCCATGCGCGGACGTCAGCACCCAGTTATCCAATGTGTCGTTGGCTGCCGCGCCCACGCGCGAGACCTGGATGGCGCGCGCGGGCATCAGGCGCTGCTCGTCCACGAACGCTCCGGCGTCGCCTTCACGGATGCGGTGCAGGTCGTCCGCATTGATGTAGCCGCGCGCCTCCAGGCTGTCGGGCGCGGCAATCAGGGCCAGGCGGGTCTTCTCGTCCACCCAGCGCCCGGGTGACAGTTCCAGCGCCAGCTCGACCACCACGCCGTCGATGGGCGCGCGCACGGCCAGGCGGGCGCGTTCGCGCTCCAGCCCGGCAATGCGGTCGCGCTCCAACTGGACTTCGCGGGTCAGCGTGAGGGACTCGGACAGATCCTTGCGGTCGGCACTGCGACGGTCCAGCCGTTCGTTCAACAGCCGTTCGCGCTCGCGCGCGGCGTCCAACTGTTGTTCGATCTCCGACGCGCTCAACGCCATCAGGATCTGCCCGGCACGCACCGTTTCGCCCTGGCGTACGCGCACGGCCTCCAGGCGCGCGGGGCGCGGCGCGAACGCGGGCGCCTGCTCCGTTGCGGTCAGCACGGCGGGGATGCGCACGGTGTAGGGCAAGGGCACCAGCAACACGGCCGCGAGTATCACCACGACGCCCATCGTCACGAACGCCTGCCGGCCCACTTCGTGGCGGCGGCGCACCCACACTTTCATTTCGCGCCAGATCGGCAGCACGATGAACCAGCCGATTTCCACCACGAACAGGAAGATGCCCAGGATCTTGAAGAAGTAGTGATAGACCAGCAGCGCGATGGCCAGGAACAGGAAGAAGCGATAGATCCTGGTGGCATAGGCAAAGACGATGAACAGCGTGCGCGTCGGGCCGTAGGTGGGTTCGGGCTGCTCGTCGCCATAGCCGAAGAGCCGTTCGCGCATCCACCAGCGCGCCATGGCAAACGAGCGGTCTTGCAGGCTGGGAATGCCGATCAGGTCGCTAAAGAGGTAGTAACCGTCAAACCGCATCAGCGGGTTCAGGTTGACCGCCAGGCTAAGCACCCAGCTGGTGGTGGCCAGCGCAAAGACCACATTGCGCCAGGCGCCGTCGGGCAGGAACACCCAGGCCAGCGTCGCCAGCACCGCCACCAGCAGTTCCACCGCCATGCCGGCGCTGTCGATCAGGACGCGCTGACGTTGGGGCAAGCGCCAGGCGTCGGTCGTGTCGGTGTACAGGATGGGCGTCATCACCACGAACGCCACGCCCATGGTGGTGACGCGCGACCCCAAACGCACGGCGGTATAGCCATGGCCCAGTTCGTGCAGCGTTTTCACCAGGGCCAGGCTGAGACCGAAGGCGATCAGGCCCGTGGCCGAGATCATGTCGGGGAAAGTGCTCAGGAACGTGTCCCATTGGCGTGAAACCAGATACAGGCTCAACACGCCCAGCAACGCCGCCAGGGCCCAGAAGGTGCGCGAGAAGAACACCGTTACCCACGGCAGCGTGCGGCGCAGAAAGGCGTCGGGGCGCGCCAGCGGCACCTTGAAGAACAGATAGCCGTGCAGCAGCCGGGCGCTTAGCGAGCGCTGTTGCGCGCCGCGTTGCTGGCGCACGCGCGCATAGGTTTCGCCCGCTGCCGGCTCCAACAGTTCGTGGCGTTGCAGGAATTCGATCAGGCCCAGGATCTTCTGGTCGTCGGGGGTGCGGCCCGTGCTGCGCGCCACCGCCGAGCGCAGCGCGCCCACCGTGCCCTGATGCCATTGGGCCAGCATGCCGACGGTGTCCTGGTCGATGGCGAAGAAGCGATGCGCGGCCGGATCATGGATACGCCAGTTGCCACCCCATTCGCCCGCGCGCGCACCGCCTTGGTCGGCGATCAGGCGCAGGTCCTGGCGCAGCGGCGGCAGCTTGCGCGCGTCCGGGTTGGCCTCGGGGTCGTCGATGCGAAGTGCGGTGGCGTCCATGGCATCAGACTCCGGTCCATTGGCGCAACGCCGTGATCGGCCGCCGCATCAAGTAGTAGAACAAGGAGACCGGCTCGCCATAGACTCGCGCCGTGCCGCGCAGGCCCAGGCGTTCGGGCGCGGCGGTGGGATCGTCGACCCGCGCCAGCACGGTGTAGCTGGCCACGCCGGCGGCGTCGGATTCTGCGCGGTACGCCACTCGCACGATCTTCGCGTCCAGGGGGTCTAGTGGCGCGGCATCCAGGAACACGCGCACGGATGCGCCTTCCTGCAAGTTGACGGAGTCCGCCACCGGCACCTTCAATTGATACTGCACCCGGTTCGGGTCGGCCACGCGCATGATGGCTTCGCCCACCGCCACCGGACGGCCCAGCCAGTCACGCGGATCGCCATACAGCGCCACGCCATCCTGCGGGGCGCGCAACAACGCCTTGGCCAGCATGGCGCGCGCGTAGTCACGCTCCGCCATGGCCACCGATTCTTCGCTCAAGGCCACGGCCAGTTCACGCTTGGCGGTCGTGTCGGACACCGCCGCCTGTTGCAGCCGCAGTACCTTGGCGCGGGTCACTTCCACCTTCTGAATGGCCACTTCGTAATCGCTGCGCAACTGGGTGTCCACCAATTGCACCAGCGGCGTGCCCGCGACGACGGTCGCGCCGGGCGCCACCAGAATGCGTTCCACCACGGCGGGCAGCGCCGCCGTCACCACGAAGGGGTCTTGCGGCGTGACTTCCACCGGCGCCAACGTCGTCAGCGGCACATGGATAAACGCAAGCGCCGCCGCCACGGCCACCAGCCCCACATACAGCTTGGGACGATGGCGACGCAAGCCGGCGGGCGGCCGGGCGCGGCCGGCGATGGCGGAGAGGCCGTGCGCATAGGCCCCACCCAGGCGCGCGGCCAGGCGCTGATGCGCAGAGTCCCAGGGTTGATCGCGCGCCAGCAACCAGCCCGCGCGCGGCGCTTGCCCCACGTCAGCCAGCGGCACCCACAAGAGCGAGGTGAGCACTGCGTCGGCCGAGCAGGGGTCGGCGGGATCGGCGTAGGCGTGTACATCGAAAGTGCGGACGGCCCTTGGGTCGTGCGTATCGGACGCATCAGACCCATTGGGCGCACCGGGCGCATCCCCCTTTTGCCCGCACAGCGACGACACCATGTTTTCGTACCAGCGCACCAGCGGCGCATCGCGGTTCACGCTTGCCAGACCCGAAATGGCCGCCACACGCCAGCGGCCTCCGGGCGCGCCTTCGAACACCAGCGCCTGACCGAAGGGCAGCAGCGCAATGGGCTCGTTGGCCAGGTGCTGCCACAAGGCATCACGCGATGTGCAACGGCGCAGCTCGCCTTCCAGGCGGATCAGTTGCGCGCCCGTGCTGTTCTGCGGATCGGCCTGCGACACCGATGGCGCATTCGCGGCGGGCCGGGGCCGCGCGGCCTCGCCGCCAGCCACGGATTCAGCCGGCCCACTACGGGAGCTTGCAACATGAAGGGCCATGACAAGCACTCCTTACCGGATACCGTTATTGCTGGAACCCGGCGCGCCAACACGCACCGACCCCGAGGGCGTGGCATGGCTTGGCGCCGACGGTATCGGCATGACGGCGGGCGGCTGGCCTTCGCTACCCGCGGGCACGTGATAGACAGCCTGCACGGGCAACTTGCCGGCTGGCGTCTGCACCGGCCCCGGCGTCGATGCCATGGGGGTGGCGGACGCGGCGGCGGCGCCTTCCAAGGTTGCGCGGCCGCTCATGCCCGGCAGCACGCCCACGGGGGCCTGCTCCACGCGCGCCACCACCTTGATCGTCTGGCTGACCGCGTCCACCGCCGCGGACACGCGCGTCACCTTGGCCGGCAACACATCACCGGTTTCATCGACGATGAAGTCCAGGTCGGATCCTTCCTTCAGCCACGCCAGCCATTTGGACGGCACGACCATGTGCAATTCCATCGGGCCATCGCTCACGATCGAGATCAGCTTTTCATTGGCTGGCGGTGTTTCGTCCAGGCGCGCCAGTGTTTCCACGACGCTGCCCGCATACGGCGCCACGACTTTGCAGTCGACCATGCGTTGCTGGATGACGTCGGCCTGCGCCTGGCGCTCTTGATGCTTGAAGCGCGCGATGTCGGCATCGGCACGGCCGGTGGCCGCCATGCGCAACAGTTCCGACTGCACCTTCGCGTTGCGCGCTTCGACAGCGGCGCCGGCGCGCGCGGCGCGCAGTTCCGCTTCCAGCCGACGGCAATCGAAACTGACCAGCACGTCGCCCTGCTTGAACCGTTCGCCTTCGCGCAGCGGCATGCTCAGGATCTTTTCTGACACCGACGATGACAGCGTGGCCTCGGCCGTGGCGCGCAATACCCCGCGCGCCGAGCCGCCGTCAGCCAACGGCTGGGAGCCCCAGGCCGTGGCGCAGGCCAGCAACAAGGGGGTCAGCCAGACGCGACGGGGCCAAGCCGTCTTGGGCGCGATACTTCTTTGCTTGTTCATGATGATTCCCGCGTAGGGGTTAGCGTGTCGGCACAACCACGGCCACGCGAGCGTCCTGCTCGTTGCTGGCGAAGGCGTCGCGCGCCGTCCACATGCCGCGCAGCTTGCCCGCCAGCGTTGGCACGGCGTCAGACGTGCTCATGGTGGTGTCAACGGGGTCGATGCCGAGCGAGGCGAAAACATTGGCGTAGGCGTTTTGCAGGTCCGCCAGCGCCAGGTCATAACGCACCCGCGCCACCAACGTGTTCATCTGTTCCCGGATCAAGGTTTGGCGGCTGAGCTTTTCCGCCTTGAAGCCCGAATCGATCTGCCCTTCGATACGCGCCTGCACGTCGTAGAAGCGGCGCGCCGTGTCCAGCTCATCCTGGCGCAGCGCGTAGCGCGCCCGGCTGACTTCCACCTGCGTGGCCACCGCCGTGGTCAGCGCCAACTGCCGCTGGTCCAGCAGGTCGCCTTCCGCCTTGATCTGCGCCTTCTCGGCGGGCAGGCGGAAGATGTTCAGCAGATTCCAACTGGCCACCGCGCCCCAACCGATCCAGTTGCTGTTGTAGAGCAGGTCGTTGGTGCTGGCGTTCAGGCCGCCAAAGAGCTTCAGGCTGGGCAACGAGCGCAGCAAGGCGGCGGTGTTTTCCTGATCGTTCGCACGCAGTTGATACGCGACTTCGCGCAGCTCGGGCCGGTTCTCGATCGCCACTTGCAGCCATGCCGCCGAGTCATCGGCGATGCCGGGCAATACCAGCGGCCGGTTGTTTTCCATGGGCGGCGGCATCGCAATCGTGTATTGGGTATTGGGCGGCAGGTTCATCAAGGCGGCCAACTGCTGCTTGGCAACGCCCAGCTCGCGGCCCAGCGCCTGCACATCGCGCCGGATGCCCAGCATTTCGCGCTGGTAGCTCAAGGGCGCAAGCGGCGCGGTCAGGCCAAGACGGTCTTGCTCGGCGGCCAGGTCCAGCGCCGTCTGCGTGGCCGTTTCCAATTCGCGGATCTTGCCCAGCAAACGCTCCGCGCTGACGGCGCGCCAGTAAGCGGTGCGCACGTCTTCGATCAAGCGGTTCATGACCTTGCGCTTGCGCTCGTCGGCCATGTTGACCCGATCGGCCGCTTGTTTGGCGCGCACATACGACAGGCCAAAATCCAGCACGTCCCAGCTCAGTTGCAGATTGCTTTGCAGCACATTCTTTTCGGACGACGTGGAAGGTTCCAGCGAGGTCTGGCCCGTCAGCAATGACTGGCTTGCACCGCCCGAATAGTTATCGCGGCCGGAGTAATCCAGCGACGCGACAAACTTCGGCAGCATGTCGTAGTGCTTCAAGTCCAGCTCGCGCTGCGCCAAGGCCACGCCCATCATTTCAACGCGCACATCCAGGTTGTATTTGATGGCGCGGGCCATGGCTTCGTACAGATCCACCGGGCCCAGGATGGGTTCTTGGTTGGCGGTGGATCGCGCAATCAGATCCATGGCGCGGTCGCGGTTTTCGGCCGCTTCGAATTGCTTGGGCTGCACCGAGCAACCCGCAAGCAGTACCACCGCCAAGGAAGCGGCAGCGGTACATATCCTGGCTTTATTTTCTATTCTGGGCCGGCGCGTGCCGCCGATGCCGAGGCTTACGATGGAGCTCATGTTCTTTACCCTTGTCGCGCACGACTGCGTGCGTCCCTGACAGAATCCGCCTAAGAAAAACTCGTATGGAATCGACCCGGAAACTTCAGACGAGCGGCCCATAGCTGTAAATACGAGCGCCCGCTGCATCCGGTTACGGCGGCAATAGTTAAGAACGGTAAATAAAGGACATAGCTTTGCGGAAGTTCGGCAAATTTATCTCTCGCTCAACATGGTCTGAAATTTGCGAGTATTTTTTATCTTCAAATTGCGAGCATGCCGAGTAGACACACGCAATAGTCTTGCGATGATTCGGCAATTGCGTCGGGGAATAAAAAAATGGCGCGCAGTGATGCGCGCCATTTATCCCTTCGCTGCGCCGCCGTCACACGTCGGCGATCAGCGCATCGTGGCGGGCGTCTTCGGCAATCGCCTCATTGAACTCATGGTCATGCAGGCGCAGGATCATCGAACGGCGTGGCCGGCCGCGCGAGGTGGCCAAGCCCGCCACGAACGAAAACGGTGCTTTGGCGCGCGTCCATCGCACCAACTTCGAACGCGCATCCAGACGGGCATTGCACCGGTCGATGGCAGCCTGTATTTCGCCGTCGGACAGGTTTTGGCCAATCGGCCATAACACCGCGCAGCATCCCACACGCGGCTTGAGATACACGACGGCCTGCATGAACAGCAACGTGTCCATCAAGGCGCGCTCGGCGCTTGCCTGCGTGGGCCCGGCGCGAGAAGTCGCAACAAGAGCGGAGCCCGCGCGATCCAACAGATACACGAACCCTTCGGCGTCGATCTCTCCATACCGGCCCGTGCCCAGCCATTCCCCCGTGTAGGGCGCGTCGCCGACGTAGCCCAGGAACAGCGTGCCCTTGACCTCGAGTTCACCTCTTGCGGACACGCGCATCCGCATGTGCGGCAGCACTTTTCCCGCCGAGCCGGCGTGGCGGATGCCGTCTGTTCGCATCGTGATGACGGAAGCGGCTTCGGCCAGCGAGAAGGTCGGCACGACAGGCAGTCCGGTCGCTTCGAACAGTCGGCGCACACCCAGCTCGTCCGCCGGGCCGTCGATCAGCGCACAGCGCAATGTGACGGGCGCGCGGGCGCGACGGTCCTGCAAGAACGTGGCGTAATCGACCAGCGTTTGCAGCGTCGCCAGAAAGCTCTGCGCGCCGTGGTGCTCAAGCTCTTCGTGCAAGGCCAGCGGGTCCACGCCCATGGCGTCCAGGGCAAGATGACTGCTTGGCAAGGCCACGCACGTGGCGCCCGATATCAAGCTGGCATATGCCCCCATCACGCACTCTTGCAGCGTGGCCAAGGGGCGGGTCATCAAATGCCGTTTGATTCCCCGATCCGCCAAGGCTTGCGCCGCCGACGACGCGGCCGACAGCAACGACAGCGCACTCAGGCAGATGCCCCGGCCCATGCCTTCACCGTCGATGTCGAACACAATCTTCGCAGTGCCTGGCGGCAGGGCGCGCGCGGGCGTTGCAAGGTCCCGGACAAACACGCCGTCGCCACCGGACAGCGTGACCGAAGGCCGCAGCCCCAACCTGACGAGCCTGGCCGCCATGGCGCTGGGCGCGATCACCGTATCCACCCCACAGCGTTCCAGCGCGCTGGTCACCATGCGGTCCGTGGCAAGCGGCGGCAGCGGCACATGGACAACGTCCGTCATCAATGCCGCGAGATCATCGATGATGGTCCAGGGCGCGTTGTCTTGAAGCGTCAGCAACACGCCAACCGACAACTGCTCGTAGAGTGCCATGCGCTCTTTCACATGCTCGCACAGCGCGCTATAGGACAGCGATGCGCGCGGCCCGATCACCGCCGGCCGATAGGTGCTTGCCGCATGCTGAGTCAACACATTGAAGAATTCTTGGGCGTTCATGGCGTGCTCGTTGGCGCCGACGCGGCGCGACGGCTGGGTGCCTGCGCGTCTCGCCTCGATCACAGGACCAAAGAGCGGGGCGGCCAGCGCCGGCATGTCTTCTTATTCGCCGTCGTGCGCCATTTCGTTACAGCATTTGCACCAGGCAGTCACACCACGTATCAACGCGGCAAACGTCAACGTCACAAACGTCAACGCCAAAAACAACAACGGACCCCAATGGGCCCGTGACGACATCCCCTACCTACACGTATCAACGCGCCTACCAGTTCAGCACTTTTGGCCCAAGCAACATGCCCAACAAACCACTCAATCCGATTCCCAGCGTGTACCAGACCGCCACGAACAAGAATGAATCCTCAAGGCAGATCACGCTATAACCCAACGCCCCCATCGCCCCCGCAAAGACGCCAGCGGCAAAGCCGGCCAATCGCAATCGTGTGGGCGCCAACGAGCGCAAGGCCCATAGCAATGCCGCCAGCCCGGGTAGGGAAAACAGCATGATCAACAACGAACAAACCTGCCAGCTCTGACCCAACAACAACGCCGCATATTGATCAGGCGGTGCGTTCATCAAGGCCCAGCCACCGAACCCGGCCATGATCAACACCACCGCCATCAAGCACCACATGGACCGATGCACGCGCGATATCGGTCGCGCCAATTGCGTGACCATTACCCATCCGCAGGCAAGGATCGACAAGGCATACAGCAGCTTGTACCAGCGGCTGGCCAACAAAATAGCGGGGGTTGCACTGCCGTTCGCCACCAGGCCTACTCCCAGGCTGGTGGCCAATCCGGCAAGCAAGGCGGCGCGGAGCTTGAAGGACGTATTGGGTGCCGGCGCGGGTCCCGCGCCGGTGGCAAGAAAATCGATGAAGTCCTTGGTTTTCACTATATGACCACCTTGACGAGTAGGCTCAGCCGTTTTAATCCACGGTGGATTTGAACCCGGATGGCGCCTTCTGACATGCCAATCCGCGCCGCGGCCTCCGCCACACTCAATCCTTCCAGTTTAGTCAGTTCGATGGCTCGACGTTGCGCATCCGGCAATTCACCCAACAAGCGGGCCAGATCCACATGGGAAGTGGCTTCATTGGCTTCTCCGGCAAGAAGCAGTTCGTCAACGTCGTCGATGGGATCGTTCAGGGCACCATAGCGCCGATTGCGGCGCCAGAAGTCGATCAGCTTGTGACGAGAGATTGCATATACCCAGGCTGAAAGCGGCTGGGTGGGGTCGTAGCTTGCACGCTGCAGGTGCAGGGCCAACAAACACTCTTGCACCAGGTCTTCGACATCATCCAGGGAGCCCGCCATGCGTCGGCGCAGATAGGCGCGCAGTAAACGGGCAATGCGGCCCAACACATCTCGATAAGCGGTTTCGTCTCCGGCCTGGGCCTGTAGCCACAGTGCTTTTAATTCGGATTCCACAGTCCCTAACCGGGAGGAGAATTCTCTGGGCATTTCTACCGCCATTCTAATCAGCGGCCTGGCCGCAAAGATGGCGCATGGGCTGAACCATGCTGCGAAGTATACGCGCGTAAAGTACAGACAGATACATAATTTCATGCACTGCCGATTACTGAACATTGCTTGTGCGATGAGCTTAGCAACAAGGCATCAAGCCAAATGAAAATTAACGTCAAGGCTGCAACAAGCCCGCGTTATCGCGCGAACTAGTGAGTGCGTGCTGAGTATTCGGCACGGTCTTGCAAGGTGTCCACATGGTCACTACGCAAGCCCTTCATTAGCACTCGGTTTCATGGCTTTTATTCAGCCGCGGCAACCAAGACATACTGCGGATCTGCTCGCATTTATGACCATCTCTCATCGCTTTATGCGCCCCTGTCTGCCCTATTTTTTATTGCTCGTTTTAACAGGGGCTATCTTTGGCGTGGCCTACGATGCCATCGCATCTTCATCCGGAGAGAGCAGCGGCGCAGCCGAGCCGTCCATGCGAAATGTGCATTGGCCCGCGCTGCTTGGCGCCGTTGGCGGCGTGCTGTTCAGCCTGTTGTGCTACCGCTGGTTTGGCGGTCCGTCGGCGGTTCGACGTAGATTGAATCGCGCCATGCGGCGCGGCCACATTCACGTCGTCTATCAACCGCTTGTGGAGATGTCCACGGGCCATATGGTTGGCGTCGAAGCGTTGGCGCGCTGGACACACGAAACGCTTGGCGTGATTGCGCCCGATACGTTTTTTGCATGGGCAGAGTCAACGGGCCTGGGACGCAAGCTGACGCGCCACATCGTGCGCGCCACCTTGATCGACCTTCAAGATCGATTGCGAAATCCGGGCGACTTCTACGCCAGCATCAACGTGACGCCGCGCGACATCGAAGACGCTTCCTTTGTGAAATTCATGGTCGAGACCACGCGCGAATTTGGCATACCGCCCGACAGAATCGTGCTTGAGATTACAGAGTCACTGGCGTTCGTGGTGGAAGACCCGCGCACGCTGATCGCCCAATACTTGCGTGTTGGATTCCGCGTGGTTATTGATGACTTTGGGGCGGGCTACGCCAACCTGAGCAATCTGCTCACGTGGGGGGTGAGTGGTTTGAAGCTGGACCGCACGTTGATCCGTTGGATCAGCGCGAATGCGTGGGCGGCCACGGTGCTGGACACGGTGTTCGAAATGACACGCCGTTTGAATATCTCTGTGCTGGTCGAAGGCATCGAAACCGAAGAGCAGGCGCGCTATGTGTTGGAACGCGCGCCCGAAGCCACCGGCCAGGGCTGGCTGTATGGTCGCCCGTGCCGGGCGGAATTGCTGCGCGCCAACCCAACCCGGGCCGCAGCACCCGCGTCCGCCCCGCAAGCGGCAACGTCTTTCTGTCCGGGAGCCCGGGCCGCTACGTCCGGCCATCCCGACCCGACGGCTTGGCCAGTCTGATAAGCGCAGGGGCAGGCCGCGTCAGCCGCCTGCCAGGCCGGCAGGCAAATGCTCGCGCATGATCTCGATGAATCGGCGCAGCCGCGCCGGCTGAAAACGCGACGGCGCATACACCAGGAACACCGGCAACGGGTCGGCACGCCATTGGGGCGCCAGATGCACCAGGCGCCCGGCGGCCAGGTCGTCTTGCATGACCCACGCCGATCCCAGCGCCACGCCCAGGCCCAGCACGGCGGCCTTGCGTAGTGCGTGCAGGCCGTCGGTGGACAGGCGGGGGTGGATGCCGAAGCGTTCGGTTGCGCCCGTGTCGCAATGCGTCAGGCTGACCTCGGTGCGATAGAACGTGCGCAATGCCAACCAAGGCAGGCACGCCAGCGCCTCCGGCTGCAACGGCACGGGCGCCCCGCGCAGCAGATCGGGCGATGCGACGACGATGCGCGGCACTTCGCCCAGCTTCACGGCGATCACCGAAGGGTCGGTCACGGCGCCCACGCGAATCGCGCAGTCCACGTTTTCGGCGATCAGGTCCGGCATGCGGTCATGCAGCAGCCATTCCACGCGCATCGCCGGGTACTGCTGCAAGTAGCGCGCCAGCGGCTCCACGAATTGATCCTGGCCGAAGGCGTGCGGGGCCACCACGCGCAAGGTGCCGGTGGGTTCGTCGCCCGCGCCGCGCACATCGCTTTCAAACGACTGCCAGGTGGCAAGCAGTTCCTTGGCGCGTTCATAACAGCGCTGCCCATCCTCGGTCAGCCGGATGGCGTGGGTGGAGCGTTGCAGCAGCCGCACCCCCATCGAGCGCTCCAGCAATTGCAGGCGGCGGCTGACGGTGGGTTGCGTGCCTCCCAGTTGCGCGGCGGCGGCCGACAGGCTGCCCGCTTCGACGATGCGCACGAAGGTTTCGATCAGCAGCAGGCGGTCGGTGCCGGCGGTGGCCGCGGCGGGGGTGATGACAGTCGGGGCGGAGGTGCTCATACGCCAACCGTATAACCGATGTACCGCCGCGCCGGCTACCAAAACATGACCCAGACGCCCAGAATCTGCCCCGTACACGAACCTTCGGACACGTCATCATGTCATCCCAAACCCCTTCCGCCACCTTATCGCGTGGCCTGGTTTTTCTTCTAGCGATCGGCGCCGGCCTCTCGGTTGCGTCCCTGTATTACAGCCAACCCATGCTGGGCGTGCTGGGCGTTGAGATTCACGCCAGCGCCGAAACGCTGGGCTGGATTCCGACCCTGACGCAGTTGGGTTACGCCTTTGGCATTCTGATGCTGGCGCCGCTGGGCGACCGCCACGACAGAAAACGCATCATCGTGATCAAAGCCGCCGTGCTCAGCCTGGCGCTGTTGGCGGCCGCCATGGCGCCGTCCATCGGCGTGCTCTTGGCGGCAAGTTTCGTGGTGGGCTTGTCGGCCACCTTGGCGCAAGACATCGTGCCCGCCGCCGCGCACCTGGCGCCCGCCGAGCAACGCGGCAAGATCGTCGGCACCGTCATGACCGGCCTGCTGCTGGGCATTCTGCTGTCGCGCGTGGTCAGCGGTTTTGTGGCCGAGCAATTCGGCTGGCGCGCCATGTTCGTGGCCGCCGCCGTCACCATCGTGGCCCTGGGCGCGGCGCTGTGGCGCGGCCTGCCGCGCTTCGTGCCGACCGCTCAGTTGTCGTACACGGCGTTGCTGGGTTCGCTGGCCACCTTGTGGCGCCAACACCCCGGGCTGCGCCGCGCGGCCACGGCGCAAGGCTTGCTGTCGTTGGGTTTCAGTGCGTTCTGGTCGACGCTGGCAGTCATGCTGCATGGCGCGCCGTTCCACCTGGGCGCCGGCGCGGCGGGTGCATTCGGCTTGGCGGGCGCGGCCGGCGCCTTGGCCGCGCCGCTGGCCGGCCGCGTGGCCGACACTCGTGGCCCGCTGGCGGTAGCCAGCCTGGGCGCGGGTCTGACCATGGTGTCGTTTGCATCCATGATCTTCCTGCCGTTCCTGTCACCGCACGCCGCTTTGTGGCTCATCGCCGGCGCCGCCATCGGTTTCGACCTGGGTATCCAGACCTCGCTGATCGCGCATCAAAGCATCGTCTACGGCATCGACCCCGCCGCCCGCAGCCGGCTCAACGCCATCCTGATGACGGGCGTGTTCATCGGCATGGCCGCCGGCGGCGCGCTGGGCAGCCTGGCACTGGCGCACTGGGGCTGGACCGGGGTGACGGTGGTGGCGGCCGGCGCGGCGGCGGTGGCGCTGGGCTTGCGGGTGTGGCCCGCCTTGGGCGGCCGCGCGGTTATTGCGGCGCGTTGATCTCGTCGGCCGTGATGATCTCGGCCACCAACACCTGCGCGGGACCGTCCAGGAAATACTCCTCCTTGGCCGGCTCGCGCAGCTTCATGTAGGCGTTCTCGCCGATCTGCATGGTGTGCCCGGCGGCCAGTTCCGCGCCGCTTTCCAGCATGTAGCCCATGATGTTGTTGAACATGTTCGAGTAGTACTCGCCTTCATCATGGCCACGCGCCAGCGCCGCGAAATCGGGCAGGCCGAACCGGTCGGCGCCATACGTGCGCATCCACACGCCGGCCACGCCGTCCACGTCGTATTTCACAAAGCCGCAATACAGCATGTTCAGCGGCAGCGTGCGCAAAAGGTCCAGGCTTTCTTCGCCCAGCGACTCGGCATCGAACACGCCGGCCGGCAACGAGGTGTGCGCAGTTTCGTTCAACACCGCCACGGCGCCAAACCCCGTCAACGCGCCGGCCACGGCGGCCAGCGCCACGTACTGCTCCAGCGGATCTTTCGCGAACCCACCGTAGTACAGGATGATGTGGCTGGCATGCGCGCGGACTTCGTCCTTGACCGTGCCCGGGTAATGGGCCGGCGCCACGCAGGCTTCCAACGAATCCTTGGGATAGGGCGCATCAAAACCCACCAGCCGCACCACGTGCTCGCCCCAGCCCGCCAGGCCCAGCACTTCCGGCATGTCGGGCGCGATCTCGACGCGGGCCTCGCCCATCGACGGGTGATACGCACACAACGCGGCCTTCAAGGCGTCCTCGTCCAGCGCCAGCGGCGCGTTGAAAAGCACCTGCAAGCTCAGCGGATTTTCAATGTCGGGGTTGGCGGCCAGCGCACGGGCGTCGGCGGATTCTTCCTTGCGGCCAAAGAAGCGGGAGAAGATGCTCATGGGATTTGCGGCTATCCAGAATTAAAACGGGGGCAGTATACGTTTGCCCTAGTCGCGCCTGACGCCATGTCTCGATTGGACACATCTCTCACCGTCCGGCCGGCTCCGAGAATCCGTTCGGCCCCACGGTTTCAACCACATAGTCGATGAACGATTTGATGCGCGACGAGATCGCGGTGTTGCGGTAGTACACCGCGTTGATCGGCTGCCTGACATCTTGCGTCTGGCGCGGCAGCACTTGCTGCAACGCGCCCGATTCACGGTCCGCTCGCGTCATGAAATCCGACAGGCAAACAATGCCGCCGGCGTTCAGCGCCAACTGCCGCAGCGTCTCGCCGCTATGGGCGCGCACGCCGGGCTTGACGTGCAAGGCTTGCCCGTCGGCATCCAGCAGCGGCCATTCGTTCAGTGCTTCCAGTTGGCTGAAACCCAGCAGCGTGTGCGTGGCCAGATCGGCTACGCGCTTGGGCGTACCGTGTTGCGCCAGATAGGCCGGGCTGGCCAACACGCGCACGCGGCTCTGGCCCAGCGGCACCGCGTGCAGCGACGAATCCTTCAGCCGCCCAATGCGGATGGCCAGGTCGGTGCGGCGTTCCAGCAAATCGATATTGCCTTCGTTGCTGTTAAGTTCCAGCTCCACTTGCGGATAGCGCTTGCGGTAGCCCGGCACCAGCGGCGCAATGACGTGCAGCATGAACGGTGACGCGGCATCCACGCGCAACAGGCCCGCCGGCTGATTTCGCCGCACATTCATCAGGTCTTCGGTTTCTTCCACCGCCGCCACGATGCGGCGCACCTGTTCAAGATAGGCGCGGCCTTCTTCGGTCAGTTCCAACCTGCGCGTGGTTCGGCGCATCAGCGTGGTTTGCAGCTTTTCTTCCAGCCGGCTCATCGTGCGGCTGGTCGCGGAAATGGTCTGGCCCAGCACGTCGGCGGCAGCGGTGATGGATCCGCTGTCCACCACCGCAATAAAGACCTGCATTTCGTCGAGTGTGGTTTTCATGTTTGACGTTATATCAAAAGTCTTTCGCCAATACAGGGCTTTTTCAGCAAGGATCGGGCGGGCACACTGGCTGCATTCCCGGGCCATCGCCGCCTGGATCTTCACCCCCCATTTTGGAGTTTTACATGAGCATTCCCCATTTCGGCGTCGGCACGTTCCGCCTGCAAGGCCAGGTTGTCATTGATTCCGTGCGCAACGCGCTAGACGTCGGCTACCGCGCCATCGACACCGCGCAGATCTACGAGAACGAAGCCGAGGTCGGCCAGGCCATCGCCGAATCCGGCGTGGCGCGCGCAGACCTGTTCATCACCACGAAAATCTGGGTGCCCAACATGGCGCAGGACAAGCTTGTACCCAGCCTGAAGGACAGCGTTGCCAAGCTGCGCACCGACTACGTGGACCTGACCCTGATCCACTGGCCCGCGCCCGGCAACGGCGTGTCGATCGCGGAGTGCATGGGCGCGTTGGCCGACGCCAAGTCGCAAGGCCTGACCCGCCAGATCGGTATCTCGAACTTTCCCATCGCTGAAACCCGGGAAGCCATCGCCGCCGTGGGCGCTGACGCCATCGCCACCAACCAGATCGAACTCAGCCCCTACCTGCAGAACGCCGCGCTGACCGCCTTCCTGAAGGAACAAGGCATCCACGTCACGTCGTACATGACGCTGGCCTACGGCAAGGTGCTGAAAGACCCGGTCATTCAGCAGATCGCCCAACGCCACAACGCCACGCCCGCGCAAGTGGCGCTGGCCTGGGCGCTGCAACGGGGCTATTCCGTGATCCCCTCGTCCACCAAGCGCGACAACCTGGCCAGCAACCTGCTCGCCCTGCAACTGCGCCTGAGCGCCGAAGACATGGCGCAAATTGCCGCGCTGGAGCGCAATGGGCGCGAAGTCAGCCCCGACGGGCTGGCGGCGAAGTGGGACGAATAGGAGCAGGAGGAATAGGAGCCGTCACACGCTTGTCGGGCGTTTCCCGCATGATCGCCACAAAGGCGTCGACCAAGGGGTTGTGGTTGTCCGGATGGCGGGCGGCGGCCAGTTCCGCGCGGAAGGCGCCCGGCCCGCGTATGCCCACGTAAGCCAGCACATCCATGCGCATCCGTGCCAGGGACGCCGGCACGACCGCTGCGCCAAAGCCGGCTTCAACCAAGGTCAGGATCGTGGGAATCATGCTTTCCTGCACGATGTTGGCGGGCTTGCCCGCCACTTCGATCATCTGCCGCAGCACCTGGCTGAAATAACGCGAGCGGTCGCGCGCATAACCCACCAACTCAAGCTCAAGCACCTGCGCCATCGTCACCCAGCGCTTGGCCGCCAAGGGATGATCCGCCCGCAACGCCAGCACCATCGGCTCGGAATACAGCGACACCGGCGCCAGGTCGGCGTCCGCGAAGGGCGGCCGCAACAACGCCAGATCCAGACGCCGCTGGTGCAGGGCTTCGGGCATCTCGCTTGAGTTCATCTCTTGCAGGTCGAGCATCACGCCGGGATAGCGCTGACGAAACGCGAACAGCGCCTGCGGCACATTCGAATAGGCCGCGCTGGGCGTCAGGCCGATGGTCAACTGACCGGCCTCGCCGCTGGCCGCCTGCCGCACATGGCGGATGGTCGCATCATGCTCGGCGGCCATCATCCGAATGCGGCGTTGCAGTTCAGCGCCCGCCGATGTCAGCCGGACAGATCGGGTGGTGCGCTCCAGCAACTGCACGCCCAGCTCTTCTTCCAGCTTGCGCACGCTTTGGCTCAAGGGCGGCTGGCTAAGATGCAGCCGTTGCGCGGCGCGTCCAAAATGCAGTTCTTCCGCCACCACGGCAAACACGTGCAGCAATCGGCTGTCGATCAACATTTATTTTCCTGGTGAATCAATAGACAGAGAATAAGGTATTAGACAACCTAATACCCCTTTCCTACTATGCGCTGACAAATCAACCGGGGGATGCCATGCGCACGACTACTGCAACCATCAAACTTCTGGCCGGCGCCTTCGCCGCCAGCCTGTCCCTGGCGTCCACCAACGCCTGGGCACAAGCCGCGTATCCCACGCAGGCCATCAAGTTCATCGTGCCCTACGCGGCAGGCGGCAGCTCTGACACGCGCTCGCGCCAACTGGCGCAAAAGCTGAGCGATTCGCTGGGCGTACCGGTCGTGGTGGACAACAAGCCAGGCGCCAGCGGCAACATCGGCACCGGGCAGATCGCCACCGCAAAGCCCGACGGGTACACCATCGGCTTGGGCAACTTCGCGCCGCTGGCGGTCAACAAGGCGCTGTACACCATGCCCTTCGACCCGGCGCGCGACCTGACGCCCATTGCGCTTATCGAGCGTGGTCCCATGGCGCTGGGCGTAAGCGACAAGTCGCCCTACGCGAACCCCGCCGCGCTGATCGAAGACGCCAAGCGCAACCCCGACAAGCTCAACTATGCGTCCACCGGAGCCGGCAGCGCCTCGCACCTGAGCAGCGAACTGTTCAAGGACCAGGCCGGCGTGAACGCCACCCACGTGCCGTACCGAGGCGGCGCGCCCGCCGTCAACGACCTGATTGCCGGCAACGTCGACTTCTATATCGAACTGCCCAGCCTGTTCCTGCCGCACGCAACAGGCGCCACGCCCCGCATCAAGATGCTGGCGGTCGCCGCCGACAAGCGCGTGCCCGGCTTGCCCGACGTCCCGACCTTCAAGGAATTGGGCATGCCGGACATGGTGGTGTCGAACTGGTTCGGCGTCGTCGCGCCGGCCGGCACCCCGCCCGAGGTGATCAAGACCCTGAACGAACACATCAACCGTGCATTGCAGGACAAGTCGTACCGCGAGATCGTTGAATCCCAAGGCGGTGAAGTTGCCGGCGGCACGCCAGAGCAGTTCAGTGCCTTCATCGCCAGCGAAAGTGAGCGCTGGACGCAACTGATCCGCCAAAAGCAGATCAAGGTCCAATGATGCAGGGTGCACGCGACGCATGGCTGCTCAGCAAGGATCAAGACGCCGCCATCCAGGCCTGGACGTGGCTGGCCGAGCCGGCCGACACGCCCGCCGCCGCTGGCTCGCGCAACGCCCTGGCGGGCGTGGGATTCGGCGTCAAGGATGTGATCGATGTCGCGGGCATGCCCACCCGGTCCGGCTCGCCTGCCACCTCGCCCGACCCTGCGCGGTGGGACGCAAGCTGCGTGGCGCAGTTGCGCGCGGCGGGCGCCATCCCGATCGGCAAGACGGTGACGGCGGAGTTCGCCTACGCCACGCCCGGCCCCACCCGCAACCCCAACAACGCCTTGCACACGCCGGGCGGATCGTCCAGCGGTTCGGCGGCGGCGGTGGCGGCCGGCATGGTCGATATCGCCCTGGGTACGCAAACGGGCGGGTCAATGATCCGGCCGGCGGCGTTTTGCGGCGTGGTCGGCTTCAAGCCCACCTTTGGCCGCGTCCACCGGCAAGGCATGGGCGTACTGTGCGACTCGCTGGACACGATAGGCTGGTTCAGCCGCACCGTGTCGCAATCCCGCGAGGTCGCGTCCGTGTTGCTTCCCCACGCCGATCCTGACGGTGCATCGACGCGCGCACCGCGCATTGCCATGCTGGCTTGCGAGGCCATCGGTACGCTGGAGCCGGCGTCGCGCCAAGCCTTGGACCATTGCGCCATGCGCCTGCGCGATCAAGGCGCCGAACTGATCACGCCCGATGTGGATGCCGACCTGAAGTCGCTTCTGCATCTGCACACGCAGATCATGCACGCGGAACTGGCGCGCGGCCTGCTGCCGCTTGCGCGCGGTTCGCAGGCCGGCTTGCTATCGCCGGCGCTGCGCGATGCGATCAAGCTCGGCCTGGAGATTTCGTATGCCGACTACGTGCAATGCCAGCAGGCCCGCGATCGCCTGTCGCAAGACTGGCTAAGCCGCTTCGGCGAGATCGACATCATCATCTCCCCCAGCGCGCCCGGCCCCGCGCCCAAGGGCTTGCAGTCGACCGGCTCGTCGGTCTTCAACCGCGTCTGGTCGCTGCTGGGCTGGCCCGCGCTGCACCTGCCCACCGGCCAGGCCGACAACGGATTGCCGGTAGGTGTGCAATGGGTGGCGCGCCCGGATCAGGATCACGCCCTGTTGGCCTGGGCGGCGGACTGGGGCGCAGCGATGGGGACGGCAACGGCGCGCTGAGCCAGGCAATACGTCAAGGCGGCTCGCGCATGCGCAGCCGACTTGGCGTCACAATTTATTGACGTCACTTGGCATACAGTGCTTCATAGCATCTTGAACCAGAGATTTTTATGAAGCCAAGCAAGAACCCACCCAAGAAGCCCAACAACCTGACCGGTATCCAACGCTACGACGCCCCCGCCGGTGGCTGGGGAGCGCTCAAGGCCACCGCCCAGGCCGTGGCCGACCAGATGCGGATCGCCGAAGCGCCCGTGCTGCTGCTGCGCACCAACAAGCCGGACGGCTTTGACTGCCCGGGCTGCGCCTGGCCCGACAAGGCCCATACGTCCACCTTCCAGTTTTGCGAAAACGGCGCCAAGGCGGTCACCTGGGAGGCCACCAAGAAGCGGGTCACGCCTGAATTCTTCGCCGCGCACACCGTCACCGAATTGCTGACCTGGAGCGATCACAAGCTGGAAGACGCCGGCCGCCTGACGCATCCCTTGCGGTACGACGCCACCAGCGACACCTATCAGCCCATCTCGTGGGACGCGGCCTTTGCCCACATTGGTCAGACGCTGTCCAGCCTGCCCGCCCCCGACATGGTCGAGTTCTACACGTCTGGCCGAGCGTCGAACGAGGCCGCCTTTCTCTTGAGCGTATTTGCGCGCGAGTTAGGCACCAACAACTTTCCCGACTGCTCGAACATGTGCCACGAGGCCACCAGCGTCGGCCTGCCGAAAGCCATCGGCATCGGCAAGGGCACGGTGTCGCTCGATGATTTCGACACCTGCGACCTGATCATCTCGATGGGTCACAACCCCGGCACCAATCACCCGCGCATGATGGGCACCTTGCATGAATGCGCCCGGCGCGGCGTGCCGATCATCGTGTTCAACCCCTTGCGGGAACGCGCGCTGGAACGCTTCGCCGACCCGCAAGACCCCATCGAAATGGGTACGTTCGGCTCGACCCGCATCGCGTCCACCTATTACCAGGTGAAGGTCGGCGGCGACGCGGCGGCGCTCAAGGGCATCATGAAGGCGCTGGTGGAGGCGGACCGCAAGACGCCCGGCGTCCTGGATCACGCCTTCATCGCGGAACACACGAACGGGTTTGACGCCTACGCACAAGACCTGGACGACACCGACTGGACTGACATCGAACAGGCCAGCGGCCTGGCGCGCGCGGAACTGGAACAGGTGGCCGCCGCCTACGCCAAGTCCAACGCCACCATCGTCACCTACGGCATGGGTATCACCCAGCACGCGCGCGGTACACAGAACGTGCAGCAGATCGCGGCGTTGCTGCTGATGCGGGGCAACTTCGGCAAGCCCGGCGCCGGCATCTGCCCGTTGCGCGGGCATTCCAATGTGCAAGGCAACCGCAGCGTCGGCATCACCGAAAAGATCGACCCGGTGATGTTCGACAACTTTGAAAAGACCTTCGGCTTCCGCCCGCCCGAGCGCCATGGGCATGATGCCGTCGACGCCATGAAGGCGATGGTGAACGGTGACGCGCGCGTGCTGATCTGCCTGGGCGGCAACCTTGCCATGGCGCTGTCCGACACCAGTCAGTGCGAGGCCGGCATGCGCCGCCTGGACCTGGCGGTCCACATGAACACCAAGCTGAACCGCTCGCAATTGCTGATCGGCCGCGACGCGATCATCCTGCCGGTGCTGGGCCGCACGGAAAGCGATGTGCAGGCCAGCGGCGCGCAGTCGATCACCGTCGAAGACTCGATGTCGATGGTGCACGCCTCGCGCGGCAAGCTGGCGCCGGCTTCCGAACACCTGCGCTCGGAACCCGCCATCATCGCCGGCATGGCCGCCGCCACGCTGCCCGACAGCCGCGTCCCGTGGATACACCTGGTGGAAGACTACAGCCGCATCCGCGACCTGATCCAACAGGTCTACCCGGACTTCCACGGCTACAACGAACGCATCTTGAAGCCGGGCGGCTTCCGCCTGCCGCTGCCGCCCACCGAGCGCATCTGGAAAACGCCTTCGGGCCGCGCTGAGTTCCTGCCGTTCAAGGGTTTGCAGGAAGATCCCGCGATCACCCCTGGCAGCCTGAAGCTGACGACGTTGCGCAGCCACGACCAGTACAACACCACCATCTACGGTCTGGACGATCGCTACCGTGGCGTGTTCGGCCGGCGTGATGTGCTGTTCATGAATGCGTCCGACCTGACGCGCCATGGCCTGGAACCGGGCGACGAGGTCGAGCTTCAGACCGACCTGCCCGGCCAGTCTCATCGGCGCCTGCGGCTGACGGCAATTGCCTACGACATCGCGGCCGGCTCGGTCGGCGCGTACTACCCCGAGGCCAATGACCTTTGCCCGCTGGACTACCAGGACAAGCAAAGCGGCACGCCCAGCTACAAGTCGATTCCGGTGGTGATACGCAAGGCGGCCTAGCGCGCCAGAACGACAACGGCCTGGCGCGTGTCGCCGCGCCAGGCCGTCGGGATGATTGCGGGCTGACTACCGCGTGCTGATTACTGCGTGTCGTAGCGTGGCGAACGCGGCCCGTACAGGATGCCGCCGGGTTGGCCGGCGCTGAGCAGCATCTGGTTCGTCATGCCCGCCACGCCGTAGCTACGGTCGGACAAGGTGTTGACGACCTGGTCCACCATCGCCTGCACCAGCATGCCGATCAGGCCGCCACCGTTGTTGCCGGCTTGCACGACCTGCTTGGAGCCCGACCACAGCTTGGCGCCGTTGCGCAGATCGATAAGTTCAGCGTCGATGGAGACCGTAATGCTGCTTGCCACCACGGCGTACTTTGAACCGTACTCCTTGACCGTCATGTACAGCGCGGCGTCGGCGCCGAAAATCTCGCGCAGCTTGGTGGCGGGCAAGCCGTGGATGTCGTCGGCGGTGGTCAGGCCGTTCTGCTTGAAGGTCTCGTCCATGACGCCCACGGGAATCACGTAGTAGCCGGACTCGGCCAGCGGCAGCGTGGCCTGCGAAAGTACGGCAGCGGTCGCCGCCACGTCCACCGACGAATTCAACGGCGGCAAGACCAGGATCGACGCCGGCTTGCTTTCACGGAACGCGGTGTAGTCCACATGCTGTTGCGGAGCAACGCAGCCCGCCAGCAGCATCACCGCCGCCAGCATGCCGGCTTGGAAAATGCGAGTCATCATCACGAGCCCTTCTTCGGTGCATCAGCGGCCGGCGTGGCGGCCTGGGGTTGGGCTTGCGGCTTGCCCACGTTGCGCATCAGGAAGTCCATGAACGGCGTGGACTCGGGAAAGGCCACTTTCTCGCCCTGCATCTGTTCGATGCCCTTGTCGCCGTCACCCATCTTCAGATACAGCATGCCCAGATGCGCGCGGAACCCGGGCGGCAGCTCGACATTGGCCGCGCGCGCGGTTTCGATGTTCTTTTCCAAGGCTTGCGCCTGCACCGCGGTGTCCGCGCCATCGTCCTTCAGATAGGCATAGACCGAGGGCTGATACGCCTGCCAGCTATACATGGACTTGGGTTGCTGCACGCACGCGCTCAGCAAGCCCACTGCCGCGACTGCCGCCGCAATCGCCAATCCACGGCCGGCCCGGGCAAGGGTCGCCGGGCGAGTCATCGCCAGAATGTTCGACATGGCCGCCCCCTTATTTCGCGGAAGGCTGCCAGGCGCCTTGTTCGATGCCTTCGACCAGGCGGTCGACGGCTTCGCGGATCGCCAGGTCCAGCACCTTGCCGTTCAAGGTCGAGTCATAGCTGGCAGTTCCGCCAAAGCCGACCACTTCGCGGTTCGACAGGCTGTACTCGCCGGCGCCCGACGCGGAATACACCACTTCCGACGTCGTCACGTCGACCACGTTCAAATCCACCTTGGCGTAGGCCACTTGCTCTTTGCCACGGCCCAGAATGCCGAACAGTTGCTGGTCGCCCGTGACCTTACGGCCGAAGGCCGTCACGTCGCCCGTCACCACGTACTGCGCGCCCTTGATCTGGTTGGCCTTCTTGTTGAAGCCCGCTTCCTGGGTGATCTCGGAGAGGTTGTCGCGATCCATCACCTGAAAGCGGCCGCTGCGCTGCAGGTGGCTGACCAGGATCGTCTTGGCTTGGCCGCCCAGGCGGTCGATGCCGTCGGAGAACACGCCACGCAGATAGTTGGTGCGGTTATCAAACTTGCCCACGGATATCGGGCTGCGCACACCTTGGTAAGGCTTGCTTGCCGCCTGCACGGCGGGCACGGCCAGGGCTTGCGAACGCTCGGTAGCGCAGCCCGAAATAATCGTCGACAACACTGCCAACGCACCCAACTTCACGACCTTGTTCAACATCGTTTTCTCCAGCCGGCCCGAAGCCAATATGGCAGGGCAGACATCTGTCGCCAATTAAATTGAGCGCCGATTATAAACAAGTGAATTACTTGGACACCAATTGAAATATCTTGACTGTGCGCGGACTATCTTCTATTAGGCGACGGTTTATCGAAGCTCCAACGTCGCCCCGATCACCCGCATCGTCGGCATCAACTGGCGCCAGGCGTCTCGGGGTATCGAGGCCGGGCGCTTCAGTTCCGCGGCGGCGGGGTCATTCAACAGGTCGCCCTTGCAGGCGAACACGATGCTGTTGGTCATGTCGTCGTCCACCACTTCGAACATTGCCGGCCCGAACGATGCGCGCACGCGGGCCAGGTAGTCATGGTGCATGGGGTGGTTCACGTGGAAGTTGATGACCAGGATGCCGTCGTCGCGCAGGGCGCGAAAGCAGTCGGCGTAGAACGCTTCCGAACACAGGGCATCGGGGATGCCGCCCACGCCGTAGCCGTCCAGGAAGATCACATCGGCGTGGTCCGACATGCCTCGCAGGTGGTCGGCCGCGTCGGCCTGGATGACCTGGAAGCGGTCGTCGTCGCGCGGCACCATGAAGGTGTCGCGCAGCGCAATGACGGCAGGGTCGATCTCGACGACTTCGATGCGGGTGCCGGCCAGGTAGCGATAGCAGAACTTGGGCAGCGAGCCGCCGCCCAGGCCCACCATCAGGATGCGGGCGGGCTCGGGCTTGAACAGCACGAAGCCCATCATCATCCGCGTGTATTCGATTTCCAGCGCGTCGGGATTAAGCACCGACATGCTGCTCTGGATTTCCTTCTGCGTGAAATGCAGCGTGCGGCGCGTGCCCGCGTTCTGGACGAAGGGCCGGTGGATGGCCGCGGGCGCGTCGCCAGGTTCCGAGTCGGGAGGCGAGTCGGGTAGCGATGGGTCGGCGGGAAGGCGGGGGTCGGACATGGGCGTTGCGGGTCGTGAAAACAGGCACAAGATACCACCAGCGAAGCGCCACTCATCACACCGGATGGTTGATTCGTCATCTTGGTCTTGTCCGGCGCGCGGCGAACGGCGATTTTCTCAATCTGCTTCGTTTTCACGTCAATGCGCTGCCATGCTCGTCACGCAAGCCCCCTCGCGACCGGACCGTCACCGCCCCCGGCCATCTACGCTTGCCCTGCTTATCCTGCAAGCCGGCGTGTCCACGGCTTATCTTTTTGGGCGGCCCGCTTACGCGCAAGACCCGCTGGCCTATGTCTTTCGCGGCGCGGACGGGACCTGCTGTTCTAGCGGATCAACGCCGAACAATGGCCACGACGGCCAATGGGGCTTGCGCGACTTCGTCCAGCGGGACGGCAATCTGGGCATCAACGCAAACGCGGCGGGCCAAGCCGGCATTCTGATCGACGTCAGCGGCGGAAGCGGCGGCAATGGCCGGGATTCGAACCCGAACCATTGGGGCGGCAACGGCGGCGGCGGCCGACTCATCGACTACACCTTGTCGACCAGCACCGTCACCGCCTCGGGCCGAGGCATCACGCTGACATCGGCCGGCGGCAATGGCGGGTTGTGGGGCAACGCCGACGGCCCCAACGGCGGCTACGGCATCGGCGGCGACGGGCATATGGCGCGCATCACGCTCAACAACGCCAGCGTGTCCGGCATCGGCTTTGGCGTGGCGGTCCAGTCCTGGGGCGGATCGGGCGCCGACAGCGCAATCGCCGGCGGATTCAGCGGCGCCAATAACGCGGGCCATGGCGGAAGCGCGGGCGAGGCATCCGCGAGCCTGCAAGGCAACACCTCCATCACCGCGCGCGGGGCGGGGCCGGACGACGTCAGCGCGGGCGTGGGGCTGGTGTCCAGCGGCGGCAGCGGCGGCGCCGCCGAGCACACCGGAGACTTCGGCGGCCATAGCGATGCGGGCCGGGGCGGCGATGCCGGGGCGGTCACCTTCACGTCATCGGCCAACGCCAGCGTCACCGCGCTGGGCGACGGCGTCTACGGCGTCATCGCCCGTTCCCTTGGCGGCAATGCGTCGCAACAGAACGGCACCGACACCCAGGCGGCCGCAGGCGGCAACGCGGGGCTGGTCACCATCACCAACGGCGGCAGGATCACGGCAAGCGGCAACCGGGGCATTGGCGTCTATGCGCTGAGCCAAGGCGGCAATGGCGGAAACGGCGGCGACGGGTCCTGGGCCGATGGACACAACGGCGGCGCGGGCGGCTCGCCCGGCGCCGTCAACATCACCAACAGCGGAACGATTACAACGGGCACGGCGAATACGGTTGGCGCGAAGGGTATCGTGGCCAGCGTGCTGGGCGGCGAAGGCGGGCCAGGCGGCGCCGGCGGCACCTTCGGGCCCGGGGGCAATGGCGGCGCGGGCGCTGTCGCCGGCCAGGCGATCAGCCTGACCAACAGCGGCGCCATCAGCACCTACGGCAACGACGCCGGCGCGGTCATCGCCAACAGCGCGGGCGGTGGCGGCGGGCTGGCCAACGCCAGCAACGGTTTCATCTTCGTGGGCGGCGGCCACGGCGGCGCGGGCGGCACGGGTGGCAGCATCGCCATGAGCAACAACGGCGCCATCAACACCTCGGGCGACAACAGCGCCGCCGTGACGCTGCAAAGCATCGGCGGCGGCGGCGGCGTGGGCGGCGACGCCAACGCCACCGGGGTGATCGCCACTGTCGCCATCGGCGGCAGCGGTGGCGCGGCGGGCAACGGCGGGCTAGTGCAGTTCTCGTCCCAGGGCAAGATTCTGACCCGCGCCGGCAACGCCTCGGCGGTCGTCCTGCAAAGCATCGGCGGTGGCGGCGGCAGCGCCGGATCGGCCAATGCGGTCGGGGTGGGTGTCGGCCTTAACGTCACGGTGGCCAATGGCGGCAAGGGCGGCAGCGGCGGCTCGGGCGGCACCGTGTCGTTCACGCAGGCAAGCCAAGGCGTCATCTCGACCTTGGGCGCGCACAGCCATGGCGTCCTGGCGCAGAGCATCGGCGGCGGCGGCGGCAATGGCGGTCTGGCCAACTCGCGCACCATCACGATCGCGCCGCAGGTGGGCGAAGACCCCAGCGGCGCCGTCACGCTTGCCATCACCAATGGCGGCGCGGGCCAGGGCGCGGGCAACGGTGGCACGGTCACGTTCACCAACGCGGGCTCCATCAGCACGGCCGCGGCGCAAAGCAACGGCGTGGTGGTGCAGAGCATTGGCGGCGGCGGCGGCAATGGCGGTGGCGTGCTGGCGCCGATCAAGACCCCCACCATCGGCGATTCCCTGATCACCGTGAACCTGAGCGTGCGGCACGGTGCGCAAGGCGGCCAGGGCGGCGATGGCGGGCGCGCGCAGGTCAGCAATGCCGGCACCGGCGTCGTCGCCACGCAAGGCGACGGGTCGGCCGGCATCGTGGCGCAGAGCATCGGCGGTGGCGGTGGCAATGGCGGCATCGTCCAGGCGCAGGACGCCCGCTCATTCACTGACATCCTGGGTGCGCCCAGCGGCCTGGCCGGCTTGCTGGACAAGGCGACAAGCTGGCTGGAGAGCGGCGCGCAGATGAAGGTGAGCAAAGCCATCAGCCTGTCGGCCGGCATCACAACGGGAGGCAGCGGCGGCGCGGGCGGCGACGCCAGTCCCTTCAATGTGCGCAACGACGGGGCGGTGACGACAAAGGGCGACCATGCCCCCGGCATTCTTGCGCAGAGCGTCGGCGGGGGTGGCGGCAACGCGGGAATGATTGAATCCAGTGGCGTGTCCAGCCTGCTGTCCAGCATTGATGCGCTGATCCGGGCGTCGGAATCGGGCGTGCAAGACCTGTTTACCGTGGCCCTGCCGCAAGTCAACATGACGCATCAGACCGGCGGCAGCGGCGGGGCGGCGGGCGCGGGCGGTGGTTCGGCGGGCGACCCGGCCATCGTCACCAACACCGGCACGATCGTGACGCGAGGCGACGGCTCGGCGGGCATCGTGGCGCAGAGCATCGGTGGCGGCGGCGGACGCAGCACCGCCAGCGGCCAGGACCTGCAAGACATCGTCACGGCGGCGGCGGGCAACAACAGCGCCGCCATCATCGACAAGATCACCCGCATCATCGACATCCTCGCCACGAAAGGCGGCGCGGCGATAGGCTCTCTGGTCAATGTGAACATCGGTGGCGTCGATGGCGCGAACGGCGCGGGCGGGGCCGTCACCATCGATGCCAGCGCAAGCAGCAGCCGCATCAGCACCCTTGGCTACCAGGCGCCCGGCCTGCTTGCCCAAAGCGTGGGCGGCGGCGGCGGCGTGTCGGCCGTCACACAGCCGCTAAGCCTGTGGAGCGCCTTCACGTCGACCACGGCGCTGGGCGCGACGGGCAAGCAGGGTCCCGACACGGCAAGCCTGGGCGGCCAGGCCAGCGTCATCCACGGCGGCACGTTGACCACGCAAGCAGGCAGTTCGGCGGGCATCATGGCGCAAAGCGTGGGCGGCGGCGGCGGGCTCAGCACACTCAGCCTGCGCAACACCAGCCTGGCCACCATAGCGCAACGCGCGTCCGTGGCGATAACACTGGGCGGCAACTTCGATTGGAACGCCCCGTCGGCATTCAACTCGGTGAGAACCTCCGCGGGCCCGGTGACGGTTGCGAACAACACGGGCCGCATCGTGACACAGGGCGGGATGTCGCCGGGCGTCTTCGCGCAAAGCGTCGGCGGCGGTGGTGGGGCGGCCATCATTACCACCACCGCGTCGCTTGGCAGTATCGACATCCAGCTTGGCAATCTACGCAACGACACGATTGCGCCCTTCTCCACGCTGACCGGCAATGGCGGCAACGTAGCTGTCTCGAATTCGGGCGGCAGCATCGTCACGCAGGGTGCGCTGTCATTTGGCGTGCTGGCGCAAAGCGTGGGCGGCGGCGGAGGCTATGCCTCGATCGACAACGGCGTCCAGCCCATCGCCGCGCCCATGAACATCACGTTCGGTTCCAACTCCCTGATGAACGGGGCGGGCGGAAGCGTGACCGTGACCCAGGATGTGGGCGGCAGCATCATCACCGCCGGCACCAACGCGCATGGCATTGTGGCGCAGAGCATCGGTGGCGGCGGCGGCATTGCGGGCATGGCGGTCCAGCCCAATCTGACGACCTTGAAGGCGGCATCCGCGCCGGCTAACGGTGGCGACGCCAACGCCGTCACCCTATCCGTGTCGGGCGTGGTTGCCACGTCGGGCAATGGCGCGGCCGGCATTCTTGCGCAGAGCATTGGCGGCGGCGGCGGGCTGACCGGCGATCAGTCATCGGCGCGTTATACCAGCGGGATCATCCAGGGCGCCGGCCTGACGGCGGGCACCGGTAACGGCGGCGGCATCAACGTCGCCATCGGCACGGGCGGCACCGTACAGACCTCGGGCGCGAATGCCCCCGCCATCCTGGCGATGAGCGTGGGCGGCGGCGGCGTCTTCAAGGACGGCACGCTGTACCAATACGACACGCCCAGCAACGCCCTGGCCTACGGCGGCCCCATCACCATCAGCCTGGGCCTGGCCGGCCAGGCGATCGCCACCGGCGCGAACTCGCCGGCCATCGTCGCCATCAGCAACGGCGCCAACGGCGGCGGGCGGCCGATTTCGATCAAGCTGGACACGCGCGCGCTGGTCAGCGCCAACGCCACGTCAGGCACCGCCATTCTTGCCGTCGCGCCGCTGGCCACCACCACCATCACCAACGCGGGCGCCATTCAGGGCAAGACGGCGATCGACGTGTCCGGCATGGCCCTGGTGAACAACAACGGCAGCGTCGCGGGCGATGTGCTGATGGGTCGTGGCAGCACGTTCAACAACAACGCGGGCGCGACGCTCTATAGCGGCGCGCAATTTCAGGGCAACCTGAACAACGCCGGCATCCTGAACCCCGGTGGTCCGGGCGTGTACAGGGCCACCCGCATCACCGGCGTGCTGAACCAAACGGGCACCTACCGGCCCGACCTTGATTTCGGCGGTCACAACAGCGACTTCCTCTCCGTGTCCGGCGCATCGACCTTCGGCGGGGTGGTCAATCCGGTGCTGCGCAACCCTGTGAAGAACGTGTGGCTGGGCATTGCGCATTTCGACGCCGCGCAATCCCGGGCTCCCACCACCGCCAGCGATAGCCCCTTGTTCACCTACACCTTGAAGAACAACGGCGGGCCGGGCTGGCGCGACCCCTTGATATCGGTGGATGCGAACTTCACGCCATCGGCGTTGCCGATCAACGCGGACCGCATGAACATCGCGAATTCGCTGCAAGGCTTGTGGAACCAGGGAGACCGGCGCAGCGCGGCCCTGTTCGACAAATTCACCGGTGTGCAAACCGCCGATCAATACCGGGACGCGCTGAACGGGGTGGCGCACGACGGTCAATTCGCGCGCGCCTCCAACCAGATACACACCAGCTACGCCTCGATGAACCGCATGATGAGCTGCCCGGGCTTTGTGGGCGACAGCACGATACTGCGCGAGGGCGATTGCGTGTGGTCGCGGCTGGACACGAACTGGACGCAGCGCAAAGGCACGTCGAATGACGAGGGCTATCGCATCCGCCAGACCGCGCTGACACTCGGCGCGCAGCGCGAGATCGCGCCCAACTGGTTCCTGGGCGGATCGCTGGGTTACGCCTACGGCAAGACCTCGTCGTCATCGGATCTGTCGGGCAACAGCGACACATTCTCGGGCGGCCTGGCGTTGAAGTACAGCAACGCCCCCTGGCAGATCGCCGTGGCCGTGCATGGTGGTGTCGAGAAAAGCAGGATGTCGCGCAGCACGCTTGATGGCGTGGCAAAGAGCAAGCCCGATTCCTCGTTCCTGGCGGCGCGCCTGCGCACGGCCTATGAATTCAGCCAGCCGTCGTGGTACCTGCGCCCCTATGTTGATTGGGACGTGAACCATATCCGGCAGGACGGCTATCAGGAGCAAGGCGGCGGGCTGTTCAACCTGAAGGTGCGCGGCAACGAAACGACGTCGTTCATGGTGTCGCCCATGGTTGAAGTCGGCGGCCGCACGGACCTGGACAACGGCACCACCCTGCGCTCGTATGTGGCCGGCGGCATGAGTTTTCTGAACGGCGGCGACGTGGTCACGACGATGCAGCTCAGCGGTTTCAACACCACGCCGTTCTCGCTGAAATCAGGCATGCCGCGCACCTACGGCAACCTGGCGGCGGGGCTGGAGATGGTGACGCCCAAGGGCATGGAGCTGAAGACGGAATACGCGCTGCGCGGCAACGGGCAATACCGCGACCAGTCGCTGACGCTGCGCATGGCCTACCGTTTTTGAGGGGGCCGCGGGCCACTGCGGGTTGTGCTTACTTCCGCATCCACTTCCCCAGGCCGCTATCGTCGTAGAACTTGATATCCAGGCCGCTGGCCTGACCTTGGCCAGGATCCGTCTTGAACACGACGGACGCCAGCGAATCCACCAGATCCGCTTCCCCGGCGGGTGCGAACGCAAACGTATCGCCGTCCCAGTGCGTCATCGGAAAGCGCATGCCCTTGGGTCCCAGCACCAGTGTCAGCGCGCCGTCGGCTTCCTGGATGTCGGCAGGCCCGTAGTAGGCGTTGTCATAACGGCCCACATACTGGCGCAGCGGCTTGGCGGGCGTGGGCGTCGCGGGCTTGGCGGTGCCGGAGAGATCCGCCTGCGGTTCAAAGAATCCCAGCATGGCGCCGTGATAGGCCGCGTACCAGTCGCGCGTGGGCTTGCCATACAGCGCCGTGTCGATGAACGTGGCGGCCACGGATTCCGCGGCGCCCACCGGCGCTCCGTTGGTCAGCACCGCGATGCCGATACCGGCGGACGGCACGATCTTGAACGTGGTGCCCGTGCCCATCAGGAACGCGCCGGAATGCCCCATCGACGGGCGGCCACCCAGTTCCGTGTTGACGTTGAAGCCATAGCCATAGAAGCCCGAACGCGCGTTGATGTCGTGAGCGCGCGCGCTGAATGATTGCGGCGATAACGCGGGCAGCAGCGCGCCCGAGGCAATCATCGGCTTGCCCTGGTATTGGCCGTCGGCCAGCAAGAGCTTCAACCATTGCGCCAGATCGACCACCGTCGAGGACACGCCGCCTGCCGGCGCCTGCTGATCGGCATTGCGCTGCCCCAGCGGCACAAACGCACCCTTCTGATAGCCATGCAGCACGGCGCGATTGTCACGCGCCAGAAAATCCTTGTAGCGATAGCTGGTCGACGTCATGCCCAGCGGCGCGAACAGCAGGTCTTGCGCCAGGCTTTCCCACGGACGGCCCGCCGCCTTCGCGACCGCCTCGGCGCCTATCGTCGTGCTGAAGTTGGCGTAGTGATAGGACGTGCGAAAGGCGTCCAGCGGTTGCAGCCGCAGCCGCGCGATGACCTCATCGCGCGTGTAACCCAGGTCTTCCAGGTCGTCGCCCGCGGTGCCTGGCAGGCCCGAGCGGTGCGCGAAGAAATCGCCGATGGTGCCGTGCGTGGAGACGTAGGCGTTGCTGAGCGCAAAGTCCGGCAGATACCGCGCAACGGGGTCATCCCACGACACCGTGCCCTTGGAAACCTCGATCGCCGCCACGGTTGCCGACAGCGACTTCGAGATCGACGCAATCTGGAATACCGTGCGCGCATCCACGGGCGCGTTCTTGCCTGCCTCGCGCGTGCCGTAGCCTTGAGCCAGAACCGTCTTGCCATCGATGACGACCGCCACCGCCATGCCTGGCACCTGGCTGCGCGCCATGATGTCCTGGACGATGCCCGGCAGCGCCTTCACCGCCTGGTCCTTGCTGCCCGCCGGAATCGCGATCGCGTCGGCGGGCGGGTTGGCATGGCTTTCAATGGCGATCGGCTGCGCCCGCGCCGTCATCGAACCGCCCAGGGCCAGAACGACAAGGCTGGCGATGATGGTGTGTTTGTTCGTCATGGTGCCCTCTCAGAAACCCGCTTGATACGCGATGCGGAATACGCCCTGGTTGATGCGGATGGCCTGATCGCGCTGATGCGTAATGCCGGCCTGAATGATGAAGCCGACTGGCGTCACATACGTGACCGCGCCGGATAGCGCCCAGTCCCAATCGTCTTGCAAGCCATACTGCGCCAGCTTGCCGTCACTGCCCGACAACTTGCGCGCAGCGGCCGTGGCGGTGAATTGCCAGCGGTCGCGCGACAGCGATACCGACGTCACCCCATTGCCGTTGCCCACCGGCGCGCCCCGGAACGCGCTGGCGAAGGTGGCTTCGTTGAACCAGCTCAGGTTCCAGGAATCGGCAAGCGGCGCGTCGACCCGCAGCCGCGTGGAAACCGTGTTGGCGCTTTCGCCCTGGCCCGGGTCCACATGCAAGCGGCCGGCGTCGACACCGCCCGACAGCCCCTCCCAGCCCGGCAAGCCACGAAAGTCGTAAGACACGATGAACGATTTCAGTTGGTCGCTGAACGCCGGCGGCTGGTCGGGCCGGATGAATCCGTCGTCCACGCTAAGCCGATGGTTGAGCGCCGTGTCGTCGCGCTTGAACAGCATCGCCGCCACCGAGTGCGTGCCATGGCCGCCCGTGTCAAAGGTGTAGCGGCCGCCCAGGCCGATGGATCCGCGAAACTCCGAGTTCTCGTTAAAGCCGCTGTACAGGCCGTCGATGACATGCCAGGCGTCGCCGAAGCCCAGGTCCATCTTGCCGCCATACAGCGCGTAGCGGTCTGCCGTGTAGGCCGCGAACAGGTTGTCCAGGTCCACGCCCAGATCCGAAAAGGCGTTGTCCTGGGTCTCGTTGTTTGATGAGTTGAGCGTGGCCTTGGTCCGGATCGAAAACCGCTGCGTCAGTTGCAAGACCAGCGCGGCTTCCGCCGTGGGCTGCACGCTGCTCCAGTGCGAACGCGGAATCTGTCCGTTGTCGTCCTTGATGCCGAAGAATTCGGTGTAGCCGGTCATCAGCAAGAAGCGGCCATTCAAGTGCGGGTATGTGTCCGCGCCGTCTCCCAACTGGCTATAGGGGGTCAGGAAGATCTCGGTCTTGAAGGGGTCAGGCGCCTCTTGCGCGGACGCGGCGCCGGCCGCCAGGGCGACCAACGCCATGGCGCGGCCAAGCGCTCTTGCCATACGCGCGCCCATTTCTGGACACCGGCCAAACCCGATCACCGCGCCAGCTCGGCCGCCAGCTCGCGCACTTGGGAATGGATGTTCCCGAACATGGCGAAGTTGACCCGGCTGGCCACGACGAACACGCCCAGGCCACGGTTGGGCGACAACACCGCATAGCTCATGAAGCCGCCCAGACCGCCGCTTTTGCCCAGAAGCAGGGGCGCGCCGTTGCGGGGCAGGCTCATCACCCAACCCAGCCCCATGCCGTCGGCATCGGTCACTTCCGTGCCCACCACGGACTTCAAGCCGTCATACGGCAGCCACATCGTGTGGGCCAGGGTGAACGCTTCCTTGCCCTGCCGGGCGCCGTCCAGGTGCCAGCGCATCCAGCGCGCCATGTCGCCCGCCGTGGAATAGATGCCCGCGCTGGCGTACATCACGTCAGGCACCGGCGCGTTCGGATCCGGTTTGTCGAAAGGATCCAGGCCCGTCATCAAGCGCTTTTTCTGCGCGTCGTTCAGCACGTTGGTCGTATCGACCAGGCCGGCGGGCTTGATGACTTCGTTGGCGAGTACGGTGGAATAGTCGGCGCCCCCCGCCCGGGCCAGCGCATCGCCCAGCAGGCCGAAGCCCAGGTTCGAGTACAGGGTGGTGGTGCCGGGCCGGTAGGCGGGCGGGTTGGCGCCGATCCACTTCCAGTAGTACGCGCGGTCGAAGGCCGCGAAGGGGTTGTCGGACGGCTTGGCGTTCGGGTCCGGCAGCTCGCGCGGCAAGCCCGCCGAATGCGTGGCCAGGTCCAGCAGGGTGATGGGGCGGCCCTGGGTCTGGACAGTGGCCTTGTCGGGTGCGTACTTGGCCAGGGGGTCGGTCAGCTTGAGCTTGCCCTGGGCCGCCAGCGAGGCCAGCACGTCGCCGGCGAACACCTTGGAAACCGACGCGATCCGGAAGATGGAATGTTCGTCCGGCTCAACGCCATTGCCCGGCGCCGTCTCGCCGTAGCCCTGAATGACCACGTCGTCGCCCCGCACCACGGCGATGATCAGCGCGGGCGCGCCGGCGTTCAGGTACAGCTGCATGCCGGCCATGGACACGGCATCTTGCAAGGCCAGGTCGGTGGCGCGGGCCGGGGCCGTGCCCAGTACGCAAGAGGCGGCAACAGCCACGAAAGTAAAGCGTGAAAGGACGCGAGACGCCAGCATGCCGATTCTCTCAAGATAGCCCGGGGAAGCGGGAAACCCCGCCAAGCGAGATGATCCCAAAAACTTCGGCATTGGCCACATTGCAAGGACGAAACAACATTCCGGCATGACGAATGGCATGGCGGGGGGGCCAAGCCCCGGGGCGACGCCACGGGCTAAGTCCCGAGCTAAAGCCCCATGCGTTCGCGTAGCGGCTTTCGGTACGAGCGCGACACGGGCCAGGCGCTCTCGACCGACCGCATCCGGATCAGCCACTTGTCGACGCTGCGGCGGTCGACGTCCATGACATGCAACGCATTGGCAATGGCGGTGCGGTGGACCCGGAAGAAGATCTTCTCGGGCAGCAAGGTCGACCACAGCCCCAAGGCGCGGGAATCCAGCACCATCGAGCCGTCTTCCAGCCAGATCTCGCTGTAGTTGCCGGCCGATCGCACGCCCACGATCGTCTCGGGCTGCACGCCGCGCACCACGCCGCGCATCGTCAGATAGACCACGGACATGGCGCTCTCGTGCATCGCCGTCCGGTTCTTCTCCAGGCTGTGCGAATACTTGGCCTGCCCGATAAGATTGGCGCATTGGTACAAGGCGTTGATCTCGGCGGCGGACCAGGTCCGATGCAGGACGGTGGTGTCAAAACCGATGATCCCGCATAGCTGCTTGTCGTGGAATACCGGCACGCTCAGCACGCTCTTGTTGCCCTGGCGTACGAATTCAGCCTGGATGATGCGCGCGGTGCGCGGCAGGTCGTGCACATCGTGGATGGCCACGGCATAGCCTTGCACCATGAACTTGTGCAGCCACGCGATCAGCGTCGTGGGCACATCCTGAAGCTCGGCGACGAAGGGCTGCGTCTGGCCCCGGCACCATTCATGGGTGTTGCGAAACCGAAGCATGTCGGGCCGGTATTCAATGAACCAGGCGCGGTCGACATCCGAGGTTTCGCCCATGAAGGCCAGCAGCTCGGCGATGGCGTCATCGGCAGGGCGCTTGAGCAAACTCATCGCGCATCGATACAGCCACTTCAGCGACGAGTCAGGCGCGAGTTCGGCTATGGTGTGCGTCTGGTATTGGACTGCATCCTTCACTGCGTTTCCCCTGGCGACCGGATCGAACATCGTCCATGTGCTGCCGTGCAGCACGCCAAGCGGCGATTTTCACTCCGGCCCGGGGCAAAGACAAGCTTGAATCAGGAAGACGCGCCGCCGAACAGATCCGCCTGGCGGGGGTCCGCGGCGGTCAGGTCGTAGCCGATCTGCCCGGCCACCTCGCGCAGGATGGCCTGCGCCAGATTGAACGCGGTGTTGGCGGCGGGCACGCCCGCGTAGATCGCGTTTTGCAACAGCACTTCCTTGAGCTCGTCGGGCGTCAGGCGGGACTCATCCGGCGCCGTCAACGCAGCGCGCACATGCAGCTCGAACTCTTCCCACCGACCCAGCGACAGCGTCACCGCCAGCACCATCATGCGGCGGGCCTTGTGCGGCAAGCCCGGACGGCTCCAGATATCGTGCCAGGCATAGCGCGTGATCAGGTTCTGGTAGTCGGCCGTGAACGTGGTGGCGCGGTCCAGCGAGCGCTGCACCCATTCATCGCCCAACACGGCGCGGCGGTTGGCCAAGCCCCGCTCGAAATCGTCTTCCCGGCTCATCTGATACCCCTTTTGCGTGAATGCGTGAGGATAGGGGCGCAAGCTGAAAATCCGCCCGCGCCCCCTGTCGATCAATTCACCGTGATGTTATTGGCTTTCACGACCTCGGCCCAGCGCACTTGTTCGGCATCGACAAACTTGGCGAAGTCGGCCGCGCTGCTGCCCACGGGGGTCAGGCCCAGCTTGGCGAGCTTTTCGCGGGTGTCGGGGCGGGCCAGCGCTTTTTGCACCAGGTCTTGCAGCTTGGCCACCACGGCGGGGTCGGTGCCGGCCGGCAGGAACAAGCCGTTCCACTCCGCCACGTCAAAGTCCTTGATGCCGGCTTCGCCCACGGTAGCCACGTTCGGCAGTTCGGGCATGCGCTTGGCCGACGATACCGCCAGCGCCTTCAGCTTGCCGCCGCTGACGTAGTTCAGGCTGGACGCCGCGTTGGCGAAATAGACGTCGACCTGCCCGCCCATGACGTCAACAATGGCCGGCGCGCCGCCCTTGTACGGCACGTGCACCACATCGATGCCCGCGTCTTTCTTCAGCAGTTCGGCGGCCATCTGCGCCAGGCTGCCCGGACCGTAGGACGCGAAGGTGTAGCGACCCGGGTTGGCGCGCGCGGCCGTGATGAAGTCAGGCAGGTTGTTGAAGGCCGAGCCGGGCGCCGCCACCAGGATGTTCGGCACGCTGACGGCTTGCGAGACCGGCACGAAATCCTTTTTCACGTCGTAGGGCAGCTTGCGCAGCGCCGGGTTGATCGCGAAGGCGGACGCATCGAACAGCACCGTGTAGCCGTCCGGCTTCGCACGCGCCACGTAGGCCGCGCCGATAGCGCCGCTGGCGCCGCCCTTGTTTTCGATGACCACGCTTTGGCCGGCTACTTCAGTCATGCCTTGCGCGATGATGCGCGCCGCGTTGTCAGCGCCGCCACCCGCCGAATACGGCACCACCATGGTGATGGGTTGCTCGGGATAGCCGGCGGCGTGGGCCGTGCCCAACGCGCTGGTCAGGCCAATGGTGGCGGCCAGGGCCGCGATGTAGGTTTTCTTCATGTGTGCTCCTCAAGTCCCCCCTACGGGGATGTGAAATGGATCATGGAATCGTGGCGCGATCCGCCTGACAAAGTCAGACGGTCGCGATGGGGTTGACCGGCGCGCCCACCAGACCGGGCACGTACATGGGTGCGGCGGTCAGGAAAAAAGCGTGTCGGCCATGCTGGCGCAACCATTGCGCCAGCGGGGTCAGGTGCCAGAGCTCGCCCAGCGGCAGGCCCAGCTTGAACAGGCATTGCTCGTGCAGGGGCAGCAGCGGCCCCGTGCCTGTGTCCAGGTGATGGTTGCGCAATTCCACGGCGTGGTTGTCGGCGGCGATGGCCGCGATGCGGCTGTCCTTGATCCACGCCAGCAGTTGCGCGTCTGCGCCATCCAGCACGCAGCAACTGGTCTTGAGCCGGTCTTGTTCGTCGTCGCCCAAGGTCAGCGCCAGATCGGCCAGGCCCGTGTGCAGGCACAGCACGTCGCCCGGGCGAACCTGCACGCCATCGGCCTGCATCACGTCCATCAGGTCGCGGTAGGAGACCTTGCGGTGCGCGTCGCCAAAGCGGGCGCGCAGGTCCACCATCACGCCACGGCCCTGAATGCCGTGCCGCGCCATCGGTGCAATGGACAGGTCTTGGGTGCCGGTGAAGTTCTCGGCTTGAGGTTCGCTGACGGTAAAGCCGTTGTAGCCGGTGGGCTGCGGCACGCCCGCGCCATGCGCGTCGTACATCGAGCCGACATGGCCCAGCGCGTCCCATTGCGTGGAGTACTGCGGTGACAGCGTGACGCGGTCATCGCTGACGACGTCGGTGGCGCCGGGCACATCGCGCGCCAAGGGGTAGCGGTAGACCGGCACGCCATTCTTTTCAGCGGGCTGGATCACCGGACCCTTGCGGCGCGGGTTAAGCACGGGCGCGCGCGGCACCGTCAGCGGCAGGCTAAGCGAGAACGACAGGCCAGTCTGAATTTCAGCAATGGCGGCCAAGCGCGCCTGGCTGTCCAGATGATTAAGGGTGCCGAGCTGGTCGTCGTGCCCGAAGTCCCCCCAATTCGATCCTTCCGGCCGATGCAGGTACCGGCGTGCTTGATTCATGGTTGCTGTCTCCTCGTCCTGTGACGGACGGATTTTGCTATCGTTTTGTTACGGCTTATTGCACCACGGCGGATTGCATTAATTGCTCGATTTCCTGCGCGGTGTATCCCAGGGTGGACAGTATTTTTTCGCTGTGTTCTCCCAGACTGGGCGCGGCGCGGCCGTTGGCGCTGTCGTTGGCGCGGTCTTTAGCGCTTCCCGTGGCGTTCTCGGTGACTTCTTCGGTGGTCTTGCCTTCGCTGGCGCGGGCCTGGCCGGACGCGCCGAAGTGCGCCCATTGCGCCAGGCCCAGATAATTGCCCGCCTGCTTGCTGTGATAGGGGCGCATCAGCCCCATCGCTTCCACCTGCGGGTGGTCGAACATGTCTTCCACCGGGCGCACCTCGGCGCAGGGCACGCTCTGACCAAAGCGCTCGGCCCATTCGCGGGCGGAGGCACGCGACAAGGCCTGACGCACCAGCGGCACCAGCACGGCCGCCTGCGCCGCGCGCTTTTTCACGGTGTCGTAGTCGGGGTGATCGGCCAGGTCCGCCAGATCCAGATGGCCGCACAGGGCGCGCCAGAAATGCGGCGTGTTGGCCGACAAATACAGATGGCCTTCGCGCGTGGGATGGATGCCCGTGATACCGCCCGAGCGCATGTCGCGCTCAAGGTTGCGCGGCTCGCCCTCGGCCCACACCAGGCGGGCCGATTGCATGGCCAGCGCGCTGCCCAGTAGCGATACCTCTATCGCTTGGCCCCGGCCCGTCTTCTCGCGCTGATAGAGCGCCGCCGACACGCTGTTCGAGATCAACGCGGCGCCGTAGTAGTCCACCACCGATCCGTACAACACTTCGGGCGGGCCGTCGGCCTTGGCTTGCGCCGCGCACATACCCGTCATCGACTGGAGCACCTGGTCGTAACCCGCATGGCGCGCCATGGGACCCACCGCGCCGTAGCCCGTCATGGCGCAGTAGATCAGGCGGGGGTTCACGGCCGACAAGGTGGCGAAGTCGATCCGCAGCCGTTCCGGCACACCCGGCCGGAAGTTGTGGACCAGCACGTCGGCCTCGCGCACCAGCCGAAGCAGCACCTCGTGGCCGGCCGCGTCCTTCAGGTTCAGGCACAGACCACGCTTGTTGCGGTTGATGCCCAGAAAGGCGCGGCTTTCGGCCGCCAGTGTCGACGGGTACTTGCGTAGGTTGTCGCCTTCGGGCGGCTCTACCTTGATCACGTCGGCGCCCATGTCGCCCAGCAAGGCGCAGCCGTAGGGGCCGGCAATGTAAGCGCTCAGGTCCAGCACCTTGATGCCTGCCAACGGCAGGTTGGCGGGGGATTCAAATTGCATTTTTCGATTCACTCAATATTCATGGCCTGGCGCGCTTCAGGCCGCCCGGCCGGCTGCCAGCAGCACGTCGCGGGCGCGTTGCACGAAGGGCGCGTCGATCATCTTTCCGTCCAGCAGGAAGGCGCCCACGCCGTCCTGCTCGCGGCTGGCCGACACGATCCGCTCGGCCTCGGCGACCTCTTCGGCGCTGAAGCCGAAGACCTCGTTGGCGATGGCGACCTGGCTGGGATGCACGCAGGATTTGCCCAAGAATCCCAGCGAACGGGCCAGTTGCGCCTCGGCGCGGAAACCCTCGGCATCGCGCACGCGGGCATAGGCTGCGTCCATGGCGTACTTGCCCGCGCAACCCGCCGCCAAGCGCAAGGACAGCATCACGGCGCGCAGCGTTTCGGGTTGGTAGCGGTCGATACCCAACGGCTCGAACAGATCGGCCAGGCCCAATTGCAAACCGGCCACACGCGGATGCGCGGCGGCCAATTCGGCCGCGCTGGCCAAGGCGCGCGGGGTTTCCACGGTGATAAGGAATTCATTCTGAAAGCCGGCGGCAATGGCTTGGGCGGCGGCCTCGCGCAGCGCCGTGGCGCTTTCCACCTTGGGCAGATTCAGCAGGTCGATCGGCAAGCCGCCCAGCGCGTCCAGGTCGGCGGCAACGTACGGGGTGTCGGCCGCATTCACGCGAACGATAATTTTCTTGGGATGTAAGGCCTGGGCCGCCGCGAAATCGGGCGACGCCAACCAGTAGGCCAGGGCGTTGCGCGCCTCTTGCTTGCGCGTGGGGGCAACCGCGTCCTCCAGATCGAAGGACAGCGCGTCCGCCGTGCTGGCCATGGCTTTATCGAAGAGGTCCGGGCGCGAACCCGGCACGAATAGCTTGCTTCTCATTGGTGTCTCCTGGTCGCATTGTGGCGCTGCGCCACGGCGCCAGGGGACAGCCAAATTACGATAAGAAGATAGAATATCTATCGTTATGAACACCGACTTCCTACATACGCTGGCCGCCGTGGGCCAGCATGGCTCCATGGCCGAGGCCGCTCGCCGCCTGGGGCTGACCCATGGCGCCGTGGCGCAGCAGGTGCGCAAACTGGAACAGGAATTGGGCGTGCCGCTGGTAGCGCGCGCCGGCCGCACGGTGCACCTGACGGCCAAGGCGATTGAACTGATCGGCCCCATGCGCGAGGTTCTGGAGCGCATCGAGAAGATCCGCTACCTGGCCCGGTCCGACGAAATGATGGGCGAACTGAGGCTGGGCGCGGGCAACACCGCGTTGAATTCCATGGTGCCGGCCATCCTGGAACACCTGGTCAGCCGCCACCCGCTGATCAACGTGGAGATTCAGCCGGGGCATTCGGTGCGCTTCTATCCCGCCATCGAAAGCGGCGAGCTGGACGCCGCCATCGCCCTGCAGGCGCCTTACCCGCTATCCAAAAGCCTGGGCTGGCAGTTGCTGCGCGAAGAACCCTATGTGCTGGCGGCCGCCCCACGCCACGCGGGGCGGCATCCGCACAGCCTGCTGACCACCGAGCCGTTCATCCGCTATCAGCGCAGCGACTGGGGCGGTAGCCATGTTGACGACTATCTGCGCCGCGTGGGCATCACGCCGCGTGAACGCTTCGAACTGAACGCCATCGAGTCGATCGCGGTGATGGTCAGCCGCGACCTGGGCGTGGCGATCCTGCCGCAATCGACCAACGGCGCGATCGAACGGCTTGGCCTGTTGGCCCTGCCGCTGCCCGAACACTGCGAACCGCGCCGCTTCGGCCTGATCTGGTCACGGGTGTCGCCCCGGCTGGCGTTGATCCGGGCGTTTCGCGACATCGCGGTGGTGGAGTACGCCAAGGTGCAATTACCCGCCGCACCCCGCCCCGGTGCGTGACGCCGGCAAGGGCGTATCGCCCGATGTGTTGCCCGCGAACTTGCGGATCTTCTCAGCCAGTTCCGGCGTTGGCCGTTCGTAGCTGTAGCAGTACGGCGGCGTGGGGGCAGACTCGGGGCGGTAGTCCTGCAGCACGGGCTTGGCATCGCCCAGGTACAGGTTGTCTTTCAAGCGCAAGAAGGCCTTGTAGTCGCGCGTGTAGCCATGCACGGCCTTCAATTTTTCGTAGGCCCCGCGATCCGATTCGCCGTTGTCCAGCGCGCTGCGTCCGGAGGCAATGGGAATGTAGCGGCAGTAATTCACGTTGATGCCTTCCACCGTGGGGAAGAATTCCGGCTCGACGCATTTGCGCTTCGTGTCGTTGTTGAAGATGTTCCCTTCCACCAGCGCCTTGGCTTCCAGGCTGAAGCTCATGCCGTAGAAGTCCCAGTTTTCAAGCAGGTTGTTGAACAGGTGGAAGGTGCCGAATTGCCCGCGCGGATTGCGCTGCACGGTATTGAAAAAGTAATTGTGGTGCAGCGTCACGCGCGCAATGGAATCGCGGTCGTAGTTGTGGAACAGGTCCTTGGACGTGATGTTGTTCAACAGCATGACCTTGTTCGAGTTATGGAACTTGGTCCAAGAGATCGTGACGTCGGTCGAGCCGTTCTTCACGTTGAGCAGCCGGTCGGACATGCGCGACAGATCCATATGATCAACCCACACGTCGCGGCTGCCGTTGGCCACGTTCACCGCTTGCGTCAGCCGGTTCAGGCGTCCGTCGATCGTGAGATGCGTCAGGATCACGTTCTGGCTGCCATACACGCCCAAGCCGTCGTCGATCAAGGCGACACGCTTGCCACGCCCGTCGATCGTGGTGTTGGACGGCACGCGAAGCTGCTTCTTCAGCACGATCGTCATGTCGGACGCAAAGCGGATCCAGGTGGGTCCCTTCTTGGCTTGCGCCAGCGCGGCGCGCAGCGTGCCCGGCCCCGCGTCCTGGTCAGAGGTGACCTCGATCAACCTGCCGCCCAAGCCGCCCGTGGCGCGGGCGCCGTAGCCCTCGCGTTGTTGCAACAGCGACGCGACCCAGGCGCAACTTTCATCCGGGCTAGCGCACGATTCACTGGCTGCGGCGGAGCCGCCGGCGAGCATGGCCCAGACCGGAATGGCCCAGGCCAGCAAGCGACGCATCGCCTTCATTCGGGTCTTCGTTTCCGCCTTCGTTTCTGGCTTCTTTCCAGGCTGCATTCGCGCCCTCCTTGTCACTGCGCGGAGCGATCCGCGGGCTTCACGTGGCGCCAGATGCCGCCGCTTGCGCGCAGGTCTTCCGGCGGGCCGGCCAAGTGTTCGCGCAGCCGTTCGAAGTAGGCGGCCTTCCAGCGCTCTGCATACGCATCGGCGTCTTCGCCGGGATTGGCGGCGGGCAGCATTTCCAGCGTGTAGGCCACGTGGCCGTTCTCCCAGCGCGGCACGTAGAACACCGACGGCACGCCCAGCCGATGCGCCAGATGCGACGCGAAGCTGGAATACGTGACGTCCTGCCCTTCGAACGTGGTTCGCGGCGCGGCCGGATTCGCCGCGCCATCGATGGCCAGGCACAGCACGTAGCCCGAATTCAGTGCGCGCATGCAGGCCTTGGCCACCTGCGCCTCGGTCTGGTCGGCAGTGGAAATCAAGGCCGTGGCGTAGCTGCTCTGGGCAACGCTGGGCGCCGTTGCCAGCCAACGCGAGGGGATGCCCAGCAATTCCAACGCCATCAGCCCGGCATACATGGGGCCGACGTGCGCCGTGGCAACCACCACACCCCGGCCTGCCGCCAAGAGCGGCGCAAAAAATCGTTCGCCCGTATCCAGTTCGCCCAACACCTGCATGGCCTCTTCGACGCTGTCCTCGCGGCATTCCAGCCAGTCGAACAGCAGATGGTCCATCATGTGGCCCCAGCGCACCCGGCGTTCCCATTCCACGCGATCAATATTCTTGTCACCGCGCAACGACCAGGCCCAGTCCAGGCGCGCCTGCGGGATGGGCGCGGAATCCAGGCGCGCTTCCATCTGGCGCACGGCTTCCTGAAAGGTCGCGGGCAGTTGCTCGCTACGCGCCGCCACATACTTGTCGTACAGGGCTTCGGCCTCTTGCTTGCGGCCCGCCTGCGACAAGGCCCCGATAGCCGCGCGCTGCCACAGCCGCTTCTCGGGCGATTTCTCCAGCAGCTTCAGCATCTGCTCGGCGGCTTCGTCGTACTGCAAGGTGTAGCGTAGCGCGCGCGCATACAGCGCCCGCGTCTGCTCCAGATCCGGCGCCAGTTCAATCGCCTGCGCGAGCGGCGCCACGGCCTCTTTGTAGCGGCCGGCGCGCAGCAGCGTTTCGCCGTACAGCGTCAGCAGCCTGACGTCGGACGGCGACGCGCGCAAGCCGGCCTCGAAGTGCGTCAGCGCGTGCACCTTGCGGTCATCTTCAG
>RCUK01000295.1_pt1 | contig 53790 bp, 46 predicted proteins | sample 2166381 | NCBI WGS metagenome assembly RCUK01 (sample SAMN09932809, study PRJNA488358) | compost metagenome | isolation source: compost soil in an enriched community | place: Germany: Experimental Botanical Garden | reverse complement strand
GTAAACTCCGAAAAAGTTCTTGCCCAACTCGGCATGCTGTCTGTACTGGTAAAAAAACCGCTCATGAGCATAAAAATCATCATAAAGAAATAAGCAATAAACATGGCTTGCAGTTGCGTATCGGCAAATGTTGAAATCAAAAGTCCTAATCCTAATAAGGCGGTTAAATAAACTCCTGCAAAAAGATATAACACTAAGAAACTTCCTTGCGGAAAAATTCCGTAAATCAAATACATAACCGTTAGGCCAACTGTAAATACAATCATTCCAACAATCCAAAAAGGAATAAGTTTGCCTAGAATAAATTGCCATTTCTGAATTGGCGTTACATTAATCTGTTCAATTGTGCCTATTTCTTTTTCCTTTACAATATTTAATGCTGTAATAAATCCTCCAATCAATGTGAGTAATAAAACCAGAATTCCTGGAACCATATAATATTTGTATTCTGCTCTCGGATTGTACCAATTTGTGCTATTTAAAGTAATTAATGAAGGTGAAACAGAAGCGGATTGTGGCGGCAGTTTAAACCGTATATCTAAATTTTGGTTAAAATCTGCCAGCACAACATTTAAATAAGCATTTCCGATGTTTGATTTCGTTCCGTTAATGGCATCTGCAGCGATATTTACTTTCTGACTACCTTCTCTTACTAAGTTTCGTTCAAATCCAGAAGGGATTTCTAGAATTAAATCGGCATCACCAGTTTCAATCAATTTCAGTCCTTCTAAATAAGAGGGTGGAGTTCCCACAATTCGAAAATATCCCGAAGAACCGATTTTATTAATTAATTTTTGAGAATATGAACTGTGATCGTGATCTACATAAACGATATTTACATTTTTTACTTCAAAATTAGCTGCCAAAGGCAAAATAATTAGCTGAAAAATTGGAACAAAAAACATCATTGCCAATATCGTTTTATCTCGAAATATCTGGCGAAATTCTTTCTGTAATATAAAACGGAGTACTTTCATGACAATCTAATTTTAAATTTTTTCAAAGAGACTGTTAGCAACAAAACTGTCATTCCGGCCAATATTAGAGTCTCTTTCCAGATATATGAAAAACCCAAACCTTTGAGCATTACCGCTTTTACAATGATATAATAATAGTGCGACGGAATTAAATGTGAAATAGCTTGAAATATCCAAGGCATATTTTCTAACGGAAACATAAATCCTGTAAGCAGTAAAGTTGGCAGCATCATTCCCATCATGGATATAAGCATTGCCGTCTGTTGCGAATCGGTTACATTTGAAATGAGCAAACCAAGAGAAAGACAGGTAATGATAAACAAAATGCTTTCGAGAAAAAGAAGCAGAAAACTTCCTTTAATTGCAACATCAAGCAAATAAACGGAAAGAAATATTATCAGTATAAAATTGATTATAGAAAGCACTAAATACGGAATTGCTTTTGCAATTAACACCATTATGGGTTTGAAAGGCGACACCAGCAGAATTTCCATAGTTCCGAGCTCTTTTTCGCGCACAACAGAAACAGAAGTTAAGGCTGTGCTGACAATCATAAAAATCAAGGCTATCACACCTGGAATAAAATTAAGCGAACCATTCTGCTCTTCGTTATACAGCTGTCTTAACTCTGGGATTATTTGATAATTTAATTTCGCAGTCGGATTTAATTCTTGCTGATAGTCTCTAATAATAGCATTTAAATAATTGGTTACTATTGTTGCAGTATTAGGATCTGATGCATCTGCAATTACCTGAATTTTTGCTCCTCCGAGACGTTGCACATCAGAACCAAAATTGGACGGAAAAATGACTGCACATTTTATGCTTCCATTTTTAAATCTGTTTTCAATATCAGTGTAATTCAAAATCGGATTTTCGACATGAAAATAAGAACTGGATTCTATCTTTCGAATCATTTTTTCGGTATGAAGATCATGTGAATTATCCTGAATGGCGATTCCAATATTTTTGACCTCACTGCTCAAAGCAAAACCAAAAAGAATAATCTGTACAACAGGAAGTCCAAAGAGAATCAAAAGCGTTCTTTGGTCTCTAAAAACATGATAAAATTCTTTTCGGATAAAAGCCAATAATCTCTTCATACTAATCTGATGTTCTTTGGGCATTTCGCGCCAATTCATAAAAAACCTCATCGATAGAAACGGCATCGAAGCGTTTTTTTAATGCCGAAGGAGAATCCATTGCTGCTACACGCCCGTCAACCATAATACTGATTCGGTCACAATATTCGGCTTCATCCATATAATGCGTGGTAACAAAAACCGTAATTCCATTGGCAGATGCCTGATAAATCATTTCCCAAAACTGGCGTCTGGTTATAGGGTCAACACCGCCTGTAGGTTCGTCTAGAAAAACAATTTTAGGACGATGAAAAACTGCAACAGAAAAAGCCAGTTTTTGTTTCCATCCTAACGGCAATCCTCCAACTAGTTTTTTAGCTTCATTTTCTAAACCTAAAGTCAAAATCAGATCTTTGCTTCTTTCTTTTATTTCAGGTCTTGAGACTCCATAAACGCCAGCAAAAAATTCAATATTTTCCAAAATAGTCAGATTATCATACAGTGAAAACTTCTGACTCATGTAACCTATATTCTTCTTGATTTTTTCCTGTTGTTTGTAAACATCAAATCCAGCTACATAAGCTTCTCCCGAAGTCGGAAAAGAAAGTCCGCAGAGAATTCGCATCGCTGTCGTTTTTCCAGCCCCATTGGCTCCTAAAAAGCCAAATATCTCACCTTCGTTCACTTCAAAGCTAATTTTATCAACTGCTTTAAAATCGCCAAATTGCTTGGTCAAATCTTTACAAATTATAGCTTTATTTTCCATCCAGCATTTCTTTTGGTTCTCTAGGGTTGTCTTGTTCCCGCATTAGACGAATAAAACTGTCCTCAATTGTAGGTTCTGTTTTTTTTACTTCCAAATCTTCAGGATTGTATTTTTGAGCGATAGCTTTAACTTTCTCTTCATCTGCTTGTTCTGAAACTAAAGTAAGGTGAAGAAATTCTCCAAAAGCATCGCAATTCTCAATTTCTTTTTCGGTTCTAAGATTTTGCAAAAGCTTATAAATATTCTTTGCTTTTACAGCAAAAAGCGGTTTAGGAAAACTATTTATAATTTGCTGTGGCTCATCGACCGTCATTATTTTCCCGTTTTGAATAAGTGCAATGCGGTCGCATAATTTTGCTTCATCCATGTAAGGAGTCGAAACTACGATTGTGATATTTTGTTTTTTAAGTTTTGCCAGCATATCCCAAAATTCACTTCTTGAAACTACATCTACACCTGTTGTGGGTTCATCTAAAAATAGTACTTCAGGCTTATGAATTAGCGCACAGCACAAAGCCAGTTTTTGTTTCATTCCTCCAGAAAGTTTTCCCGCTCGTCTGTCGCTAAAAGGCTTTATCTGATCGTAAATGTCTTTAATCAGTTCATAGTTTTCCTCTATTGTAGTACCGAAAATAGTGGCAAAAAATTGCAGATTTTCTTCTACCGTTAAGTCTTGGTATAAAGAGAATTTCCCAGGCATATAGCCTACTTTGTTTCTAATTTCTTGAAACTCTTTTACGACATCATGTCCTTCAACAGTTGCTGTGCCTCCTTCTGCCAAAAGTAACGTGGTCAATATTCGAAAGATTGAAGTTTTTCCAGCGCCATCTGGGCCAATTAATCCAAAAAGTTCTCCTTTCTTAACTTCAAAAGACACCTCATCTACAGCGACAAAATCACCATATTTTTTAGTAATATTTTTTAATGTAACTGCAGGCATAAATTATTGTTTTATTTAGACCAAAGCACTTCTCCGTACATGCCAATTTTCAAATATCCATCATTTTTAACTCGCACTTTTATAGCATAAACTAAGTTGGCGCGTTCATCTTTGGTTGGAATTGTTTTTGGCGAAAACTCAGACTTATCCGAGATCCAGCCAATTGTTCCCTGATATTCTTTGTATTTTTTTTCTCCTTGATCAATTCGCACTTTAACCTGCTGTCCCATTTTAATTTGAGGCAACTGCGTTCCTGTTATGTAAGCTCTTAAATCAAGTGTTTCCAGATTGGCAATTTTATAAAGAGGTTTTCCAATTACAGCCATTTCATACTGTTCTGCATATTTTGCCAAAACGGTTCCTTTTATTGGATTTACAATTTGACTTTTACTTAATTGATCTTCAATTCCTTTTAACTGAACTCCAACTGTATTTCCTTGCTGGGTCAAATTTTCATTTGTAGTTTCCAGCGAACTTTCCTGAGCCTTTATTTGAGCTTGCAGAGCGGATACTTTAGAGTTTATGTCATCCAATTGCTTTTGAGAAGCTACTCCGCCTTTTACTAATTTTTCAGTTCTATTACGGTCTAAAATGGCATTATCCAACTGTCGTTTTAAACTTTCGGTCTGAATTTGTATTTGAGGTCTGCCGCTCAGAATTGCTTTTTCATTCTGACGCAATTGCATTTTATTAATAGCAAGCTGTGTACTGTCTATAAAACCTACTTTTTGTCCCGCTTCTAATTGCTGCCCTTCTTCTACATTCAGTTGTAAAATCTGACCGTTTACTTCTGCTGACAGAATGGTTTCAACAGCTTCAAAAGATCCCGAAGCATCAAAATCATTTTCTTTATCGTTGCAGGAAAACATAAAAATTAAGGAGGTAAGAAAACATAAAAGCTTTATCTTTTTCATAATATATCGTATTAATTTCCTTTGATTGTTTGATACTCGTATTCTGCCATAAGCAACTGAATTTCATGCAAGGCTTTTTCTGCACGTGCATTTCCTTCTTTTTCGGTTGCATTTAGTAAATCGATTAGCGGACCAGCGCCGGTGTCGTATTTCAGCTGGTATCCTTCGCGAATAGTCTGACGAAGCTTTACAATTTCATCATCGTCCTTCAAAATGGCTCTCTGTCGTTCAATATCAGCCGTTTTTTGATTCATTTGAAATCTGGTATTAAATAAAAATGTCTCTTCCTGAACTTCTATTTTTTTCAAATTCTGCTGTGTCAGCTGTTTTTCATTTGAATTTTTATACAATCCCTTTATATCCCATCCAACACTTACTCCAGCAACTCCAACGGTAGAAATTTTATTGGTTCCTAAATTAATTCCAGGTGCCAAAACTACACCTGCGCCAAGTAAGCCAACTTTAGGCATAAGGCTGACTTTCTGCATTTCGGATTGTGCATTTACCAGATTCCGTTGATTAGCAAAAAGCAATTGTTCAGGACGTTTGATTATGGTATCAATACCGAAAGATTTTAAAGGTTTTTCCAATTTTTCCTGATTGATATTTTTCCCAATCAAATAAGAAAGCATCGTTTGATAACCGGCTTTAGTATATTCAAAGTCTTTTCTCTGTCTGCTAAGATTGAGCTGTTCGGCTTTCATTTCATCAACATCTGTTTTATATGCTAAACCATTTTCATGAAGTTTTTTAACCTTATCAATATTATTGGCTATAATGGCATTTTGAATTTGAAGCTGTTTCAATTGCTCGTCAATAAGCAATACGCCAAAATAAAGTTGATTTACTCGAGAACGCAAATCGTAAAGCGAGACTTCTACAGAAGCCTTATCAGCATTTGAAGATGCCTCTATAATCTTTTTCTGTGTTTTGGTAGCCCCTCCATCCCAAATAGTCTGATTGACTTGTCCGAGACCAATAAACTTAAATTTGCTGTCGCTTCCTGAACTGCCCATAGTGGGAAAATCTCCAAAAACGTATCCTTCAATTGCGGTTAAGCTTATTTGAGGCAGATACCCTTTATTAGCATTACTCAAAGTATATTCTTTACTTTTTTCAATAAGTTCATATTGTTTTATTAAAGGATAATTTTCAACGGCCAACTGATAACTTTGATCAATCGTCAAGGTCTGCGCTTGAGCCGTTATAAAGGACAAGATTCCAATGTATTTAAAGTATAATTTCCCTCTCATTACAGTATAAATTATCTTCAGGTTAGTACTAGGCTTTAAACATCATATTAATCCATATCGGAATTTTTTTCTTGCGCTCTTGCATTAGCGCATGAAACTGTTCTGTTTCCAGATTTCTACTTCCCATAATAATGGGTTTGGCTATAAATGGAAAAACGACCAATCCCAACAGATTCATCAAAAAATGCAACGGATTGGGTTCTATTATTTCTTTATTTTGAACTGCTTCTTGAAATTGCTTAATAAAAGCAGATTCATTTACGATTTCTTTAATGGGCAATCTTTTTAAAAGTCCGTCTGGATTGTTTCTAATTTCGGTAAGTATGAAAGTCGGAATTTCTGGTTCAGCAAGAATAAAATCTATATATCGCTCTGCAATAGTTATTACTTTCTGTTCCAGAGAAGTCTTTTCATCATTCAATATCACTTTCATACTGCTTATAAAACCAACAAAAGTTTCTGCCATTATAATTTCAAAAAGTTTAGCCTTGCTTCTAAAATAATAATTAAGCAAAGCAAGATTCAAACCCGCCTCTTCGGCAATATCTCTAGTTCGAGTTGCTGAAAAGCCTTTTTTATAGAAAACAGTTTTGGCAGCTATTTTTATCTTTTCTTCTGTAGTAGAATCCTTTTTCTCAGATGCTGAAGCACTCATATTTAATATTTTACAGGCAAATTTAAGTTTTTTATAAATATATTAAACATTTTTTTTAATCAAATGATTAAAAAAATTGTTTAATTATTTCAATACTTCCTTTTAAAACACTTAAACAATTGATATAAAACAAATTAAAACTTAAATATACGATATAAATTCTCACTAAAAAAGAATATCTTTACTCAAACAATTGATTGCCTGTAACCGATTCTAAGGAGATTTACTTTTTATTAATTTCTATCGTGCTTTTTATGAAGACCTATTTTATCGGAATCCTGATTTTCTTGCTATCTTCAAATGCATTGGCGCAAGGACAGGAAAAAGAAATTAACCAGCAGCTTCAGACTTGGGTCTCTATAAACACTGTTACCAAATTTGCAGATCATTGGGGCGTCATTGGTGACTTTCATATTAGAAGAAATGATTTTGTTTCCGACCCGAGTTTTTATTTTATAAGAGGAGGCATCAGCTATATTCCAAATTCAAATATTTCCTTAAATCTAGGATATGCACATATGTGGCTTGCACCTTCCAATCCCGACTGGAGTACTTTTGCAGATGAAAACAGGATTTATCAGCAGGCGCAGTTAAATACAAAATTTGGAAATGTTAGCATTTTGCAACGCTTACGAAATGAACAGCGCTGGCAGGAAAAAATGGTAAATGATAAATCCAGTGGTGATTGGCGTTTTACCAATAGAATTCGTTATCTGATGAGTTTTACTTTTCGAATTTCTGATAAAAAATCATGGCCTCAAATGGTTCTTTCAGATGAGATTCTGCTACATTTTGGAGAAGAAGTTGTTTACAATACTTTTGATCAAAATCGCTTTTTTATCGGAATCAAAAAAAATATAAATCCAAAATGGAGTTATGATTTTGGATATATGAATGTCTATCAGCAAAAATATTCTGGATATCAATATGATATGAATCACACGATACGATTGTTTTTTTACCTGAGTACCAGCATTAGAAAAAAAGCGCCTTCTGAGATTGAGAATTCTGGCGATGAATAAATTTATCTCCTAAAAGAAAGTATTGTTGGATCTGAAAGACTCAAAAAACTTAAAAGCTCTTTTCTCTGCATAAGAATATTCAGAATCACGAAGCGGAAAAGCACAATGCCCACCATATTTAGGCGTTTCCAGATAAACATATGCACTGTCTTTGGCAATCGTTCTCGGGTAGCATCTTTCGCCCAGAAATGGATCGTCTAGCGAATTAATTATTAAAACTGGAGTGGTAATATTTTTAAGTGAAAACTCTGGAGAAACACGTTCGTAATAATCGTCACGGCTGGCAAAACCATGAAGCGGAGCCGTAAAATATTGATCGACTTCATCAAAAGTAGAAATATTATCAATTTGATCACTATTGATAAAATCGGGAAATTGCGCTGCTTTGTATTTCAGTTTCTTTTTAATATCAATAGTAAAATTCTTTAGATACACTCTATTAAAACCTTGTTTAAGCACTTCTGCACTTGTAGCAATATGCGTTGGCACCGAAACAGAAACCGCTGCTTTTATACGCTGATCAATTTTTGTCCAACCCAAATAATTAAGAAGCTGAACCCCTCCCATTGAATATCCTATCAAATAAACATCTTCAATTCCTTTTTGTAAAGCAAACCGAACCACTTCATCAAGATCGTCAACTGCACCGTGATGATACAATCTCGGAAGTCGATTCATTTCTCCTCCGCAGGTACGATTATTCCAAGCAAAAACCGAAAAACCATTCTGCAGAAAATAGGCCGCACAACTATTATTATACGTCCTGCGAGAATCGCCTTCTAAGCCGTGACATAGAATAACCGCTTTTTTGGGGTCATTTAAAATATAATCGATGTTGATAAAATCTCCGTCATTCAATTCATGCTTTTCCCTTGTGTATTCAGGCACTTCAAACTTTTTAATCAAGGCAGCATAAATGGTAGAAATATGCCTGTTGCGATGAATAATAGAAGGAGAATCATATTCTGATTGTTCAATTAGTGGCATAACAAAGAGTTTTGTGGTACTTTTTACAAAGCTAAGAAATCAATTAACATGTAATTTAATTCTTTCTTTTAATTATTGGCTTTTTTGAATAATTTAACTTTATGTAAATTTAAAAAAAACACCAACAATTCTAAAGAAAACTAATTGTTAAATATCCAGAAACAGAGCGTTCATAAAGCATTCTAGGGACCAAATGCTTACTTTATTTGTATATTTGCAAAATCGATTTTCAAAAATCAAAATCCTTTTAATGTTTGAACTTTTACCAGTAGATCCAAAAACCATTTTTCTGCTTTATTTCTGGGGTAATTTTTTTACCTGCATCCTCATTTTTAGTTTTTCTTTTTCTTATGCCAATAGTGATAACAAAAAAATATTAAAATGGTTTGGATTAGGTAAATTAATACTAACTCTTGCTTGGATATTGGCTCTTTCACGAAATATTATTCCGGACTTTGCTTCTATTAATATTGCCAATTCGATGATTTTTGGCGCCTGCTGTTTCGAAACACTTGCAATGCTGTCACTCATTAAAGCGCATGCAAAAAGACAGTTTCAAATTCAGATAGCGATTACAGCAATAGCGATATTGCTTTTTAATATTTCAACACTTTTTTACGCTTCAATGAATACTCGAGTTATCATTGGCGGTATTGGTGTTTTTGCCATCTACTTATTGCCTACAATTATTTATTTTATAGAAAAAGAAAAAAGCTTTTTCAAAACTTTCTATGTTTTGTGCTACACAGGATTTGAAATTCTAATTGTAATACGAATAATCCACAGATACTTGCATCCTCAAGATCTTATCATTTCCAATGATACTTTCGATAGCTTTTACAGCATCTGTTTGTTTCTTCTAACTTTAATCGGAATTGTTGGCTTTTTGCTTTTGGTAAAAGAAAGACAAGATCACAAAATCAAAAAGCTTTTGAATGACAAAAACCAGTTTTTCTCTATTATCTCCCATGATTTAAGAGGACCATTAGGATCATCTGTTTCTCTTTCTGAAATTTTGCTTGAAAACATTGACCAATACAGCCGTGAAGAAATTAAAGAAATATCAGAACTGTTGCATGATTCGAACAAAAACATTTATAAGCTACTTGAAAATCTTTTAGAATGGTCTAGAGTGCAAACTGGAATGATTACTTTTCATCCTAAAAAAATATTGCTAAACGCTTTAATTGAGGAGAATATTGAACTAAGCAGAAATGTAGCATTAAATAAAAATATATCTATCCTATTTGAATCGGATGAGCTTGTAGAAACTGTAGCTGATCAAAATATGATCAGTACAATTTTACGTAATCTACTGAGCAATGCCATTAAATTTACAGACAAAAACGGCGAAATTAAAATCAAACTAATCAAAACAAATCAAGAAGTAGAAATTTCTATTACAGACAACGGAATCGGAGTTCCAGACGCGATAAAAGAAAAGTTATTTAAAATTAACGGAAAAGTCTCGCAGAAAGGAACAGAAAACGAACTCGGAAGCGGACTTGGATTGCTGCTTTGCAAAGAATTTGTAAATATTCATGAAGGTGAAATTTGGGTAGAAAGCCAACCAGGAAAAGGAAGTACATTTACGTTTACGCTTCCGCTAAAGATTGTTTAAATACCAATACTGAAATTCCAAATTCCAAGCTCAATAACAAATAAAAAAATCCAAATCCCAATTATAAATTGGAATTTGGATTTTAAATATTAGAATTTTAGAAACGTTTAGTCTAATACAAAACTTACACTAACATTTGCTGTAATCTCGATTTCGCCAATTGCTAAAGTTTCGTTTGAAGCTCCTCCCATTGAGTCTGCCTCTTTCATTCTCATAGCGGCATACATTGGCTGTGGGTGATAAACTTGAGAATTGTCAGAGATTGTAAAAGCTTTACCAACTTTTTGTCCTAAAACAGATACATATTCTTCAGCTTTTACTTTAGCATCTTTCATCGCTAATTTTCTAGCTTCAGATTGGTATTGTGCTAATTTAGATGATTCGAAAGAAACTCTGTCAATTCGGTTAATTCCTTGCTGAACCAAACCTTCCATTAATTCATCATACTTAGCCAAATCTTTTACTACGATTTCTACAGTTTGCGTAGCGTTGTAAGAAGTTTTCTTTTTCTCATAATCGTATTGCGGATTAAGAGCGACTTGTTTTGTTTTGAAATCTGCTGTAGGGATATTCATTTTTTTGATGAATTTTAAAACAGCATCCATCTTTTCGTCATTTTGCTTTTTAACGTCCTTAGCATTATTCCCTTTTGTTTCAACTGAAGCTGAAATACAAACCTGATCAGGCGCTACTTTTACTTTTCCTTCTCCATTAACATTAATTAAAGGAACTTGTTTGATTTCTTGGCCGTAAGACATAGTCATAAACATGATTGTTAAAAATAATACTAGTTTTTTCATTTTTGTTAAATTTTAATGTTTGATAAGAGCATTCCAAAAGTTGTGCCAAGCTTACAATTTACCCAATTTTGCCATTAAAAAAAGGATCAAAATCGGAATCGCAAGAAGGATTACCATCATTGTATGGTCTGTAAATAATGATGGCATTTTGATTAAAGTAATCAAATACCCGCCTATAGCACCTCCAAAGTGTGCTGTGTGCCCAATATTATCATTTTTGGCTTTCATTCCATAAATTGAATATAATAAATACAAAATTCCGAAAATATAAGCCGGCATCGGAATGATAAAAAATATCCCGAGCATCATGTCAGGCTGCAATAATATTGCCGAATACAAAACTCCGGTTACAGCACCAGACGCTCCAACGGCTCTATAACTATAATCGTTTTTGTGAAACAGCATGGTAAGAAGGCTTCCGAAAATTAAGCTTCCAAAATACACCAGAACAAAAGAAAAATTACCCAGCCAATTTAAAACTACAGGAGCAAAAAAATACAAAGTCAGCATATTAAAAATTAAATGCATCATGTCTACATGCAGAAAGCCAGAAGATAACATTCTAATTTGTTCTCCAGAACGAATACTTCCTACGTGAAATTCGTATTTTCTAAAAAAATAAAGATCATTAAAACCTTTGTAACTAATAACAACGTTCGCAACGATAATCGCTATTAAAATAATATTCATACTTGTAATTATTGTAAATTATGATTTGTAAATATAATCATTCTTAAAGATAAGTTAGCAAGAAAGCAAAATAGCAGTCGTTAATCATTTTTAATTTATCTTTGCAAAAAAAATTACATGCAGTTTCTTGTTTATATTTTAGCCTATCCTCTACTTTGGCTTATCTCTATATTACCATTTCCTATATTCTACTTGTTCTCAGATTTTGTATATTTTCTGGTTTATAAAGTTATTGGATACCGTAAAAAAGTAGTTCGAGAAAATCTGGCACTAACCTTACCACATTTAAGCGATGCTGAAAGGAAAGATATAGAAAAGAAATTCTACAAGCATATGTGTGATATGTTTTTAGAAATGATTAAAACCATGAGTTTGTCTCCTAAAGAAATGGAAAGGAGATTTCAGGTAACCAATATTGATCTTGTTCAGGATTATGCTAAGAAAGGTAAAAGTGTTATTCTGGTAGCTTCTCATTATGCAAGTTACGAATGGCTTTTGACTATAAACCCAAAATTAGGATTTCAAGGAGTTGCTGTTTACAAAAGACTAGCCAACCCTTATTTTGATAAATTGGTTCGAAAAATCCGTTCGAAATACAATACAGAGATGATCGAAACTAGGAAAGCAATTCCAACAATGGCACAGCACCAACGCGATGGAGTTTTAAGTCTTTACGGTTTAGCTAGTGATCAATCTCCTAAACTGGATCGTATTTTCCACTCAATGAAATTCATGGGAATTGAAGTTCCTGTGCATACGGGAGCAGAAATGTTGGCCAAAAAATACAATTTGGCTGTTATAATGGTAAAAGTAGAAAAAGTAAAAAGAGGTTTTTATGAAGCAACATTCGTTTCTCTTGCCGATAATCCGAAAGATTTTGAAGATTTCCAGATTACAGAAATGTATTTAAAAGAAGTCGAAAAACAAATTCTTGCAAAACCTGAGTTCTATTTATGGACTCATAAAAGATGGAAACACCGCATTGAATAATATTTCGAAGATATTTTAACCGAAAGTCCGAAAAGCAGCATTTGCTTTTCGGACTTTTTATTAAAATTCATTCCGTTAGGAATGTCTCGTTGGTAGAACCAGATTATATACAAATAGGATATCGTTCCGTAGGAACGTCTGATTAATCAAAATATATTTCTTTCGTAAAATCAGGTGTCCCTACAGGACACAAATTCAATCAACACATTTTTTTTCTACCAACGAGACATTCCTAACGGAATGTTTTTTTATAAAAAAACCTCTTTAGAAATTTCCAAAGAGGCTTTAATTATTTAAAAAACTGAAAATTTAAATTCCAGCAATTACTTTAATTTCATCAATAATTCGAAGTGCTAATTTATCTGCTGCATCTTGAGAAGGAGCTTCAGTATAAATACGAATAATTGGCTCTGTGTTTGATTTTCTTAAATGAACCCATTCTGTAGCAAAATCAATTTTTACACCGTCAATTGTCGAGATATCTTCGTTTTTGTATTTCTCTGTCATTTGAGTTAAAATTGCATCAACATCGATTTGAGGTGTCAATTCAATTTTATTTTTGCTCATATAATATTCAGGATAAGAAGCTCTCAAAGCAGAAACTGGCATTTTTTTGTTTGCCAAATGCGTTAAGAACAAAGCAACTCCAACCAAACTGTCGCGTCCGTAGTGCAATTCAGGATAAATAATTCCACCGTTACCTTCACCACCAATTATTGCATTGTTTTTCTTCATCAACTCTACAACATTTACCTCTCCTACTGCACTTGCTTCGTAGCTTCCGCCGTGCACTTTAGTCACGTCTCTTAAAGCACGAGAAGATGACATATTAGAAACGGTATTTCCTGGAGTTTTGCTCAACACATAATCTGCACAGGCAACCAAAGTATATTCTTCACCAAACATTTCACCGTCTTCACTAATAAAAGCCAAACGATCTACATCTGGATCTACTACGATACCAAAATCTGCTTTTTCTTTTACAACAAGCTCAGAAATATCAGTTAAATGCTCTTTTAATGGTTCTGGGTTATGAGGGAAATGTCCGTTTGGTTCACAGTATAACTCAACAACTTCAACTCCCATTAATTTTAGAAGTTTCGGAATAATGATTCCTCCAGAAGAATTCACACCATCAACAACCACTTTAAATTTAGCTTCTTTAACAGCTTCAATATCCACCAATGGCAAATTTAAAACTTCATCGATATGAATATCCATGTAAGCGTCATTAGAAATAACTTCGCCTAAACTATCCACATCAGAAAAATCAAAAGCTTCTGCTTCTGCAATTTCAAGAATTTTTGCACCATCAGCTCCGCTTAAAAATTCACCTTTAGCATTTAATAATTTTAAAGCATTCCATTGTTTTGGATTATGAGATGCTGTTAAAATAATTCCTCCGTCAGCTTTTTCCAACGGAACAGCAACTTCAACAGTTGGCGTTGTAGAAAGTCCAAGATCAATTACATCGATTCCTAAACCGATTAAAGTATTCACAACTAAATTATGAATCATTGGCCCAGAAATTCTAGCATCACGGCCAATTACAACAGTCAATTTATCTTTAGCAATATTATTTTTTAAGAAAGTTCCGTATGCCGACGCAAATTTTACTGCATCAACAGGAGTTAAATTATCTCCTACTTTTCCTCCGATCGTTCCGCGGATTCCAGAAATAGATTTTATTAGAGTCATTTTAATGAGTTAGGGTTATTTTATTACAAATATAGAAAAGTTAATGAGTAACTAAGGTGCTAAGTTTCTAAGATTTTAAATTTAACCTATAAGAACTACTGCGTCTCGTTATTTTTACAACAAAATGATTTAAAAAAGTTTTTATACATTTACTACATAACTTAGAATCTTTACAGCATTGAGATTCTTAGAAACTTACAAAAATGAATTTCTTAGCCCATATATATCTTTCTGGAGACAATGATTTAATTAAAATCGGGAATTTTATGGCGGATGGAATTCGCGGTAAACAGTTTGAGCATTTTCCTGAAGATATACAAAAAGGAATTTTACTGCATCGATTCATTGACACTTATACCGATTCTCACGATATTTTTAGAAAAAGCACCAAACGTCTTCACGAGCGATACCACCATTATGCGGGAGTTATTGTAGATATTGTTTACGATCATTTCTTAGCCAAAAACTGGGCACAATATTCTGATGAAAAACTCGAGCTGTTTGTTCAACGTTTTTATCATTCCTTACACGATAATTATGACATTTTAACCGAAAAAACACAAGGTTTAATGCCATATATGATTGAAAGAAACTGGCTTTTGAGTTATCGCACTACCGAGGGAATTCAGAATATCTTGACGCAAATGGACAGAAGATCTAAAAATATTTCTCAAATGCAGTACGCTGTTGAAGAGCTTACTGAATTTTATGATGAGTTTGAAGAAGAGTTTACACTTTTCTTTGAAGAAATGAGAGCACAAGCCAAAGAAAAACTGCTTTCTCTCTAGTCTAATTTAATTTTGCTACACATGAAAAAAATTACATTTTTAATAGCTCTTTTATATCTAAATAGCAGCAATGCACAAGAAGTTGTTTCAAAACCAACCGGATTAGTAGTTACAAAAGCAATGGTGGTTTCTGCCCGCGAAGAAGCTTCGAAAATTGGTGCAGATATTATGAAAAGAGGCGGAAACGCTTTTGATGCCATGGTCGGAACAGAGTTAGCTCTTGCAGTTGCTTTTCCGTTTGCTGGAAATATAGGCGGTGGCGGATTTATGGTGTATAGAAAAGCAAATGGCGAAGTTGGTTCTTTGGATTATCGAGAAAAAGCGCCGCTTGCAGCTACAAAAGATATGTTTTTGGATAGCGAAGGAAATGTAATAAAAGGGAAAAGTACTCAAACAGCACTTGCCATTGGTGTTCCCGGGACTATTGCAGGCGTTTTTGCTGTTCATAAAAAATACGGCACAATGCCAATTTCTAAAATCCTTGAACCTGTAATTGCCTTAGCAGAAAGGGGTGTTATCGTGACCAAAAAACAGGAGAAAAGCCTAAAAGATTATCATGAAAGCATTGTGAAAATAAACGGAGAAAACTCGCTTTTATCTGGCAATTTCAAAGAAAGTGATACAATCAAATATCCAGCTTTAGCCAAAACCTTAAAAAGAATTCAGAAAAAAGGAAGAAACGAATTTTATAAAGGTGAAACGGCAAAAATCTTAGTCAACTATCTAAAGGAAAAAGGCGGCATTATCACGATGCAGGATTTAGCCAAATACGAAGCCAAATGGAGAAAGCCTTTACAGTTTACTTATAAAAATCTAAAAATCACTTCAATGTCACCGCCAAGTAGCGGTGGAATCTGTCTGGCTCAAATCTTAAAAATGCTTGAGCCTTACGATTTAGCCAAAATGGGACATAATTCTCCAGATGCTATTCAAGTTATTGTTGAAGCCGAAAGAAGAGCTTATGCTGATAGAAGTTATTTTTTAGGCGATCCAGATTTTGTCAAAATTCCGATGAAAGAATTATTAGATGAAAATTACCTTCGTGAAAGAATGGCAAGTTTTAATCCTGAAAAAGCGACTCTTTCTACCGAAATAAAAGAAGGAAAAGTGAATTATGCCGAAAGTACTGAAACTACGCATTACTCAATTGTAGATCAATTCGGAAATGCTATTGCGGCGACTACAACCTTAAATGACGGTTATGGTTCTAAATATTACTGCGACGAACTAGGTTTCTTTTTGAATAATGAAATGGATGATTTCAGTGCGAAACCGGGTTATCCAAATATGTTCGGTTTGGTTGGAAATGAAGCCAACAGCATTGCTCCGCAAAAACGAATGCTAAGCTCGATGACGCCAACAATTGTAGAAAAAGACGGAAAACTTTTTATGGTTGTAGGCACTCCTGGAGGTTCAACCATTATAACTTCTGTTTTACAGACTATTTTAAATGTTTACGAGTACAATCTAAGCATGCAGGAAGCTGTAAATGCGCCACGTTTTCATCATCAGTGGCTGCCAGATTTAATTACTTTCGAACCTAATGCTTTTGAAACCAAAACCATCGATAAGTTAAAAGCTAAGAGTTACATTATCAACGAAAAACCAACTCCAATTATCGGAAAAGTAGATGCTATTTTGGTTTTACCAGACAATAAATTAGAAGGAGGAGCCGATTTTAGAGGTGATGATAAAGCAATTGGTTTTTAATAGTCTTAAGTTTTTATTTTTTTAATCTAACATTATAATCTAATTTTGTAAGACAGATAATTTTTAAAACATAATGATAAAAAAATATTTCAGACGACTTGAAAGTATAATTGCTTTGGCTCAATCTTTAATGACTCCAAAACAGTTCCTTTTTTTATCTAGCGTTTTAACTGGAATATCATGTGCCTTTGCCGTGATCGCCCTTAAAACATTTGCGCACAGCGTTTTTTCTTTTGCCACATACATAAATGGAATTCTAAAACTGAGTTTCATTAACAGTATTTTGCCAATTATAGGTATTACATTAACCGTTTTTGTTGTAAATAAAGTTCTTAACGGAAGTATACAAAAAGGAACTTCACAGATACTTTATGCTGTTGCCAAAAAAGCCAGCATTATCCCGAAAAAACAAATGTACGCGCAGATTGTGACTAGTTCGTTAACAGTTGGTTTAGGAGGTTCGGCAGGTTTAGAGAGTCCCATCGTGATTACAGGAGCGGCATTTGGTTCAAATTATGCCCAGAATTATAAAATGCAGTACAAGGATCGAACTTTACTAATTGGGTGCGGAGTTGCGGCGGGAATTGCGGCAGCGTTTAACGCTCCAATTGCTGGAGTTCTTTTTGCAATCGAAGTTTTATTGGTAGATGTTAGTATTTCTGCTTTTACTCCAATTATGATTTCGGCGGCTACAGGTGCTTTGGTTTCTGCAATTGTGCTAGACGAAAGCATTCTTTTAAGTTTCAAAAAGCAGGAGACATTTGATTATCACAACATCCCCTTTTATGTTATTTTAGGTGTGCTGACTGGTTTAGCTGCAATTTACTATTCAAGAAATTTCCAGAGAGTAGAACATTATTTTGCTAAACAGCGAATCAATCCATATAAAAAAGCGTTAATTGGTTCATCGTTATTGGCACTTTTAATTTTTATTTTCCCTACGCTTTTTGGTGAAGGATATGAGAGCATCAAAACCCTATCTAATGCAGATCCAGGACAATTGTTAGACAATACTTTGTTTGCCGATTTTAGAAACAACCAATGGGTTTTACTTTTATTTATTGGTGCTACTATGATGGTAAAAGTGTTTGCTTCGGGGTTAACTCTTGGAAGCGGCGGAAATGGAGGAAACTTTGCTCCTTCTCTTTTTTTAGGATCCTATTTAGGATTTTTCTTTTCTAAACTAGTTACAATGATAGGTTTATCTAAACTTCCTATCAGTAATTTTACAATGGTCGGAATGGCCGGAATTTTGAGCGGTTTATTTCATGCTCCACTTACAGCTATTTTCTTAATTGCAGAAATTACTGGAGGCTACGGATTAATGATTCCTCTAATGATTGTTTCTTCTATCAGTTTTGCTATTTCTAAGCGCTACGAAAAATATTCGCTTGACGTAAAAGGTTTAGTCAAAAAAGGACATGCTTTTACGAGCAATAAAGATTCTAATATTTTATCAACTTTAGAAATTGACACTATAATTCAATGCGATTATCTAACCGTTCATCCAGATGAAAATTTGACTAAGCTGGTTGATCTTATTTCGCATTCCAATCAAGTCGTTTTTGCAGTTGTAAATCATGATAAAGATTTGGTTGGGGTTGTTCATTTTAATGATATTCGAGAAATTATTTTTAATTCTTACAGAGTTAAGTACACCTTTATTAGAGATGTAATGAAAGCGCCTTCTGCCACAATTTCAACACTAGACAGCATGGAGATTGTAATGCGAAAATTCGAAACCACAAAATCTGCTTTTCTTCCTGTTTTAAGAGACGGAAAATATCACGGATTCATTTCAAAATCAATAGCACTTGAAGCGTATAGAACAAAACTCCGTTCTATGACGATTGAATGACTTTAATATCGGATACGTTAAAAATTTCATTTATCCGATAATAAGAAGTATCTTTGTAGGATTATGCTTAATATAGACCTAACATACAGAGAAGAATTTCAATCAACCTTTGATCGATTGTACCAAAAAAGGCAGGAACTGCAAAACAGTAGGCCATTGCCTAATATTGCCTTGAATAAAATACGAGAAAGTCTTTCTCTTGAATGGACATATAACTCAAACAGCATCGAAGGGAACACACTTAGTTTGAGAGAAACCCAAATGGTTATTCAAGAAGGAATCACCATAAAAGGCAAATCGCTCCGAGAACATTTTGAAACCCATAATCACGACAAAGCCATTGATTACCTCTACTCTATTGTTGATGAAAATTACAAGCTAAGAAGTATCGATATTCTCTCCATTCATGGTTTAGTCATGCGTTCAATCGAAGAAGATTTTGCAGGAAGAATTCGCAATGGAGGAGTTCGAATTTCAGGAGCCAATTTTATGCCTCCAAATGCCAATAAAGTCTCCGATTATTTAGATGAGTTAATCGAGTTCATTAATACAAATCCTTTGGATTTAAACGATATAGAATTGGCAACAATCTATCATCATAAACTGGTTTGGATTCATCCTTTTTTTGATGGAAATGGGCGAACGGTTCGTTTAAGCATGAATTTATTGTTGATGCGATGCGGTTTTCCGCCAGCCATTATTTTAAAAAATGATCGCAAGAAATACTATGAAGCACTCAATCAAGCTAATAATGGAAATTATCAAAAATTGACGCTTTTAATGTGTCAGGCACTCGAAAGAACACTTAATATTTATTTAGGTGCTATGCCCGAAAGCCCTTATGATTATCAATCTATACAAAACATAGTTAGCGAACCAGACACGCTATACGGTCAAGAATATGTAAGTTTACTGGCTCGAACAGGAAAAATAGACGCTTACAAAGAAGGCCGAAATTGGTATACCACCAGAGAAGCTATTGAAAACTATATGGCAACCCGAAAAAGAAAGCGCTAGTTTATACTAGCGTTTTTTGTTACTATTTGTAACATAAAGTTTTGCTATCGAGCACTAAAAGAATAAATCAAAGTGGTAACTTTGCGTTTTGCTCAAAATTATGTTAGATAAAGACAATAATATTGAAGTTTTAGTACAAGAGTAGAAATAATAAGTTTTAAGTACTCTGCTGTAAAAATTTAAAATAAATGCAAAACATAGAACCTCAACAATTTCAGTTTATTTCCGAAATTAAAAATAAAGTAAGACAAGTACAATACGAAGCCCTTAAAGTCGTTAATGTTCACCTTATCAATCTTTATTGGGAATTAGGAAAAGCTATATCAAATAAACAAAAAGAAGGATGGGGAAAATCTATAATAGTAACATTGTCTAATGAGCTCAAGAAAGAATTCCCTAAAACATCAGGTTTCTCAGTATCAAACTTGTCTTATATGGTTCAGTTTTATAATGAATATCATAAAGACACAAATCTCCAACCATTGGTTGGAGAAATTAGCTGGACTAAAAATCTAATTATCTTATCAAAATGTAAAGACAGTCAAGAACGTCAATTTTATATACTGTCTACCAAGAAATTTGGATGGACCAAAGATGTTTTAACAAATCAAATAGAAAATAAAACTTACGAGAAATATTTACTCAATCAAACCAATTTTGATGCTGTACTACCTGAAAAAATAAAGAAGCAGGCTTATTTAGCCATAAAAGACCATTACACATTTGATTTTATGGAGCTGGCTGATGAGCATTCTGAATACGAATTGGAGCAGGCATTAATTAAAAACATACGTCAGTTTCTATTAGAAATAGGTTCAGATTTTACCTTCGTCGGTAGTCAATATAAGCTGCAAGTAAGTGAGAAAGAATATCGAATTGATTTATTGCTTTTCCACAGAAAACTGCAAAGTTTGGTAGCTATTGACTTGAAAATTGGTGAGTTTGAACCAGAACATAAAGGGAAAATGGAGTTTTATCTTAGCATACTTAATGATACTGTAAAACTGCCTCATGAAAACCCCGCTATTGGCATTATAATTTGTAAAAGCAAAAACAGAACAATTGTAGAATATTCACTAAAAACTGCAACTTTACCTATTGGCGTAGCTACATACAACACCACTAGCACTTTGCCTGAAGCCTATAAATCTCTGTTGCCAGCTACAACTGAAATTGCAGAAAAACTAAATGTTTTTTTAAACGATAAAAATGAATAACAATTGACAGAATTCTCAAAATTATGTTAAACACAGACAATACTATTGAAGTTCTTGGTGCAAGAGTTCATAATCTAAAAAATATCGATATATCTATTCCGCGTGAAAAACTGGTTGTAATTACTGGTTTGTCAGGTTCAGGAAAATCTTCTTTAGCATTTGACACTATTTATGCTGAAGGTCAACGTCGTTATGTTGAAACTTTTTCAGCCTATGCTAGACAATTTCTTGGCGGTTTAGAGCGTCCTGATGTAGATAAAATAGACGGGCTTTCTCCTGTAATCGCGATTGAACAAAAAACAACTAGTAAGAGCCCGCGTTCTACAGTTGGAACTATTACTGAAATTTACGATTTCCTGAGACTTTTATACGCACGTGGCGCAGATGCCTACAGTTATAACACTGGCGAAAAAATGGTTTCATATTCTGATGAACAGATCAAAGATCTGATTATTCAGGATTATAATGGAAAACGCATCAATATTCTTGCTCCTGTTATTAAAGCTAGAAAAGGTCATTATGCGGAACTTTTCCAACAAATAACCAAACAAGGATTCTTGAAAGTTCGTGTAAACGGAGAAGTTCAAGACTTGGTTGCAGGAATGAAATTGGATCGTTACAAAACACACGATATCGAAATTGTTGTAGACAGAATGGTGATTGAAGATAATCCTGACACACAAAAAAGATTATCTGAAAGCATCAATACTGCGATGCATCACGGCGAAGATGTTTTAATGATTTTAGATCAAGATTCTAATGAAGTGCGTTATTTCAGTAGAAATTTAATGTGTCCTTCAACGGGAATATCGTATCAGAATCCAGAACCAAATTTATTCTCTTTTAACTCTCCAAAAGGAGCTTGTCCACATTGTAATGGATTGGGAACGGTACATGAAATCAACGTTAAAAAGATTATTCCAAATCCTAAATTATCTATAAAAGCAGGTGGTTTTGCTCCGCTTGGCGAATACAAATCTTCATGGATTTTCAAACAATTGGAAACCATTGGAGAAAAATTCGGATTTAAAATTACCGATGCAATTGAGAAAATTCCTGAAGAAGCAATGCAAATGATTTTGTATGGCGGAAAAGATAAATTTTCTATCAACTCAAAAGATCTTGGCGTTACAAGAGAATATAAAATTGATTTTGAAGGAATTTCTAATTTCATCAAGAACCAATATGACGAAAGCGCAACAACCAGCATAAAACGTTGGGCAAAAGATTTTATGGACGAAATTAACTGTCCTGTTTGCGACGGTTCACGTCTTAAAAAAGAAGCTTTATTTTTTAGAGTAAATGAAAAAAATATCACCGAATTGTGTGATATGGATATTTCAGATTTAACAGCTTGGTTTCAAGATTTAAATAGCCATTTGACAGATAAACAGCTTTTAATTGCTTCTGAAGTTGTAAAAGAAATCAAAGACCGATTAAACTTTTTAATGAATGTTGGTTTGAATTATTTGGCTTTAAGCCGAAGTTCAAAATCGCTTTCTGGCGGTGAAGCGCAGCGTATTCGTCTCGCTACACAAATTGGTTCGCAATTGGTTGGTGTTTTATATATTTTGGACGAACCAAGTATTGGTTTGCATCAAAGAGATAATGAAAAATTGATTCAGTCTTTGGAACAATTACGTGATATTGGAAACTCGGTTATTGTGGTTGAACATGATAAAGACATGATTGAAACGGCTGATTACGTAATTGATATTGGACCAAAAGCGGGTAAATATGGAGGAGAAATCATCAGTATTGGAACCCCAAAAGAGACTTTAGCTTCGGACACTATTACTGCTCAATATTTGAATGGTAAAATGAAATTTGACATTCCGAAGAAAAGAAGAAAAGGAAACGGTAAATCGCTGAAACTGACTGGCGCAACAGGAAACAACCTTAAAAACGTTTCAATCGAAATTCCGCTAGGACAATTAACCTGCGTTACAGGAGTTTCTGGAAGCGGTAAATCGACTTTGATTAACGAAACGCTGTATCCTATTTTAAATGCGTATTATTTTAATGGTGTGAAAAAGCCGCAACCTTATAAAAAGATTGAAGGTTTAGAACATATCGACAAAGTAATTGATATTGACCAAAGTCCGATTGGAAGGACTCCACGTTCGAATCCAGCAACATACACGGAGGTTTTCACCGAAATCAGAAATCTATTTACCATGACTTCTGAGAGTATGATTCGCGGTTACAAAGCGGGTCGTTTCAGTTTTAACGTAAAAGGCGGACGCTGCGAAACCTGCGAAGGTTCTGGGGTAAGAACAATCGAAATGAACTTTTTACCAGATGTTTACGTAGAATGCGAAACGTGTCAAGGAAAACGTTTCAACAGAGAAACTTTAGAAATTAGATATAAAGGAAAATCTATTTCGGATGTTTTGGATATGACGGTTGATGAAGCAGTTCCTTTCTTTGAAAATATTCCTAAGATTTATAGAAAAATCAAAACCATTCAAGATGTTGGTTTGGGTTATATTACCCTTGGTCAGCAAAGTACAACGCTTTCGGGTGGTGAAGCGCAACGTATTAAATTAGCGGGAGAATTGTCTAAAAAAGATACTGGAAATACATTTTATATTCTAGATGAGCCAACAACAGGTTTGCACTTTGAAGACATTCGTGTTTTAATGGACGTTATCAATAAATTGGTTGATAAAGGAAATACTATTTTGGTTATCGAACACAATATGGACGTTATAAAACTTGCCGATTACATTATTGATATTGGTCCAGAAGGCGGAAAAGGAGGCGGACAATTAGTCGCAAAAGGAACACCTGAAGAAGTGGCAAAAAATAAAAAAAGTTATACCGCTAAGTTTTTGAAAAAAGAATTAGAGTAGCAATAGAATCTTTGTCAAAGTTTGAAACTTTGACAAAGATTTAGATATTTTCATAATTTAATAGTAATAATTTTATATTTTAGCTTTTAAAAAGCGAAATATGAAAACCACCATATTATCTATAATAGTATCGATATTTTCACTTACCTCCTATTCCCAATCTCAAAAAGACAGTCTTAATAAACATGTCAGAGAACGAATTAAAAACCTTAAAGACGATCTATCTGACAATCCTTATTATACAAAAAAAGAAAAGGAAGACAAATATTTAAACGAAAATAATACTTTTCAAGCTTTAGCCCAACCCTCTGTAAATAGTGATTTAGCAAACTTTTTCAAGATTTATCTGGAGAAAAAACTTCTCAAAAAAATTGACTTTACCGCAATTAAAGACTCTTATTTGTATAACAATTTTTCAAACAGCAAATACAATTATACTATTCGATTAACTTTTGAATTAAGCAAAACCAGTAAAGCAACAAACTGCCGTATTAATACTGGCAACAAAGAATTGGACAGAAAAGTTATTGAAATTTTCAAAAAATATCCTTTAGAAAAACTAGGAATTAAAGAAAGTGATAAATCAGGCAAAATCAGTGTGCAATTATTTGCTAAAGAAGATAAAGAAGTAACTATAAAAGCAAGTCAATTTGCAGTTATAGATGTACTGCCAGTTATAAAAGAATGTGAAGATTCGCAATTTTATTGGAAATTTAATAAATGTCTTTATGACAAATTATACGAACATCTATTAAAGAACATTTCATTAAAAACACTTAACAATCAAGAATTAAGAGGCGATATTATATTCAGTCCGCGTTTTACAATTACTAAGGAAGGAAAAATTACGCATGTAAATTCTATTGCGCCAAATAAAATTATTAAAGACGAAATTGACCGAGTAATAATGTCTTTTAATGGAACAATAGAATCTGGGAAAAGAAATAACATACCTAAAGATACTTATTGTGAAACTTACAGAACGATTGCAATAGAAAATTTGAAGTAGCGACCTGTCTTGTAGAAGCAATGAAACTCATATTTGCAGATCCTAATTATCTTTTTTTATATTATAGCCTCGGATTCAATCTGTTGATGGTTTGATAATCATTATAATCAATTGATAATGAAACAGAAGCTCAAGCTTTATCATTATCCCATATTACTTTTGGATTATAATTCCTGTTTTTTATAACAATTCTAGAAAAAAGCGTTAATTTAGTGTCCGCTTTTTCTGAAAAACTCAAGCTTTTTAAAGAAAATATGTTTCGATTAAACCAAATGTTTATTTGAAACCAACTGCCCTAGCCCTGATGGGAGCGGCATCTCCCGATTTAGAAAAACAAGGCTTTTTAGCCGTAGTTTTTATTCATCGGGAATATAGCGGACAGCAGGAAATAGCTCCTAACTCCGAATATGCTTAGGATGACAATTACAGGGACAAAAACATAAAATAAAATAATAAATTAAAATACCTAAAATGAGATTAGAAGATTTTGATAATGACGAAGATAAAGTAATTCAGGATCGTTTGAAACAAAGAACGTGGAATGAAATTAAAACCAATGACAGCTGGGCAATTTTTAAAATTATGTCTGAGTTTGTAAATGGTTACGAGGCAATGGGACGTATTGGGCCTTGTGTTTCTATTTTTGGATCGGCGAGAACAAAACCAGAGGATAAATATTATCAATTGGCTGAAAAAATCGCTTATAAAATCAGCAAAGCAGGTTACGGTGTGATTACAGGAGGTGGTCCCGGAATTATGGAAGCTGGAAATAAAGGTGCGCATTTGGGCGGAGGAACTTCGGTTGGTTTAAATATCGAGCTTCCGTTTGAGCAGCATTTTAATCCGTATATTGATCATGATAAAAACTTGAATTTTGACTATTTCTTTGTGAGAAAAGTAATGTTCGTAAAATATTCGCAAGGTTTTGTGGTTATGCCAGGAGGTTTTGGGACTTTGGACGAAATGTTTGAAGCCATCACTTTGATTCAGACTAAAAAAATTGGAAAATTCCCGATTATTTTGGTTGGAGTTGAATTTTGGTCTGGATTGATCGAATGGGTTAAAACTGTTTTGGTTGAAAAAATGCATACAGTAAGCCCAGAAGATTTGAATTTATTTAAAATTGTAGACACTGAAGACGAAGTTGTCGAAGCATTGGATAAATTCTACAAAAAGTACGATTTAAGTCCGAATTTCTAATTTTCGCACTATAATAAGTGATATAAGTTTATTTAAAAGTATGGTTTTAAGCTTTGCGCTTAAATGCACTTATATCACTTATATGGTTAAATTATACTGCAAATACGCAAAAATTGTAAGCTGTTTTTTTAAACAGCTTTTTTTATACTATTTTTACAAAAATCCGTAAATTCAATATATCCGTAAAATAAGTATGTCTGATAATTTTTAAGCCATTATTTGAAAGCACTTTATAAAATTATTTGCCTCGTTTTAGCTTTATCTTTTTCGATAAAACTAACTGCACAACATCACTCAAAGATGGAAGTGGCGGTAAATCTTGAGCTTAAAACACTGAACATAAAACAGGATCTTACGTATTATAATACTACAAATGATACTTTGGTTTCGATTGTTTTAAATGACTGGAACAATGCTTTTGTTGACAAAAACACACCTTTGGCCAAACGTTTTTCGGATGAATTTTACAGAGGTTTTCATTTGGCAAAGGCTGCTGATAGAGGAAAAACAACAATTATAAATTTAACCGAAACCAATTATTCTGCTCTAGAATGGGAAAGAAACGCTCAGGATCCGGATTACATTATTGTTAAGCTGAATCGCAAACTTCTTCCTAACGAAAAAATCGATCTGCATCTTAATTATATTGTAAAAATTCCAAATAATAAGTTCACTCATTTTGGGTTTGATCAAAATGGTGGCATGCTATTAAAAAATTGGTTTTTAAGTCCTGCCCGTTTTGAAAATGGCTTTTTTGTAAAATACAACAATTTCAATCTGGATGATATTGCTAATGCGGTGAGCGATTATGAAGTCGAAATTAAAATCCCAAATCAGTATTCTATTACTACCGATTTAAATTCGGTTACCAAAGACACAAGCAATGAGAGCTACAATGTTTACTCTTTTTCTGGCAGAAACAGAACTGATTTTAGTCTTTATATTGAAAAGCAAAACAGTTTTAGAACCTATGATAACGGGTCTCTGCAGGTTGAAACCAATTTAAAAAACAAAAAAATAGACGAATTTCAGAAAGCTATTATCATTAACCGAGTAGTTTCTTATGCTGAAAAATTTATTGGCAAATATCCCCACGAAAAAATTACGGTTTCTCAGGCAGATTATGATAGAAATCCTTTTTATGGTTTAAATCAATTGCCCTCTTTCATCAGTCCGTTTGAGGATGATTTTATGTTTGAGATTCAATTTTTAAAGACTTTTTTAAACAATTATCTCAAAAACAGTCTGCGTTTAGATCCGCGAAAAGACAATTGGATTTATGACGGAATCCAGATCTATACCATGATGAAATACATGGAAGAACATCATCAGGATGAAAAAATGTTGGGACGGCTATCAGATATGAAGCTCTTTAAAAGTTACAATATCACAAATCTGACTTTTAATGAGCAATACAGCTATTATTATATGCTGATGGCAAGAAAAAACTTGGATCAGCCTCTTGGCGACCCAAAAAATACGTTGATAAAATTTAACGAGCAAATTGCCAGCAAATATCGCGCAGGTTTAAGCTTGAGTTATTTAGACGACTATCTTAATCATGATATTGTTCCTAATAGTGTAAAAGAGTTTTACAATCTCAATCAGATTGGACAATCTAACAGATATGATTTTGAAAAAATCTTAACTCAAAAAAGTCCAAAAAATATCGATTGGTTCTTTAAAACCATTATCGATTCGCGAGATATTATCGATTATAAATTTTCGAACGTTTCGAGAACTGCTGACAGTGTTACGTTTTCGGTGAAAAATAAAACTGGAATCTATGCTCCTATTCCGATTTACGGAATTAAAAAGAAAGAAGTCGTATTTAAAGAATGGATTGAGCCTACTAAAAAAGACTCTGTTTACGAGTTTAGTCGAAAAAATGCTGATAAAATCGTCATTAATTATAATAATGAAGTTCCAGAATACAACCAGAGAAACAACTGGAGATCTTTAAAAAATGTTTCGCTTAATCGTCCTATAAAATTTAATTTTGCTAAAGATTTAGAAGATCCTGATTACAATCAGATTTTATATATTCCTACATTAAATTACAATTATTACGATGGTTTTACGCCTGGAATTCGTTTTCATAATAAAACCATTTTAGACAAGCCTTTTAATTTCGACATCAATCCGGCTTATTCTATAAAAGCAGGAAGCATTTCTGGTTCATCAGCATTTTCATGGAATCAGTATTATAGAAATAGCACCTTATATAATGTTCGATATTCTATCAGTCAGAATTATTTTCATTATGCGCCAGATGCAACTTATTTGAGATTAAACCCGATGGTAGTATTCCGCATTCGCGAAAAAGATTTTAGAGACAATAGAAAGCAAATGTTTATGTTTCGTCAGGTAATTGTAAACCGTGAAGCGAGCGATTATATTACAGATAATTCTTCTCCTAATTATTCTATTTTCAATGCCCGTTACTCTAACACAAAAACAGAATTAATCGATCATTTTAATTTTATGACCGATTTGCAGTTTTCTAGCGGATTTGGAAAAGTTTCTGGAGAAGTAGAATATAGAAGATTATTTGAGAATAATAAAAAATTAAATTTAAGATTATACGCTGGAAGTTTCTTGTATAACACAACAAACTCAGATTATTTTAGTTTTGGTTTAGATCGTCCAACTGATTATTTATTTGATTACAATTTATTTGGAAGATCTGAAAGTACAGGCTTTTTTAGCCAACAATATGTTATTGCAGAGGGAGGTTTTAAATCGCAATTAGAACCTTCATACGCCAACCAATGGATGGCAACCTTGAATGCCAGCTACGCGATATGGAACTGGGTAGAACTTTACGGAGATATTGGTTTCTTGAAAAACAAGCATCAAAGCGAGTTCTTTGCTTACGATTCTGGAGTACGTTTAAATCTGGTTCCTGACTACTTTGAACTCTATTTTCCTGTTTATTCTAATAATGGATGGGAAATAACACAGCCTAAATACAATGAAAAAATACGATTTATAATCACTTTCTCGCCAAAAACATTAGTTACTCTTTTCACTCGAAAATGGTTTTAATCAAATGAATTTTAAACAAAAACTTGCGAAATTATCAATAAAATTAAATTTTACATAAAAATAACACATATAAAATACTTAGTTTGTAGTTTTGAATACAAATAATTAAATTATATTTATTTCAAAGAATTATGATTATTGATTGTTTTTAAGTAATTTCGCGACATAAACAACATGACCCTACAAGATTATGATAAAAGAAAAAAACAATACTACACTGACATTTGAAGATTTCAAAACTGAGGTATTGAATGACTATAGAATTGCGGTAACAAGCCGTGAGTGTAGTCTTTTAGGTCGAAAAGAGGTATTAACAGGAAAAGCAAAATTTGGAATTTTTGGCGACGGAAAAGAAGTTCCGCAGCTAGCAATGGCAAAAGCTTTTAAAAACGGAGATTTTCGTTCTGGATACTATCGCGATCAAACTTTTATGATGGCTATCGGCGAATTGAACGCTAAACAGTTTTTTGCCGGTTTATACGGTCATACCGATTTAGATTTTGATCCGATGTCTGCAGGAAGACAAATGGGCGGGCACTTTGTAACGCACAGTTTAAACGAAGACGGCTCTTGGAAAGACTTAACCAAACAAAAAAATTCAAGTTCAGATATATCTCCAACAGCTGGTCAAATGCCAAGATTACTTGGTTTGGCTCAAGCTTCTAAAATTTACAGAAACGTTGAGGGAATTACAATTAAAGATAAATTTTCTGTTAACGGAAATGAAGTAGCTTGGGGAACTATTGGTAACGCCAGCACTTCTGAAGGTTTATTTTTTGAAACCATAAATGCAGCAGGAGTTTTACAAGTTCCGATGGTAATGAGCGTTTGGGATGATGAATACGGAATTTCTGTTCATGCTAAACATCAGACTACAAAAGAAAATATTTCTGAAATTTTAAAAGGATATCAGCGCGATGAAGATTCTAAAGGCTACGAAATCTTTAGAGTTAAAGGTTGGGATTATGCCGAATTGGTTTCGACTTATGAAAGAGCCGGTGCAATTGCACGTGAAGAACATATACCAGTTTTAATTCACGTAAACGAATTGACGCAACCACAAGGCCACTCTACTTCTGGTTCTCACGAACGTTACAAAAGTGCAGAAAGACTGGCTTGGGAAAGAGATTTTGACTGTATTCGTCAAATGCGTCTTTGGATGATTGCTATTAATATTGCTTCTCCTGAAGAATTGGCAGAACTTGATTTCGAATTAAAGAAAGAAGTTTTAGAAGCTAAAAAGGAGGCTTGGAATAACTTTATTAATCCAATTATAGACGAGCAAAAGAATCTTTTAGCTTTATTGGAGCAAATTGCCGAGGCAAGCATCAACCATAAAGAAAGAATCAAAAAATTAATTTCTGAATTGGCAGCGATTAAAGCGCCTTTAAAGAAAGAATTATTGGTTTACGCTAGAAAGATTCTTCGTTTTATCGAAGTTCCAAACAGCAAAGTTCTCTTATCAAATTGGATTACAAGATTCTTGAATGAAACTCAAGAAAAATTTAGCAGTAATCTTCATTCAGAATCTACTCAAAATGTATTTTCAGTACAGGAAGTTCTTCCGAAATATGCTGAAAATGCAAAACCAGATTTAGACGGAAGAATGATTCTTCGTGATAACTTTGATGCATTATTTGCAAAATATCCTGAAACTTTAATTTTCGGTGAAGATGTTGGAAACATCGGAGACGTAAATCAAGGCCTTGAAGGAATGCAGGAAAAATACGGAGAACTTCGTGTTGCCGATGTCGGAATTCGTGAAGCAACTATTATTGGGCAGGGAATCGGAATGGCTTTGAGAGGCTTGCGCCCGATTGCCGAAATTCAGTATTTAGATTATTTATTGTACGCTATTCAGATCATGAGTGATGATTTAGCTACTTTACAATATAGAACGGTTGGAAAACAAAAAGCGCCATTAATCATTAGAACGCGCGGACACCGTTTGGAAGGAATCTGGCATTCTGGTTCTCCAATGGGAATGATTATCAACGCAATTCGTGGAATTCACGTTTTAGTTCCAAGAGACATGACACAAGCTGCAGGTTTTTATAATACTTTGTTAGAATGTGACGAGCCTGCTTTGGTTATCGAATGTTTAAACGGATATCGCTTAAAAGAAAAAACGCCACTGAATTTTGGTGAATTTAAAACGCCAATCGGAGTTGTAGAAACTTTAAGAGAAGGTTCTGACATTACTTTAGTTTCTTACGGATCAACTTTAAGATTAGTGATGCAAGCAGCTAATGAATTAGCAGAAAAAGGAATTGAGTGTGAAGTTATCGATATTCAATCTTTACTTCCTTTTGACGTTAAGAAAGAAATTGTAAATAGTGTTGCTAAAACAAATCGCCTTTTAGTAATTGATGAAGACGTTCCAGGAGGAGCTTCTGCATTCATTTTACAGCAGATTCTGGAAGAGCAAGATGCTTACAAATATTTAGACAGCAAACCGCAAACTTTAGCAGCTAAAGCTCATAGACCTGCTTACGGAACGGATGGTGATTACTTCTCTAAACCTTCCGCAGAAGATATTTACGAGAAAATTTACGACATGATGCATGAGGTAAATCCTTCAAAATATCCTACTCTATATCAGTAATTTAGAATTTTAAATAATAAAAAACGCTCCAAAAAAATTGGAGCGTTTTTTTTATATTTTTACACATAGTGACCACATAGTTTTGTCAATTTCGACGAAGGAGAAATCTCCGCGAGAAACTCCACAATGCTGATCAATCTTTGTCGAGCTACTTGCGAAGATTTCTCCTTCGTCGAAATGACAAGATTGTGGATAATGTTATTCAAATTAATTAAATATCACGTAGCATTGCTCTCGCCCTTTCCAGATCTTCAGCTGTATCAATCCCAATTCCTACGTGAGTGGTTTCAACCATTTTAATGCGTTTTCCGAACTCTAAATAACGTAGCTGTTCCAACTTCTCAGAAGCTTCTAAAGACTTCATTGGAAGACTGTAAAAGTCTAATAAAGCCTGTTTTCTGAAAGCATAAATTCCGATGTGCTGAAAATATCTCACTCCAACATTTTTCTCTCTTGGAAACGGAATTACAGAGCGCGAAAAGTATAATGCAAACTGTGACTGATCTACCACCACTTTCACATTATTTGGGTTATTGATTTCGTCTTCATTTGTAATTTCACGCATTAGCGAAGCCAAATCTATTTTTTTATCTGCATCGCTTTTAAAAACAGATAAAACTTGCTCTAAAGGCGCGGCTTCTGTAAAAGGTTCGTCACCTTGCACATTTACTACAATATCAACATCAAGATTAGCAACTGCTTCTGCAATACGGTCACTTCCCGATTCGTGTTCTTTGATGCTCATAATCGCTTTTCCGCCATTAGAAACAATTTCATCAAAAATCAAGTCAGAGTCCGTAACTACAAAAACATCATCGAATAATTTTGTCGAAACTGCTGCTTCATAAGTTCTTAAAATTACTGTTTTTCCTCCCAAATCCTGCATTAATTTGGCAGGGAAACGAGTTGAAGCATATCGGGCTGGAATTACCGCTATTATTTTCATTTCAATTTTAGTTTATATATTTTTATTTTTAGTTTAAACTCAATTACATCATTTTTACCGAGGTCATACTCAACGACCCTGCCAGTAATTTATCATTAAACAAACTTAAATTATCTCTTTTATCTTTTAACCCTAAAGTATACAATAACGGAAGATAATGTTCTGGCGTGGGAACCGCCAATTGAACGGCTTTATTTAGTTTTTCAAAATCAATTAATGGTTGGAAATTTCCCTCTAACAAATAATTATTTATAGTTTCGCGCGCCTCAATTGCCCAATCGTAACCGTAATTGTCTTTATCAAAATTTCTAAAATCGACCATTCTAAGATTGTGTATAATATTGCCGCTCCCAATAATTAAAACACCTTTATAACGAAGCGCTTGCAGTTTCTGAGCCAATTCGAAATGATATTGCCCCGATTTTGTGTAGTCAATGCTCAGTTGAATTACCGGAACATCTGCGTTTGGATATAAATGTTTAATCACACTCCAAGCGCCATGATCCAATCCCCAATGCTCATCTAATTCTACCATGACTGGATCTAGAATCTTCTTTGTTTCGACTGCCAATTCTGGGCTTCCTTTTGCTGGATATTGAACATCAAAAAGCGCTTGCGGAAAACCTCCAAAATCATGAATTGTTCGTGGCATTTCCATCGAAGTAACTTTTGTTCCCTTTGTAAACCAATGCGCAGAAACGCATAAAATAGCATTGGGTTGCGGCAGTGTTTTTGCCAGATCACGAAAACCAGCCACAAACTGATTTTCTTCAATTGCATTCATTGGGCTGCCGTGTCCTAAAAACAGAACCGGCATTTTATCGGTATTCGAAAACGATGATGAAATCGAATGTAAATCGTTTAGTGTTGTCATTGTAAAATAGTATTCAATTATTATTCACTAACAATGGCTTCGTAATAAACTGCATTAAAATGCTGTGTATAAGGGTCGAATAATTTTTTATTTTCAACATATAATTTTAAAGCAGCATCTTTATTCTTTATGTATTCTTTCTCATTTTTCAATATTTTATTAATCTTTGCTATGTAATAGGCGTTCTCCGCAATATCATTTCTCTCTGATTGTCTTTCAAAAGATTTTAACGCATTTTTATAATCATTAATTTCGTAAAAAGTAACACCCAACTGATAATAGTCATACAAACCGGCACTGTAGCCTTCCTTTTTCAATTGCTTTTGAAATATTTTAATTGCTTTTTTCTTTTCTCTTAAAGCGCTGTAACAAATCCCTTTCATAATATTCAAATGGTAATCGCCATTTATACCATATCCAGTATCATATGTTACCAAACTATTCAATTTTTCAATATCCGAAATTGCACCTTTATAATCTCTAAAAAACTGGTAACGGCACCAAGCCCGATATGGCAGATTTTGCACATAATCTAATTCTACAGCTTTATCGATTAGTTTTTTCCATGTTAAAAAATCACCGCTTTTTAAATAAGCCGTTGATTTTTCCCTGTAAGCGTAAGCAAAATTAGGAGCAATTTTTAAAGCATCATCAAAAACTTCCTCAAATTCTCTTTGAAATTGATAATATTGATCTGCTTTTTCAGCAAGAATACAAGCTTTATATTGCAAGCTGTCGCCTTGAATTAAATAAGCGTTGCAATTGGGTTGCGAAAAGGCTAAAAAGGGAAATACAACAAATAGTAATTTTTTCAAGGTAAGATTTCTTTTAATTGTCCGTTTTCTATTTTAAAAATTAAATACTGATAATAATCAATCGCATGTCCTTGAATTTGTTTTCCTTTCCAGCCTTTTAAACTTTTTGTTATTCTTAAAAGTTGTTCAGTAATGGAACTTTCAAATTGCTTTTCAATATAATTTTCATCCATTGCAATCAATCGGAATCGATCTGTTTTTCCATTACAATTTACAACGAAATTTATACGTATTGAACCAGTTTCATTCTTAATAAATTTCGATTTATACTCTTTTGCAAATTCTCTTTCAAGTGCCACTTTTTCTCCCTCATATTCTAAACCATGTGAGTCATTGAAATATTGAAAAATATGTTTCTCAAAACATAATTTGAAACTTTCATCATCAATCCCCTTATTAAACTCAATATCTCCAATATAAGCAGGATATAATGACACTGTTGCTTTATCCTGTGAAAAGACAACTAAAGGAAATAAAATAAGGAATTTAAAAACTCTAATCATTCACTATAATTTTACAATACAAATCTAAGTCAAAAGAATTCGTGCTAATTCGTGACCCGAGCGATAGTAAACAGGCGAAGCAAATTAGTGTTTTATTCCTCAAAACTCTCGTCTTTAAACCCTATCAAATATAACTTATTTTTGGCACGTGTCATAGCAGTATAAAGCCATCTAATATAATCAGTATCAATACCATTTGGAAGAAATGGCTGTTCGATAAAAACCGTATTCCATTGTCCTCCTTGCGATTTATGACACGTTATCGCATAAGAAAACTTTACCTGCAAACCATTAAAATATTCGTTTTCTTTTACCTTTTGGAATCTTTTGTATTTAGTTGGCTCATCTTCATAATCTTTCATCACTTCTTCATACAGACGATTAGATTCTTCGTAAGTTAAAGAAGGTGATTCGCTTGTTAAAGTATCTAAAATTAAAACTGTTTCAAAAGGTTTTTGCTCTGGATAATCGACCATTCTAATTTTTACTTTCGCAAACTTAAATCCGTATAATTCTTTGATTCCGAAAAGTTCTAAAACTTCAATAATATCTCCATTGGCAATAAATCCAGCTTCGTCGGTTTCTTTTAGCCAGAAATAATTGTTTTTTACCACCATTAAAAAATCACCTACCGAAAGTTCGCTTTCTTTAAATAAAATTCGGCTTCTGATTTGCTCGTTGTATTGATTGGCGCGTTTATTAGAACGAACAATAAAAGCAGTATCTTCAATACTATAATTACTGTATGCCGTATTAATTGCATCTTGAATATCGTAACCATCAGTAAGTCGTACAATGTCTTTAAACTTCTTTACATTGAATTTAAATTCGGTTATAAAACTCTCTTTAAGCAATTCGCGCAATTCTGTGGCATTATATAAAATTCCTGAATTTTCTTCCTGACGCATTACTTCGTCCAATTCGATATGCTCAATTTCTTTATCGTAATGAATACCTAAAGTCTGAATATCAAGCGCAGGGCTAATATCTAAATTTACTGGAGGCAACTGTGCAGTGTCTCCCAAAAGAATCATTTTGCAATTACTTCCCGAATACACATAATTAATCAAGTCATCTAGAAGTGAACCGCTGTCTAATGTGCTATCTGAAATCATAGAAGCCTCATCGACGATAAAAATGGTGTTTTTATGTTTGTTGACTTGTTTGGTAAAAGCCACTCCTCCACCAGAAGATTTCTTCGGGAAATATATTTTTTTATGAATTGTAAAGGCTGGATTATTCGAATAATTGGCAATTACTTTTGCCGCGCGCCCAGTTGGTGCCAGCAAAACATATTTTTTATTTATATCGCTAAGATTATTTACGATCGTAGAAATAACGGTAGTTTTACCGGTTCCCGCATATCCCTTCAAAACAAAAATAGTGTCGTTTTGGGGTTCGGTTAGGAAGATTGCAATTTTCTGAAAAAAAATATCCTGTTTGTAAGTTGGCGCAAAAGGAAATCGTTTTTGTAAAGTACCGTAAAACTGTGCAGAATTCATAAAGTAATATTGAAACACAAAGGTCGCTTTTTTTAATATCAATGCCAATTTAAAACCATATAAGTGATATAAGTAAATTTAAGATCTGCTTTTAACTTTTTGAACTTATATCACTTATATGGTAAAGATAGCTTAACCTTATTTTAAAGTGTTTTCGAAATTGTTTTTTGAAATTGCAATTATAATTGTTCCTTTTTAATTTGTAAGTTTGTGGTCGCTTAAATTCTTTCTTGATTTAAAACAGGTAACGAATTGTAAATCAACTATGTCATTACAAAATACTAACATTACTTCAAAAAATTACAAAAAACTTTCTATTCAGGTTTCCCTGACTGGATTTTCATACTGCTGTTTTGATACTTTAAACAATGTCATTACTTCTTTTAAAGAAATAAAGTTTGACACTACTAGCAAAACGAGCCGAATTGAAGATTTATTCAGCAATGCTTTCAAGGTTATTCCTGAATTAAAAGAGACTTATGACGAAGTAATGGTTATTCATAACAATACTTTTTCGACTTTTGTTCCTACTGCCTTATTTGATGAAAATTATTTGGGGAGTTACCTGCAATACACTACAAAAGTATTTGAAACAGATCACTTTACTTTTGATCAAATCCCTAATTATCAAATGAATTCTGTTTATATTCCATATGTGAATATCAACAATTTCCTGATTGACAATGTGGGTTCTTTTAATTCTAAACATGCAAACAGCATTTTGGTCGAAAAAATTCTAGACAATTCTAGAAACAACGACGATAAAAAAATGATCGTGAATTTTAATCCTGGTAATTTTGAAATTATCGTGGTGCAGAATCAGAAACTTTTATTGTTTAATTCGTTCGAATATAATACTCCAGAAGATTTTATCTACTATATTTTATTTACAGCAGAGCAAATGAGTATGAATCCGGAAAGTTTCAAATTAGAATTATTAGGAGCAATTTCAGAAAATGACCCATTTTATGCTATAGCTTACAAATACGTGCGCCATATTTCTTTCATGGATGTTTCAAAACTAAAAGAAAGAAACAGCTTTACAACCGCTCAAAATCAAAAACATTATATCTTATTTCAATCATGAGAATCATTTCAGGAAAATACAAAGGACGCCGAATTTTTCCGCCAAAAAATCTACCTGTAAGACCAACGACTGATATGAGTAAAGAAGCATTGTTTAATGTTTTGAATAATCATTTTAGTTTTGACAGTTTAAAGGTTTTAGATCTTTTTTCGGGAACTGGCAATATCAGTTATGAATTTGCTTCACGCGGAAGCGCGCCAATTACCTCTGTAGATGGTGATTTTGGATGCGTTAAATTCATTAAACAAGTTTCATCAGAATATGATTTTGATATTGCTGCAACTAAAAGTGATGTTTTTAAATTCTTAGAAAATTCTAAAACAACTTACGACATTATATTTGCCGATCCACCTTACGGATTAGATCAGGCAACTTTTGAGAAAATTGTCCTAACCGTTTTTGATAGAGATTTATTGGAAGAAGACGGCATGATGATTATCGAACATTCAAAATATACAAAACTGGACCATATGATTAATTTCTCTTTTCAGAAAAGCTACGGTGGTTCTTTTTTTAGTTTCTTCGAACTAAATTCTACCGACGACGACGAAGAATTACCACACGATGTTTCTAAAAAAGAAACCGAAGAAGATGAAGGTTAATTCTTTTTAAATATTAAAATATTGAAATCCCAAATTCCAATCCTGATGCCCCAGGAAAAATTGGAATTTGGGATTTTATTTTTGGAATTTTAACCCTTATCTGATTCTGTTTTCGTTTTCATTGACGCTTTTTTCTTTATATTCAGAATCTTTAATCTTTCCGAAAGAATAGCGAACTGCAATAGAAATCTCGTTTGCATCAACCCAATATTTAAACTTTGAATTTATATCATTAATGCTAAAGGCATCTGTATAACTCGTAGTTTTAAAAATATCATTGCAATTTAAAGTACAGCTCCAGTTTTTGCCAAATGTTTTTGCCAGCGATAAATCGACTATAAAATTGGCTTTTCGTTCAAAAATTCCATCATTCTGTTTCGTCATTCCCCAAAAAGAAAAAACAAAAGTAAATTCCTTAGGCAATTTAAACGTGTTGTTGGAATAATAATATAAATAGGGTTTTGAAGGATGCAATAATGCGGTATCATCTTCAACTTTACTTTTTGCAAAAATGAGGGAATTTGTTGCTGTCCAGAATTTATAAGTAAATGGAAGCGTCAAATCTATTGTAAACCCCGTTTCTCTTTTAAAATTAATATCAGTAATCATGAGCACATTTGTTGCCTCATTAAAAACAAAAGTCGGATTGACAACATCTTTGGTTTGATAATAACTCAATTTTAAAGTTTTATCCAAATATTGAAAGGAACTCGAAATTTCATCTACAAATGCCGGGCCTAAATTTATACTGCTTCCGTACAAAAAATATGGATTTATATAAGTTGCAATCTGACTTAACGAAGAATATTTTGGTCTCACAATGCTTTTCGCATAATCCAAAATAATGCTTTTTGTACTGTCAATAGAAAAAGTAAGATTGGCTTTGGGAAACAAATTGGTGTAATTTTTATCGATAGAAGGCGAAACTTGCGTTCTAAACTTTGCATATACATTGGTATTCTCTGCTCTTAATCCAAATGAGAAATCGATTTTTTTTAGCTTTCCCGAAAACTGAATATAAGCTGCTAGATTTTCTTCTTTAAAATCATAATCAGAAACTTCGCTTTCATTTTTTTCAAAATCAAAAATGTCTGCGTTTGATACTGATTTTGCCTTTAAATACAATGCGCCGTATTCCAGATTCATTTCATTTTTAAACTTTTTCTCCAAATCCATTCTTCCAGAAAAAACGTCGACATTAAATTTCTGATCACGGTTTTGCGACAATTCAAAATCGGTTTCGTTGTAATTATTGGCAACTAAACTTTCTAAATGCTGGTTAAAATTCGAATACTGAAAACCAGCAAAAAACTGTGTGTCAATCGATTTAATCTTTTTAGAATAATTCATAAAAGCATTTACAAAATTCTTTTTACTTGCATTATCACTTAGAGTAAAAACATTGTTTTCCTCATTTTGATTTTTATTGTACGTATAAGTATTGATGTCGAAAGTATCGTTTTGCAGTTTTCCATTTACATTAATTGAAAAATAATCCTCCTCTTTTATTTTGTAAAACATCCCACCTCCAAAAATGTATTGATTGCGATGCGTATTTGCCATTACATCATAATTAGAGATAATGGAAGCTTTTGGAATTTCATATTCTAAAGTATGTTTTTCCCAAGGATTTAATTTATTGTAATTAAAATTGGCTTTCCATTCTAATTTGCCTTTTTTAAAACTGGAATTAAAACCTAAATAATTATTGTAATTTCTTTTAAAAGAAGCTATTTCAGAAACTTCAGTTCTAAAACTGTCTTTTTTGCTCAATTTTCTGGTAATTAAAATCACAGCGCGCCCTTCCGCTTCATATTTTGAAGACGGATTCTTTATAATCTCAATTGTCTTAATATCGGCAACACTTAAGGCATTCAAGTCGGTTATCGTTCCTTTTTGCCCGTCAATGTAAATGAGCGGATTTCCTTTTCCGACAATCGAAATGCTTTCACGATCAGTACTTACTTGAATCGATGGCAGTTTTGAAAGCAAATCAACCGGATTTGGAATTGAATTGTAAACCGAATTGGCAACGTCAACTTTTATATTTCCGTTTGAGTTTGTAAACGTTTTTTTCTCCTTAGTGATCACAATTTCATTTAATTGATTTGAAACAGAGTCTTTCGGAGTTTCATTTTGGGCATTGGCAATACATGAAAGACAAAAAAGCAAAAGTGTTATTAGAAGTTTTAGTGGCAGATAAAGATTCATTTTAAAGTTTAAATTGATTAGTGTTGGTACAAAAATGCTTTGAAAACCTAGTTCTGAAAGTTAATCGTAGGTTAATGCAGGGTTAATCTGCCATTTGTGTGGTAAAAGCTGTATTTTTGAAACAGAATTTTGAAGGAATATGAAACAAAGAATCAATTTATTAATCGCATTTTCTGTCATTGCGCTAATTGTGCTTATGACCGTGCAATGTTATTTGGTTAAAACAGCCTACGAATATAAAGTGGCACAGTTTCATACGCAGATTAAAAATGAAATTGCCCAGATTTCAAACAATTATAGCGATATCGATTCGGCTTTGGTGGCAAAAAAGGAAGCACTTTACAAAAGCCTTTCCGAAAAATATATAAAAGGAAAAAATACCAAACTCGATATTAAAATTGGCGTTTTAAGAAATGAATATCAAAATGCCGTAACGCATGATCTTCAACGAAAATTTGAACGAGATTTACCGAATTTTAAAATTGATTTTGCCGTTGTCCTCAACAAATTCATTCTCTATCAAAGTGCAAAAAAAGCCGATACGATTTTCTCCGAAAAGCCTTTTATCCAGAATAAATTGTACGGAAATCTGGCTTCTTTAAATCATGCTTTTTTAGTGAGAAATTATGTTGGAACAACCAACGGAACTTTTGAAAATCAGGAATATCAATTACTGACCGAAGATTCTATGTATGTTTCTGTAATTGACTGGGAAATGATTATTCTGAGACGAATGACTTTTATTCTCATTCTATCTTTATTATCAATTCTGACTTTAATCACACTTTTTGTCATAGCCTTAAAAGCTTTAATCAAACAGAAAAAAGTGAGTGATGTAAAAACCGATTTTATCAATAATATTACACACGAACTTAAAACGCCTTTGGCAACTTTAGGAATTTCGACAAAGATTTTGGCACAGAAAAGTATTCGCGACAACGAAGAAAATTTCAATGCAATTGTAAGCACCATTTCGCGCCAAAATAACCGTCTTCAAAATTTAATCGATCAGGTTATGGCCACTTCTTTGGCAGAAAACGAAATTGAATTGCAAAAGGAAAAAATAGATGCCGAAGAATTTCTGCTTTCCATTGTAAATGATTTTAAAATTACTTTTCCAAAAATCAATCTTAAAACCGATTTTCAAACTGAGAAAACAATTTTGGTTTTGGATAGATTTCATTTGACAACTGCTTTTCTAAATGTCTTAGAAAATGCCGCAAAATACGGTTCCAACACCATTACAGTAAAAACAAAAATGGTAGAAAACCAGTTTTACATCAGTTTTGAAGATGACGGAATTGGAATTGCAAAAAACAAACAGGCGTTTCTTTTTGATAAGTTTTATCGAGTAGAACAAGGAAACCTGCACAATACAAAAGGTTTAGGTTTAGGATTGTATTATGTTGACCAAATCGTAAAAGCGCATCAGGGTTCGGTAAACGTTATTAGCGAGCTAGGAAAAGGAACTCAGTTTACTATTTTATTAAAAGTTTAATTCCCTTATTTTGAAAAGATTACTTTTAGCCGAAGACGATTTTGATTTTGCTGCAATTTTAAAACAATATCTAGAATTGCATCAATTTGAAGTAATCTGGGCAGAAAATGGCGAGATTGCTTTGGATTATTTTAAAAATCAGGTTTTTGATATTTGCATTTTTGATGTAATGATGCCACAATTGGACGGATTTTCATTGGCTGAAAAAATCATTACTATCAATCCCGAAATTCCCTTTATTTTTCTAACGGCCAGAAAGCTTAAAGAAGACAAAATCATTGGTTTAAAACTTGGCGCAGACGATTACATCGTAAAACCTTTTGAGGTTGACGAACTGGTTCTTCGTCTGCAGAATATCTTAAAAAGAATTGAACAAAAAAGAAGTCTTGACGGAAATAACATAATCGAAATTGGTTCGTATATTTTTGATAACGAACGTCTAACACTCAATAATAAAAACCACGTTCAACAACTTACAGAAATGGAGGCTTCTCTTATTGAGTATTTATATCTCAATCATAATCAGTTATTAAAAAGAGATCAAATTTTAATGTCAGTCTGGAAAAAAGATGATTATTTTTCAGGACGAAGCATGGATGTTTTCATCAGCAGGCTTAGAAAATATTTTAATTCAGATCCAAAAATAAAAATTGAAAGTGTTCGAAATATCGGATTGGAATTTAAAATAGAAAAACCTTGATTAGTCAAGGTTTTTCTATTTTATTTGAGATCTAATTTCCAATAACCCAACCTAAACTAAAATTAGCAATCGGAGTAAATTCAGTTTTACATTTGTCTATAAAAATTCCGCCACCTATATTCAAATCAATATTAAATTTTCCTTTATAAGTACGCTGCAGTCCCCAAACTGGTCCAGCAGAAAAAGCAGGCACATATTCGTTAAACCATTTATTTGTTGAAATAGATTGAAAATCATAGTTCGCATGTAATGCTAAAAAATTTCCAGAGTTATTTGCGGTTCTTTTTCCTTTTTGTGCTCTTTTTTCTAAATTATAGTAATGTCTAAATTGTTCTGTAATTCTTGGAATAAAATACCAAGTGGACTCATCGTATACACTATTACTTCTGTAACCAATAAGTAAACTTGCTTCTGAATAAAGAGTATTCTTTGCAGAAAATCCATGCTCGTAAACAAATCCTGGAGACAATAGGAAATTAATCTTAAACTGATTCTTAGATACAGAAACTGGTGCCTCTTCCTGGGCATTTGCAACATTAATTAAAAGAACGGAAAAAAATAAAAACAAGTAGTTTTTTGTCATGGTTATTTATTAATTGGTTGCGGCAAAAATAGTATTAAAAGTATGTTATCCTACTAAAAGCAAATTTATTCTATGACAACTAGAAATAACAATCTACAGCACTGCAAATCATGTAATCTTTCACAAACAATTGTATAACAGCAATTAACTTATCGAAATTTAACTTTGTTAGAGAACTTTTAAATCTAACAATCATGAACCTAAAAAGATTTTTCGGCGGATTGCTTACAATCCTCGGAATTATAGGACTTATTTATACGGCCGTTATTTTTGCCGGCACATCTGGAGAAACCAGAGATATAAAATCGCTTATTATTTATGGAATATTAGGAATCGTCTTTTTCATGTCGGGCATTAGCTTGGTGCGAACTACGAAGGACGAATCGTAGTGTTTTTTTTTGCCACGAAGGCGCTAAGGCACGAAGTTTTTTAATCTCGCAAAGGCGCGGAGTCGCAAAGTTTATTTATAAAATTTAATCTGAATAGCATCCAGCTTTAACTGGAGTCAACTCAAAAAAACTCTTTGCGACTTTGCGACTTTGCGAGCAATTTTAAGCTTAAAGAAAAAATAAATACTTTGAGACTTAGCGCCTTTGTGGCAAAACTACTCCGAAACTGGATCAAGATTCAGTTCTGTAAAATCTCTTTCGGTTTTCGAAATTATTATCGTTGCTACTGTATTTCCTATTAAGTTGGTAATCGCCCTAGCTTCGCTCATAAATTTATCCACGCCCAATAGAAATGCTAATCCTTCAACTGGAATTTTATGCAATGCCGTTAAGGTTGATGCTAAAACAATAAATCCGCTTCCTGTTACTCCTGCTGCGCCTTTTGAAGTAATCATCAAAATTCCGATAACGGTCAGAATTTCGAAGAAACTCAAGTGCACATCATACAATTGCGCTATAAACAGCACCGACATCGAAAGGTAAATCGAAGTTCCGTCCAAATTAAAAGAATAACCAGTCGGAATCACCAATCCTACAACCGATTTACTGCATCCCATTCTTTCAAGTTTTACCATAATGCTTGGCAAAGCAGCTTCAGAAGATGAAGTTCCTAGAACCAGCAAAAGTTCTTCTTTGATATATTTTAAAATCGAGAGAATGCTTATTTTATAGTACCTTAATATACTTCCCAAAACCAAAAAAACAAATAATGCCATTGTCAGATAAACGCACAGCATCAGTTTTCCAAGCGGAATCAAAGTTGCCAGACCAAATTTTCCTATCGTATAAGCCATTCCGCCAAAAGCACCAATTGGCGCGAGATACATTACATATTTTAAACCAAAGAAAACCACTTTAGAGAATCGTTCTAAAACCAAAATAGTCTGTTCTCTTTTCTGATAAAAATTCAATGCAATTCCGCAGATAATTGCTGCTAATAAAACTTGAAGCGTAAAATTAGATAAGAAAAACTGCAGCCACGAAAAGTGTTCTGAAGCTCCTTTTGTATATTGACTTGCATCGCCAAAAGTCAGTCCCGACTTATCAATTTTTCCAGGTTTAAATAAATAGGCAACTCCCACACCAATTGCTAGAGCAACGGTTGAAACTACTTCAAAATACGTTAAAGCTTTAACTCCAATTCGTCCCACTTTTTTTAAGTTTCCCATTCCTGAAATTCCCAAAACGATTGTCAAGAAGATAATCGGACCAATAAAAAGCGAAATAAGCTGAATAAACTTTTTGCCTAGAAATTCCATCTTCACACCATTTTCTGGAGAAAAATGTCCAAGTAAAATACCTGAAATAATAGCAATTAAAACCCAAAAAGTAAGATTGGTTACTACAGTTCTAAAAAGACTTTTTTTAGATTTTGAAGAAGAATTTGGAGTGGCAGTATTCATGAAAATAGGTTAGATAGTTTCACAAATATATAAAAAATGCAGACCTGTAAGCCGGATTCTGTTCTTGTCTCGTTTTGCAACGCGACAATACCTTATCATTTATCTAGATCCACCATTACTGATGGACTCAATCTACCTACCCTTCGGCAACGAACGAGAAGCCCTTAAATGCCGATATACTTGGTATTTCACCGCATAGAGTTTACCTGGTTTCACTACAGCATTACCTGTACATACTTTCTGCTGCACTTGTCCTAATCCCGATTTGCATCGGGACCGACGGGCGTTACCCGCTATGCTTCTCTATGGTGTCCGGACTTTCCTCCCTCCCGATGAATCGGGACGACGATAAGGCGGTCTGCGCTGCAAAAGTAGCGATTTAAGAACTAACAATAATGATTTTAAATTTCAGATTTTATGAATTTTATCATAACATTTTAATTTTAAAATAGTTATCTTTAGAATTCTCTAATTTTAAATACAGTTTATCATGAAAAGAATGTATCATTACGCAACTGTTTCAAAGGCTTTAGATCAATTGAATGAAAAAGGATTTACATGTGATTTTAATCGAAATGCTGATGCGATTAAAAAAAATCCTGAGAAATTTGAAATTGTTCATGTGTATCGATACGAGGGTGAGTCAGACCCAGCGGATGAGGCAGTTGTATACGGAATTAAGTCGACTACGGGCAAAAAAGGAGTTTATGTTGCTGGATTCTCAGCCGATTCAGATCAAGAGACAGCAAAATTTTTATTTGATTTAAGTATTAGAGGACGTTAAAAATCAAGTAAAAAAATGAGGACAAAAAAAGTATTCAATAATCTATGTCATTCCTAGAAACTGAAATTCTTTTCGTTTCTTAGGAATGACATAAAAATAAATCCCTCTCATTTTTTAATTAGGAGAATAATTAAGCTTAGTCAAAACACGATCTTCTACATTCCCCACAACATCACCATATTTTGCTGTATATTGTTTTTTAACATCAATCCATTCCTGATCTTTTCTAAAATCTTCCCAAGCTTTTTTCATTGTTGCTTCATTTGGCCATTCTAGAAAATATACAAACTCTGTTTTCTTTTCTGATTTTGATTCGTAAATCGAAATAATCTTAAAGTTGTATTTCTTCATAATACGCATGGCATGGTCGCGAAAACGTTCGTGAAATTCTTTTTTATTGCTTTCGAAAATCTCATAAATACGCAATTGAAAAATAGGACTTGCTTGAGCACTTTTTTGTGCTTTTACAGTAAACGCTACAAATAAAACTAATAGTAGAAAATGTTTCTTCATTATTTATAATTTTATCAGCTTCCTAATTTGCCATAACGCTGCTGTTCAGAAAAATAGATAATAATTGTTTTTCCATTCTTTTTGTATGGGTAAAACAATTCATAATTTCCTTTACTAGAACTATATCGTAATTCCTCACTGTTTTTATTAAAAACTTCATTCAGGTAAGCCCTTTCTTCTTTAGTGGTCTGATAAATATAATTTACCTTTTTAGGCTGTATACTATCATTTGAGTCTAAACTTTCATTGTAATAGGCATTAAAACCAAGAAAAACAGGCGAATCTTTAATAGAATCTTTTACAATTAAAGTTACACTCGGAAAGTTTTTATCTGTTTCAGACAAAACTCTTAAAATGCCAGTGGTTTCCTTGATATATAATTTGGAAAAAGTATAATTTAGAAGTTTATCACTATTTGACTTGTTTGACTCTATGATTGATTTTGCAGAATCAATTAGCATTTTTTCTTTTTTAGCAGAAGTGAGATAATTGCCTCCAAAAAGTATAATTAGAATTAATGGAAAAATTAAAAGTAAAGCAAAAACCTTACGTCTAGTCGATTTGGCATTTACTTCTTCTTCATTTTTTCTTTCAGCAATTCTTGTCAAATTAAACATGAGATTCACAATGAGGGATCCCGCCATAAGAGCAAGAATACCGAGAATGCTTAAATAAAAACTTTCGGTCATATTTTCTCTAAATACTTTTAATCCGAAAACCTCAATTACAATAAAGGTAAAAACCCAATAAAGTAATAAAAGTATAGAGGTAATTCCGATAATATTGCTTAATCTGACAATTTGTTTTGCGTTCATGAATAATTGATGTTTTGTTAAATGACATTTAGTTTTGGATTAAAAATAGTACATTTTTTATTACAAAAATTCAATTTAGAGATGAAAAAATAAACTTAAAAAAGTTTATTATTGTATTCTAAACTGACCTCATGAAATTAAAATATCTATTACTTGTCATAACCTTATTAATCACTAATTATTCTTTTTCATGTGAATGCACGCCTATTGACAAAGAAAATATGATTGAAAAAGGGTTAAAACAATCTGAAATTGTATTCTACGGAGAAGTCATAAAAGTGGATTCAATTAAAAGAACTTTTACTTTTAGAATTATAGAATTATTCAAAGGAAAATACAATTCTCAATATATTAAAGGGAAAGAATTGACTAGCTGTTCTATTTTACCAATTCAAAAACAACTTTGGATTGTTTATGCCGATTTTAAAAAAGATAAAACTATTATTGACATAAGCGGTTGTTCACCAAGTATGGGATTCAAACCATATCAAAATTACTTCCTCCCTCCACCACCTCCAAAAGATCCTCTATTAATTTCAAAAGATGAAAAAATAAATTTATTATCAAATTACGTCTGGGAACTAAAATACGAAAATCAAAATATACAAGATTGGATCTATCATCTAGAAAAACTTAGAGCATATAAAACTTTTGAAAATCAAAATTTAGAAAAAGAAAAGCAATCAAAAATAGAATCGTATAGTCAATATATTATCATTTCTTTGATTGTCAACATCGTATTATTTCTGACTTTACTCTTTGTTATTTTGAAGAAAAAGAATTTCGCTAAATAACTAAAATCGGTTTTAAACAACGAAACAAAAGTCATATATTTGCTATCGAATAAAAAAGAATATGGAACAATTTGTAGTATCGGCACGTAAATATCGCCCGCAGACCTTTAAGGATGTTGTGGGGCAAAAAGCCATTACAAACACTTTGTTAAATGCTATTGAAACCAATCACTTAGCTTCTGCTCTTTTATTCACCGGACCACGTGGAGTTGGTAAAACTACCTGTGCTCGTATCTTGGCTCGAAAAATAAATCAGCCTGGATATGACGATCCTACTGAAGATTTTGCTTTTAACGTTTTTGAGTTAGATGCCGCTTCAAACAACTCGGTTGATGATATTCGTAACCTTATCGATCAGGTTCGAATCCCGCCTCAAACTGGACAATACAAAGTATATATCATTGACGAGGTCCATATGTTGTCTTCAGCCGCTTTTAATGCTTTCCTTAAAACATTAGAAGAACCGCCAAAGCATGCTATTTTCATTTTAGCAACAACAGAAAAACACAAAATCCTTCCAACGATTTTATCTCGTTGTCAGATTTTTGATTTTAAAAGAATTACGGTAAAAGATGCTAAAGAACATTTGGCAGATGTTGCTGAAAGTCAAGGAATCGTTTTTGAAGATGATGCATTGCATATTATTGCTCAAAAAGCAGACGGTGCCATGCGTGATGCTTTGTCTATTTTTGACCGTGTAGTTTCTTATTGCGGAACAAATTTAACACGTCAGGCTGTAACTGAAAATCTAAACGTTTTAGATTACGAAACTTATATTTCGATTACCGATTTACTTTTAGAAAATGAAATCCCAAAGCTTTTATTGGCATACAATGATATCTTAGCCAAAGGTTTTGATGGGCATCATTTTATAGCTGGTTTGGCTTCACATTTTAGAGATTTATTAGTAAGCAAAACACCTTCGACTATTGCTTTGTTAGAAGTTGGAGAACAAGCACAACAAATGTATGCGGTTCAATCACAGAAATGTTCTCAGGAATTTTTACTTAAAGGAATTGACATTGCAAACGACTGCGATTTAAAATACAAATTAAGTCAGAATCAACGACTTTTAGTTGAATTATGCTTGATGCAATTGGCCTCTATCAACTTTGATGGAGAAAAAAAAAAGCTGAGCAATTCATAATTCCGCCCGTTTACTTTAAAAACGGAGGCTATTCTATTGTTGAAGTTCCAAGTGTAAAACCCCAAATTCCAAGTTCGGAAGAAAAAAATAATGTCAATGCTAATTCAAATAGCAATGATAATCCTGTTGCTGTAAATATTTCAAATACAGCTCAAACTCCTGTTGAAACTCCAAAAGTTCAAACTCCAGAAGTTCCAAAAACAGATACAAGCGGTACTCCTAAAGTTTCTGCTTTTTCTCTCGCCAGCATTCGCAAGAAAAAAGAATTGGAGGCTAGCACGAAATCGTATGTTAAACCATCTTCTGTTTTACCTACTGAAGAATTTAACGAAACCGATATGCGTCTTCATTGGAACAAATATGCGGAACGTTTAGGCCAAAAAGGTCTTAGAATTATGGAATCGATTCTATTGATTAGTGATCCCGTCTTGAACGGAACCACAATTTCTTATGAATTGCCAAACGAAGGATCAAAACTGGAATTTGAAAGTCAGATGAATGGTTTGTTAGGGCATTTAAAAGGTCATTTACACAATCACGATATTACTATTGAAGTAATTGTAAATGAACAGGCTGAAATGAAACGAACTTACAACAACCAGGATCGTTATAATCGTTTCTTAGAAATCAATCCAAACATCGAGCTTTTGCGTTCAACATTTGGATTAGATTTGAAGGATTAATTTTTTTGTTGGCCACGAATTTCTCGAATTTTCACGAATTTTTTTTCTTTCTTAAAACTGTTTAATAATTTATTGAATTTGCTTTGCCCATTCGCTATCGCTCGAGTCGCGGCAAATAAAAAACTATCTATTTTTTAGTCCGAAATTGTAGACTTTATCTAGCCATTTTTTTCTTTGTTCTTCCTTAGAACCTTTTATAATTCCGATGTAGCTTACTTTAACTGGTTTTACACCGCAGAATTCTAAAGTTGATTTTTTTAATTGATTAACACTTGGTCTTCCAAAAAAGAAACGATAATACCAGCTTGGCTGATCTAGGGTCGTAATGATGTGAGCTGTTTTGCCTTTTAATAATTTATCCCACCAAACTGAATTTTCGCGGTATTGAAAAGCCATTCCAGGCAAAAACAAACGATCGATAAATCCTTTCGTTATCGCTGGAAGTCCGCCCCACCAAACGGGATGAATCCAAACTAGATGGTCTGCTCTTTTTATTTTCTCCCAAGATTCTAATAAATCTGGTTCTAAATCAGTTCGTTTTTGATAACCAAACTGTAAATTGGGATTGAAGTTTAAATTGGCAATTGTGATGGTTTCTACTTGTGCGCCAGAAGCTATAGCTCCTTTTTGATACGATTCGCCAATTCCGAAATTGAAGCTTTCAGCATTTGGGTGTCCGTTTATTATCAGTATTTTTTTCATATCAATGTTTTTTCAAAAATACTATTAGTACATTTTCTTTTATAGGACAAATGTCCTATTCTTTTTTTTCACGCAGATTTTGCAGATAAAGCAGATTTTGAAGACTGTCAAGATTTGCGCAGATTTTAATATCAGAATAAATCGAATTAAAAAAAATCTGCTTAAATCATTTTAAATCTGCGTGAAACAAAAATTCAAAGTTTATAAAACAGCTTTACGAATTCGGCTTAAATGTCTTGGGGTAATTCCTAAATAAGAAGCTAGATATTGCAAAGGAATTAACTGAATATACTTTTGATGATTTTGGCAAAGTTCTTCGTAGCGTTGTGCTCCAGATAATTTCTGAAAAGAGATCATTCTTTTATGAAGGTTTACGAATTCTAATTCGGTTAATTTCCTTCCTGTTTCTTGCCAGTTAAAGCCTGATTGGTAGAGTTTTTCTAAAGCTTTTCGGTTCAGAATTTGCAATTCAGTATCGGTAAGAGCTTGAATATTTTCTTCTGCTTTTTCTTCGGTAATAAAACTGGCAAAAGAAGCCATAAATTCATTTTCGAAAGCAAAACAGTTGGTAATTTCGTCTCCCTTATGATTGACAAAAAAGGAACGGAGAATTCCTTTTTCAATAAAAACTATTTCATTGCAAACCTGATTTTCAGTCAATAAAAGCTCTCCTTTTTTTAATGTTCGAAATGTAATTAAATCGTCTAAAAGACTTAATTCATGAGCAGAAAAATCTTGAATGGACTGAAAAACAGCTTTCATATATTATTCGTTTGAAACAAAAACTCTCTCGATTCTTTTGTCTGGAACAAGCCACAACATGGCCACAATAAAATAAGCTGCTCCAGAAATCCACTGATTGTAAAAAGCAGCAACTATTCCGATTACATATAAAATCAAAGAAATTTTACCTTTAAAATCTTTTTTAAGCACTTTTCTCAAAGCAGAATCATTTCCTTCATTGCACATTATCGTATACTGCAAAATAACATACGAGATTGCGGAAAGGAGCAGAACAACGCCATACATTGTCATTGATGCCTTTTCAAAATTATGTTCCCCCATCCATGCGGTGGAAACAGGAATTAAAGACAGCCAAAACAAAAAGTGCAGATTACTCCACAATACTTTTCCATTTACTTTTGATAAGCCGTGAAGTAAATAATGATGATTATTCCAGTATATCCCAACGTAAATAAAACTCAATATATAACTTAAAAACTTAGGAATAAGCGGTTTTAAATCTACAAATTCATGTCCTTCTGGCGCTTTAATTTCCAAAATCATAATTGTTATAATGATTGCCAAAACGCCATCACTAAAAGCTTCAAGCCTGCCTTTATTCATTTAAATAAGATATTAAATTTTACCGTAATACATTGCTTTTACGATACCATCAGAGAGTCCGATTTTAGGAACATAAATCTGGCGCGCACCACTCCATTTCATCGCATTCAGATAAATACGAGTTGCGTGAATAATTACGTCGGCACGGTCGGAGTTCAAACCTAATTCGGCAATTCTCTGTTCATAAGTCAACGAGTTTAAGAATGCATACTGTGAGTTAACATAAATGTACGAAAGTGGTTTTTCTTGCTGTTTTCCAGACATTTTAAACAACTTATTGATGTTTCCTCCAGAACCTATCAGTGTTACCTCATCGTAATCTGCCGTATTGGTTTTAATCCATTTTTCGATTTCATCCCAAACTGAATCATGAACCATGTTGTTCAATAAACGAACGGTTCCAGCTTTGAAAGATCTTGAAGTAATCATTTTTCCGTCAGAGAATAACGTAAACTCGGTACTTCCACCTCCAACATCCACAAAAAGATACGTTTCGTCAGATTTAATTAAATGGTGCAAATCTGTAGAAGCAATAATAGCGGCTTCTTTTTTACCGTCGATAATTTCGATTTTTATGTCGGCTTTTTTCTTAATTAAAGCCACAACTTCTTTTGCATTATAGGCTTCGCGCATTGCAGAAGTTGCAAATGCCATATAACGCTCAACTTTATGTACTTTCATCAAAAGGTTGAATGCTTTCATAGCATCTGCCATTCGATCTATATTTTCTGGTGAAATTTCTCCAACTGTAAAGGCGTCTTGTCCTAAACGAATTGGCACACGAACAAGGGAACTTTTATTAAACTGCGGTTCTTTGCCTTCTTGTTCTACAACGTTAGCGATCAAAAGCCTCATGGCATTTGAACCGATATCTATCGCTGCAAACTTCCTAATATTAATCATGCTCACTTTATGATTTGAAATTGGTATTTATTATTAATTTACTTTTTGAGGAACCTCTTCTAATATAGCTACTTTATTCTGATAATATTTATAGGTTTCAAATTGTGCTCTAAATGGGGCATGATGATTTTTCGGCTTATATTTATTATCTAATTTATAAGAATGATATCTCACTTTTACATTTCCTTTCCATGCAATATTGAAATTATCAATCAATTCTTTTTTGATTTCAAGATCATAAATCGGACAGGTTACCTCGACTCTTCCGTCAAGATTTCTAGTCATAAAATCGGCAGACGAAATATAAACTTCGGTCAAACCAGCATTTCCGAAAATATAAACTCTCGAATGTTCTAAGTAATTATCTACAATACTTATGGCTTCAATATTTTCACTCATTCCTGGAATTCCTGGAATTAGAGAACATATTCCTCTTACTTGAAGCTGGATTTTTACTCCCGCATTACTTGCTTCGTATAATTTATCGATCATTTTAAAATCAGACAAACTATTCATTTTTAATTTAATGTGTGTTTTTCTTCCAGCAAGAGCGTGGAGAATTTCACGATCAATTAGTTTAATGAATTTGGTTCTTGTATAATGAGGCGACACGATTAAATGCTTATATCTGTGGACTCTATAATTGATATCGAAAAACTCAAATATTTTTGATGTGTCTTTTAAAATTCCTTGGTGACAAGTGAAAAGCGTTACATCGGTATAAATTTTTGCTGTTGATTCGTTGAAGTTTCCGGTTGAAATGAATCCGTAACGACGGTTTTTGCCATCCTCCATTCTTTCGATTACACAAATCTTACTGTGTACTTTCAATCCTTTGATACCAAAAATAAGCTCAATTCCTTCTGTCTGCATTTGTTCGGCATACGAAATATTCGAAGCTTCATCAAAACGAGCCTGAAGTTCAATTTGCACCACTACTCTTTTGCCATTTTTCGCAGCGTTTATCAGCGAACTGATAATCTGTGAGTTTTTGGCTAAACGATATAAAGTAATTTTAATGCTGGTTACTTTTGGATCTAAAGCAGCTTCGCGCAAAAACTTAGTCAGATAGGAGAATGATTGGTAAGGCGCGTGCACCAAATAATCTTTTTTAGAAATTTTCTCTAATATACTTCCTTCAAGGTTTAAACCCGGAACTGGCAGCGGTTCGTTTGGCTTGTACAACAAATCGTATCTACCAAGATTTGGAAAACTCATATAATCGCG
>RCUK01000294.1_pt1 | contig 53984 bp, 43 predicted proteins | sample 2166381 | NCBI WGS metagenome assembly RCUK01 (sample SAMN09932809, study PRJNA488358) | compost metagenome | isolation source: compost soil in an enriched community | place: Germany: Experimental Botanical Garden | reverse complement strand
GGCCCAGGGGGTGGGTCGGGCTTCGAGTCCGAGGTTGTAGCTCATGGAGGTCTCGGGGCGGAGGTCGGGGTTGCCGAGGATCTCGTAGTTGATGGCGGGGTTGATGAAGCGGAGCATGAGCTCCTTGAAGTCGGGGGCGCGGAAGCCGGTCCCGACGCTGGCCCGCAGGGTGAGGGAGTCCATGGGATCGAGCCGGAGGGCGAGCTTCGGGGCGACGTGCGTGCCGAAGCGGGAGTCGGCGTCCGCCCGCAGGCCGGGCACGATCATGAGGCGGGGGGCCTCGAGGGCCTCCCATTCGTCCTGGAGGTAGAGCGCGGCCCGGACGCGATCGCCGAAGGCGCTCTGCAGTCGCTCGGTGTCGAGGCGCTCGTAGGCGAGTTCCGCTCCCGTGGTGAGCACGTGGGCCATGCCGAGCGCTCGCTCGTCCTGGACGTTGAGCTGCGCGAGTTGATCCCGGGTCTGCTGGACCTGGTCGAGGGCGCTGGCGCCGCGTTGATCCTGGAGGAACTGATCCCGGTAGAGGTTGTAGTAGGCGCTCACGCGAAGCCGCTCGAATCCGGGCAAGCGGAACTCGGGTTCGAGCCCGGCGGAGAAGGTCTCGGTGAGGTTCTGGCGGTCGAAAATCGCGCCCGTCGCGCTGCTGTCGATTCCGGTCTGGTTGCGGCGGAGGTAATCGACCGACGACTTGAGCCGGACGTGCTCGTTGAGCTTGAACTCGCTGCGATCGTCGAGCGTCAGTTGCTCGTAGGAGTTGCCGCTGGTGCCGACGGTATCGGGAGTGAGGTCGAAGGCGTCGCGGCGGCGCCAGTCGACGGCGAGGCGGTGGTTGACGCTTCCGAGTCTGGTGGCGAGGGAGCCGCTCAGCACGGCGGCGTTGGAGTTGCCGTAGCCGGCTTGCCCCTCGAAGGAGGCTGTTTTCTCGGCCGAGCGGGTGATGAGGTTGATGACTCCTCCCATGGCCTCCGAGCCGTAGAGCGCGGAGGAGCCGCCCCGGACGATCTCGATGCGCTCGAGGGTGTCGACGGTGAAGCGGCTGAGGTCGACGGCGCCGTTCACGCGGCCGGTGATCCGCTTGCCGTCCACGAAGATGAGCACATGCTGGGTTTCGAGTCCCTGGAGGCGGACGCCTTGCACTCCGAGCGAAGGGACGATTTCGATACCCATGCGACCACTGAGCAACTGGGCGGCATTGAGGGCGCCGGAGGCTTCGATCTCGCGGCGGGTGATGACTTCGGTGGCGACGGGGGCGTCGGCCATGCGGCGCTCCGTGCGGGTGCCGGTGACGACGATCTCGTCGAGGTGATGGACCGTGTCCGGGGGCGAGGGCGTTTCGCCCTGTGCGAGGGCCGGGAGGCTCACGAGCAGGAGGCTCAAGGCGGAGAGAGGGAGTAGGGGGCGGTGACGCGGCATCGGGAACTCCAGGCATGAGGGGGGGAGGGGGGATTGTGATGAGAATCTTTCTCATTTGCTCGTTATGATGCAGGCTAGCGAGGCGGATGCTCAACGTAAAAACTACGGATAACCAAGTTAAGTTTCTTGCGGGAAGCCCGGGAAAGCAGGCTTGTGATCGGAATCGCCTTGTGCTACGATGAGTCCCTACGGCGATTTAACGCTGTTTTAATCTTCCCTGCTCCTCGGAACTGTGCCGGGGGGCCGTCTAGTCCGGAGGGAGGTGAAAAGAATGCTTCGGGCCTATGAAACTATGTACATCCTGCGCCCCACGATCGAAGAAGAGGCCGTGGATGCAGTGGTCACCAAGTTCGCGGACCACGTCACCACTAACGGTGGCAAGGTCGAGAAGACCGAGAAGCGCGGCCGCAAGCGCCTCGCTTACGAAGTCAAGGATTTCCGCGACGGCTACTACGTGCTCATGAATTTCGAGGCGGCTCCTGAGTCGCTGACCGAACTTGAGCGGGCTTTCAAGCTGAACGAGGACGTGATCCGTCACATCGTCGTGCGTCAGCCTGGCGCCAACGCTTAATAAGAGGACGCGTATGGGAATCAACCACATCACCCTCGTGGGGGAAGTCGTTCGCAAACCTGAACTGCGCTTCACCCCCAACGGGATCCCCACCGCCAGCTTTCAGGTCGCCGTCAAGCGTCCGCCCCGTCAGGAGGGTCAAACCTACGACGTGACGGATACCTTCAAGGTCGTCACCTGGCGCAAGCTGGCCGAGACGATCGGCGAGTCCCTGGACAAGGGTGACCTGGTCTCGGTGGAAGGCCGTCTTCATACCCGCTCGATCGAAACCCCTGAAGGTCAGCGCAAGAAGCTGATCGAGGTGGACGCGGTGAGCGTGGAGCCCATTCGGACCGGAGCGCCCCGCGCTGCCGAGCCCAGTGAGCCCGAGTACGAAGAAGCCGAGCCCGCCTTCGGGGATGCGGACGAGATTCCCTTCTAGTAGGAGGTTACCACATGGCCGCACCGGCTAAGCGTGGGGGCCGCATGAAGCGTCGGAAGGTTTGCTCCTTCTGCGTGGATAAGGTCACCATCATCGATTACAAGGACGTGATGCGCCTTCGCAAGTTCCTGACCGAGCGGGGCAAGATCCTTCCCCGTCGCGTCACCGGCGCTTGCGCCAAGCACCAGCGGGCGCTCACGGATGCGATCAAGGTGTCGCGCGAAATCGCGCTGCTGCCTTTCTCGATCGACTAAGGGAATTTTCCCTGAACCCTTACGGTCCGCCGGCTCATGCCGTCGGACCGTTTTTTCCATCGACGAGGCCAACGATGAATACCACCCAGCTCGATTCCTTTTTGAATGATGCCAAGCGCCTGCTCGCCGAGGTCCAGACCCTCCCCGAGCTCGAGGACTGGTACCTTCGCTATTTCTCGCGCGAACGCGGTGAACTCAACCAGCTCACCCGCGAGATCCCCAAGCTTCCCCCCGAGGAGCGCAAGTCCTTCGGCCAGGAGGTCAACCGGATCAAGGGCGTGCTGCAAGAGCACTTCGACGCGCGAAAGCGTGAGCTGGAATCCGTCGAGCTTGAGAAGAAGCTCCTGCGCGAGCGCATCGACGTCACCCTGCCGGGCCGCGCGATCGCCCTCGGCCACCTCCACCCCCTGACCCGCGTGCTCGACGAGATCATCGCCGTCTTCTCCAAGCTCGGCTACCACGTCGCCGAGGGCCCCGAGGTCGAGGACGACTGGCATAACTTCACGGCCCTCAACACCCCCGAGGACCACCCCGCCCGCGAGATGCAGGACACCTTCTATGTGGAAGGAGCCGCAGGCGCTGTCTCAGGCGAGGGTACGGCCGCCGGAACTGCGGGCGCCCGCCTGCTGCGCACCCATACCTCCCCGGTCCAAATTCGGGTCATGGAGTCGCAGAAGCCCCCCATCCGCGTCATCGCCCCGGGCCGCGTCTACCGCCGCGACACCGTGACCAACCGTCACTACCCGATCTTCCACCAGATCGAGGGCCTGGTCGTCGATACCGAGACCACCTTCGCCGACCTCAAGGGCACCTTGACCCTGGCGATGCAGGAAGTCTTCGGCAAGGACCGCAAGGTCCGCTTCCGCCCGTCCTTCTTCCCGTTCACCGAGCCCTCGGCCGAGTACGACATCCAGTGCATCTGCGGCGGTGAAGGCTGTCGCCTCTGCTCGCATACCGGCTGGTTGGAGATCGGCGGCTGCGGCATGGTGGATCCGAGCGTCCTGCAGGGCGTCGGCCTCGACCCCGACGTCTACCAGGGCTTCGCCTTCGGTCTGGGCGCCGAGCGGATCGCCCTTCTCAAGTACGACATCCCGGATATTCGCCTCATCTGGGAGAACGACCTGCGCTTCCTGCGCCAGTTTTAGCGCCCGCGGCTGTTTCGCAGCGCCCGCGGCTCATGGTTTGAAGCGCAAAGCGGTCCTGTAGAAACGTTTCCTTTAGGAGTGGTATTCCATGCGCATCCCCCTTAACTGGTTGAACGACTACCTGACTCCCCCTCTTTCGGACACCGCGGCGATCGCCTCCGCCCTCACCAACGCCGGCCTCGAGGTCGAGGGCGTCTCGCGGGTCGCGCCCGGCCTCGAATCCGTGGTCACCGGCAAGATCCTCTCCACCGAGAGGCACCCCAACGCCGATCGCCTCCGCATCTGCCAGACCGACGTCGGACAGGCCGAGCCCCTGCAGATCGTCACCGGCGCCGCCAATGTCGAGGCCGGGGACATCATCCCCGTCGCCCTCGTCGGCTCGGATCTACCGGGGGGCCTATCGATCAAGGCCTCGAAGCTCCGCGGCGTCGACTCCTTCGGCATGTACTGCTCCAAGAAGGAGCTGGGCCTGCCCCCGGACATCGACGGCGTCCACGTCTTCCCTGCCGACACCCCGATCGGCATCCTCGCTTCGGACGTCCTCGGCATCGGTGACGTCGTCCTCGAGATCGCCGTCACGGCCAACCGCCCGGATGCCCTCTCGATCGTGGGCGTCGCTCGCGAGCTGGCCGCCGCCGGCCTCGCGACCCTGAAGGCTCCCGAGCTGGCGACCCTGCCCACGGAGCCCGCCAGCGCGGCCTCCGTGACCCTCGCCGACGCCGAGCTCTGCTCGCGCTACGCGGGCCAGGTCCTCGACGGCCTCACGGTCGGCCCCTCGCCCGAGTGGCTCGCCAAGCGCCTCGAGCTCGCAGGTATCCGCTCCATCTCCAACGTCGTCGACGTCACCAACTACGTTCTCCTGGAGCTTGGTCAGCCCCTGCATGCCTTCGACCTCACCAAGATCGACGCCGCCACCGTCACCGCCCGTCGGGCGCAGCCGGGTGAGCGTCTCACGACCCTCGACGGCGAGGAGCGCGAGCTCGCGACCGACATGCTCGTGATTGCCGATCGCTCGGCCGCCCACGCGGTCGCCGGCGTCATGGGCGGTGCCGTTTCCCAGGTGACCGAGGCGACCACGGCCATCCTCTTGGAGTCGGCCTACTTCCTGCCGAAGTCCGTCCGTCGCACCGCCAAGACCCTTGGCCTCGCGAGCGAATCGTCTTACCGCTTCGAACGGGGAGTCGATCCCGAAGGCACCCTGAAGGCCCTGGCCCGCGCAACCGCGCTCTTGGCCCAGGTGGCGGGCGCTCGCCCGGTGGGCGCCCCGGCGGAGGCGCTCAAGGAGGCCAATTGGCCCGCCGAGCTTACCGTTAGCTTGCGTCCCGAGCGGATCGCCAAGATCCTGGGCATCACCCTCCCCGTGAGCGAGATCAAGACCCTGCTCGAAGGCCTGGGCTTCCAGACCGCGGGCGAAGGCCCGATCTCGGTGAAGATCCCCGGCTGGCGCCGCCACGACGTGACGCGCGAGGCGGATCTGATCGAGGAGATCGCCCGCCGCTACGGCTACGACCGGATCCCGACCACGCTGCCTCGGCTCGATCGGGTGGGCGGCTCGTCGCCCCGCCATGAGCTGGAGACCGAGGTTCGCAGCATGCTCGTCGGCTCGGGCTTCGACGAGGTGATCACGCCGTCGCTGGTCAATCTTGCCAACCGCCAGGATTCCCTGGGCATGCCCGTGGTCCTCGCTAACCCCCTGGCGGAGATGACCGGCCTGCGCCAGTCCTTGCTGCCCGGCCTCTTGGAGGTGGCGCGCCATAACCACTACCAGGGCAACTCGGACCTGGCGATCTTCGAGATCGGCCGCACCTACGTCGAGCCCGAAGTCGGCCCGACCCGCGAATCCCAGGTCCTCGCCCTCTTCGCGATGGGCGAGATGGCTCAGGGCGTCTGGCGCCGGGCTCCCGAAGCCCTGATCGCCGATTTCTACTGGCTCAAGGGCGCTCTGGAGAACCTCTTCGAGCGCCTGGGCCTCGAAGGCGTCCTTTTCGTGGCCGCCGAGGCCGCCGAGGCCCCGGCCTCGCTGCACCCGGGTCGCGCCGCCAAGCTCCTGTACAAGGGAGAGACCTTGGGCTACCTCGGAGAGCTGCATCCTCAGCGCTACGCCGACACCGACCTTCCGGCCGGTGGGCGTGCCGCCGTGGGTTGGGTGGACCTCGACCGGATCCTGGCCGAGGGCAAGCATCAGCCGCATTTCGAGGCCTTCGCGCGGTACCCGGCGATCGCCCGGGACCTCGCCCTCGTGGTCGCCGAGGACCTGCCTTCCAGCGAGCTGGTGGCCGAGGTCAAGGCGCTCGGGGGAGCGCTTCTCGAATCGGTCGTGGTCTTCGACCGTTACCAGGGGCCGCAGGTCCCGCAGGGCCGGGTCAGCCTCGGCTTGAGCCTGCGCTACCGCGAGGCGGGCCGGACGCTCTCGGACGCCGACGTGGAGCCGATCCACCAGCGGATCGTCGAGCGCATGGCCGAGCGCTACGGGGCCGCGCTGCGAGACTAAACCGGCGGCTCCCTTCGGATTCCCCTTGATTCTTTCAGGGGAATTCGGGGTAAACTGGGTTGGATACGCGCAAGCGGGGGCTTCTGCCGACGACGGTCGACCGCAGAGGCCCACGCCAGGCGCGATAGGTCAGTAACGAAAAGGAGCGCTCGGAGGGATGGGCACCCGTAAGCCAAAGAAACCGGAGAAAAAGGGGTTCCTCGCGGGCCTCTTGGCAGGGTTTGGTGGCGGCAAGAAGGCTGCTGGCAAAAAGAAAGGCGCCAAGGGCGGCAAGGGCGCTCCTGCCCGGAAGGGTGCCGTGGCGGCTAAGAAGCCCAGGCCCGCGCCTCCGCCGCCTCCTGACGATTTCGACCTCGACCTCGACGCGGCGCTGCAGCCGTCGGCCCCCATGGCCGCGCCGGCGCCCTCCTTCGGAGACATGGACGACGAGCTCTTCGCGGGGCTCGAGTTCGGCAATAACCCTCCTGACATGAGCGGGATGCTGCCTCCGCAGCCGCCCGTCGCTCCTCCGGTCTATCAGGCCGAGCAGCGCGTGCCTCCCGCCGCTCCCGCGCCGCAGCCTGCCGCTTCGGCGCCGGCTCCGGCTTTCGACGACTCGAGCAAGCTCTTCCCGGAAGGCGTGGACTCCTCGCTGGACGCCCTCTTCGATAGCTTCGAGCTGGGAGGCGCTCCTTCGGCTCCTCCGGCCATGCCGGCTTCCGCGCCCCCGGCAGCTCCGGCTCCGGCCCCTGCGCCTCCGGTGGCAGCCCAAGTGCCCGTCTCTCCGCCGACTCCGATGGGAGCGCCGACCCAGCCGTTCCAGGCGCAGGCTCCGGCCGCTCCGGCGCGTCCGCAACCTCCCGCCGCGGCGCCGGGCCAGCCGCCTGCGGGCGACGGCCTGGTCTCGATCGGTAAGCTGCTGGTCGACCAGAACACCCTCAAGCGCATCATCGACAACGCCGAGAAGCGCGGGGCGGGTCTTTACACGACCACCAAGGTCATCTCGGAGTCCAAGGGCCAGGACCTCGACGCGATCCTTCAGGCCATCGACCGCTGCCAGGGCGTGGCGGGCTCGATGATCGTGGGCCGGGACGGCCTGGTCATCTCCAGCACCCTGCCTCCCGAGTACGAGAAGGAGATGATCGGAGCCATCGCGAGCTCGATGCAGACCAACCTCGACGTCCAGTGCAAGAAGATGAAGCTGGGTCCCGCCCGGCAGATCATCGTGGACACGGACGGGGGCGTGCTCTTGCTGATGTCCCTCGAGGTCGGCGTCTTGGTCGTGCTGTCGCAGAGCTTGATGCAGCTGGACCTCGCCTCGGTGCTCCAGGCGATCGCCGCGGTGGCTGAAAAAGCTTAAGGCATTCCGGGTACAATAAAGCTAGCAAGCGAGTCATCGGAGAGCGACCTTCGCGCCCGTGCAGCCGGGTCTTGAGGCGCCGCGACCAGCGGAAGGAGAACCGAATTGGCCATCGTCAAGATGAAGTTGGGCGAGATCCTCCTCAACGCCAACCTCATCACCGAGGGTCAGTTGAAGTCGGCGGTCGACATCCAGAAGCAGACCAAGGAAAGCCTCGGGATGATCCTGATCAAGCAGGGGTACATCACCGAGGCCTCCATCAAGGATGCCCTCGAGCTTCAATACGGCCTACGCTACATCAATCTCCGCAAGACCAAGGTTCCGCCCGAGGTCTTCAAGCTGATCCCCGAGAACCTGATTCGCCAGCATCAGATCATCCCGGTCAGCCTCGCCAACAATCGCCTGACCTTGGCCATGGTCGACCCGACCAACCTGATCGCCATCGATGACGTCCGCTTCACCGTCAAGGGCGTCACCGTCCAGCCGGTCGTCATCACCGAGGACGAGTTCTTCTGGTTCCTCGAAAACAACTCCAAGCAAGAGCCCGACGTCTCGGCCCACGACGGCGCTCCGACCATGGACATCTCCTCGGTCCTCGGCGAGATCGCGACCGACGACGAGCTCGAGGTCGTCGAGGAGAAGGAAGACAAGACCTCCGTCCTCGAACTGGAGCGCGTGGCCGAAGAGTCGCCGATCGTCCGACTGGTCAACTCGATCCTCACCCAGGCCATCTCCGGCACCAAGAAGGTCTCCGACATCCACGTCGAGCCCTGGGAGCACGAGATCGTCGTCCGCTACCGCATCGACGGCATCCTCCACAAGCAGTCCACCATCCCCAAGAAGTTCCTGCCGGCCATCGTCAGCCGCTTCAAGATCATGGCCAACTGCGACATCGCCGAGAAGCGCCTTCCCCAGGACGGCCGCATCCGGGTGCGCTTCCGTGGCCGCGACTGGGACTTCCGCTTCTCGAGCTTGCCCGGCAAGCACGGCGAGAAGCTCTGCATGCGAATCCTCGACAAGTCCGGGACCACCCTGGGTCTCGAGAAGCTCTTCATCTTCCCCGAGGATCTCGAGCTGGTCCGCGAGATGGCCAACCGCCCCTTCGGCATCATCTTCGTCACCGGTCCCACCGGCTCGGGGAAGTCGACGTCCCTTTACGCGATCCTCAACGAGCGCAACACCCCCGACGTCAACATCACGACCGCCGAGGACCCCATCGAGTACGACGCGCCGGGCATCAACCAGGTCCAGGCCAAGCCCGAGATCGGCTTCACCTTCGCGCGCATCCTCAAGGCCTTCCTGCGCCAGGACCCCGACATCATGCTGATCGGTGAGACCCGCGACAAGGAAGTGGCCAAGATCGCCATCGAGTCGGCCCTCACCGGCCACCTGGTCTTCACCTCGCTGCATACCAACGACGCTCCGGGCGCCATCATGCGCCTCTCGGAGATGGGTGTCGAAGGCTTCCTGGTCTCGGCCGCGACCATCGGCATCATCGCCCAGCGACTGGTGCGCAGGCTTTGCCCCAAGTGCAAGACCTCCTACACGCCGGACGTCCGGGAGCTCGATTACGTCGGCTACCGCTACGACCCCGACAACCTCCCGACCTTCTACAAGGGAGTGGGCTGCTCGGATTGCTCGAAGGGCTACTCGGGCCGCATGGGCGTCTACGAGATCATGAAGATCAACGACGAGCTTCGCGACCTGATCGCCCGCGGCGCCTCGACCGCGCTCATCCGCTACGCGGCCAAGCAGAGCGGCATGACCACCCTCAAGGACTACTCGCTCAAGCTGGTCCGCGACGGCCATACGTCGCTCGAAGAGGTCATCCGCGTCACCTTCTCGGGCGAGGGCGAAGAGAAGCTCTGCCCCTGCTGCCGGAACCCCATCGGCGACGAGTTCATGAAGTGTCCCTTCTGCCAGACCGACCTCAAGAAGGTCTGCCCCAAGTGTCACCAGCGCGTGGAGGAGGGCTGGAAGGGTTGTCCTTCCTGCGGAACCCTGCTCACCGTTTAGACTCCCGCGAGCTGAAAGGAAGAAACGCCTATGTACATGGAGGAACTCCTGCAACTGGTCTTCGACCGGGACGGCTCGGACCTTCACATCTCGCCCGGAGTGCCGCCGATCGTCCGCATCAACGGCAAGCTGGTACGCACCGACTACGAGCCCCTCACCAACGAGGACACGCAGCGCCTGATCTTCTCGATCCTCTCCAACGAGCAGCGCAAGAACCTCGAGCAGACGATGGAGCTCGACTGCTCCTACGGCGTGGTCGGTCTGGGCCGCTTCCGCGTCAATGCCTTTCGTTCCAAGGGCGGCTACGCGGCCGTTCTGCGTACCATCACCACCAAGATCCCCCGCTTCGAGGACCTGGGCCTGCCCCCCTTGGTGCGCGAGCTCTGCCATAAGCCCCGTGGCCTGATCCTGGTCACCGGCCCGACGGGTTCCGGTAAATCCACCACCCTCGCGGCGATGATCGACAACATCAACGCCACCCGCGCCGAGCATATCCTCACCATCGAGGATCCCATCGAGTACGTTCACCCGCCCAAGATGAGCCTGGTCAACCAGCGTGAGCTGGGCGCGGACACCAAGAGCTTCGACAACGCCCTGAAGGCGGCCCTGCGCGAAGACCCCGACGTCATCCTGGTGGGTGAGTTGCGTGACCTCGAGACCATCCGTCTGGCCATGTCGGCCGCCGAGACCGGCCACTTGGTCTTCGGCACCCTTCACACCTCGAGCGCGATGCAGACGGTCGACCGTATCGTCGACGTCTTCCCTCCTCACCAGCAGCAGCAGATTCGCGTCCAGATCTCGAACTCGCTGGTGGCGGTGCTTTCGCAGACCCTGCTTCCCAAGATCGGCAACGACGGCAAGGGCCGCGGCCGCGTGATGGCGCTCGAGATCCTGATCAATACGCCGGCGATCGCCAACCTGATCCGGGAAGGCAAGACCGCGCAAATCTACTCCGCTATCCAGACCGGTCAGAAGTTCGGCATGCAGACCCTCGAGACCTGCCTGAAGGACCTCTACTTCAACAAGCTGGTCTCGTACGAGGACGCGCTCTCCAAGACCTCGCGCCCCGAGGACCTGATCCGCATGATCGGTGCGGCTCCCTCGGGCTCGATGGCGCAGGCGATGGCCCGCTAGCCGCGCCCCGGATGGACTAGGAGCCCCCCATGCCCACGTTTACCTGTAAGGTCCGGGACCACCGCGGCGAAGCCTTCATCAAGACGATCAACGGTGAATCCGCCGCGGAGGTCCGCAACCGCCTGCGGGAAATGGGCTACATGGTGGTCACTCCGGTCATCGAGAAGCGCGAGAACAAGATTGCGCTCAACCAGGCGTCGAGCCTCAAATTCCTCGAGCAGTTCAACGCCCGCCTCGCGCTTTCGGGCAAGGTGAAGCTCACCGACATCACGGTCTTCACCCGCCAGTTCGCCACCATGATCAACTCGGGCGTGGCCATGGTCCGCTCTCTTCACATCCTCGCGGAGCAGACCAATAGCCCCAAGCTCAAGCGGATCGTCGAGGACCTCAAGGCCCGTGTCGAAGCCGGTAACTCCCTCTCGGAGTCGATGGCCAAGCATCCGGAGGTCTTCGACAAGCTCTACGTGGGCATGGTCCGTGCCGGCGAGGCCGGCGGTGTGCTCGACGAAGTTCTCTTGCGGGTTGCGACCTTCCTGGAGGCCTCGAACAAGCTCCAGCAGCAGGTCAAATCCGCGATGACCTACCCCATCGTGGTCTGCGTCATGGCGGTCGGCATCTTCGTCGCCATGCTGGTCTTCATCCTTCCCGTCTTCGCGGATATGTTCGGGCAGATGGGGGCCAAGCTGCCGGCCTACACCCAGTTCCTGATCGACCTCAGCAACATCATCGCAGGTCCCATCGGCCTCGGCATCGCCGCGGGCGCCGGGCTGATTGCCTTCATCTTCCGGCGCTGGTCCCGGACCGATCATGGCCGCCACTTCCTGGACAAGCACGTCCTGGAGGTTCCCATCCTTGGCGCGGTGGTCCAGAAGGTCGCCGTCGCTCGCTTCACCCGTACCCTGGGCACCCTGCTGCGTTCGGGCGTCCCCCTCTTGAGCTCGCTCGAGATCGTCCGTGACTCGGCCGGGAACATGATCGTCTCGGGGGCCGTCGAGGATGTCCGCCAGGCCGTCCGAGAGGGCGAAGGCATCACCCGCCCCCTCGAGAAGGCCGATATCTTCCCCCCGATGGTCACCCAGATGATCTCGATCGGCGAGGAGACGGGCGCCATCGACGCGATGCTCGAGAAGGTCGCCGACTTCTACGACGAGGAAGTCGAAGCGGCGGTCAAGTCCCTCACCTCGCTCTTGGAGCCCTTGATGATGGGGGGCATCGGTATCCTGGTCGGCTCGATCGTCGTCGGCATGTACCTCCCGATCTTCACCATCATCAATCAGGTCGGCCACTAACCGAGCGACGATTCGGACTCCCGAATCGTCAGAAGTTTCTTCGTTTCCGATTTCGGGAAGTAAGCATGTAGCACGTGTCAGTCTGCCCGAGGGAGGCGTCTATGTCCGTGTCCATTGCCGACGGCGAAGCGATCGAAGGCCAGATCGCCTGCTATCAGGCGTCGCGGGATGCCAAGCTCAGGGATCGGATCGTCCGACAATCCCTGTGGCAGGTGCGGCATATCGCTCGCAGCTTCCGGGAGCGCGTGCCCGGCGGTCTCGACGATCTCGAACAGGTGGGGGCCATCGGCCTTCTCAACGCCATCGAGCGCTTCGAACCCACGCTCGGACGCTCCTTCGAACCTTACGCCGGGAGCTTGATCACCGGCGAAATGCGCCATTACCTGCGCGACCACGGCCAGCTCGTCCGGCCGCCCCGGGAGCTCTTCGAGTTACGCGCCCGAGTCTTCACGGCCCACGCCCGGCTCGAACAGGAGCTGGGCCGGGATCCGACCACCGAGGAGCTGGCCCACGCCCTGAAGCTCGACGTTCCCAAGGTTCTCGAGGTCCTGGCCCTCGAAACGGGAACGCGCCCGCTCTCGCTGGACATGCTCAACGACGACGAGGAGGGCCGCGGCCGCCCTCAGCTCGTCGATACCCGCTACCGCTCCTTCCAGTTGGCGGCCGAGGACCGCATGATGCTGGCGGCTGCCCTCGGCAAGCTCCGCCACGTCTCGCGGGAGGTCATCGAGTTCGCCTTTTATCAGGACCTCACACAGACCGAAATCGCCCAGCGGCTGGGCATCTCGCAGATGCAGGTGTCGAGGCGCTTATCGACGGCGACCAAGGAGCTCTGGAAGATCCTCAACACCAAGCTCTGGTAGCCGTGGTGTCATTCCCGCGCAGGCGGGAATCCACCGGACTCCCGCCTGCGCGGGAATGACGGCAAGGGGGCTTTGCTAGCGGGGCTCAGTTGTCGATAATCGGGGCCTCGTAGACCTCGCGGCTCAGGCCTCTCGACACGATGATGGGAACGACCCAGTCACCGTTGGACCCCTGGCGCGCGGGCTCCAGGCGGACGGTGACCCGGTTGGGGCTGTGCTCCCACATGTTGTGGGTCACGGCGTCCACGATCATGCCCAGAGGCACCACCGTGAGGAAGTTGAGCCAGAAGATCGGGCGAATGTTTCGTCCGATGCGAATTTCCTGAGTCTGGTAGAAGGGACTGCGAACCGTGACCTTGTAATCCGAGCTGCGATTCAAGGGGACGGTGAACTCGGGAACGCGCTGGATGATGGTTTCCCCGCTCTGGATGCCTTGGAGCCGAACTTCCAGGTCCTTGCGGGGCTCTTGGACGTTCACGCTGACCTCGGCGGGGCTGCCTCCGATGAGGGTTGCGCAGCCGGTCGACAAGACGGCACCGGCAAGGGCAGTGGCAAAGAGTACACGCTTCATCCTGGACCTCCTGATCGTGCTTCAACCGTGAGGCATGGGCGCAGTCAATCTCGCGATCGCATGAGGTCTCCATGGTAGCAAAAAAGCCGGGACCCTGGGGTCCCGGCGGATGAAAGGTTCTCCTGGTTAGCGCCTGCGGCTATCGCTCTAGCGAAGAATCGGGGCTTCGAGGAGCATGCGCTCGTGCCCGTGGTCGTTGGTCAGGAGGATGGGAAGCACCGAGTACTGACCCGTCGTGCTGCGGCGCTCCTTCTGGAGGCGGACGTCGACCCGATTCTTGTCATGCTCCCACATGTTGTGGGTGAAGAAGTCGATGCCCAGCCCAACGAATCCGATCACCCCAGCAGTGCAGCAGAAGTTGGCCCAGAAGTGCGGGCGGACGTTCCGCCGGACCAGCACTTCCTCGGTGACGTAGCTCGGGCTGTGGACCACGATCTTGTAGTCGGAGTTCCGGTTGAGGGAGACCGAGAAGTTCGACGCGCGGCGCGTGATCGTTTCTCCGTTGGAGAGCCCGATGATGCGGACCTCGAGATCCTGACGCGGTTCCTCGACGGCCACGTCGATCTGCGAATTACCGCCGCCAATCAGGGTCGCGCAGCCGGAAAGCGAAAAAGCTGCAGTGAGCGCGACGAGGAAAGGGAGCTTCGACATGGTTGCCTCCATTGGGATGATGATGCAAAAGTCTTGCTTGGTCTAAGGATTATACACCAGCCAGCGGGAATACGGCGCCATATCATCACTTCAGAGGGAAAAGATCGGCGTATTCCTGTTCCAGCGACCGGATGAACGCTTGGTCCTCACGCGCATGCGTGTTCTCGACCAGGTTACCGGCGTTCTGGATGCCGCCCAGGTAGTAGCGGGGGCCGAAGTTGGCCACGAGGAGGCCTCCGAGCCAGTCGCGATCGGCAATCGCGTAGCTCAAGAGACCGACCCAGGCGGCGTTCAAGGTAAACGAAGCGATGCCCGAGCCCCAATCCCCGGCGTAGATTTGGCCTGCGCCCGGCAACCACATCGAAAGCCGCTGCGCGTGGTCCGCCGAAAGGCTGGGCCGGTCTCGCCATGCGCGTAGGGACGCAGTCAGTGCTTGGCTTTGCGGGGTGGAAGGCAGGCGCTCAGCGGCTTGGGTAGCGGCATTCCAGCGCCGCGCTCGAATCTCGAGCCCAAGCAGGTGCCTCAGGGCTGAGGCTTCCACGCCCGGCATCACGGCGAGCCTTTCGTACTCGCTGCGGGCGAGATCCGGCCAACCCTTGAGCTCCTGGAGATGGGCCAGCTGCAAGGACCAACGGGCCTGAGAGCCGGCAGGGGCCTTCGCCAAGAGCGTCTGCAAGTGGCGCTGGGCCTTGAGCCAGTCCTTTTGAGCGAGGTAGAGCGAGACCAGCCGCTCTCGTGCAAACTCGGCCTGAGGGTGGTTGGGGTTGAGATCCAGGAAGCGCTCGATTTCCAGCGCGGCGAAGGCGGGCTCGATGGCGCTCATGTGCTCCGCGAAATCCAGCGCCGGAACGCCCGTAGAGGCAAAGGCCGGGGACGCGAAAGCCGATTTTGCGAGCGTGAGGATCAGCAGCAAGGCGAGAGGACGCAAGGGTTACTCCGGCCTCAGCGCCTCGACCTGCTCGGTCGCGCGTTGCAGGAAGTCGTGCGCGGTCTGCTGGTTGACCCGGCGCGCTTCGACCGCTGCCCCATAGATGCTTCCACCCCAGAAGGAGAGCGACAGGGCGGCTGCGGTCCCGCCAAGGACGTTGTTGCCGCGGCTGAAGTAATAGCTCGAGGCGAGGCCCGTGACCGCGGTGAAGAGGAAGGCGTTCAAGGCGTCGCTATGGCGTCCGAGGTAGAGCTGTCCGCCGCCGGGAACGAGCGACAGGGCGGCGGCGATCGCCGGATCCCGCTCCGGAGTGTCGAGGCGCCGCTGGGCCAACGAGGCCAGCGACGGATTCGCTTCGAACTGCCCCAGGGCCGTCCTCCAATCGCCCTTGCGGGCGGCGAGCAAGCCCAGCTGCGCGGCCGCAGGCCCGCGAAGGGTGTCCGGGAGCTCCAAGAGCAGCTGCTTGGCCTCAGTCTCACGCCCGAGCCCCAGTTGAGCCTCCGCCAGGGAGTACCGGGCCAGGGGGCTCAACGGGGAGGCTTCGGGGACCTGGCGCAAGATACGCTCGGCATCCGCATAGCGCTTGCCCTTGAGGTAGGCCTTGCCGAGCCCGAGGAGGGCCTTGGGGCGTTCGTCCGCCGTCGGGTTCTCGAAGAGCCAGCGGTGGTATTCGCCGGCGGCGCGATAGACCTCGCCCTGGCGGTAGAGGGAGTCGGCGTAAGGCAGGGACGAGGTTTGGCTCAGGACGGCCAAGGCCAGCACGGTCACCATAGGTTTCGCTCCGTGGGAGGATCGAGGAAGAGGACGCGTCCGTTGCGTTGAACGGAGGGGTAGTGGACGTGGGCCTCGCCGTTTTCACGAAGGAAGCGGTCCGTGGTCATGAGCAGGCCCTGGATCGGTCCGTAGCGGGCGAACGCCTCCATCGAGAAGCGCGAGCACGAAGGAGACATCGGGCAGGTGGCGGCGTCCTGGTTCGAGAGCACGAGCTGGTAGCCCCGGATGGCCGCCATGAAGGGCAGACTTGCCCCCGCGGGAGGCTCGGCCGATTGGGGCCGCTCGTCGGCTGGCCGATCCCATGGGCCCCAAGGCTCGGCATGGGCGGGGCTCGCCAGTACGAGCCCCAGCAAAAGCAGCCGTCCGATCATCGCTCGTCGGCGAGAACCTGGACCTGGTTGCGGCCGCCGGCCTTCGCGACGTAGAGGGCGCGGTCCGAGCGTTCGATCAGTTCGGCGATGCGCGCATCCTCCGGACGGAGCGACGAGACGCCCAAGGAGGCGGTGATCTGGCGCAGGGGGTTGCCGTCGGGATCCGTGAGCTGGATCTCGCTCACGCTCTGGCGGATGCGCTCGGCCACCGTGAGCGCGCCGTCCAGGTCGGTGTCCGGCAGGGCGACGATGAACTCCTCGCCACCCCAGCGGGCCGCGAGATCCGAGAGGCGGACGGCTCCTTCGAGCACGCGGGCCACCGCGACGATGACCTCGTCTCCGAGCTGGTGGCCGAAGGTGTCGTTGAAGCTCTTGAAGTGGTCGATGTCCAGCAGGATCACCGAGAGGTGGCGATGATGGCGCCGGGACTGGGCGAAGTCGCGCGAGAGCTGATCCTGGAAGAAGCGCCGGTTGTGCAGGCCGGTCAAGGGATCGGTCGAGGCGCGCATGTTGGCTTCCTCGTAGAGTTCGACCAGGTGCTCGAGCTCGTTGGCGCGCTGGGTGAGCTGGGTGTAGAGGTGGGCGTTCTCGATGGCGATCGCCGCGTGGTGGGCGATCGACTCCAAGAGAGCCAGGTCCCGCTCGGTGAAGTGGTTGACGATGGCCTGCGAATCGACGTAAAGCACGCCCAGGACCGTCTGCTTGGCCAGCAAGGGCACGCACATGACCGTCCGGAGGTTCAGGGCCATGACCGAGGCCTGCATCTGGAATTCCTGGTCACTGAGGGCGTCGTCCACGCAGAGCGGCTCGGCCGAGTCGAGCACCCGCTGGCAGATGCTGCGGCTGATCGGATCGTCCTCGAGGGTCAGGGCGGCTCCCAGGTGGTTGAGGGCCGAACGGCAGACCAGCTGCTCGTTCTCCCAGAGGAGGATGTAGCCGCGCTCGGCCTGAGTGAGGTCCAGCGTGGATTTCAGCACCAGCTGGAGGACCTCTTCCATGACCAGGGTGGTGGTGATGGTGCGCGCGAGACTGTTGAGCATCTCGAGCTTGCGGCTCTTGTCCTCCCATTCCGAGTGGAGGCTCGCGTTCTCGATGGCGTTGGCCGAGACGGAGGCCAGGCTCATGACGACGTCCAGATCCTTCTCGTCGAAGGGCGCCTCGTCGGCGGGCCGGTCGACGTAGAGGGAGCCGACCACGCGGTTGCGGATCTTGAGGGGCGCCGAGAGCACGGTGCGGCCCGCGATCGCGGCATCCTTGGCCGTGAAACGCGCTTCATGCCGGGTGTCGCGCAGGCATAGCGGCTGCTCGGTGCTGAAGACCTCTTCGGCGATTGAGCGGCTGATGCGCCAGTCCTCGGGAGGCACGCTCTGGGGGAACTCGCGAATCTGCAGTGGCAGCAGCTCCTCGCCTTCCTGCTTGAGGATGAAGCCCCGCTTGCCTCCGACGATCTCCAGCAGCAGGTCCATGGTCATCTCCAACACCAGCGCGACGTCGTGAATCTGGCTGACCTTCAGGGAGAAGTCGATCAGCTGGGTCATCTTGCGGTTGGAGTGCTGGAGGTCGTCGAGTTGCTCCTGCTGGCCCCGCGCATGCCGCGTGAAGGCGTTGAGGTCTTCGTGGAGGCGCGTGAGGTGCCCTTCGAGGGTGTCGGAGGTCTGCACGGTCGACTCGGCTACTGGGAGGTAGGTCCGGCTCCAGGAGTCGCGGAAGGCCTCCTGGCGCTCGGCCGGGAGGGTCTGGACGAGGCGATCGCAGATGTTCTGGGAGAGCCGGCGATGGTCGTCGCCCCGCAGGGTATCGACTTCGGCCAAGAGCCCCAGGGCGCGGCCGTCGAGATCGGCCTGGCCCATCTCCTCGGCCAGGTGGATGGCCTTGCGCAGGTGCTCGGAAGCCAGAGAGCGCCGGTCGTTGCGGAGGTGCAGCTCGCCGAGGAAGAGGTGAATCCGGCCGATCAGGTTCCGGGCGCCCACCTCCTCAGCCTGGTGCAAGCTCTCGAAGGCCATGCGCTGGGCGGCCATGACGTCCTTGCTAAGGGCCAGGAGGTCTGCCTGCACGAAGAGCAGCTTGGCGGCCAGGCCACGGGCCTCCGCCTCGTTGGCTTCTTTGAGCGCGAGGTTGAGCAGCGAGCGGACCTCTTCGCGCTCGTCGCTGCGCAAGAGCAGGGCCGCGAGAATCGGGCGCGCGGTGCTGGCGATGTCCGAGTGACCGGTCTCCTCGGCGTCCTTGAGCGTCTTTCGAGCCAGCGCGAGCGCCTCCTCGGTGGCGCCCAGGGTCATCAGGAGCTCGGCGCGGTAGACGTTGAGCGTCATCTCCAGATAGCGGTTGCGGGTGTCGAGGGCGATTTGCAGGCCTTCGTCGACGCGGGTCAGCGCCTCACCGAGACGGCCCAGGTGCATGGCGGCCATGCCTTCCATGGCGAGCGCCATGCCTTCGGCCATCCGGCTTCCCAACTCGCGGGATCCCGTAAGGGCTTGCTTCGCGATCGCCTCGGCATCCCGGAACTCGCCGAGCTCCAGGGCGGTCGCCGCCAGGTTCAGCTGGCTGAAGACCAGTTCGTCGCGCTGGTCGATCAGGGTGTTGAGCCTCCGAGTCTCCTCGAAGGCCTGGTAGGCTTCCGTGTAGCGCCCGAGCGAGAGGTAGGCGTTGCCCAGCATCATGTTGGCCTCGTTGAGGCCCAAGAGGTCGTTGAAGCTTTCCTTGATGGCCAGGGCTTCCTTGAGGAGGGTCAGGCCCTTCTCGGTTTGCCCCTTGCCGCTCGACGAGAAGAGGAAGCCGAGGAAGGCGAGGCTCTCGCTGAGGGTGAGCATCTCGCCGTGCTCACGCGAGAGGCTGGCCGCCTCTTCGAGGAGAGGAGTGGTCTCGGAGGCCTTGCCGGTGAAGTAGTAAATTCGCCCCAGGGTCATGAGCGCGCGGATCCGGGCCTTGTGGTTGCCGGAGGCCTCGGCGACCTCCATGGATCGCGACAGGGACGCCTGGGCTTCTTCGTACTTGCCCTGGCTTTGCAGGGACTTGCCGAGGCTGACCAAGATGTTGGCAAGCTCCGAGGACTTGCCCAGGGTTTCGGCCATGGCGACGGCTTCCTGGTAGGCGGCCGAGGCGGCCGCGGAGTCGCCGAGCATGCGCTTGGCGTCACCCAATGCCGACAAGAGGTCGAAGCGCAGCGCCGAAGGCTCGGGCGGCGTCAGGGCCAGGCCGCCTTCGAGGAAGGCGCAAGCGGCCTCGTTGGCGTAGAGGGCGTAGTTGCGAAGACCGGCGTCCAGGCAGTAGGGGATGGCCCGCTCGGGTTGCTCCGAGCGAAGCGCGTGAGTGCCCAACTGGTTGAGGAGGTCCAGGTTGCCGGAGTCCTCGGCGAAGGCGGCCTCGAGGGCGTCCGTCAGGCGCGTATGCCAGGCGCGGGTCGACTCGGGGCTGAGGTCTTCGAGGACGAGCGCGACGAGCGCGCGCTGCGTGAAGTCGACCTCGGTCTGTCCCTGGAGCAAGCCGGCCTGCACCAGCTCGTCGATTGCCTGGTAGAGGGTCTCTTCGTGCGGAATTCCGGGAACGCGCTCCAAGAGGGCGAGGCTGGTGGGGCGTCCGAGCATGGCGATCGCCTCGGCGATCCGGTGCGCCTCCGGGCTGAGGGCGGCCAGGTTCTGCCGCAGGAGGTCATGCCAATCACTGGGCAGCGCCCCTTCGGGGAGTTCGGAGGGCAGGACCCAGCGTCCCCGCTCCGCGCGGATGACGCCGGTATCCACCAGGTGCTGCAGCAAGTTGGAGAGGGATTGCGGGTTGCCGCCCGCCGCCTCAAAGGCCGCCCCTACAAAGCTCTCGGGCACCTGGGCGTGCCCGATCATGCCCTCGATCAACGCCCGGACGTCCGCCTGAGATAAGGGTTCGAGCCAGAGGATCGTCTCGGCTTCCAGACCCGTGCCTTCGGAGGTGCGGGTGGTCAGCAGGGTGAGGCCGCCTTCCGCAGCCAAGCGTGAAAGCTGTTCGAGGACCTCCCGGCTGGAGGAGTCGAGCGTGTCGATGTCCTCGACGGCCAGGAGCAGGCCCTTCGCCTCGGCGACGGCGCGAATGAGGTCGGAGATGGCCGCGTGAAGGCGCCGCTTCTCCTGCTGGGGCTCCATCTCGAAGGCCGCATCCTCGGGGCGAGCAAGCTCGGGCAAGAGGCGCGCGAGGCTCATCCGGGCGGCATCGAGGATCTCGGGGGCATGCTGGCTTGCCAGGGGCAAGAGCTGGCGCAGCAGCTCGGCGATGGGCGCGTACGGCGCGCCGGTCTGAGGCGGGCAAGCAGCAAGGAGGAACGGACGGTCTCCGAGCTGCGCCTGGAACCGAAATTCTTTGATCAGGCGGCTCTTACCCATCCCTGCAGGCGCTACGAGGGTCCAGGTGCCGTTCGCAAGCTCACCAGAGTCGAAGCGCGAGAGGGTTTCGGCCCTTCCGACCAACGGTGGGCTGAAGAGATAGGCGGGTCCTTGCGCTCCTTCTTCTCCCAGCGCCAGCAGGAGCTCGGCGGCGTTGCTGGGGCGGCTCGCGGGATCCTTGGCGAGGAGCTGAGGCAGCAGGTCGCGCAGGTCCTCGGGCAGGGTGGCGTCGAGCGGGGGAACGGCCTGGCTGAGGTGCGCCCGCAGCATGGCGGCGGGGGACTCCGCCTGGAAGGGGAGCGCGCCCGAAGCGAGCTGGTAAAGCATGATGCCGAGCGAGTAGAGGTCGCTGCGGGCATCGACCGTGGCGCCCTTGGCCACTTCGGGGGCCATGTACGAGAGCGAGCCGCGGATGGGGCCGCCGATCCGGCCGGTCCGCTCCATGAGCCCGAAGTCCATGAGCTTGACCCGGCCATCCGGCATCACGCGCAGGTTTTCGGGCTTGACGTCGCAGTGGACGAAGCCCTGGGCGTGAATGTAGCCGAGGGCGCGAGCGGTCTGGATGGCGACGTCCCGGACTTGCTCGGGAGAGAGGGGGAGGGTCTCATCGAGGGCCTTGCCTTCGACGACTTCCATGGTGAGGTAGGGCGAGCCGTCGTCGAGGCGGCCGTAATCGTAGGCCTCCACCAAGTTGGGATGGTGGAGGCGGGTCATCAGCCAGAACTCATGCTTGAGATGCTCGAAACGCTCCGGCGAGAGCGGATCGCGCGCCACTTTGAGGGCGACCTGGCGATCGGCGGTGCGATCTTGGGCCAGGTAGACGCTTCCCATGCCTCCTTCCCCGAGGAGGCGAATGACGTCGTAGCGGTTGGCAATCTGGTTCATGGCGTCTCCCCGGCCAGGCTCAGTCGAGCGGCCGCCACTGCACGCCGAGTCGGATGGAGTCCTCTCCCGTGTTGAGCCCGCGGATCCACTGGGCGGTCAGGCCGTACTTGTCTCCTAGCCAATCAGGGTACCACATGCTGCCAAACCTGACGTCAGGATCGAGCGGATTGAAGACCTCGCCCTGCATGATGAGCCGGGGGGTGGCTTCCCAGTCGAGGCCGGCGCCGAGCTTGGAGCGGACCATGCCGAGGTGGAAGCCGATCTCGGGAGTGAAGAAGCCGGGCTTGCCCCAGGTGAGGTTCCAGAGGTTGCGTTCGCCGATTTCTTCGACGCCCAGGAGGAATTCGTCGCCCTTGGTGCGGACGGCGAAGTTGAAGTTGCCGTTGAGGTAGGCGCTGGGCCGGTTGGTGTCCTGGACGAGGGCCGCATCGAAGCGGGGGCTCAGCTTCGGGGGGCTGAAGCTCGAAGCGCCGACGGAGTTGAGCATGGTGCGCGAGCTCGAGACGATCTCCTTGAGATCCTGCTGCAGCTTGGGATCGGAGACCACGGTTTCGGCCTGGTAGGCGATGTGGTTGACCCGCTCGGTCACGAGGCGGATGTTGGCGATGACGGCCGACGTATCCTCGATCAGCTTGCCGTCGTTGACGACGGCCTGGTAGGTCTGGCGCAGGCCATGGGACATGGCCTTGAGGTCCCGGACCATGATCGCGAGATCCTCGCCCTGGATGGCGCCGGTGACGGCTCGGGCATCCTTGATCAGAAGGGCGGTTTCGATCGCGACCTTGTCGGTGTTCTTGACGAGGCCCCGCAGCTCGGCGAAGGCGGACTCGAAGTTCTTCATGCCGGTGCGCAGGGCCTCGGTGGTCTCGGGCGACTCGGCGAGCTGGCGCAGGGAGCTCAGAGCGGCCTGCGCCTGATCGATGGCGTTCTCGAGGCGGGCCGGATCCTGGCCGTAAACCGTCGTATCCGCCGTGAGGAAGGTGCTGATGGCCGGATCGTCAGGGGGGAAGATCTCGAGGGTCTTCTCGCCCACGAGACCCTTGGAGAGAATCCGGAAGCGGGAGTCTTCGAGGATCCGGGTCTGGGGGTTGGCGATCTCGAGCTCCACGAGTACCCGACGATCCTCGGGCATCAGGGCGACGACGCGGCCCACTTTCACGCCCATGAGGTAGACGCCGGCGCCCGGCACCAGGCCGTTCACGTCTCCGAAGACGGCCTTCAGGCGGTAGCCCTGGGGCTTGAACGAGAACTGGGTCAACCAGCTCATGCCCAGAGACAGCACGACCGCCGAGACGAGAGTTACGATGCCTACTCGGGCGGCAGGGGTCAGCTTCACCGTCGATCCTCCCTATTGCGCACGCGGGGCCTCCGCCGAATCGTAGTGGGGCTCGCCGCGCAGGAACCCCGAGACCAGCGGGTCCTGGCTGGTCTTCATCTCCTCGGGCGTTCCGGATTCCAGCACCCGCCCCTTGTGGAGCATGGTGATGCGGTCGGCCGTGCGGAAAATGGTCGAAAGCTGGTGGGTGACGACCACCGAGGTGGCCCCGGATTCCCGGGCCACCCTCACGATCAGGTCCTCGATGATCGTGCTGGTGACGGGATCCAGGCCAGTGGTGGGCTCGTCGTAGAGAACGAGGGAGGGGTTGCGGACGATGGCTCGGGCGATCGCCACCCGCTTCTGCATGCCTCCCGAAAGCTCGGTGGGGTAGAGGTGCTCGGTGCCCGCGAGCCCCACGACCTCCAGCTTCTCCTTGACGATCCGCATCCGTTCGGCCTCGCTCATCTGAGTATGTTCACGGAGCACGAAGGCGACGTTCTCGCCGACGGTCATCGAGTCGAAGAGGGCCGCCGACTGGAAGACCATGCCCACGGACTCGCGCAGGCGCTCCCATTCGGGGGCCGAGTTGCGGGTGACGTCTTTTTCCCCCACGAAGACCGAGCCCTCGTCCGGGCGGATCAAGCCCAGGAGCAGGCGCAGGATGGTGGATTTGCCGCAGCCCGAGGGGCCGATGATCACCGAGATCTTCCCCGGCGGGAAGTCCATCGAGACCCCATTGAGGACCTGCTTGGGGCCGAAGGCCTTGGAGATGCGATCCAGCGTCACGTGGACCATGCCGGGGTTCACGTCGGGGTTTTCTGCGAAGTTCACGTCGGGGGTCATTGGCCGCCTCCCGGGAAGAGCCAGGACGAGAGGAAGTAGTTGGCGATGAAGATGGTGATCAGCGAGTAGACCACGGCGTCCGTAGTCGCCTTGCCGACTCCCTGGGCTCCGTTCGAAGTGTTGAGGCCCTGGTAGCAGCCGATGATGCCCACGACCAGGCCGAAGATCATCGCCTTGATGAGTCCTTTATAGATATCGGAAGGCGCGAGCAGTTGCTGGAGGGAGGTGAGGAAGACCTCGGGGGCGATCCCCTTCACGCCGGTCGCGATGCCGTAGCCTCCGGCAATGCCCACGAAGTCGGCGAGGAAGGCCAGGAGGGGGAGCATCAGGACGCAGGCGATGACCCGGGGGACGACCAGGAAGCGGATGGGGTCGGCGGCCATGGCCAAGAGGGCGTCGATTTGCTCGGTGACCTTCATGGAGCCGAGCTCGGCGGCGATGGCGGCGCCGACGCGGCCCGCGACGACGACGCCGGTGAGGGTGGGGCCGAGCTCGCGGACCAGGGCGATCGCCGAGACCCCGCCGATGACCGACGTGGCTCCGAAGCGAATGAACTCGTTGGCGATTTGCAGGGTGAAGACCATGCCCACCGAAAGCCCGGTGAGGAGCGCGATGGGCAGGGACTCGACCCCGATGAAGGCCATCTGGGCGAAGGTGTTGCGCCAGTGGATACGGCCCGTGAGGATCTGCTTGGCGGTCTCTCCGGCAAGCATGACGATGGCTCCCATGGCTTCGAGGGCAAAGAGGGTTTGTTTTCCGACGCGGTCGAGGGCCGTGGACAGCAACGCGTACCTTTCCTGCCGGGAAGCAGCGATCATGCCTCGCTGCCGGAGTCGCAGCGGTCCCTCTCGGGATTCAGGGCCCCGGAGGGATGGAGGACTGTGTATACGTCGTTTCTTCAGGTCAGCTTCGCTGCCTTGCGAAACAGCCGCAGGCGCTAACCTTCAGGATTCAATTGTACCACGGTGGGGGGACGGTCAATCCTGCTGGGGTCAAGGCGCTTAGGCTTTTGCGGCCCTCACGAGATCGTGGAAGGCTTCCGGGACGTAGCTCATGTGGCTTTCGGGGAAGGTCCCCGCGAAGATGGACGCGCGGATGCTCTCCATGAGGCGAATCAGGTAGCGGATGTTGTGGAGGCTGATGAGGGTGTTGGCGAGCATTTCCTCGGCGCGGTAGAGGTGGCAGAGGTAGCGCCGGCTGAAGCCCGACGAGCAGGTGTAGCAGTCGCAGTCCTCTTGCAGCGGAGCGGGATCCTCACGGAAGCGCAGGTTCTTGATGTTGAGGCGGCCCGTGGGGTGGAAGAAGGCGCCGTGACGCGCGAGGCGGGTCGGCAGCACGCAGTCGAACATGTCGATGCCCAGTGCGACGCCGACGACCAGGTCGTCGGGCATGCCGACGCCCATGAGGTAGCGGGGCTTGTTCGATGGCAGGAGGGGCGTGGTGTGGGAGAGCGTGGGATACATCTTCTCTTTGGGCTCTCCCACGGAGAGGCCGCCCACGGCGTAGCCCGGGAAGTCCATGGGGACCAGGGCCGCCGCACTGCGTTCGCGCAGGTCCGGGTAGACGTTGCCCTGGACGATGCCGAAAAGGGCTTGTTCATCGGGGCGCTGATGCGCGGCCAGGCAGCGCTCTGCCCAGCGGGTGGTGCGGTCCACGGCCTTGAGGGCATCCTCATGCGAGCTCATTCCGGGCACGCACTCGTCAAACGCCATCATGATGTCGGCGCCCAGGCCGTTCTGGATGGCCATGGAGACTTCGGGCGAGATGAAGTGGGTGCTTCCGTCGATGGGGTTGCGGAACTTGACGCCGTCTTCGGTGATCTTGCGCAGTTCGGAGAGGCTGAAGACCTGGAAGCCGCCGGAGTCGGTCAGCATGGAGCCCTTCCAGTTGCTGAACTTGTGGAGGCCGCCGGCCTCGGCGATCAGCGCGTGGCCGGGGCGCAGGTAGAGGTGGTAGGCGTTGCCGAGGATGATGGACGCTCCCTCGGCGGCGACTTGGTCCGGGGTGCAGGCCTTGACGGTGGCCTGGGTGCCCACGGGCATGAAGACCGGGGTCTGGACGGTGCCGTGCGGGGTGGTGAGGGTGCCGGCGCGGGCGCGGCCGGAGGTCGCTTCGAGTTCGAAAGAGATGGCGGGCATGCGAGTAAGCTTTCAGGACGAGGTTCGATGCTTCCTTAGATCCAGGTGGGGAGCCAAAGGTGCATCCGGTAGAAGGCTTGCGGGATGGGCAGGCCCGACCAGAGGGGATACCAGAAAATGAACATGCCGACGGCGGTGGCGAGGTAGGCGAAGGCCAGCACCTGGAAGTCCCGGTGGCGCCAGAGCCGGTCGATGAAGTAGGCGATTGCAAGGCACGCGAACGGGATCGTCTCGAACATGTAGTGCATGAAAACCAGCGAGCGAGGCTGCACGGCCCAGAGCAGGTAGAGTCCGAGTCCCATGGTGGAGAGGAAGAGGCCTGCCCAGAGCTTGCGGCGCACGGCGAGCACGCCCATGGTCAGCAGCGCGGGGATGCTGAGCCACCAGACGGCGGGGTTGCCGATGGCGAGGATGCCGGCGATCTTGCCTTCACCGACGGCCTGGTAGAAGTACCAGGTCGGCCGGTACATGAAGGGCCACTGGTACCAGGCTGACGAGTAATTGTGCGTGGCGTTCAGGTTGGCGTGGTAGCCCCACATGGATTTCTGGAGCGTGAGGACCTCGCCGAGGTGATGCCCTTGAAGCATGTACGGGATGTAGCTCAGGAGGTAGATGGCGGCGGGGATGGCCACGAAGTAGGCCGCGCAGCGCGCGAGGAAGCCTGCGACCTGCATCGGCGTCATGCGGGCGGCCGACAGGGGCTTCCACATGTGCCAGAAGAGATGATGCAGGAGCAGCAAGCCGATGAGGCCCCAGCCGTAGAGCGCGGTCCAGCGGGTCGCCAGCGCGCAGCCGAGTCCGATGCCCGAGAGCACGAGCCAGCGCTCCTTGGTGGTTCGCGAGAATTCCCAGAGGCCGAGGGCGGCGACGATCAGGAAGCCGACCACGTAGATGTTGGTCATGGCGACCCGGCTCTGGACGAAGAAGACACCGTCGAGGGCCAGGAGGGTGGTGGCGATCGCCGCGATTCGCATGCTGCCGAAGACCCGGCGCGAGAAGAGGTAGAAGACCGCGAGCGTTCCTGTGCCGGCCAGCAGGCTCACGATGCGCCAGCCGAAGCCGTCCATGCCGAAGGCGGCGATGCCGAGGGCGGCCAGGAGTTTGGCCAGGGGCGGGTGGGTCCACTCGTAGGGATTGATGCCCTTGAGGTACTCTTCCGCCGTGCGGGCGTGGTAGACCTCGTCGAAGATCTGCTCGGGCGGGTAGCCGAGTCGGTAGAGGCCGATGGCGAGGAAGACGACGGCGATGCCGACGAGCCAGGCCCAGTCGGCGCGCGACCACGCGGGGGCGGCCGGGATCGGGGCGGCGCCTTCGGGGGCCGAAGCCGAGACCGCGGGCGTCTCGACCGTTTCGACCGAGGCCGTTGCGGCTTCCGGCAAAGCGGGGGCTTCGTCGGGCGTCTCGGGCGCGGGAGGGCCGAAGAGCACGCGCCGCCAGCTGAGGGTAGGCTGCTGCATGGTTTCGCTGCGGCGGCCGAAAGTGTAGCCGATGAGATCCCCGAAGAACCACATGTTGACGAGGACGATGCCGATGATGAGCGCCTGCATGACACCGGGGGCGATCGCGTCGTAGAGCGGTTTGTGGTTGTAGAGGATGAAGGCGTAGAGGACGTTCAGCAGCGCGGTGACCGTGAAGGCCCAGTAGGCGGTTTTGAGGTAGCGGTTGAAGCCCGAGGCGAGGGCGAGGAAGGCGATCGCCGGGAAGATGTAGCGCTCATGCATCCGGGTGGGCAGGAGGAACATGCCGACCAGGAGCACGGCGGCCGCCAGGAAGATCGGAGCCGATCCCGCATGCCGCTTCCGATAGAGGTACAGGCCCATCCAACCACACAAAATTGCCACGAAGCCCAGGCCCAGGGTTTTGTGGGAGAGGCCGAGGATGGTGCGCGAGTCGGGAAGCCACATTCCGGTCGGTGCCCAGATGTTGAAGGCGTTCACCGAGGAATGCGGGTAGCCTGCGGCGGTCTGGGTCATGCGTTCGTAGAGGAACTGGAAGGGGCCGACGAGGCTCGAGCCGAGGCTGAGGCCTTCCTGATGGGGGAAGTAGAAGGGGGCGACCAGCGCCCAGACGACGCCGAGACCCACGGGGAGGGTGAGGGCCCAGCGGGCGGGGCGGAAGCGGAACCACTGGCTCAGCATGAAGAAGGGGGCCAGGAAGAGGCCCTGGGGCTTCAGCATGACGCCGGCGACGGCGAGGCCCGCGGCCTGAAGTAAGTTGCCCTGCATCAGCAAATAAGTCACGGCCAGCATCGCGAGGGTCAGCACGCCGTCGATCTGTCCCCAAATGGCGGAGACGAAGATGGCAAGCGGATTGAATGCGTAGGCGAGGCCGGCATAATAGGCCGAGCGCACCGAGGTCCGCGTCTTGAGCAGGGTCCAGATGAGCCACGCGCAGCCGATGTCGGCCAGGGCGGCGGGAAGCTTCATGAGCCAGGTGAAGCCCATCCCCCCGGTATGGGTCAGGCCGGGGTCGACGAGCTGTTGGATCTTGCCGAGCCACCACAGGACGTAGAGGTATCCCGGGGGGTAATCGCACCACATGTCGGGGGCTTTGTAGAAGTCCCCGATTCCGTGCTGGACCAGGCCGATGCTCCAGGCCTTGAAGGTATTGAGATCGGTCCAGAAGGCCAGGGGCAGGGCCATGAGGACGAACCTCAGGATCAACGCAGCGCCCAGCCCCAAGAGGAGGCGGTTACGGTACTTGGCAAAAAGCGATGGATTGGCGGTTTCCGGGCTCATCGCGCCTTCGGCGCCGGAGACCTCGGTGGAACGGCCTTCAGACCTGAAGATGTAGCTCATGGCTGCCAGTTTAGCGTAAGGGGTTGGGGGAGACAAGGAACGGAAAGGGGCTGCCTTGGCGGCTTGCTCCGGCGGGAATCCCGGGGATGTCGCCGCGCCGGGGGATCATTGGGGCGAGCTGAGGTCGGGGCGCAGGCGGACGGCCTCCCGCAGGTAGACGTGCTGGATCTGATCGGGTGCCAGGTCCGTGTACGTGTGGAGCATGAGGCGGACGCACATCGGCAGCGAGCCCGGTACGGCGATTTCGCGAGCGTTCAGCAGTGGGACTTGGTTCCAGCCCAGTTCGCGGGCGGCTTCGGCGGGGAAGACGGCATCCAGGTCAGCGGTCATCGTGAAGAGGGCGCTGACCATGTCGTCGAGCGAAAGGGAATTTCGCTCGACGACGGCCTGGACGAGTTCGCGGGTCGCCGAGAGGATAGCCTCGCGGGTATTGGCCTCGACGGTGATGGCCCCGCGGATCGCCCGGACCCGCATTAGCCCTTCACCGCCTGAGCTTGGGCCTGGATGAGCTGGGCAATGCCGTGGTCGGCAAGGTCCAAGAGCTGGGTGAGCATCGCCCGGTCGAAGGGAGCGCCTTCGGCGGTGCCCTGGATCTCGACGTAGCGCCCGTTTCCGAGACCGATGACATTCATGTCGGTCTCGGCTTGGCTATCTTCGTCGTAGTTGAGGTCGAGGCGGGCTTCGCCGTCGAGGATGCCGACGGAGATGGCGGCGAGGGGATCGAGGCGCGGCATGGCGGGAAGCTTGCCGTCGGCCACGAGTCGGCTGAGGGCGTCATGGACGGCCACCCATGCGCCGGTGATGGCTGCAGTGCGGGTGCCGCCGTCGGCCTGGATCACGTCGCAGTCAACGGTGATCTGGCGTTCGCCGAGGGCTGCGGTGTCGAGGACGCCGCGCAGCGAGCGGCCGATCAGGCGCTGAATTTCGTGCGTGCGGCCTCCGACCTTGCCCAGACTGGACTCACGAGCGGAACGGGTATGGGTCGCACGCGGGAGCATCATGTACTCGGCGGTGAGCCAGCCCTTGCCTTGGCCCTTGAGGAAGGGAGGTACCCGCTCCTCGACGGAGGCGTTGCAGAGCACCTTGGTATGGCCGAAGCTGACGAGGACGGAGCCTTCCGCGTAGCGGGTGAAGCCTCGCTCGAAGGTGACGGGACGAAGTTGATTGGGGGTACGGCCATCAGGGCGCGGCATGCGGGTTCTCCTCTGCGACGAAGGGGTTCGGAATGCGCCATTGTCGCATATGACCGTCGATCGGTCGATCAGGGGGGCTTCGTCGCCCTGGGCGTCATTCCCGCGCAAGCGGGAATCCAGTGGACTCCCGCTTGCGCGGGAGTGACGAGGGGAGAGGGCGGGAGTGACGGGGGCTAGATGATGAGCAATTCGTAGTCGCGTCGGCCCAGTCCGAGAGTCTCGGCGTAGGCCAGGAGGTGCCGGGGATCGACTCCGGGTGCAAGCTGGGCCAGCTTGTCGGGGGCATGGGGGTCGTTGAGCCGGGTGCCGGGAAGGCCGGGCTGCGAGGTGAAGAAGTCGAGCGTGGCTTGGTCGAGGGCGACCGGGTCGCGCGAAGCCAGGACCCCGACGTCGGCGATCACGGGGGCATCCGAGTAAGGGGCGTCGTCGCCCTCGGGAGTGACGTCGAGCATGATGTTGAAGAAGCACGCCTTTTGGGTCTTGCCTTGAAGGGCGGCGAGGCAAGACTCGGCAATGCGCTCTTGCCGCTCGGTCACGGGCAACGGCGGGCCCAGGCGGGACTCGTCCTCGCAGCAATTCAAGCAGGCTTGGGCCGGAGCCTCCAGGAGGACCTGGGTATCCAGGTGGGATCCCATCCCGCGGGGGGTGACCAGGCAGGATCCGCAGGCGGTGCAGCGCTCCGACACGGTCGCATGAGTCAGGAAAGGGCGGCCCGCACGGGTGATCGAGAGGTGGCCCAGGTGGTGGAGGGCGCCTGAGAGGGCGGTATCGGGGTTGACGGTGACGTGGTTGACCACGATCAGGGTCTGTGAGCCCCAGAGGGCCGAGGCGATCGGGACGGTGTCGAGGTGTCGGCCGGCGATCCGGACCGGAACATGGTCGTGGCCCATCAGGCCGTCGGCGATCACGACAGGAGCGCCGAGGGTCGCTTCGGTGAAGCCATGCTCCGTGGCGGTCATGAGGTGGGTTGCGGCGTTCGAGCGGGGGCCGAGGCCCAGGGCGCCGGTATCGGTGACGAAGGGGATGCCGCGGCGCTGGCGGGCCTTGCGGATGATGCGTTTGAGCAGCTCGGGGCGGACATGGGTGGTGTTGCCGCGCTCTCCGAAGCAGGCTTTGACGGCGACGAGGTCTCCTTCGGCGATCGCCTGTCCGAAGCCGGCGGTTTCGAAGAGCTGCTCGATCTTGTCGAGTAAGCCGCCGCCGCTGGTGGCCCGGCGCTGAGCGAAGTAAACCTCTGCAGGCATTGGCTTCCCCTTCTACAAAATGCGGTCGGTCGCGTGAGTGACGCTTGGCGGCGCCCGCGGCGCGTTTGCGGCGTGGTTCGGAAGGACTTAACGGCGATCTTTGTCACCAATCTTAACACAAGGACGGCGTTTCGCCAGCCGTCTCTTGGGCATAAGGCCCCAAGTGCGCCTTTCTGCTGGGGAAGGTCCCTGGGAGCGCCAAAGCGCCCGGGCCAAACCGGGGGGAGGGGCCCGAGCCGAGGCCGCCGCCAGGTTCCGGACGCGGCTTGACAGGCCCCCGGGGTTCTGTTACTAAACGGTTAGTGACCACTCACTAACGAGGGCCGACTCCCCGGAGAAAAGGCCCCGGGACGACCCCGGAAGACTCCCAGGCCCAACGGGCCGCACGAATCAGAAGTGAGGTCAGGGAACCCATGGCGGGAGACGCGAAGGAGCGGCTTACGGCGGAGGAGCGGCGCGCTCAGATCCTCCGATGTGCGACGGCCGTTTTTGCCCGCTCGAACTACCGGGTGGCCGGCATGGCCGAGATCGCCAAGGAAGCCGGCATCTCCGAACCCACGGTCTACAAGCACTTCGATTCCAAGAAGCACCTCTTCCTCACGATCCTCGACAAGGCCGGCGCCAGCACCCTGCGCCACTGGGAGGATCTTTGCGAGCGCTCGCCGGACACCCTTTCCATGCTCCGGCAAATCGGCCTCTCTCATTACGATGTCGTCCAGGCCCACCCCGACAGCCTCAAGGTACAGTTCCAAGCTCTCTCGGAGACCGAGGACGAGGAGATCCGCGAGACGCTGAAGCGCAACTTCGCGTCCTATGCGGACTTCATCGCCCGGGTCCTCCAGGAGGGCAAGGAGCGTGGCCAAATCCACGCGCGCGTCGACGTGCGCGCCGCCGCCTGGCAATTGATTTCCATCGGGTTCACCCTCAACCTCACCTCGCTGCTCGGCTTCAACTCCGAGATGAGTCGCGAGACCCTCGAGGTGATGGGAGACTCCCTCTTGATGACCTTCGGGGCGGATGCCCCCACTCTGGAAGCTCCTTCCAGGAAGCCTGGAAAACCCTTAGCGAAAGGATCTTGACCAATGAAGGAAGTCGTCCTGATTGACGGGGTACGCACCCCGTTCGGTAACTTCGGCGGAGCCCTCAAGGACCTGACCGCCCAAGAGCTGGGCCGGCTGGTTGTCGCCGAGCTGCTGAGCCGCAACTACGTCACGGCCGATCAGATTGAAGAAGTCATCATGGGCTGCTGCGGCCAGGCGTCCGACGCGACCAACATCGCCCGCGTCATTGCCCTCAATGCGGGCCTCCCCAAGGAAGTTCCCGGCTACACCGTGCACCGCAACTGCGGCTCGGGCATGCAGGCCATCGTCAACGGCTTCCAGAACATCCAGTCGGGCGATGCCGACATCCAGATCGTCGGCGGCACCGAGTCGATGAGCACGTACCCCTTCGTCAGCCGCGACATGCGCTTCGGCAAGCGCATGCGCAACTCCGAGATGATCGACACCCTCTGGGAAGGCCTGACCGACCCCGTCTGCAACCTCCTCATGGGCCAGACGGCCGAGAACCTGGTCGACGAGTTCGGCATCAGCCGCGAGGAGCAGGACCAGTTCGCGGTCAACTCCCATAAGAAGGCCTTCAAGGCGGCGCGCTCGGGCCTCTTCAAGGACGAGCTCATGACCGTGAACGTCCCCAAGCGCTCGGCCGGCAAGGACGTCGCTCCCGAGCCCGTCTCGGCCGACGAGGGCCCCAACCCCGCCCTCTCGATGCAGATGCTCGCGATGTACCCGACCATCTTCAAGAAGGGTGGAACCGTCACCCCGGGTAACGCCTGCGGAACCAACGACGGCGCCGCCGCCCTCCTTACCATGAGCTCGGACAAGGCTTCCGAGCTGGGTCTGAAGCCCCTGGCCATCGTCCGCTCCTACGGCACCTTCGGCGTCGAGCCCGAGCGCATGGGCATCGCCCCCGCCTACGCCATCCCCAAGGCCCTGAAGAAGGCCGGTCTCACGCTCGACCAGATGGACATCGTCGAGGTCAACGAGGCCTTCGCCGCTCAGGTCCTCTCGGTCGCCAAGGTCCTCGAGCTGGATCAGGAGAAGCTGAACCCCAACGGCGGCGCGATCGCCCTCGGTCACCCCGTCGGCACCTCGGGCGCCCGCCTGGCCCTCACCCTGGCCAAGGAACTCGCTCGCCGCGGCACCAAGTACGGCGTCGCCTCGCTTTGCATCGGCGGCGGCCAGGGCATCGCCATGGTCCTCGAGAACCCCAACGCGTAGCGCTCGTATAGAGGAGATTTTCAAATGGCATTGGAAACTCAGAACCGCCCCGCCATTACCGCCAAGCCCCTGCCCATCTTCAAGGTCGGCATCGTGGGCGGCGGAGCCATGGGCGGCGGGATTGCCCAGGTGGTCTCCAACTCGGGCTTGCCGGTGGTGATCAAGGACATCAGCCAGGATGCCGTCGACAAGGGCATCTCCACGGCGCGCAAGACCTACGAGAGCCGCGTCAAGAAGGGCAAGATGTCCGCCTCCGAGATGGAGCAGAAGATGGCGCTCATCTCGGGCACCACCTCCTGGGAAGGCTTCGACGACTGCGACCTCGTGATCGAGGCCGTCACCGAGAAGATGGACATCAAGAAGGCCGTCTTCAAGGAGCTCGACCAGGTCGTTCAGAAGTCGGCCATCCTGGCCACCAACACCTCGGCCCTCTCGGTCTCCGAGCTGGCCGCGGTCACCGGCCGCCCCGACAAGGTCGCCGGCCTCCACTTCTTCAACCCCGCGCCGGTCATGAAGCTCGTCGAGGTCATCCGCGCCGAGCAGTCCTCGGATGAGACCGTCGCCACCCTCCTGGCCTTCTGCCAGGATGTTCGCAAGTACCCCGTCCTCGTCAAGGACGGCGCCGGCTTCCTCGTCAACCGCCTGCTCTTGGCCTCCTTCAACGAGGCCGTGAAGGCCCTCGAGGAAGGCGCTGCCCCCGCCGAGCAGATCGACATGGTCGTGCCCTCCAACGGCTTCCCGATGGGCCCCTTCGTCCTGGCCGACATGCTCGGCGTCGAGGTCTGCTCGGAAGTCGTGCACACCCTGAACGCCGCCTTCGGCGATCGCTTCAAGCCCACCGAGCTTCTCGACTGGCTCGTCGCCGAGGGCCGCTGGGGCCAGAAGCGCGGCGCCGGTTTCTACTCGTACGGTGAAGGCGACGACTCGGCCGTCAAGGCCAAGATTGCCGAGATCTCGGCCAAGTACCAGGGCGAGAAGCTGCCGTTCGAAGTCGACCGCTTCGTCCTCCCGATGATCAACGAGGCCGCCATCATCCTCGAAGAAGGCGGCGCCTCCCTCGAAGACGTCGACCCCGCCATGGAGATGGGCACCGGCATGGGCCGCGGCCCCCTCAAGGTTGCCGACCAGATGGGCCTCGACACGGTCGTCGAGCGGCTGGAGTTCTACGCCTCCAAGCTGGGCGATCGCTTCACCCCGGCTCCCCTGCTCAAGCGCATGGTCGCCGAAGGCAAGCTGGGCGCGAAGTCCGGCCAGGGCTTCCACACGCACGAGGTCCAGGCCGAGGGCGCCAAGGCCCGCCAGTTCATCAAGGTCGACCGGGATGAGGCCGTCGCCATCGTCACCGTCGACAACCCGCCCGCCAACGCCCTCAACTCCAAGGTGATCATGGAGCTCAACGACGTCATCGAGGAGCTCGACGCCGACGACACCATCAAGGCCCTCGTCCTCACCGGCGGCGGCACCATGGCCTTCATCGCCGGCGCGGACATCAAGGAGATCGCTGAGATCGCCCCCGGCAAGGAAGCCGAGCAGCTCGCCGCCCGCGGACAGGTCGTCTTCACCCGCATGGAGAACATGAAGAAGCCCGTGATCGCCGCCATCAACGGCTTCTGCCTGGGCGGCGGCAACGAACTCGCCATGGCTGCCCATATCCGGATTGCCTCCGACAAGGCCAAGTTCGGCCAGCCCGAGATCAACCTGGGCTTGGTCCCCGGCTTCGGCGGTACGCAGCGGCTTCCGCGGATCATCGGCTACGCGAACGCTGCCGAGTGGCTGCTTACCGGTGATATGTACACCGCCCAGCAGGCGCTGCGCGTGGGCCTGGTCCAGAAGGTGGTCCCGGCGGGCGACGAGCTCAACCAGGCGCTCGCTCTTGCCAAGAAGATCGCCACCAAGGGCCGTCTCGCCATCCAGTACACGATGCAGGCCATCCAGGAAGGCATGAACAAGGATATCAAGGAGGCTCTGGCCGTCGAAGCCAAGTACTTCGGCGAGGTCTCCAAGACCGAGGACAAGAAGATCGGAGTCTCGGCCTTCATCACCAAGCAGCAACCCAAGTTCGTCGATCGGTAAGGGATTCCGGTGCGGAGCCGGAGCTCCGCACCTCACCAAAGGAGAGAAACCATGGAGTTGTTCTTCACCGAAGAGCAGAAAATGCTTCGCCAGATGGCCCGTGAGTTCGTCGACCGTGAGATTCGCCCCCTTGCCGACAAGCACGACAAGGAAGAGCACATCGACCGCGACATCATCGCCAAGATGGCCGAACAGGGCTTCCTGGGCGGCACCATCCCCGAGGAGTACGGCGGCTCCAACCTCGGCAAGGTCGGCTTCTGCATGATCGGCGAAGAGGTCGGTCGCGTCGACTCGAGCCTCGGCGTCACCATGGGCGCCCACTCGGGCATCGGCACCTACGGCATCGTCCTCGACGGTACCGAAGAGCAGAAGCAGAAGTACCTCCCCAAGATCGCCTCGGGTGAGATGCTGGCCGCCTTCGCCCTCACCGAGCCCGGCGCCGGCTCCGACGCCGCCGCCATCAAGACCCGCGCCGAGCGCGACGCCAACGGCGACTGGATCCTCAACGGCAACAAGATCTGGATCACCAACGGCGGCACTGCCGACCTCTTCACGGTCTTCGCCGTCACCGACCCGGCACTGGGCGCCAAGGGCGGCGTCACCGCGTTCCTCGTCGAGCGCGACTTCGGCGTCGAGCACGGCCCCAAGCTGCCCAAGATGGGCATCAAGGGCTCCGACACCCGCGAGCTCTTCTTCCGGAACGTCCGCGTTCCCAAGGAGAACGTCCTGGGCCAGATCGGCCTCGGCTTCGTCACCGCGATGAAGATCCTCGACATCGGCCGCCTCTCCCTCGGCGCGTCCTGCCTGGGCGCCGCCAAGGAAGCCATGGACCTGGCGATGAAGCACGCGACCACCCGCATCCAGTTCGGTAAGCCCATCGCCGAGCAGCAGGCCATCCAGTTCTACCTCGCCGAGATGGCCACCCGCATCTTCGCGATGGAGCAGATGGTCTACTACACCGCCATGCTCGCCGACCAGGGCAAGCGCGTGACCCTCGAAGGTTCGATGGTCAAGCTCTTCTGCACCGAGAACTCGACCTGGATCATCGACAAGGCCCTCCAGATCCACGGCGGCATGGGCTACTCGGCCGAGTACCCCATCGAGCGGATGTTCCGCGATGCCCGCATCTGCGAGATCTTCGAAGGCACCAACGAGATCCAGAAGCTGGTCGTGGCGCGCGAAGTCATCAAGGGCTTCGCCAAGGAAGTCGCCCGCGTCTAAAGCCCCTTGCCCCGCCGAATGGCGGGGCATCTGGTACGTAGCCCCGGCGCCCCCCAGGGGCGCCGGAGGCTCGCCTTCCCATGGAGGACGGATGAAGATCTTTGTCTTGGTCAAACAAGTTCCCGATACGACAGACGTTCGCCTGGACCCCTCCACCGGAGTCCTGAATCGCGAGCGGAACAAGGGCATCGCCAACCCCGAGGACAAGTATGCCGTCGAGATGGCCTTGGGCATTCGCGACAAGAGCGGCGGCACCATTACCGTGCTTTCCATGGGTCCCGAGACCGCCAAGGATACCCTCAAGGAAGCCCTCGCCATGGGCGCCGACGAGGCCCTTCTGATCTCCGACCCTGCCCTGGCCGGCTCGGACGTGGCCACCACCGCCAAGGTCCTCGCCGCCGCCATCGAGCGCATCGGCGCGCCCGACCTCATCCTCTGCGGACGCCGCTCCATCGACGGCTCCTGCGGTGCCGTCGGCCCCATGCTCGCCGGACTGCTCAAGGTTTCGCTGGTATCGGCCGTTCGCAAGCTCGACCTCAACGCCGGGCAACTGCTCGCCGAGCAGACCTGGGACGAGGAAATCCGCGTGATCGAAGCCGCCACCCCTGCCGTCGTCACTGTCTCGCGCGAAGCCAAGGCCCCTCGCCTCGCCAACGCCATGGGCATCATGAAAGCCGCCAAGAAGCCCATGACCGTCCAGACGCTCGCCGACCTGGGCCTCTCGCCTTCGAACGTCGGCCTCGCCGGAGCCGTCACCAAGGTCAAGCGGGTCGCCACCCCCGAGCGCAAGCGCCGGGTCCAGGCATGGGAAGGCGCCAACCCCGCCGCCTTCTCCGAACTCAACCAGAAGCTCGCCGCCAAGGGCCTGCTCTCTTAGCCCTCGGCCAAAAGGAGACACCATGAGTGATATGGACAACCCCTGGCTCGCCTGGGCCATGACCCAAGAATCCCAGATGACGGTCTCGGGGACGCTCAATACCGGCAACGAGTACCGCAATATCTGGGTCTTCGCCGAACTACAGGGGGGCTTCGTCGCCTCGGAGACCCGCCAGGTCTTCAACAAGGCCCGTGAGCTCGGAGACCTCCTGGGAGCGCGCGTCCAGGCCGTGCTCTTCGGCGGCGAGGAGTCGCACGCCAAGGACCTGATTGCTTATGGCGCCGACACCGTGCTCTGGGCCCAGCACCCGCTGCTCGCGGGAGCCTCGCTGGAACTCGCCACCAAGGCGCTTGGGCAGCTGGTTGACAGTTACAAGCCCGAGATCATGCTCTTCGCGGGCACCCGCCTCGCCGAGGATCTCGCGCCCCAGCTGGCGGCCCGCCTCGGGACGGGCTACATCGCCGACGCCATCGACCTCGAGCTGGATGATGCCGAGCGCCTGCTTCGCGTCACCCGCTCCACCTTCGGCGGCAAGATCCAGACCGTCTCCGTCATCTCCGAGCGTAAGCCCCAGGTTGCCCTCGTTCGCGGCGGCTCGTTCCGCGAAGCCGACTACGACCGCTTCCGGGCGGGTGAGGTCGCCAAGGTCGAGGTCGCGCTCGACGAGGGCGATGCGCGCGTTCGCCTCCTCGAAACCCGCCCCAGCGAGGGCATCAACCTCGAGAACGCCCGGATCGTCGTCTGCGGCGGCAAGGGAGTCGGCAAGGAGAACTGGGCACTCGTCGAACAGCTCGCCGAAGCCCTCGGTGGCGAGATCGCCGGCACCAAGTCCGCCGTCGCGGCCGGCTGCGTGGACGCCTCGCGGCAGGTCGGCCTCGCCGGCAAGAAGGTCAAACCCGACCTCTACGTCGGAGTAGGCCTCTCGGGCTCCCTGGATCATCAGGGCGGCATGGCCGGCGCCCGGACCATCGTGGCGGTCAATACCGACCGCGAGGCCCCGATCATGGCCCTCGCCGACTACGCGCTCGTGGGGGATCTCAAGGATACCCTGCCCGCCTGGATCAAGACCCTGCGGGAGCGGCAGGGCAAGCGCGAAGCGGCCGCGACCCGCTAGCCCGAACCCGCCTCTGGTTCAAACCAGGAAGCCAAACGGCTTCCTGGTTTTTAATTGCGTCACCCCGGTGCAAACCCCGGAAGGACGCGCTTTTTGCTAAACTCAACAGAAGAACGCCTGGAAACCATAACGGAAGGTCCCAAAGCCCCATGACGTCTCGATTGCCCAAGTCCCTCATGCTGATCATCGGCCTGCTGATGGTCGGAATCAACCTGCGTCCGGCATTGTCGGGCCTCTCCCCGGTTCTGGACGGCGTCAAAGCCAGTACCGGCCTTTCGCCCAGCCTCGTCTCGCTGCTCACCACGGTTCCGGTGCTCTGTCTGGGGCTCTTCGGCCCGCTGGCGCCCGTTCTCGGCCGCCGCTTCGGCCCCGAACGGGTCGTCTTCGCGTTTTTGATGCTGCTGGCGGCGGGGATCGGGCTGCGTAGTACGTTTGGCGCCGCTGGACTCTTTGCCGGCACCGTCCTCGCGGGAGCGAGCATCGGCATCATCGGGGTTCTGCTCCCCGCCATCGTGAAGCGGGACTTCCCCGGGTCCGCGGGCACCATGACCGGCGTCTACACGATGGCGCTCTGCCTGGGAGCGGCGCTTGCCGCGGGGTTGACCGTCCCCCTGGAGGGTTTCTTCGGCGGGGCCTGGCGCCCAGCCCTCGCTTTTTGGGCCGTGCCGGCCCTCCTCGCGGCGGCGATCTGGCTTCCGCAGTTGCGGCCTCCGGCTCAGACCCCGCAGGCTGTGGCGAAACGTCGAGGCCTCTGGCGGGATTCGCTCGCGTGGCAGGTCACCGGCTTCATGGGCGTCCAGTCGTCGCTGGCCTATATCGTCTTTGGCTGGTTGCCCTCGATCCTCATCGCACGCGGGCTCTCGCCCATGACTGCGGGCTTGATCGTGTCGGCATCCGTGATGAGCCAGGTCGTCACGTCCCTGCTCGCTCCTTACGTGGCCACGCGCGGGCGGGATCAGCGGCTGGCGATCGCCTTCTTCCTCACCTTGAGCGTCTCCGGGCTCTTGGGCATGCTCTACGCTCCGTTGAGCCTCGTCTGGCCCCTGGGCGTCTTGCTCGGTCTCGGCCAAGGCGGCAGCTTCAGCATCGCCTTGGCCTTGATCGTCCTGCGCTCCCCGGACCCGCAGACCGCATCGGAACTCTCGAGCATGTCGCAGTCCGTCGGCTATGCGCTCGCGTCGCTGGGGCCCTTTGCCGCGGGCTATCTCCACGCCGTGACCGGAAGCTGGCAAGCATCGGGTGGCCTTTTCCTGGCCATCGGTCTCGCCGCCTTGGCCACGGGACTCGGCGCGGGCCGGGCACGCTACGTCAATGCGTCGCCCGACCGCGAGCAGGTACGCTCCATCCCCGTCTAGCCCTCTCCCGCTTGCAAGGGAAGCAAGACTGGGGGCAGGATCCGCTATACTGTCTTTAAGAAGTCCTTAATCCGTTGCAAACAAAGAGGAGCGTCCATGCGCATCGTTCGTGGAGTCATCACCCTCATTACGGCCGTGACCCTGGCAGGTTGCGGAGTTGGGACCAGCTCGCAGCCTCTCGCCGCGACCTCGTACCAGAGCTTCGGCAGCTTCGCCGCCGAGCGCGTGCCTTCGGATGCCGAGCTCAAGCGCCTCGAGGCGACCTCGCCCGACTACCTGATCGACAACGCTCCCGCGGAGCCTGGCGCCGATTTCTGGCCCAAGCCCCCCAAGGGTGATCTGGGGAACTTGGGCCAGCTGAACGAGCGCCTGTATCGTGGCGCCCGCCCCACCGACGCGGGCATGAAGAAGCTCGCCGATATGGGCGTGAAGACCATCGTGACCCTCGAGAACGACAAGAAGGTGGTCGCCCAGGAGAAGGCGTTGGCCGAGAAGTACGGGATGCGCTTCCATTCCATTCCGATGAGCATCATCGTGCCTCCCACGGAAGCCAAGGTTGACCAGTTCCTGGCGATCGCCCAGGACCCCGCACAGCTTCCGGTTTACTTCCACTGCATGCAGGGTCGCGATCGCACCGGCACCATGGCCCTCGCCTACCGCGTGAAGGTCCAGAACTGGGACTACGAGCAGGCCTACGGTGAGATGAAATCCTACGGCTTCCACACCTACCTGCTGGGGCTCAAGGTCTTCGTCAAGAACTACGCCAAGAAGTACTACCGCCCGATGTCCCTGGCGACCGCGCAGTAGCTCCTCGCAACCCCGTCGACTGGCTCCATGACCTACGTCATGGAGCCAGTCATTTTTGCCGCTTGGGATCGCTGCCGCGGTTGCGAAACGGAAACTTTTCCGTAGGCACTACGGATGGCGGAGCGCCGGTTTGCGCGTATTCTATGGCGTTAAGGGGGATCTTCCGACAGCTAAGCACTCCTCGGGAAACTCCCTTCGGCCCCCGCGCAAACCGCGGGGGCCTTCGTCATGAGCCGCATGCCCCACGGGACTTCTGCTCCTCGAAGGCCGGAACGGCGCAACTTCGCGAGCGCGAAATCGTGCCGTTCGATCCCGGCGCATAAGAAGGCGTCCGATCAGGAGAGCTTGAAGAAGCCTCGGATCCGCCCCAAGATTTCATTCGAGGCGGCTTCGACGCTTTCGGGCTCGGGCAGGGGCTGAGGGACGATACGTTCGGCCATGGTTTGCCTGACCTCGTCCATGCCGGCCCGCCGCTGGGCGATGATCCGGCTTACGGATTCCAGGACCTCGGGATGCGCTTCGAGCAGGGGGCCGAGGTCTTGCTCGTCGATCACGAGCAGCTCGCAGTCCGTGAGCGCGCGGGCCGAGGCGGTGCGCGGCTCGCCGGTGAGCAGGGACATCTCGCCGAAGTAGCAGCCGGCCTGGAGACGGGCCACGGGCTCCGTGCCTTGGGCATCGGCGAGCTGAAGCAGCACCTCTCCCTTTTGAATCAGAAAGAAGCTGCCTCCCGCGTCTCCCTGGTGGAAGATCGCCGATTCGGGGGCGTAGTGGGCGTGACGAGCTTGGCGGGCGATCGCCTCGATCACCGCGTCGTCGAAGTCCCGCATGAAGTCGACCGTTCGGAGGGCTTTGACGGCCGCCGTGAGAGCGGTTTCCTGCTGGAGCCTCGGGTCGCGCAGGACGATCTCCTGGGCGGGGATCGGCATGTCGAAGCCCCGGCGCTTGAAGTGGTACCAGAGCTCTTCGAGCAGTTTGCCCCGCAGGGGGACGGAGCGCGGACCGTCGTCGATCCAGATGATCAGCCGGTAGAGGATGGCGGTCGGGGTGTAGTCGAGCACATCGACCGTGGGCACGGGCGTCTTGTAGATTCCCGGCACCTGGGCGGCGATCGCGAGGACGGCATCGCGGACCTGGCTCGGCGGGACGCGGTAGGAGGCCCGGAACTCGATCCACTCGCCGTAGGCGCGGGTGGGAGCGGAGAAGTTCACGACGCGGACCTTGGCGACCTGGGAGTTGGGAACCACGATCGTATGGTGCTGGGGGGTGAGGATCTTGGTGGCCCGCCAGGAGATCTCTTGGATCGTGCCCTTGTGGCCGTCTACTTCGACCCAGTCTCCGATGGAGAAGGGGCGGTCGAGGTTGATGGCGATGCCCGAGAAGAGGTTGCCGAGCGTGTCCTGGAGGGCGAGACCGAGGACGACGGAGAGGATGGCCGAGGTGGTGAGGAAGGGGGCGATGTCGACCTTGAAGACGGTGCCGAGGCAGGCGACGCCGGCGGCGAGGTAAAGCAGGCCGAAGACGAGGTCCTTGAGGATCTTGGGGATGGGGGCGCCGTTTTTCGGGGTGACGACCACGTCCACGAAAACCCGCCGCAGAACCTCGATGGCGAAGAAGACGACCGCCGGAACCGCGAGGGCGGCCAGCCACCAGTCGACCGTGGGATTGGTCTTGATGCTGAGGATGTTGGCCGCGAGGGCTGCCGACATGAGGGCGTAGGGGCCCTTGAGGCGGCGGACGGCGCCCTGGGCCCGCCCGGCATCGGCTTTCAGGGACCAAAGAAGCAAGCGGGTAAGACCCTGGGTGTAGAAGGCCATCGCGGCGGCGAAGGCGAGGCCCGCGCCAAGGCAGACGAGAGGCCATTCGAGAACGGGTGGGATGGTGACCATGTGGCTCCGGGGGGCAAGAGGGGACGTCGCCTCGTTATGCTAACACCCCGTCCGCGGGCCATCAAGGTTGACGGGGCTTTGGGCGGGGGCTTCGACGACTCGCGCGAGGGGCGTGAGGGCATGCGAGAGCGCCTCGTCGATGCCATCTACCAGGATGATCTGCATGGTGCGCAGGATCTCGTCGGGGATGTCCTCGAGATCGGCCTCGTTGCGCCGGGGGAGGATGACGGTGGAGATGCCGGCGCGCCGGGCGGCGAGGACCTTTTCTTTGATGCCTCCGACGGGAAGGACCTTGCCGCGGAGGGTCACCTCACCGGTCATGGCGATGGAGGGGCGGACTTGGCGTCCGGAGACGAGGGAGGCGATCGCCGCCGTGATGGCGATGCCTGCTGAGGGACCGTCCTTGGGGATGGCGCCCGCCGGCACGTGAAGGTGGTAGTCGTACTCGCAGAAATGCGTCTCGTCGAGCCCCAATTCGCCCGCGCGCGAGGCCAGGTAGGAGAGTGCCGCCTGGGCGGATTCCTTCATGACGTCGCCGAGCTGGCCGGTGATTTTGAGGCGGCCTTTGCCGGGAAGCCGGGTGACCTCGATGAAGAGGATGTCGCCACCGGTCTCGGTCCAGGCGAGCCCCGTGGAGATGCCCGGCCGGTCGAGCATCTCGGCGGCCTCCGGGTAGTGGCGGGGCTTGCCGAGGAGATCTCGGAGGTTCGACGGCGTGATGGAGAGGCTCTCGACCTCGCCCGTGGTGAGCTGGGTGGCGGCCTTGCGGCAGAGACTGGCGATTTCGCGTTCAAGGTTGCGTACGCCGGCCTCGCGGGTGTACTCGGCGATCAGCATGTCCAGGGCCTCGTCCGAGAGGTCGAACTCGCGTGCGTGGAGGCCGTGCTCCTCGACCTGCTTGGGAATGAGGTAGCGGCGGGCGATCTCGCGCTTCTCCGCATGGGTATAGCCGGAGAGCTGGAGGATCTCCATCCGGTCGCGCAGGGCGGGAAGGATCGGATCGAGCACGTTGGCAGTCGCGATGAAGAGAACCTTCGAGAGGTCGAAGGGCAGGTCCAGGTAGTGATCGCGGAAGTCGAGGTTCTGGGCGGGGTCCAGCACTTCGAGCAGGGCCGAGGCGGGGTCCCCGCGCAGGAGATCCGCTCCCAGCTTGTCGATCTCGTCGAGCATGAAGACCGGGTTATTGGAGCCCGAACGCTTGATGGCTTGAAGGATCCGGCCGGGCATGGCCCCGATGTACGTGCGCCGGTGGCCCCGGATCTCGGACTCGTCGCGCATGCCGCCGAGGCTCATCCGGACGAACTTGCGCCCCAAGGCGCGCGCGATGGACTGCCCGAGGCTGGTCTTGCCCACGCCCGGAGGGCCGACCAGACAGAGGATGGGGCCCTTCAGGCTGCTCTCCCCCAGGCGATCGTGCTTGAGCTTGTAGACCGCCAGGTACTCGAGGATTCGCTGCTTGATCTTGGTGAGGTCGTAATGGTCCTCGTCCAGGATCTCCCGGGCGCGCGCGATGTCCAGGTTATCCGGAGTCGAGCGGTTCCAGGGCAGGTCCACGATCCAGTCGAGGTAGGTCCGGATGACCGAATGCTCGGCGGAGCCGGGCGGCAGGCGCTCCAGCCTTCCGAGTTCGCGCTCGGCTTCCTTGAGGGCCTCGGGCGGCGGGGCGGCCTCGGCCAGCTTCTCGCGCAGCTCCGAGACTTCCGCCTCGCGCTCGTCGCCCTCCCCGAGCTCCTTCTGAATGGCCTTGATCTGCTCGCGTAGAAAGAAGTCCTTCTGGGTCTTGCCCAGGGAGGTCTGGACGTCGGTCTGGAGCTTTTGACCCAGCTCTTGAATCTGGATCTCCGAGCCGAGAATCCGCGAGATCTCGCGAAGCTTCGCCATGCCCCCGTCCGCTTCCAGGACGGCCTGTCGCTCGCTCAGCTTGAGGGGCAGGTTGAAGCCGACCAGGTAGGCGAGCTTGACCGGATCTTCGAGGTTCAAGGCGATGGTCGCCAACTCCTCGGGAAATCCCTGGATCATCTCCCCGTAGCGCAAGAGCTGCTGGTTGATGGCCGCCATCAGGGCGCGGGCCTCGTCGCTCTCCTCGCTCGCGTCGGGCCAGGCCGTGACATGGGCCTTCAGGTACGGCTCCGTCGATACGTACTCCCCCACCCGCACGCGCTCCATGCCCTGGACCATGATCTTGATCGTGTCGTTGGGAAGCTGAAGCAAGTGGTGAAGCTTCACCAGGGTCCCGACCCCGTAGAGATCGTCGGGGCCCACCTCTTCGAGGTCCATGTCCTTCTGGGTCACGACCGTCAGCAGCTGATCGCCTTCCATCGCCTCGCGGCTCAGCCGCAGCGACTTCTCCCGTCCGATCGTGATCGGGACGACCACCCCGGGGTACACCACCATGTCCCGGATGGCCAGGATGGGGCTCACCTCGGGAACCGCGACGACGGAACCGGTCATGCTGCCTCCCTAGTCGCTCCCAATGCGGATCCCTCTGGAATCCTCGCGGGGCCCCGCCGCCGGGCAGGACATGGCGGGGGCGCGCCCGTCCCCATCTTAGGGGGGAAGGACCGGGGGCGACCCTGGACGGCGTCGCCGAAATGCGTTGGTGAATTGAGCGCTCGTGTGCTAGTTAGGCTCGGTGCGGGAGGCCTCGGATCCCCCCATCACCCGGTTCTCGGCGAAGACGTCCACGATCCGCTCCCGCAGCTCCGAGAGCAGCCGGTCCTGGTCGTGTACCCGCGGCGTGTGCACGCAGACCTCGTAAACCACCGCCCGCTCGTCGAGGCCCGCGATCCGGACGAACGGCAGCGGCTCGTCCGTGATGCCCCCGACCCGCTGCGCCGCTTCCAGCAGCATCAGCTCCACCATCTCCCGGGCCACGTGATACCCCACGCGCACGTTGCACGCCAGGATCAACCCGCCCGCCGTCGAGAGCTGCTCGATGGGAGCCTTCAGGAACAAGCCGTTCGGGATGATCACCTCGATCTGCCGCGCCGTGCGCAGCCGGGTGAAGAGCAACGCCTGCTCCACCACTTCCCCCTCGTGCTCGCCGAAGCGAATCCGATCGCCCAAGGCGAACGGACGGCGGATGTTCAGGACCATGCCTGCCAGGATGTTACTCGGCGACCAAAGCGACACAACGCCTCCAGGGTCTGAAAACGGCCTTCTGCATTTATTATACCGCTTGGGGCCGTGACCGGCCTCACGTCAACTGGCTCCCGGCCGAGCCCTGTGCTACGATCAGCACCTGTTCCGCGCTGGATTTGCCTAGAAGGACGCTGCAATGAAGCTCGTCACGTTTGAACTCGCCACCCCGCTGGGCCACGTGCCGCGCATCGGCGCCGTCGCCGGCGAGGCCGTCGTCGACCTCAACTTCGCCACCTCCCACCTGCTCGCCAAGCGCGGCCACGGCCGCCCGCAGCGCGTCGCCGACGCCCTGGTCCCCGCTGACATGCTCGCCTTCCTCGAAGGTGGAAAGCCCGCCATGGAGGCCGCTCAGGAAGCCTTCGACGCCCTCATGCCCTTGGCGAGCCAATCGCCCCTGGGCTCCAACGGCGAACGCCTGATCCACTCCCTCTCGGACGTCACGCTGCTCGCGCCCCTGCCCAAGGCCAACCTGATCCGCGACTTCCTCGCGTTCGAGGCCCATACCCGGCGCGGCTACGAACGTCGCGGCCAGGAGTTCCCCCAGCTCTGGTACGAGATTCCCGTCTACTACAAGGGCAATCCGCGCTCGATCGTCGGCCCCGACACCACCGTCGAATGGCCGCCCTTCACCCAGAAGTTCGACTACGAGCTCGAAATCGCTTGCATCATCGGCAAGGAAGGCCGCGACATCCCCGTGGAGAAGGCCCATGAGTACATCGCGGGCTACTGCATCTTCAACGATTTCTCCGCCCGCGACGTCCAGATGCAGGAAGTCCAGCTCCGCCTCGGCCCCGCCAAGGGCAAGGACTTCGCCACCGGCATGGGCCCCTGGCTCGTCACCCCCGACGAGGTGGGAGACCCCCGCAACCTGCGCATGACCGCCAAGGTCAACGGCGAGGTCTGGTCGGACGGCAACTCCGGCACCTCCCACTGGACCTTCGCCCAGATGATCGCCTACGTCTCGCGCTCCGAGACCCTTTACCCCGGCGACGTCTTCGGATCCGGCACCGTCGGCGGCGGCTGCGGCTACGAACTCGACCGCTGGGTCCAGCCCGGCGACCTCATCGAACTGGAGATCTCGAACCTCGGCGTCCTGCGCAACCGCGTCGGAACGCCCGTCAAGGAGGGCATGCATGTTCCCGCTGTCTAAAGGCAAGGTGACCCCCCAGGCCCACGTCGGCATCCCCGAAGGCACCTACGAGGAAGAACACGCCCGAAAGGGCTTCTTCGGCAAGACCAGCCACCTCTACCGGACCCACCGGCCCACCGACTGGACCCGCATCGAGGGCCCCTTGAGGCCTCATGCCTACTACCTCTCGGAGCTGGCCCCCACGGATTCCCAGGACGCCCTGCGCGGCGAGCCCGTCACCGTCCTCTACAACGATGACGTCTCCCTCAAGGTCTCGCGCCTGGCCGAGCCCATGCCCTATTACTTCCGCAACGCCGACGGCGACGACGTCTACTTCGTCCACCAGGGCGAAGGCGTCATCGAGACCGACTTCGGCCCGCTGGAGTTCGAGCGCGGCGACTACATCGTCATCCCCCGCGGCACCACCTACCGGGTGGCCCCCCGCACCCGCGACAATTTCTTCTTGATCATCGAGTCGCGCGGGGAGATCGAGATTCCCGATCGCGGGCCCCTTGGCCCCAACGCCGTCTTCGACCCGGGCGTGCTCGTCACCCCCGAGCCCGCCCCGATCCTGGACGAAGCCGCAGGCGCTGACTCGCGCGAGTACGAAGTCCGGATCAAGCGCCTGGGCGAATACACCTCGGTCTGGTACCCCTTCAACCCCATGGACGTCGTGGGCTGGAAGGGCGACCTCACCGCCTTCAAGCTCAACGTGCGCGACATCCGCCCGATCATGAGCCACCGCTATCACCTTCCCCCCTCGGTTCACACCACCTTCCTAGGTGGAAACTTCGTGATCTGCACGTTCGTGCCCAGGCCGTTCGAGTCGGAGCCGGAAGCGATGCGGGTTCCGTTCTATCACCGGAACATCGATTACGATGAAGTGCTCTTCTACCACGACGGGGACTTCTTCAGCCGCCAGCACATCAAGCCCGGCATGTTGACCTTGCACCCCCAGGGCATCCACCACGGTCCTCACCCCATGGCCGCCACGAAGGTCTCCAAGTTGGAGAGGACCGACGAGATCGCCGTCATGGTCGATACCCGCTACCCCCTGAAGATCGCCAAGGAGGCCGAGGGGGTCGAGTGGGCCGACTACGTGAACTCCTGGAAGCCAAGCATGCAGGAGGCTGCCCGGTGATCATCGACCCCCAGACCCTGACGCATCAGGACCGCTACAAGCTCCTCAACGGCTCGGTCGTGCCGCGTCCCATCGCCTTCGTCTCCTCGATGAACGCCGAGGGCGAGCTCAATCTGGCCCCCTTCAGCTTCTTCAACGTCGTGGGATCCAGCCCCATGTCGGTGGTTTTCTCGGTCATGCGCCGGGGACCCGAAGCCCTAAAGAAGGACACGCTCCGCAACATCGAGGAGACCGGCGAGTACGTCGTCAACATCGTCAACGAGGCGCTCGTGGCGCGGATGAACGTGACCTCGGCGGACTTCCCCCACGGCGTCAATGAGTTCGCGGAGGCCGGCCTCACGCCGATCCCTAGCGAAGTCGTGCGCCCCCCGCGGGTCGCCGAGAGCCCCATCAACATGGAGTGCAAGCTGATCCAGACCGTCGAGGTCGGCAGCGGCCCCGGCGGCGGCACCCTCATCATCGGCGAGGTCTTGCGCTTCCATATCTGGGACGAGCTCTACGAAGGCGGGCGGATCGATCCCGATAAGCTCCAGGCCGTCGGCCGCATGGCGGGCGCCTCCTACACCCGGACCACGGATCGCTTCGACCTGGTTCGCCCCGTCTATCAGCCGGTGGCCCGCTAAACTCGGGATCCCGCCAGCCACTCCCCACGTCCGAAGGGGCCGCCGATCGGGCGGCCCCTTCGGCTTTCTCCATGATCGGGCAGCCCCTTCTCCGAGTTTCGCCCATGGGGTTGATTGTTATCGAATTTGAGAATAATATTGTTATCGAAAGTGATAACAAACATTCTGGAGGCCCCCATGCCCAAGCCCAACCATGAATCCGCTGCTGACTTGATCCTGCACCCGGTTCGCATGCGCGTGATTCAGCTGCTCGGCACGGGACGCCAATCCACCGCTCAGCACCTTGCCGAGGCGTTGCCGGATATCCCGCCGGCGACGCTCTACCGCCACCTATCCAAGCTCTTGCAGGGTGGCATCCTGGAGGTCGTCTCGCAGCGTCAGATCCGCGGTACCCAGGAGAAGACTTACTCCCTGAAGAAGCAGGCGGCCATCCTCGGTCCCGAGGAGTTCGCCAAAGCCAGCCGAGAGGACCACATGCGCTACTTCGCGTCCTTCTTGGCAACCTTGATGGGAGATTACGGCCGGTATCTCCAGCGGGAGCCTCTCGATCCTTTGGCCGATGGGGTGGGCTATCGCACGGCTCCGCTCAATCTCAGCGACGCGGAGTTTCAGCAGATGGTCCAGGCCCTTCAGGAAGCGATACGTCCCTTCGTGGGCTTTCCGGAAAGCCCGGATCGTACGACCCGACTCTTCTCGACCGTCCTCATCCCGGGCCAAGCGTCTAGCGCCTCCAAGGAGGCCTAGCCATGACCCGCGCCAAACCTGCCTCCCTTACCCTCGGATTCGGTTTCGCCCTCTTCCTGTGGTTCTCGTTTCACCTGCTTAGGAGGTCACCGACATGATGCAAATCTCGCTCACGCGCGTCAGCCGCCGCATTCTCGCAGCCGCCATCCTGGCTCTCAGCCTCGCCCCCGTCGGCATGTCCGACCTGGCCTTGGCCGCGCCTGCCGTTACCCGGACTTCGCCGGCCCAAGGCTCCTGGAAGGGGGAGCTGAAGCTTCCGGGCCGGAGCCTGGCCATGGAGTTCACCTTCTCGCAGGCGGCGGATGGCGCCTGGAGCGGGACCCTGCTCGTCGTGGAGCAGACCCCGACGCCGCTGCCCTTCAGCCGGGTCACCGTCGAGGGCGATCGCCTCGTCGCCGAGGCCTCCAACCTCCGCGCCACCTTCGAGGCCAAGCTGAGCCCGGACGGCAAGGTGCTGGACGGGCGCTGGAAGCAGGGCCCAGCCAATTTGGAGCTGGTCATGGCGCGTCAGGAGGCTCCCTCGGCGCCCGTGGTCCTGCGGCGTCCGCAGGATCCCGCCGCTCCTTACCCCTATGCTGAGGAGGAGGTTAGCTACGTCAATCCTCAGGGCAAGATCACGCTCGCCGGGACGCTCACCCTCCCTCGGCGCTCCGGTCCGCATCCTGCGCTCCTGCTGATCACGGGATCCGGCGCGCAGAACCGTGACTCCGAGCTCTTGGGCCATCGGCCGTTCAAGGTCATCGCCGATGACCTGACCCGCCGCGGCTTTGCTGTGCTGCGGGTGGACGATCGCGGGGTCGGTGGCTCTTCGGGCACCGTGAGCGATGCGACGAGCGCGGACTTCGCCGGCGATGTGAAGGCGGGGCTGCGTTTCCTCAAGAGCCGCTCGGACGTTGACGCCAAGCGCATCGGTTTGATTGGTCACAGCGAGGGTGGCCTGATCGCCCCCATGGTCGCCGCCAACAATCCTGACGTGGCCTTCATGGTCCTACTGGCCGGCCCAGGACTGCGTGGGGACGCCACCATCGCCTTGCAAAGCGACGTCATCAGCCGAAAGCTGGGGCGCACCGAGGCCCAACTCAAGGAGGGCGGTAAGCTGCAGCGTGAGGTTCTGGCGATCGCCGCCAGCTCCATGTCGCGCGCGCAGGCGGCTCCCAAGATCCTCGCCCTCTTGGAGACGCAGTTGCCCAAGGATCGTCCGGAGGAGGCCGAGGCCATGCGACATCAGTTCGCCATGCAGGTCGATGCGATGCTCACTCCCTGGTACCGTTACTTCTTGAATGCCGATCCCTTGCCTTACCTGAGCAAGGTGACCTGCCCGGTACTGGCCTTGAATGGCGAGAACGACGTTCAGGTCCCGCACCAGCAGAACCTTCAAGCCATCTCGAAGGCCCTCAAGGCGGCCGGAAACCCGGACGTGACAGTCAAGTCGTTCCCGAAGCTCAACCACCTCTTCCAGACCAGCCAGACCGGCATGGTGGACGAGTACGCCACGATCGACGAGACCTTCGCCCCGCTCGCCCTATCGACCATGGGGGACTGGCTCGCGCGGAAGGCCTTCCGCTAACCCCGCTGCGTCTCCGGGACGCCCCGCTTTGCTAGCGGGGCGTTTGGCATGCGTCAATTCTTTGCGAAGGCTTTGTTAAATCGCGTCATGCCGGTGAGATTCGAGGCATAAGACTTACTAGCAGACGTGACGAAGAAGGATCTGAACGATGAGTGATTCCGTGATTGGCAACGCCAAGACCAACCTCTGGAGCCTCGGGGGGACGCCCAATGCCTCCCAGACCCCGCAACCGGTTGCGGAGACCCCGGTCGCCACTCCGGCCAAGCCATCGGCCCCCGCGGATGACGCGGGAGCATTCAACGGAGCGAACGTGCTCCAGGCCGCCGCTTTAAGCCAATGGTCCGCTGGTGCGACCCTGGGATCGTCCCAGTCGGCCGGAGGGTCCTGGACGGCGGGCTGGGGTGGGAACACGCCGTCCGCGGGTTCCGGCGAGAAGCCCGCAGGCGCCCTGTGGAGCAAGGACCTGGTCTCGGTCACCGGAAACCAGTGGACCGTGGATGCGCCGCTGGCCGAGGCCATTCGGGGCCTCGAGAGTGCCGGCAAGGCGCTGGATGCCATGCGCGCCGCCGCGCTCAAGGAGATCCAGGCCATCCGTCAGCTGGCAAGTTCCTTGACCTTCGCGCAGGGTGGCGCGGTGGACGGCCTCAAGGTCGGTCGTCAGAAGGCGTTCGAGAACGAGCTCACCGCCGCCGAACAGGCGCTTTCGAAGAATCCCCCGGATATCGAGGCCTATCGCCGGGACATGACGGACGCGCGCACCATCCTCAACCCGCCCGTGAACCCCCTCAACGAGCTGGGTCAGAGCCGAAACCAGCTTCACTGGGGCAAGCCCGTGCCCGGTTCCCAGAGCGTGCTCGCCAAGCTCAACGCGCTCATCGACGGGGCGGGGCACGCCACCACCAAGGTCACCCCCACGCTCTACGAGCTGCGCGGGAACCTGATCCAGGCGCAATCCAAGCACGATACCCTCAAGAACGCCGCCGAGCAGCGCGCCAAGATCCAGGCCAAGGGCGTCGAGTTCAACCAGGCCAAGGTCGCCGCGGGTGATGCGCAAACCCGCTATCAGCAGGCGATCGTTCAGGTGGGGGGGCTTTTCGCCGACTTCGTCACGCAGGCCAAGCGGGAGTTCGAGGCCTTGCCCGCCAGCCCGGCCGTTACAGCAGCCTTGGCCGAGCTGGCGAAGGCTGATAACGCGTTGAAGCTCAACTACTTCGGCTCATCTGCCGAGCTGCTGGGCAAGTTCGAGTCGCTCGCCGCGGCGGCCGGCAAGACCCTGACGGCCCCCAAGGCCCTTCGCGAGTCCCTGTCCACGGCAGGACGGCTGCAAAGCGAGCATCATCGGGCCCAGGACAAGGCGCGGAAGCTGGAGCAGGAGCAGCAGCGGATGCAAGCCGGTTACGACGAGGTTTTCCGTCGGTAGACCTCCTCGGAGGGCGACGCCGCAACACTCAAACGCGCGGGGGGACGATGTCGTCCCCCCGCGCGTTTGAGTTTTTCGAAGCGTTAGACCCGCTTGAGGAAGGCTTCGAGGAAGGCCTCGTTCTCGTGGTCCAAGCCGACGCTCACCCGCAGGCAGTGGGGCAGGCCAAAACCCTTCAGGGGACGCACGATGATGCCCTCGTGGAGAAGCTCGTCGGTGATCCGGTTGACCTTCTCCTCGGAGCCGAGATCGAGCATGACGAAGTTGGTATAGGACTTCACGTAGGGAATGCCCGCCGCGTCGAAGGCCGCGTAGAAGCGCTGGAGTCCCCGCGCGTTGAGCTCGAGGGTCCGCTTCAGGAAGTCATCGTCCTCGAGGGCCGCTAGACCCGCGGCCTGGGCCAGGCAGCTCGGCTCGAAGGGCAGCTTGACCTTCATCAGCTGGTGGATGAGGCTCTCGTGGGCGAGGCCGTAGCCGATGCGGATGCCGCCGAGGCCGTAGGACTTGGAGAAGGTGCGCAGGGTGATGACGTTGTCCGCGCGGTAGAGCTGGGAGTCGGGGTAGTCGTAGAGGTCGCCCACGAACTCGAAGTAGGCCTCATCCAGGATGATCAGCACGTGCGGCGGCACGAGGTCGAGGAAGACCTCGAAGGCGTTGCGGTTGAAGATCGTGCCGGTCGGGTTGTTGGGGTTGGAGAGGTAGATGATCTTGGTCTTGGGGGTGATGGCCTTGGCCATGGCCTTGAGGTCGTACCCGTAGTCCTTGAGGGGAACGGTGACGATGGGAACTCCCTGCGCCCGCGCGAGCACCATGAAGCCCACGAAGGTGCCCTCGGAGGTCAGCACTTCCTCGTCGCCGTGGAGGAAGGTCCGGACGATGGTCGCCATGATGCCCTCGGAGCCCGAACCGAGCACGACGTTGTCCATCTTGACCTTGTAGCGCTCGGCAAGCGCCGTGCGGAGCTTGTAGCCGGACGAATCCGGGTAGAGGTGGGAGTCCGCCATCGCGTCGCGCATGGCCTCCATGGCGCGGGGGGACGGCCCCAGCGGGTTCTCGTTGGAAGCGAGCTTGTAGACCCGCTCCAGGCCGAGTTCACGCTTCACCTCCTCGATAGGCTTGCCCGCCTTGTAGGGGACCAGCTTCTCGATGTACTCCGGGACGAGGGATGATGTGGAAACAAAGTTGGACACGGGCATCTCCTGGTTTCAGTTCGGGGTTTTACCGATTCTATCAGACTCTCAGCGTCTTTTTCCGTTCGAATCCGCCCGTTTACGTTCAAAGCCGGATAAATCCCGCCAAACCTCGCTTGTTGCTTGATTCGCCCGTGTTGCCGCCTCAGACTAAAGGCGGACGGAGGAATGCATGGCCAAACGCAAGCGCAAACCGGATGGGGAGACCTTTCGCTCGGAGGTGCCGCTCACGGTCTGGCCTCCGACCCTCACGCAGCATCCCTCGGCTTTCGCCCAGACCCTGAATCGCATCTGGGGGCGTGGATTGAGCATCCTCGCCGGAGCGGTCCTGATGGGGCTGGGCTTCTTCGTGCTGGGGGGCCCGTTGGGAACGATACTCGGCCTCTTGGGCGTCGCCATGATCGCGGCGGCCTTCGCCTGGAAC
>RCUK01000292.1_pt1 | contig 54397 bp, 51 predicted proteins | sample 2166381 | NCBI WGS metagenome assembly RCUK01 (sample SAMN09932809, study PRJNA488358) | compost metagenome | isolation source: compost soil in an enriched community | place: Germany: Experimental Botanical Garden | reverse complement strand
ACAATGGATGTGCGCCGCTGACCGGGCTTTGCCCTGGTCGGGGCGGCCGCGCGTGGCGCGGCATCCACGCATGGCGTGGATCTACGCGTTGGGGCCTTTGCGGCGTTTACCTGGGTAGGCCAACAATGGATGTGCGCCGCTGACCGGGCTTTGCCCTGGTCGGGGCGGCCGCGCGTGGCGCGGCATCCACGCATGGCGTGGATCTACGCGTTGGGGCCTTTGCGGCGTTTACCTGGGTAGGCCGACAATGGATGGGCGCCGCCGACCGGGCTCTGTCCCGGTCGGGGCGCCGCGCGTGCGCGGCATCCGCGCATGGCGTGGATCTACCTGCCCGTGGCGTGGGCGGGGGTCGGCAATGGCGCGAACTCACCCGGCACCCAGGCGAATGCTCCGCCGTCGCGGCGCACATGGCCCAGCCCCGGGAACGGCAGGTGCGCGCCGGCCACCCACCAGCCTCCGTCGGCGGCCTGCGCCATCATCCGGCGGCGGCTGGCAATCGCGGCGGTGCGGTCGCTGTCGGCTTCGTAGGAGGCCTGCGGCTGGGCGAACTGCACGGCATGGAAATGCACGATGTCGCCCCACACCAGCAGCTGCTGGCCGGCGCCGCCATCGATCCGGTAGGACACGTGGCCTAGCGTATGGCCATGGCTGTCCAGCGCGGTGATGCCGGTCGGCAACGCATCGCCGGGCCCAAAGCGCTTCAGCTTTCCAGCCGCCTCGTAGGGCGCCACCGCCTTGCGCGCCAGCGCGAAGGCAAAGCGCACGCCCTGTGGCGCGCCGGCTTCGCTGGCCGGGTCCAGCCAATAGGCCGCGTCGGCCGCGGACAACCACACCGTGGCGTTGGGGTAGGCGACCTTGTCCTGCGCGTCCAGCAGCCCACACAGGTGGTCCGGATGGGCATGGGTAAGCAGCACCTCATCCACCTCGGCCGGGTCATAGCCGGCCTTGCGCAGGTTGCCCAGCACCTGGCCCAGGCCCGGGCCGAAGCACTGCGCGGTGCCGGTATCGACCAGGGTCAGGTGCTCGCCACGCTGCACCAGGTAGGCGTTGACCGCAGTCTGCAGGCCCTTGCCGTCCTCGGGCACGTAGCGGTGGTCCAGCAGGCGGGTGACCGCGCCGGCGTCGATGCCGGCCAGTTCCTGGCGTCCCAGCGCGACGGTGCCATCGAACAACGCAGTGACCTGCAGCGTGCCGATCTGCTGGTGGTACACGCCGGGGACCTGTTCGCGCGGGATGTGCGTCGTGGTGGCCCATGCAGGGCCGGTGGCGGCGGCCAGCAGCAGCGCGGTGGCGAGCGTGCGAACGCTAGGGAAAGGCATGGCAGGTTCCGGACAGGGCGGCAGCGCCGCGGTAGGTCCATGCTGCGCCCGGGGCGCCGCGCGATCCGCTCAGAATGCCGCGCGATCCGCTCGCCCTCAGCTGTTGCCGATCGCCGCCGGCTCCAGCCCGTAGCGTTCGGCAAAGCGCTTGTTGAAGCTGCCCAGGGAGCGGTAGCCCACGCGCGCGGCCACCGTCTTCAACGGCAGGCGGGTGGTGTAGAGCAGGTTCATTGCATGGGCCAGGCGCGCATCGGCGATCAGCTCGCGCACGCTGGCCTGCTCGCTGGCCAGGCGTCGGCGCAGGGTGGCCCCGCTCAGGCCAAGCTGCTGTTCGAAGTCGCGTGATTGCCAGTCGCGTTCGGGCTGGGCGGCGATCAGGTCGCGGATGCGCTCGCCCAGGCTCGGTTCGGGGGCGACCAGCAGGCTGCCGTGGCCGCGCCGGCAGAACGCCAGCACCAGCGCGGCCAGCGCGAGCCGGGCCTCGGTGTAGCGCGCGTGCTCCAGCGCCTGGCGCCATTGCCGCAGGGTGTCGCCGTGGTCGTCCAGCGACAACCGCGCCAGCGCGTCGCCGGCCTCGGGCAGCGGTTCGTTCCAGAGCACGCGCGCGGCCGCCAGCGCCTCGCTGCACAGCGGCACGATCGCGCTGAGGTACACGCCGCTGTGCGGATCGGGAATGTTGACCACGTCGATGCGGCAGCGGCGGGTGATCAGGAACAGGTCGCCGGGCATGAACGTGAGCGACTGCGTGCCACAGGTCACCTGCTTGCGCCCCTGCAGCAGGATCGCGAACTGCGGCTGCGGGATGTCCACCGAGGAGGCGCCGTGTTCGCGGCGCGCGGTGACGCAGGCGTAGCCGTCGGCGCGCACGCAGGTGGCCAGGCTGGCCATGTCGTCCAGCAGCGAGGCCGGGTGGAGGAGGGCGTTCATCAGTGCGCAGTATCGAACAACTGGCCGATCAATGCTGCGGCCGCCATCGCCAACGCGCCCCAGAACATTACCCGCACCGCGCCGCGCAGGGGCGGTGCGCCGCCGGCACGCGCGGCCATCGCGCCGGTCAGGCCGAGGCCGACCAGGGTGGCGGCGGTGGTGACCTGTGCAACGTACGCGTGCGGGGCCAGCAGCGCGGTCAGCACCGGCAGCGCCGCGCCGCAGATGAAGGCAGCGGCCGAGGCCATCGCGGCCTGCAGCGGGCGTGCGCGCAGTTCGTCGGTGATGCCCAGCTCGTCGCGCGCATGCGCGGCCAGGGCATCGTGGGCGGTCAACTGCACCGCCACCTGCTGGGCCAGGTCGGGGGTCAGGCCGCGATGCCGGTAGATGGCCGCCAGTTCCTCCAGCTCGCTGTGCGGGTCTTCATGCAGCTCGCGCTTCTCCACCGCCAGGTCGGCGGTTTCGGTATCGGCCTGCGACTGCACCGACACATACTCGCCGGCGGCCATCGACATCGCCCCGGCCACGGTGCCGGCGATCCCGGTGGCCAGCACGGTGGACGCACTGGCACCGCTGGCGGCAATGCCGACCACCAGCCCGGCCACCGAGACGATGCCGTCATTGGCACCCAGCACGGCGGCCCGCAGCCAGCCCACGCGGTCGGAGCGATGTACTTCCGGATGTCTGGATCGGCTCATGGGGGCAGTGTAGGGCGCGCCCCCCGCGCGGGGCGAAATGCGTCGCAACGGCGCTGCGGCCCGGTCAAGCCCATTTTCATAGGATGCTGAAAACCGTCACGGTGACGCGACGGTGGGGGACGCCACGATATAGTGCGCCCTTGCGATGCGGGGGCTGCAACCCCACATCCCCGCCCTGACCAGAATCCTGCGAGCCTCCCCTTGTCGAGCCCCAGCCACGTCGCCGAGACGCCGATCACCGACCGAAATGAACTGGTCGCCACGTTGGCCTCCGGCGAAAAGCCCAAGGCGCAGTGGCGCATCGGCACCGAACACGAGAAGTTCGGCTTCCGCCTGGACGACCTGCGTCCGCCCACCTTCGACGGCGACCGCGGCATCGAAGCCCTGCTCAAGGGCCTGACCCGTTTCGGCTGGGCGCCGGTGGACGAGGGCGGTCGCACCATCGCGCTGCTACGCGACAACGCCTCGGTGACGCTGGAACCGGCCGGCCAGCTGGAACTGTCCGGCGCGGCGCTGGAGACCATCCACCAGACCTGCGTGGAAACCGGCACCCACCTCAATGAAGTGGCGCAGGTGGCTGGCGAACTGCAGCTGGGCTTCCTGGGCATGGGCTTCCAGCCCAAGTGGACCCGCGAGGAGATGCCGTGGATGCCCAAGGGGCGCTACAAGATCATGCGCGAGTACATGCCCAAGGTCGGCACGCTGGGCCTGGACATGATGACCCGCACCTGCACGGTGCAGGTCAACCTGGACTACGCCACCGAAGCGGACATGGTGAAGAAGTTCCGCGTGTCGCTGGCGCTGCAGCCGATCGCCACCGCGCTGTTCGCCGATTCGCCCTTCACCGAAGGCGCGCCGAACGGCTACCAGAGCTACCGCTCGCACATCTGGACCGACACCGACAACGACCGCACCGGCATGCTCGACTTCGTGTTCGAGGACGGCTTCGGCTACGAGCGTTACGTCGACTACCTGCTCGACGTGCCGATGTACTTCTCCTACCGCGATGGCAAGTACAACGATGCCAGCGGCCAGAGCTTCCGCGACTTCATGGTCGGCAAGCTGCCGGTGCTGCCGGGCCAGCTGCCCACGCTGCGCGACTGGTCGGACCACATGACCACCGCCTTCCCCGAAGTGCGCTTGAAGAAGTACCTGGAAATGCGTGGTGCCGATGCCGGCCCGTGGAGCCGCCTGTGTGCATTGCCGGCATTCTGGGTGGGCCTGCTGTACGACGATGCCGCACTGGATGCGGCCTGGGACCTGGTGCGTGATTTCAGCCTGGTCGAGCGCAACGTGCTGCGCGACGGCGTGCCGAAGCATGGGTTGAAGCTGCCGTTCCGCAACGGCACCGTGCTGGACCTGTCGCGCGAGGCGCTGAAGATCGCCGTGGCCGGCCTCAAGCGCCGCGCCGCGCGCAACACCGATGGCCAGGACGAAAGCAAGTTCCTGGACGTGCTGCAGGAGATCGTCGATTCCGGGCTGACCCCGGCCGACCGCAAGCTGGCGCTGTTCCACGGCGAGTGGGGCGGCAACATCGATCCGGTGTTCAAGGAATTTGCGTACTGAGTGGGATAAAGCGGTAGTCGGTGGGTCGGGCGCTGGGGTCCCATACCCTTTCCGGCGAATGTCCTCCGGCGTCGGCCTGCGGCCGCCCCCTCCCCCTTTACTTCGCCTCCAAGGGTATGGGACCCCAGCGCCCGACCCACCGACCAGCGCCAAACAGGCTTGGCTTCTTCTACCTGCTTACCGCAAGCGGAGCCCCGTAGCGGCCGGTAGGCTCCTGGGCAAAGTAAAGGAGGAGGCCGCCACGCGGCCGGGGGACATTTGCACCAGGGGCCTACCGGGCGCTGCGGGGCCCTCACGCTCGCAACAGACCCGGGCGAATACACAACAAGATCCACATGGCGCCTGGACTGCCCAACCACACGCCTACAGCTGACAAAAAAACCCCGGCAATGCCGGGGTTTTTTTCATGCCTGTGCGGAAGGATCAGGCCGCCTTTTCCAGCGTGGCCATGTCGATGACGAAGCGGTAGCGCACATCATTCTTCGCCATGCGCTCCCAGGCTTCGTTGACGGTCTTGATGTCGATCACTTCCACGTCGCTGACGATGTTGTGTTCGGCACAGAAGTCCATCATTTCCTGGGTTTCGGCCATGCCGCCGATCGCCGAACCGGTGATGTGCTTGCGGCCGAACATCATCGCAGCGCCCATCAGCGGCGGGTCCAGCTCGGTCAGCACGCCGACCAGGCACATGGTGGCGTCGCGCTTGAGCAGGCCCATGTACGGGTTGGTGTCGTGGCTTACCGGGATGGTGTTGAGCAGGAAGTCGAAGCTGCCGGCGTGGGCCTGCATCTGCGCCGGATCGCGCGAGACCAGCACTTCATCGGCGCCCAGGCGCTTGGCATCGGCACCCTTTTCCGGGGTGGTGGTGATCATCACCACGGTGGCGCCCATCGCCTTGGCGAACTTCACGCCCATGTGGCCCAGGCCACCCAGGCCGATGATACCGACCTTCTGGCCGGGGCCCACCTTCCAGTGGCGCAGCGGCGAGTAGGTGGTGATGCCGGCGCACAGCAGTGGCGCGGCGGCCTTGAGGTCCAGCGTGTCGGCGACCTTCACCACGAAGCGCTGCTCGACCACGATGTGGTCCGAGTAACCGCCGAAGGTGGGCTGGCCATCGCGTTCGGTGCTGTTGTAGGTGTAGCTGGCGCCCTTTTCGCAGTACTGCTCCAGCGATTCATCACAGGCCGCGCAATGGCGGCACGAATCGACCATGCAGCCGACGCCGGCGAAGTCGCCGACCTTGAAGGCGGTGACACCGGCGCCGACTTCGGTCACCCGGCCGATGATCTCGTGCCCCGGCACCATCGGGAACGTCGAGTTGCCCCAGTCGTCGCGGGCCTGGTGCAGGTCGGAGTGGCAGATGCCGCTGTACAGGATCTGGATGCGGACGTCGCCGGCCTGCACCGGGCGGCGTTCAAAGGAGAACGGCACCAGCGGCGCGGTCTGGTCGTGGACGGCATAGCCATGGGCGAGGGACATAGGGGGATCCTTGGCAGGTTTTGTAGAAAGGCGCTTTACAATACGCCCGCCCAACGTGGGTATACAGTCAATATATCGGCATGATTCATCAAGGCAGACTGCACAATCGTGGCCACTGACCACCTCACCCACCTGGCCGCCTTCGCCGCGGTGGCCCGCCACCGCAACTTCCGCCGCGCCGGCGCCGAGCTGGCCTTGTCCACCTCGGCGGTGAGCTATGCCATCCGCGCGCTGGAAGAGCGCCTGGGGGTGGGGCTGTTCCACCGCACCACCCGCAGCGTGGCGCTCACCGAGGCGGGCCAGCGCCTGCTCGAGCGCCTGCAGCCGGCGCTGGAACAGGTGCACGACGCGCTGGAAGAGATGAACCACTTCCGCGCCGCGCCGGCCGGGCTGCTGCGCATCAATGCCACCCGCGCCGCCGTGCAGACCCAGTTGGGCCCGCGCCTGGCGCGCTTCCTGCAGGCCCATCCGGACGTGCGCATCGAGCTGGCCCAGGACGATGGCCTGGTGGATATCGTCGCCAAGGGATTCGACGCCGGCGTGCGCCTGCACGAGTCGGTGCCCGAGGACATGGTCGCGGTGCCGCTGGGGCCGCCGTTGCGCGGCCTGATCGTCGGCGCGCCGGCCTACCTGGCGCGGCGGCCGGCCCCGCGCCACCCACGTGAGCTGGCCCAGCACGAATGCGTGCGCTTCCGCTTTGCCAGCGGTCATCTGTACAAGTGGCAGTTCGAGCGCGACGGCCAGGAGCTGGAAGTGGACGTGCCTGGGCGGCTGACCCTGGGCGACCAGCACACCATCCTGCAGGCGGTGATCGACGGCCTCGGCCTGGCCTATGTGCTGGAGGATTCGGCGCGCCCCTATCTCGATGACGGGCGGTTGGTGGCGGTGCTGGAAGACTGGGCCGAGCCGTTCCCCGGCTTCGTGCTGTACTACCCGCGGCAGCGGCAGATGTCTTCGGCGTTGCGGGCGTTCGTGGACATGGTGCGGGCAACGGCCTGACGCCGGCGGCACGCGTGTGGATTGAGTGGTGCCCGCGCTGCATGGTAGCGTCGCTGCGGGCAGGGGCCCTGCCGACAAGGAGCGTCGATGAACCGCGTGGTGGTGTTGCTGTTGATCCTCGGCATGGCCGGGGGCGTACTGCACCTCAAGAATCGATTGTTCAAACGTCCCGCGCCGGCCGACATGGCCTGGGTGCAGACTGCGCCTGCCAGTGCCCCTGCCGCGCCCGACGGTGCGGTGGTGGAGGTGTACGGCCGCGACGGCTGCGCGATTACCCGCCGCCTGCTGGTCGACCTGCAGGCGGCCAACGTACCGGTGCGTTACCACGACATCGACGCCGCCCACGAGCAGGCCGGCTTCCACGCGCGGTTCGAAAATGCCGGACTCCTGCGCAATGGCAGCTACGCACTGCCGGTGGTGGCGGTAGCCGGGTACTCCTATGCGCGCCCCTCTTCCTCCAGCGTGGTCTACCGCTACAACGCGCGCTGAGCGCACCTCGTTTACGTATCACCGGCAGCGACATGCACGACCTTGCCGACATCGAACAGGCCTCCGTCCCACCCCTCCGGCCGCTCTACGGGCACAGGGATGCCGAGGGTCGGCTGGGCGTTGGCGGCCGGCACCCGCAGTGGCTACCTGCAGCAGCGCGGTGTTCCCACGCACCCACACCCCGCTTGTGCGGCACCAGTGCGTGCGCTTCTGCTTTGCCAGCGGTCACGGGTACAAGTGGCATTGGCGCGCGACGTCCGGGTGCCGGGCCTGGACGTACCCAGGCCACTCACGTGGCCGTCCAGCACGCTGTCCTGCAGGCAGTCGTTGATGGTCCTGGCCCTGCCTGCGTATTCGAGGATTCGCTGCGTCCCTATCTGGCCAACGGTCGCCTGAAGGCGGTGCTGGAAAGCTGGAGCAGATTCTCCCCGGGCGGCTTGCCGTACCACCTGTAGCAGCGTCAGATCTGCTGGGCGTTGCGAGCGTGCGTGGACAGAATGGGTGAAACGCCGCGCCCAGCGCGGCTGACTCACGCTTCGCGGCGTTCTGGCGCACTTAATGTGCATACCGGTGCGTACGCACCAAGCAGGCGCCCCGAACGGCGGTGGGGGTTGCCATCTTTCACGCGATCTTCATTTTGTCTGCATTAACTCTTCACCGAGTGACGTACCCCGTCACCGTTTTCGCAGCACGACACACCATTGAATGATTTCGCATCGGTTGAATGACTTGCAGGGCGTTGGTTGACCCCGACTGCACTGCGCCCCCGCCGGGTCGCAGCGCGCTCGCTCTCCACTACGAAGCAAGGTGAAGCCCATGCAGAACCTGTTGTGTATCCTCGCCGCCCGCGTTCTGCGAGGGGCCAGGCGCGCCGGTCGATCCCGGCCACGGCGAAGGCGCCCCCCGTTGGCAGACGGGCTGCCCCCTGCCTGACACGCACATCGCGCGTTATTCGGCAATCGACCAGTTTCACATTTCCAACCAGCGATGAACGCGCGCGCGTCGTCTTCGGCCCTTTGCAACTTGTTGCATGGCAGCAAGTTCACGCCATCGGCACAGTTCGCTCCCTCGATGCACTGGCCTCAATCCGTCGTTGAAGGAGTACTTCATGCGCAGGACAGATTGTGGTGGAGCGCAAGCCGCTTTCCCAACGTTTGGCCAATTGCCAACGCTCGTCTTCAAGGAGAAATACACATGAAGCGTTCCGATGCGCTGCAGCGCCGGTCCACCCGTTTGCCTCGCCTCCGCCCTTTGCTGGCAAGTATCGCCGCCGCCCTGATCGCCACGCCCACCTTCAACGCCTTGGCCGTGGACCTGATCAACGGTGAGTCGGTCACCGTCGGTGCGGGCAGTCCGTTCGAGGGCCAGCCATTTACCCTTGACAACAGCGCCAGCCTTACCGTGCAAGGCGCTACGGTGGGTCAGATAAGTTCGCGAAACTCGACCGTCGTACTGGATGGGGCCACGACTGCGGGAGTCGTGGCGCTGGATACCCGAGTCGACATCCGCAATAGTCGGCCGAGGAGCATCAGCACCGGTGCGAATCTGAACAATCCTGAATTTTCCGACCGTAGCGTGGTGAACATCCGCGACAGTCAGGTGCACAACACGGTAGGGTCGATGGCGGTCAGGCTCAGCGGTAGCAGTAGCGTGTTCGCCGACAATACCGCGTTCAGTGGCAGAGATATGGGCATTGAGTTCCTTGCCGGCATCATGGAACTGCGTGGAGGGTCTTCGTCCGTCGGTGGGCAGAATGGCATCTTCTCCGCCATGTACATCGGCCGACAGCCAGGCATGGGGCCGGACGGCTGGTACGTGCTGATCGACCGGTCGCATGTAGAGGGACTTGCCGGCAGTGCGTTGTACGTAAGTCACCTGCGCTCGCCGCCGGTGACTCGCTTCATCGTCCAGAATGGTGCAACGCTGGTGGGGGGGAATGGCAACCTGTTTGAAACCGATCCGGGTGCGCTGTTCGACCTGATCGCCCGAACCTCCACACTCACAGGTAATTTCGTCGTGGGTGATGGCGCCGTGGGCACGCTGCGCTTCCTCGATGGCCTCGACCTCACCGGTCGCATCCTCGGCCCGGCCGATGTCATCGTCGACCAGGGCGGTCGCTGGACGTTGTCGGGCGACAGCAACACCGGCAACCTCACCCTGGGCGCCGGCAGTGACATTTTCCTTGGCGCTGCCGGGCAGGCCGCCTACCCGCAGCTCACCGTCAACGGCAACTACACCGGCCAGGGTGGCACGCTGCACTTCAATACCGTGCTGGCCGGCGATGATGCTGCCAGCTCAAGCATGATTGTCAGTGGTGACACCAGCGGCAGCACCAACGTGTCCGTCAGCAACATCAACGGCGCCGGTGCGCAGACCGTCAACGGCATCCGGCTGGTGCAGGTCGGCGGCGCGTCCAACGGTACGTTTGCGCTGCAGGGCCGCGCAGTAGGCGGCATGTACGAATACTTCCTGCGCAAGGGCACCCCTGCGGCGGCCAACGGCAACTGATACCTGACCTCGGCCTACACCGGTGATCCGTGCGACATCAATCCGGCGTTGCCGCAATGCCCGGTGGATCCGGTGGATCCGGTCAACCCGGTGGATCCCATCGATCCGATCGTGGATCCGATCCCGGTGCTGCGTCCGGAGTCCGGTGCGTACCTGGCCAACCAGGCCGCCGCGCAGCAGATGTTCACCCTGCGCCGGCATGACCGTGGCGAGCCCGGCTTCGACCGCGCCAGCCCGGGTACATGGGTGCGCGTGGGCCGCGACCAGCTCCAGGCCAGCATCGCCGGTCAAGTGGATGCGCGCACGCACATCAACACCGTGCAGCTGGGCAGCGACCTGTGGCGCTGGGGCGAGGGCCGTGGCCAGCTCGGTGTGATGCTGGGTACCGGCGATGCCACCACGCAGGCGGTGTCCAGCCTGAGCGGCTACGGCACCCGCGGCAAGGTCAAGGGCAAGTCGGCCGGTGTCTATGCCGGCTGGGTGCAGGACGCACAGAGCAGCGCCGGTGCGTACGTGGATGGCTGGGTGCAGGCCGGTCGCTTCGACAATGACGTGCAGAGCGAAGGGCTTGAGCGCGAGCAGTACGACAGCAGGACCCGCAGCGCCTCGCTGGAGGCCGGCTATGCGTTCACCCTGCGCAGCAGCACCAGCAGCACCCTGTATCTGCAACCGCAGGCGCAGGTGACCTGGAGCGACTACGACGGTGACCGCCATGTGGAAGCCAACGGCACCACGGTGGAAGACGGCCGCAGTGGCGGGCTCAACAGCCGCGTGGGCATGCGTCTGTTTGGCCAGTCCACCCGCGTGGGCAACCGGGTGCAACCGTTCCTGGGGGTGAACTGGCTGCGTGGCGAGCGTGACCCGTCGCTGCGGTTCAACGCTGAGCAGTTGCACGCCAAGCTGCCGCAGAACCGCTACGAAGCCCAGGCCGGCGCGCAGTTGCAGCTGGGCCAGCGCTGGACCGCGTGGGGTGACCTGCGCGTGCAGCGCGGCGATGGCGGTTACCGCGACAACGGTGCGCAGATGGGTCTGCGCGCGGCGTGGTGAGCGGGGTGGGTGCTTCTGGCCCGCGCACGTCCTGACTCGGGGCGCGGCAGTTGCAATGTGTAAATGAGGCACCAGGGCCGGGCGCTGCAGAGACAGTGCCCGGCTTTGCGTTGCGCCTGCAGCGCGACGGTCCATCGCGCCCAGCGCGCAGCCGTGAACGGCTGGTCGAAGTCCGCAGCGTGGTCTATCGTTGCAACGCGCGCCGCGTGCGCCCCGCTTCGGCTTCATGGATCCTGCATGCACACCCTTTCCGATATCGAACAGGCCATCGGCCAATCCTTCCCGCCGCTCTACCGGCAACTCGATGCCGAGGGCCGGCTGGGCTTTGGCGGCCCGCACCCGGAGTGGTTCAAGGTGGTGTTTCCGAGCCTGCAGGAGGCACCGCCGGTGCTGCTGTATGCCTACGATTACGAGCCGATCGCGCGCGAGCGCTTGCAGGAGGCGTGGGCGGACCTGACCGCGGCCGACCATTACAACCCGCTGCGCGCGGACATGCAGCTGCTGCCGTTCGCCGAGACCGGCGCGGGCGATCTGTACTGTTTCTGGACCAACGCACCGGGCTTTGCCGAGCCGCCGGTGCTGCGGGTGTGGCACGACGACGACCGCGCCGACCTGCTGGCCGCGAACTACCAGGACTTCCTGTTCCGCATGATGGTGGAGTCGGTACTGGACCTGGACGATTCGCTGCTGGACCACGGTGCGCTGGCCGACAACCTGGCGCGCTGGCTGGGCACGCACCGCGCGTGGCTGCGCGCCGACCAGGTGCAGGCATTGGAAACGTGGTTCGGGCAAACCGAGGCCATCGCCGACGGCACGCTGCACGACGACCAGGCCGATGCGCTGATCGGCGAGGTGATCGGGTTCGAGCGCATCAACGAGCGCATTCGCTACGTGCAGGCATGACCCCTGCCATGTCGGCGCCTGCCGCACTCAGCGACGCGGACTTCCGCCACCTGGCCGACCATCTGCTGGCCCTGGATGCCGAACGGGTGCCGCCAACGCTGCCGCCCCACCTGCACGCGCACCCGGTGGCCACCCTGGCCGCCGCCGGGCAACTGGACCGGGCGGTGGTGGCGCTGATGGGCGACGTACCCAACCCATGGCGGGGCCTGCTGTTGCGCTGATCCGCCGACGCAGAGCCACCCCATGGGTGGCTGCACACACCAACGCAATCGCAGGCCCGCACCGCACCTGGATCAGCTGGCAGCGGCGTAATCGGTATACCCTTCCGCCCCACCGCCGTAATACGTGGCCCGGTCCGGCACCGCCAGCGCCACGTCGTGCTCCAACCGCGCCACCAGATCCGGATTGGCGATGAACGGCTGGCCGAACGCGGCCAGGTCGATGATGCCCTCGTCCACCAGCCGCAGCGCGCGCTCGCGGGTGAGGCTGCCGGCGAGGATCAGGGTGCCGCCGTAGCTCTGCTTGAAGGTGCGCAGGAACGCCTCGCTCAGCACCGACACACCGCGCGCATGGTTGTCGTTGAGGTGCACATAGGCCAGCCCGCGCTTGCCCAGTTCCTGTGCCAGATACAGGTAGGCCGCTTCGTTGCCGACGTACTCGGGCATGTCGAACTGCAGGTTGTTCGGTGCCAGCCGCACGCCCACGCGGTGCGACCCGATCCGCGCAGCCATCGCATCGACGGTTTCCAGGATCAGGCGCGCGCGGTTCTGCAGCGTACCGCCGTAGCCGTCGGTGCGATCATTGGTGACCGGGTTGAGGAACTGCTCGAACAGGTAGCCGTTGGCCGCATGCAGTTCGATGCCATCGAAACCGGCGGCGATCGCGTTGTCTGCCGCGCGCGCGAAGTCATCCACGATGCCGGGCAGTTCGTCGGTGCGCAGCGCGCGCGGCGGGGTCGGATCGGCGTGGCCCCGGCTGCCGTCTTCGCGGTACACGAACGAGGTGTTCTTCGGGCTGCTCGCCACCGGGCGGGTGCCCGCGCTGACCGGCTGGCCGCCGTCGGGCTGCAGCGAGGCGTGCGACATGCGGCCCACGTGCCAGAGCTGGGCGAAGATCGCACCGTGCTCGGCATGCACGGCCGCGGTGACCTGCTTCCAGCCCTCCACCTGCTCGGCCGACCACATGCCGGGCACGTCGATGTAGCCTTGGCCCTGCGCCGACACCGGGGTACCTTCGCTGATGATCAGCCCGGCGCTGGCACGCTGCCGGTAGTACGCCGCAGTGAGCGCGTTGGCGACGCTGCCGGGGTTGCGCGCGCGGGTCATCGGCGCCATCGCGATGCGGTTGCGCAGAGGGGTACCGGCGAGGTCGTAAGGCTGGAAGAGCAGGGCGGTCATGAGGGGGAACTCGTGGGGAGGAAGGCGCCGTCGGCGCGACCCCTTCAAGATAGGGTTGACCTGGAGGCGCATAAAGAACTTCAATCTCCCCTCAAGCGGGACATTGTGTCCCCAATGGAGCCTGGCCATGCTGCCGGTGGAATCGTTGAACGGTCTGGTCACCTTCGTCACCACGGCGCGCTCGGGCACCTTCACCGAAGCGGCCGAGACCCTGGGCATCTCGCGCTCGGCGGTCGGCAAGGCGATCGCGCGGCTGGAAGAGCGCCTGGGCGTGCGGCTGTTCCATCGCACCACCCGGCGCATCTCGCTTACCGCCGATGGCCAGGCCTACTTCGCCTCCTGCGCCGCCGCGCTGGAAGAGATCGCCTCGGCCGAGGCCTGCCTGGGGTCGGCCTCGCATCTGCCCGCCGGGCGCCTGCGCATCGACATGCCGTCCTCGTTCGGGCGGTTGATGATCCTGCCGGTGTTGCTGCGCATCTGTGCCGACCACCCCGAACTGCAGCTCACCCTGACCTTCACCGACCATTTCGTGGACCCGGTTGAAGAAGGCATCGATCTGCTGATCCGCTTCGGTGGACTGGACCAGGCCCAGCACCTGGTGGCGCGACGGCTGGGCTGCCAGCGACTGATCACCTGCGCATCGCCGGCCTACCTGGACAAGCATGGCACCCCCGTCACTGTCGACGACCTGCATGCCCACCGCAGCATCGTCGGCTACCGCTACGGCCAGCCGGTGGCGTGGCGGATCGGCGAGGACGATGCGCAGGCGCGCTTCATCCCCAGTGGCACCCACCAGCTCAACGATGGCGATGCGGTGATCGAAGCCGCCGTGGCCGGGCTGGGCATCTGCCAGATGCCGCACTTCCTGGTCAAACAGCACCTGCACACGGGCGCGCTGCGGCAGGTGCTGGGGCAGTGCATGCCGCATCACGTGGAGATCCACGCGTTGTGGCCGCCGACCCGCCACCTGCGGCCGAAGGTGCGTTACGTGGTGGATGAACTGACGCGGCTGGCCGGCGCGGGCGCATTCGACTGAGCCGGGCGGGCGCCCACGCCGGTTGCCAGTGCCACGCGGCGCAGGCCATCATCGGTGGCACCCACCATGGACGGGAATGGCAATGCACGGGATACACGCAGTGATGAGCACGGCGGGGCGCGGGTTGCTGGCACTGCTGCTGGGGACCCCGGTTGCGCAGGCCGGTGAGGCGGCAGGCAGCAGCGCGCCCATCTACATCGAATTCCTGTGGGCCAGGACACCGGCAGGCGCACTGGCCCGGCAGCAGACGCGGCAGTTCGTCCTTGACGGTGGACCCGTGCACCAGGTGTGCGTCGCGGCGAATGCGGACGATACCGATGTGCAGGGCCTGACCCTGGCGATCCGCGATGCAGCGGGCACGGAGGTGTCCCGCAGCACCCATGCCGACTATCGCGGCCGCAAGCAGTGTTTTCCGGCGCAGCTGGGCCACGATGGCGCGCCCGGGCAGTGGACGGTGGATACCTGGCTGGGCGATGGACGCCATGCCAGTGCCAGCGTGCGGGTGGATCGGAAGCTCGACGATTCCCCGTACATGCGCGACCCCGCCATCGCCTATGTCTACGGCCGCCCCAATTACGATGCGGACATACCGCCAGCGCACTGGGTAGGGCGGGTGGAATGGCAGATGGACGTGGACCCGCAGGGCCGCGTCACCCACGTGGACATCATCGCCGCCGAGGGCGTGGGCACGCGCCTGCGCGACCGCGCCATCGCCGCCGGCTACATCAGCCTGTTTCCGCCCGATGCCTCGCGCACGGATTCCCCGCTGCGCGCGCGGCGTGCATTGTCCTTCGCTGCGGAATGACCTCTGACGATGGATGCACCATGATCAACGTGATTCAGCGCGTCACCGGAGCGCTGTTCGCCCTGCTGTGCATGAGCGCGGCAAGTGCGTCGCCGCTGCATGAGCGGCTGATCGTCTCCCGCGTGGACGGCACGCCCCTCGACGTGCAGCTGCACCGCCCCGCGGCGGCGGGGAAGGTGCCGTTGCTGGTCTTCATCGACGGTTCGCTGTGCATTCCGTCCGCGCTCAACGAGAGCGTCGGCTGGCTGCAGCAACAGGTGGAGGGCGCGCATCCTTTCGCCTTGGCCGTGGTCGAAAAGCCCGGCCCGGTCGATCCGCCGCGCAACGCCGATGGCGGCATCGACATCGGGCCGGACTTCCGCTGCAGCGACGCCTTCCGCCAGCACTACACCCTCGATCAACGTGTCATCGATCACCTGCGCGCGCTGCAGTACCTGCATCGCCACGCGCCGTGGTGGAACGGCGAGCTGTGGATCTGGGGATTCTCCGATGGCGGCCGGATCGGTGCGCAGCTGGCCGCGTATGCGCCGCAGACCAGGGCGGTGGCGTTGATCGGGTTCGGCGGCGGAACACCGATGGCCGACGCGATGCAGGACATGGTCTGTGCAGCCAACGGCGCGCCGACGGCGTGCCGCCAGGAACTGCGCGCCAGGATGGATGCCATCCGCGCCGAGCCGGTGCCGGGCAAGGACTGGATGGGTGAGGCCAATACCTTCGCGGTGTGGGCCAACCGTCTGGACGCGGTGGAGGCGAACATCCTGCGTGATCTGCACGCCCCGCTGCTGGTGGTGCACGGTGAGCGCGATGGCTCGGTGCCGGTGGCCTCGGCGCGGCAGCTGGCCACGGCGATGCAGGGGACGGGCGTGCCCTTCCGCTACGTGGAGGTGGCCGGCATGCGGCATAGCCTGTGGAGTACGCCCAGCGAGGCGCAGGCGCTTGAGCTGCACCGGGACGTACTGGACTGGCTGCACGGCACGCCCGCCATCGAGGACGGCAGCGAAGGGTAGCGCGTTCCTCCGCTCAGCCGAACCGCGCCGCCAATCGCGGCACCAGTGCCTCCACGTCGCCATCGACGTCGTCCCACGGCGCGTCGATATCGGCGGCGTAGTGCAGGGTCGCCACAAGCGCGGCGTGGTCGGCGGCACTGGGCGCGTGTGCACGCATCGCCTCGGCGAGGGCCGCGTGGTCCGGCGCCATGCCCATGCGCTGGAACCAGGCATGGGCGCCCACCACCAGCATGCCTTCACCCTCGGCCGGCGTGGCGCCCAGCGGATGGGTGGCCAGGGAGTCGGGGTCGCGCAGGGCGGCGAGGAAACATGCCTGACCCTGACCGATCAGCCAACCGCGAAAGTAGTTGAAGCCATCGTCGCTGCAGCCGTCGCTGATGATGTACGCCGCGGCCCACAACCGGCTCTTGTACGAGAGTGCATGGTAAAGGTCGAAATACCCGCACCAGCGCAGGATCGCCTCGGCGTCCTGCGTGGCCAGCCGGCGGGTCAGCAGGGCGGGCAGGGCGTCGGGCGACGGGGCGTCCTGCCGGGCCTGCTCGATGAGGGTCCAGAATGCGTGGCGGTCCATGCGGGGCGGTTCACGAGGGGGAGCCCCGTTCTAGCCGATGCCCTGCCCCAGGGCAACCGCGCGCTGACGCCAGACCCTGGTTGTGTATACTATCCCCCAGTATAGTTCTCTGGTCGTTCGCCCGTGCCCCACTCCCCGGAAGAAAAGAAGAAGGTCCTGGCCCGCGTGCGCCGCATCCGCGGCCAGTGCGATGCGCTGGACCGGGCGCTGGAAGGCGGGGCCGAGTGCGCGCCGGTGCTGCAGCAGATCGCGGCGATCCGCGGTGCGGTCAACGGGCTGATGTCCGAAGTGATGGAAGCCCATCTGCGCGAGGAGTTCGGCCAGCCCGCGGCGTCGGACGAACAACGCGCCGAGCGTGTGCGCGACATGAGCGCGTTGATCCGTTCCTACCTCAAATAAGCGTGCGGGCCACCGCGCGCTGTCCTGTCTTGTTCCTTGCCCTGGAGTGTTCCTGATGAAATCCCGTGCCGCTGTAGCGTTTGGTCCCGGCCAGCCGTTGAAGATCGTCGAGATCGACGTCGCCCCGCCGAAGAAGGGCGAAGTGCTGGTCAAGATCACCCATACCGGTGTCTGCCATACCGATGCGTTCACCCTGTCCGGCGATGATCCGGAAGGCCTGTTCCCGGCGGTGCTGGGCCATGAAGGCGCCGGCATCGTGGTGCAAGTAGGCGAGGGCGTCACCAGCGTCGCCCCGGGTGACCACGTCATTCCGCTGTATACCGCCGAGTGCGGTGAGTGCCTGTTCTGTACCTCGGGCAAGACCAACCTGTGCGTGGCCGTGCGCGCCACCCAGGGCAAGGGCGTGATGCCCGATGGCACTACCCGTTTCAGCTACAACGGCGAGCCGATCTACCACTACATGGGCTGCTCGACCTTCAGCGAGTACACCGTGGTGGCCGAGGTCTCGCTGGCCAAGATCAACCCCGAGGCGAACCCGGAACACGTCTGCCTGCTCGGCTGTGGTGTCACCACCGGGATCGGCGCGGTGCACAACACCGCCAAGGTGCAGGAAGGCGATTCGGTGGCCGTGTTCGGCCTGGGCGGCATCGGCCTGGCGGTGATCCAGGGCGCGCGCCAGGCCAAGGCCGGGCGTATCTTCGCCATCGACACCAACCCGTCCAAGTTCGACCTGGCCCGGCAGTTCGGTGCCACCGACTGCATCAACCCGAAGGACTTCGACACGCCGATCCAGCAGGTGATCGTGGAGATGACCACCTGGGGCGTGGACCACACCTTCGAGTGCATCGGCAACGTCAACGTGATGCGTGCGGCGCTGGAATGCGCGCACCGTGGCTGGGGCCAGTCGGTGATCATCGGCGTGGCCGGCTCGGGCCAGGAAATCTCGACCCGTCCGTTCCAGCTGGTCACCGGCCGCTCCTGGAAGGGCACCGCGTTCGGCGGGGTGAAGGGCCGCAGCCAGCTGCCGGGCATGGTCGAAGACGCCATGAAGGGCGACATCGAGCTGGCGCCGTTCGTCACCCACACCATGGACCTGGAGCAGATCAACGAGGCCTTCGAGCTGATGCACGAAGGCAAGTCGATCCGCTCGGTGGTGCATTACTGAGCCGCACATGGGCCTGACCGACTTCTGGACACGACGCACCGCCACCGCGCCGTCGGCACGTGACGCGCTGGTCGACCAGATCGAGCAGGCCCTGCGCGATCTGGGCTGGCTGCAGGGGCCGGTGGGCGCGCCGCGCCACGTCGATTCACCGTTCGGCATCGATGAGATGCCGTTCGAGCATTGGCTGGTGCAGGTGTTCCTGCCGCGCCTGCAGCAAGCGCGCCGTGATCGGCAATGGCCGTCCCAGAGCCAGGTGTCGGTGGCGGCGCGGCGCAACCTGGATGGCCAGGACGAATGCGAGCCCCTGCTGCACCTGCTGGCGCAGTTGGACCATGACATCACTACCGGCGGCGCGCCTGCGCGCGACCGCCCCTGAAGGAACTTCCATGGAACGCATCGAACATCGGGCCGCCTTCGGCGGTTGGCAGGACGTGTACCAGCACCGCTCGCAGGTGCTGGGCTGTGAGATGAAGGTGGCGGTGTACCTGCCGCCGCAGGCGGCCACGCAGAAACTGCCGGTGCTGTACTGGCTGAGCGGGCTGACCTGCACCGAGCAGAACTTCATCACCAAAGCGGGCGCGCAGCGCTATGCGGCCGAGCACGGGATAATCCTGGTGGCGCCGGACACCAGCCCGCGTGGGGATGATGTCGCCGACGCGGACGGCTACGACCTGGGCAAGGGCGCCGGCTTCTACCTCAATGCCACCGAGCAGCCCTGGGCGGCGCACTACCGCATGTACGACTACGTGGTGGAGGAGCTGCCGGCGTTGATCGAGGCACACCTGCCGGCCACCACCGCGCGCGGCATCAGCGGGCACTCGATGGGCGGGCATGGTGCGCTGGTGATCGCGTTGAAGAATCCGGGCCGCTATCGCAGCGTATCGGCGTTCTCACCGATCGTGGCCCCCACCCGTGTGCCGTGGGGGCAGAAGGCCTTCACCGCGTACCTGGGCGAGGACCGGAGTGGTTGGGCGGCGTGGGACGCCAGCGCGCTGGTGGCCACCGCCACGGAGAAGCTGCCGTTGCTGGTCGACCAGGGCGGGGGCGATGAGTTCCTGGACAACCAGTTGCAGCCGCAGTGGTTGCAGGCCGCCTGCACCGCCGCCGGTCATCCGCTGCAGCTGCGCATGCAGCCTGGCTATGACCACAGCTACTACTTCATCAGCACGTTCATCGGCGACCACATCGCGCACCACGCCAACGCGCTGCACGCGTAGCGCCACCTCATGGGGGGCTGCCCGGGCGCGGGACCGATCCCGGGCGTTTCATCCACGCATGGCGTGGATCTACGGAGCTGGCCGCCAGGCGTGGCTTGGGTCAGCGGACCGATTCCGGGCGTTTCATCCACGCATGGCGTGGATCTACGGAGCTGGTCGCCAGGCGTGGCTTGGGTCAGCGGACCGATTTTGGGCGGTTCATCCACGCATGGCGTGGATCTACGGGGCTGGTCGCCAGGCATGGCTTGGATCAAGCCAACGGATCACGCGTAGAGCCACCCCATGGGTGGCTGCCCGGGCGTGGGACCGATTTCGGGCGTTTCATCCACGCGTGGCGTGGATCTACGGGGCTGGTCGCCAGGCATGGCTTGGATCAGCGGACCGATTCCTGGCCTTTCATCCACGCGTGGCGTGGATCTACGCGTCTTCTTCTTCGGCCGCCTCGCGGCCCTGCTGGCGGATCAGCGCTTCTTCGCGCGCATCGTTGATGGCGTGGCGCACGCTGTCCAGGTCGATGGTCGATTCGTCGTGCACGAAGGTGCCGGTCAGTGCGCTGTCCGGCAGCAGGTCGCCGGCTTCGAACAGCGCCCACATCTCCTCGCCATACCAGCTGTCCAGCAGCTCGGGGGCGAACCGGCCCAGATAGGCGGTGAGATTGTTGACGTCACGCAGCAGCATGCTGCGCGCGGCGTTGTTGCCGCCGGCGCTGACCACCTGCGGGAAGTCGATCACCACCGGGCCGTCCGGGCCCACCAACACGTTGTACGGCGACAGATCGCCGTGGATCAGGCCACAGCACAGCATGCGCACCACCTGGCGGACCAGGGTCTGGTGGAACTGGCGGGCCTGGTCCGGCTCCAGCTCGACCTCGCCCAGGCGCGCGGCGGAGAAGCCCTCGGCGTCGGTCACCAGCTCCATCACCAGCACGCCGTGGTAGTAACCGTAGGGCTCGGGCACGCGCACCCCGGCATCGCGCAGCTGGTACAGCGTGTCCACCTCGGTGTTCTTCCAGGCCGTTTCCTGCTGCTTGCGGCCGTACTTGCTGGCCTTGCCCACCGCGCGCGCCTCGCGGCTGCCGCGCACCTTGCGGCCTTCCTGGTACTGCACGCGCTGCTGGAAGCTGCGCTGTGCCATGTCCTTGTAGACCTTGGCGCAGCGCACATCGTCGCCGCTGCGCACCACGTACACGGCCGCTTCCTTGCCGCTCTTGAGCGGGCGCATTACTTCATCGATCACGCCGTCGTCGATCAGCGCCTGCAGTCCTTGGGGGGTCTTCACGGAATCTCGGGTATGCGGCCGGCGCCGATGCGCCCGCCTGGAAGGGGGAGGGATTTTCGCATCTTCGGGCCGGGCCGGCCATCGGCGGCCCGTTCAAGTGGTTCAGGCGGGCGCTGCCGCGTGCTCACGGCAGCCTCTGGTCCCCCCGCAGGACCGGGTAGGGGTTGAGCGATTCGCCCTTCCACCACTGCTTCTCCGGCCCCAGCCGGTGGATCTCGAAATGCAGGTGCGGGGCCTCCGGGCTGGCGTTGCCGGTGCTGCCGACGTAGCCGATGACCTGGCCGCGGGTGACGGTCTGCTTCTCGGCCAGGCCATCGGCATAGCGCTCAAGGTGGGCGTAGTAGTAGCAGTACCGCCCGCCGGGCGCGAACTGGTAGACGGTCAGCCCGCCGCGATCGCTGTCGAACAGCTTCTCGATGGTGCCATCGGCCACCGCCAGCACCGGGGTGCCGGCCGGCGCCAGGATGTCGATGGCATCGTGCACGCGGCCTTCGCTGCGGGCGTCGGTGAAGGTGTCCTGCAACTGGGCGGCGGTGATGCCCTGCACCGGCAGCAACAGCCCGCTGCCGTCTGCCGCGGTGGACACTGTCGAGGCCGGGGATGCGGCCGGCGGCGCTGCCGGGGCCGCACTGCTGGCCATGGCGGCCGGCGCTGCCCGGCTGGGGGCCGCCAACGTGGCCGGGTCGGCCGGAACGGGCACCGGCATCGCGGGCGTGGCACCGGCACCGGCCTGCGGCCCATTCACCACCGGGCCCAGCCACCACCAGCCGGCGATCCCGACCACCAGTCCCAGTGCCAGCAGCTTGGTCAGTTTCATCCGGTCACTCCTGCATCACCACCGGCACCGATGCGTCCACCGCGTCGGCCACCTGCAGCGCGTCCCAGTTGGTCATGCGCACGCAACCATGCGACTCGGTCTTGCCGACGTGGCCCGGCTCGGGCGTACCGTGCAGGCCGTAGTGCGGCTTGGAGATGTCGATCCAGACCCGGCCCACCGGGTTGTTCGGACCCGGCGGCAGCAGCGCCTTGCTGTCCTTCTTGCTGGCATCCCAGAACAGCTTGGGGTTGTAGTGGAAGGTGGGGTCGCGCGAGATGCCCAGGATCTTCCACTTACCGATCGGCAGCGGGTCGTGTTTGCTGCCCGAGGACACCGGGAACTGTGCGTAGACCTTGCCCTGCGCGTCGTACAGGCGCAGCGTGGAATCGGATTTGTCGATCACCAGTTTGGCGGCCTTGGGCAACGTGCCCGGTGCGATGTTGGGGACCTGGATCTGACTGCCCGCCTTGCCCAGGTCCACGCCGGGGTTGAGCGCGCGCAGCAGCTCGGGCGAGGCGTGGAAGCGCTCGCCGAGGGCCTCTTCCACCGAACCAAACCCCAGCGCCTTGAGCTTGGCCTGCTCGGCCGGCTTCTTCGGGATCGGCTGGAACGGCCCGGCCACGTCCTCGGCGGTGAGCGTGTAGCGCGCCAGCGCCGGGGTGGCCTCGGGCTGCAGCGCCTGCCAGGTGGCATCGTCCAGCTCACCGGTCACCTTCAGTCCGCGTGCGGCCTGGAACCCGGCCACGGCGCGCTTCTGGTTGGAACCGGGCAACGCATCGATCTGCCCCGGCGAAAAGTGCGCGCGGTCCAGCAGCACCTGTGCATGCAGGTCCGAGCGTGGGCCGGTGGACGGCGCGGTGCTCTCCGCGATCGGTGCAGGGAGTGCGTTGGCCGGCTGCTGCGCCAGCGCGGGCAGCGCGGTGGCCAGGGCGAGGACGAGAAGCGAGGCGGTGGCGTGCGGGCGCAGGGGCATTGAAGGCTCCAGGACAGGGTCGATTGCACCTTGCCGCAGCAGCGTGCACGCGGCCTGTGAAAACGCTGACGCGCAGCTGAGTGCCTTGTCGTGCACAGGCTGTGAAGTGCATCACATCGAGGTTCGGCGCATCACCGCAAATGCGGTAGGGTGGGCCAACACCGCATCCGGACAGGGGATCGCATGGCGGCAGTGTTGGCGGCGTTGTATCTGCTGTGCCACGCAATGGCCCTGGCGTTGCTGCCGGGCCATGCACTGGTGTTGTCCTTCTCTTTCCTGACCGGTGCGCCGCTGCTGGCCGCGTTGGCTTGCCTGTGGCGGATGCGCGGCAGCGAGGCGCGGGTGGGCTGGCTGGCGCTGGCCGTCGGCATGTTGCTGTGGGCCGGCGGCATGGCCGCCAACATGTACCAGGAGATCGGGCTGGACACGCCCGATGCCACCCCGGGGGCCAGCATGCTGCTGTATGTGCTGTACGGGGTGCCGCTGACCTTCGCCCTGGCCCATCCCCGCCACGAGCCGTGGTACCTGATCCTCATCGACGGCGCGCTGGCCCTGCTGCTGGGCTACCTGTTCTTCGTGCACACCTTTTCCTTCGCCACGCTGAGCGATGCGCCCGAGCCCGGGCTGGGCAACCTGCGCCTGATGTTCGACATCGAGAACCTGTTCATCGCGGTATTCGCGCTGGTGCGTTACCTGACCAGCGAGGATGCAGCGCGACGGGTGTTTTTCCGCGCGCTGGCCATCTATGCGTGGCTGTACATGCTCACCGCGTTCTACATCAACCACTACGCCACCGAGGCCAGTTACGGCGGGGCCAGCGACCTGCTGATCGACCTGCCGTTCCTGCTGCTGGCGGTGATCGCCCTGCGCGGCGATCCGGAACGTGCCGACGTCACGCCGCGCCGGCTGGCCCTTGCCGTGCGTGCGGGCAGCCCGTTGATCCTGCCGGCGGCCCTGCTGGTGGTGTCGGGGATCCTGGTGGACGCACACCCGCACCTGGCCGTGGTCGGCTTTGCCCTGGCCACGCTGGGCTCGGGGCTGCGCGGGGTGGTGATGCAGGTCCGCGCGCTGGAGCGCCAGGACCAACTGGACGTGCTGGCGCGGGTGGATGCGCTGACCGGAGTGGCCAATCGTCGCCAGTTCGACCAGGTGCTGCAGGCCGAGTGGGCCCGCGCGCGACGCAGCGGCCAGGGCATGGCGCTGCTGATGGTGGATATCGACCACTTCAAACAGTTCAACGATCGCTTCGGCCACCCGCTGGGCGATGTCTGCCTGCGTGCGGTGGCCACGGCACTGGCCGCGTGCGCCACGCGCGGCACCGACGTGGTGGCCCGGTATGGCGGCGAGGAGTTTGCGGTGGTGGTGCCGGGCACCTCGCGCGAGGGGGTGCTCGTGCTGGCCGAGACGATGCGCCGCGCGGTGGAGCGGCTGCGCCTGACCGCCACCGATGCGGTCAGCCAGGTCGGGGTGACCATCAGCATCGGGGTGGCCTGGGTCGGCCAGATTGCCAGCGCCGACGCGGATCCGTTGCTGGCCGCCACCGACGCGGCGCTGTACGCGGCCAAGCGGAACGGGCGCAACCGGGTGGTGGAAGGCAGCGTGGCGCCGCCGTCCGCGCCATGAGCCGACCGCATGGGCGTGGTCTCGCTGGCAGTGCCGGGCCTGGGCATCTGCCCGCGCGATGCTTTCATCGTGGCTGCGGTGATCGCGCGCGGCGAACGGGTGGGGGCTGCTGGCAGTGCGGGGGCGCAGTCGTGCGCGGGTGGCCGTGCTGCGCGAGGGTTCAGGCCCCCAGCGGCGCACCCACGGCCGTGGGCGCGCGGGTCAGGGGCGCAGGCTCTGCACGCTTGTGCCGGGTCCGGGCCGCGTCACGGGCGTGGCGGGGCGTCGTCCCAGCAACCGGTAGGGAACAGCCCCGATCATCGCCAGCGCCCACACCGTGCCCATCATCGACAGCACCGGGTGTTCGACGGGGGGGCTCCAGCACTTCTCCATCAGCATCATGCCCATGAAGATGCATGGGCCGCCGAGCATGAGCAGGATGAAGGTACGCGCGATCGGACTGCGGATCTCATAGTCGACTGGATCGGCCTCGACCGGCGGCTGTTCCAGCACCGCGGCTGCGATACGGGGCCGTGGCCGGGTCGAGGGCCCATCCACCGGTCCGTCGCCGACCGCGGGGATGTCCGGCGCCAGCAGCTCGTCAAGGTTGGTGCGTTCGAGCAGGGACTTGAGCGTCGGATCCACGGGAAAGCCCATATGCAGAGGCCGCCTGTGCGGCGGCCCCGGTAGCTGGCGGAAACAGCGGTGGCAGGTGCGGTCGGCACGTTACCACCGTGGGCGCCCTCAACGCACGTCGCGCAGTTCCCAGTGGTGCCCGGCCAGCATGCGCAGGCGCTGCTTGAACACATCGCTGTCGATGCGGGTGGTGGCCACCAGGTTGATGCGCAGGTCATCCTGGGTACCGGTCACGGTGGCGTCCGGGTCAATGGCGCCCCACTGCGACTCGACCGCATCCGGGTCGGGCTGCTTGGCGCGCCACTTCTCGAACAGGGCGGTGCTGCGCAGGGCGTCCTGCAGTTCCTCGGCGAAGCCGGCCGCGCTCTGCGAATGGAAGGAAAGATCGGAATCGTTGCCGCGGGCCTTGGACGGGTCCGGCAGGCTGATGTGGTACTGCGCTGACATGGTTACCTCCGTTGAATGCTGCAAGGCTGGCAGACGCGCAGTGCAATCGGCGTGCACATCGCGCTCAGCCGCTGAACGTATGCGGGCCATCGGCGAAGCCGACGGTGACCGCGCCCTTGCCGACGTTGACCATGCCGGTCAGGCTCATCACCGCCTCGAACACCTCCACCCCGTGTGCCTGGCAGGTCTGGCGCAGGCTGGCGTAGCCGGGCAGGGCCTGCAGGTCGGCCAGCTCGCCGCCGTAACTCAGGCACACGGTGGGCGTCATCAACCCGGCCTTGACCCGTTGCCCGACGAAATCGAACAGCTTCTGCACCGCGTTGTCGAAGCCCTTGATCTTGGCCACCGGCCCGGTTTGGCCGCGGTAGCCATGCAGCACCGGCTTGATGTCCAGCGCGCTGCCCAGCGCGGCGCTGAGCAGGCCCACGCTGCGGTCGCCCTTGTGCCGGGCGCGGGCGCGCATGTAGTACAGATCGCGGGTGACCATGTAGCCGTGCACGTTCTGGGCCAGGTCTTCCAGGCGCTCGCGGATCTGCTGCACGCTGGCCCCGCTGTCGCGCAGGCGCACCGCTTCCACCGCGGTCACGCCCTGGGCGGCGAACAGGTTCTGGGTGTCGAGCACGCGCAGGGCGAACGGCGAGTTGAACCCGGCCGCATGGCGCACCGGCTTGTAGTCGTTGAGGATCGCGAAACTGGCCTGCATGGCGTTGTCGTGGATCGGGCTGCGGGTCTTGGTGATCGTCATGCAGAACACATGGTCGTAATCGATCACCAGCTTGCCCAGGAACAGGTCGCGGATCTGGGTGACGCTGAACGGAATGGTCTCCGCTTCGGCGCCATGTTCGGCCACGTGGGCGTGCAGGAAGCTGAGCGTGGCCTGCTCGTCGCGGTGGTCGGCGAGCACCGCTTCGCCGATCCGCACCGTGATCGGCAGCAGCACGATGTTGTGTTGTTCAATGAAGTCCTGCGGCAGATCGCAGGCCGAGTCGACGACGATTCCGATGCGCATCCTGAGCCCCCCTCCGGGCAGGTTGTAGGTTCGGAAACGTGAAAGCTATCTCAAAATCGACCCGCCTGCCTGAGCCGCCAGTCAGCTTGACGGGCGACTGCGCTCCACCGCGATCGGGAGGGCGTCGATCCGGCCCCATTCGCCGCGGTGCAGCATGTCGGGATCGGCCAGCACCGCCTGCATCAGGCCATGTGCCTCGTTGCCCCAGTACAGCTCGCCGTCGATGGCCAGGGTGGGCACCCCGAACACCCCGGCAGCGATCGCCGCCTCGGTGTTCTGGCGCAGCTGCTCCTTGACCGAGGGGGCGGACACCGCCGCTGCCACGTCGGCCACGTCCAGCATCGCCCCGGGCAGGGCCAGGGCGGCCGGGCTGTCGGCCGCGCGCCCATCGCGCCAGATCCAGTTGAACAGGATGTCCACTGCCGGGTGGCTGGCCTCGGCGGCCAGGCACAGCCGCAGGGCGGCCAGCGGGTTGAACGGGTGGCCGGGCGGGAAGCGCAGCGGCACGCCCTGCTGCTGCGCCTGCCACAGCACCTGGCGGTAGGTGAAGCGGCGCTTGGCCGGGATCTCGGCCGGGCCCAGGTTGCCCAGGTGGTGCAGCACCGCGCCCAGCGCGATGGGCACCGGCTGGATCTGCTCGAACTGGGGCAGCGTCTTGAGCTGCTGCCAGTGCAGGTAGGCAAACGGCGAGACGAAATCGAAGTACCAGCGCAGCGCCATGGAGCATCCTTTCTTGCGGGGGCGGCGGCGGGGCGTGCCCGCCGCGGGCGGGGAGGTCAGCGCGAGTATGCGCGGGGTTCGGTGCCGGCCGGGGCCAGGTAGCGGTCGCGCAGGTCGGTCTGGCGCGAGCGCATCGGCATCGCCCGTCCGCCCAGCCAGACCTGCTCGGCGTAGTGGCCCACGTCCAGCGGGTCGCCATCCCACAGCACCAGGTCGGCCAGCTTGCCGACCTCGATGGTGCCGATGCGGTCGCCCACGCCCAGCACCTGCGCCGGCACCCGGGTCAGTCCGGCCAGGCCATCCTGCCAGGGCAGCCCGTTGGCCACCGCGTTGCCGGCCAGCTGGCGCATCTTGCGTGCGTTGTGCGAGGCATCCTCGCGCTGGGCGAAGCTGACCTGCACGCCGGCCGCACGCAGCCGCGCGGCGTTTTCCAGGGTGGCGCCGAGCTGGTCGAAACTGCTCGGCAGGTTGCCCAGGGCATCCACGAACACCGGCACGCCGGCCTGGGCCAGCTGCGGCGCCAGGCGCCAGGCCTCGGCACCACCGGCAATGGCGATCTTCAGCTTTTCGCGCGTTGCCCAGCGCAGCAGCTGGCCGATGTCGGCAGCGCGGTCCACCTGCACCACCAACCGGCCCTGGCCGGCCAGGTAGCGGGCCAGGGTGGCGCGCCCGGCCGGGGTGAGCAGGGCATGCGGCGAATCGACCGGCACCCGGCCGCGTGCTTCGCTCAGCATCTGCTCCAGCAGCATCCACTGCGCCGCGCGCGAGCTGCCGGTGAGTTCGGCGCCCGATGCGCCCAGGCGGATGTACAGCGCTAGCGGCCCGATCGGATCGGCGCTGCCATCCAGCCGCACCACGCCGCCCTGGCCGGCGATGAAGCCGCCGCCGCTGTTGGCGCCCAGTGCGGTGAACCCGATCCCGTCCAGGCGCGCCACCGGGATCAGCACCGAGGCGGGGTTGTAGGCCAGGGTCACGTCGAACTCCGGGCGCAGCGGCTGGCCTTCCAGCTTCAGCGTGCTGTCCACCGTGGTCGACTCGCCGGACACCTCGTCGATGCCGATGTCGGTGATGCCGCCGAACAGGGCCGGGGTCAGTGGCTTGCCGGCCGCTTCGACCACGCTGACGCCGGCCGGTGCGACCAGGCCGGTACCCACCGCGCGGATGATGCCGCCCTGCACCAGCACATCGCTGCGCTCCAGGCTGCCACGCGCGCTGGCGGTATGCACCGTGGCGTTGCGCACCAGCAGGTCCTGGGCCTGCACGGGCAGCGCGGCCAGCATCAGCAGGGCGGTCGTGCCGAGCCATGCGCGGCGACGCGCGGAGCGCCAGGCAACCCGGCTCATGGACGCGCCTCCTGGCCCAGCATGAAGTCCGACAGCGGCTGGCGCCGCGCATCGCGACGGTCGTAGACCTGGTGGCCATCGATGTAGACCTGCTCGGCCTGCGCGTAGGAACTGAACGGGCTGCCGTTCCACACCACCACGTCGCCCATCTTGCCGGCCTCCAGGCTGCCTGTCTGCTTCTCCACGCCCAGCGAGCGGGCCGCGTTGTAGCTCAACCACATCATCGCCCGCTCCGGCGCGATCTCGATGCCGGCGCGGCGCGCATTGGCGATCACCTTGGCCGCCTCCTGGTTGAGCCGCTGGATGCCCTCGGGCGAGTCCGAATGCACGATCGCGCAGCTGTTGGCCGGGCGGTCGACCAGTGCGATGTTGTCCTGGATGCCGTCGAAGGCTTCCATCTTGAAGCCCCACCAGTCGGCCCAGAGTGCGCCGCAGACACCTTCGGCCGCCAGCCGGTCGGACAGCTTGTAGGCCTCCACCGCATGGTGGAAGGCGGCGATCTTGAAGCCGAACTCGCGGGCCAGGTCCAGCATCGTGGCCATCTCATCGGCGCGGTAGCAGTGGATGTGCACGCGGATGTCGCCCTGGATCGCGCCGGCCAGGGTGTCCAGCTTGAGGTCGCGCTTGCCGCCGGCATCGCCGGCGCTGTCGCCCTTGTCGCTGCCGCTGAACCAGCGCTTCTTCTGCTGCTTCTTCGGTGCGTTCTTGGCGATGTACTCGCTGGCGTCGATGAAGGCGGCGCGGTAGCCGGCCACGTTGCCCATGCGCGTGCCCGGGGCCACGCCCTTGCCGCCGCCGTAGACGCGCTTGGGGTTTTCGCCGCAGGCCATTTTCAGGCCCCACGGCGCGCCGGGAAATTTCATCGCCTGGTAGGTGGTGGCGGGCACGTTCTTCAGCGTCACCCCGCGCCCGCCGACCAGGTTGGCCGAGCCGGGCAGTACCTGCATGGCGGTCACCCCGCCGGCCAGTGCCGCCGCGAAACCCGGATCCTGCGGCCACACCGAATGCTCGGCCCACACATTGGCGGTGACCGGTGCGGTCATTTCGTTGCCGTCGCCATGCGCGCCCACCCCGGGGCTGGGGTACACGCCCAGGTGCGAGTGCACGTCGATGATGCCGGGGGTGACCCACTTGCCGCGCGCGTCCACCTGGCGCGCATCGGCCGGCGCGGCCAGGGCCGGGCCCACCGCGGCGATGCGGCCGTCGCGCAGCAGCACGTCGGTCTGCTCCAGACGTGCGCCGGTGCCGGTGAGCACGGTCGCATTGCGGATCAGTACCGGGGCCGAGGCGATCGGTGCGTAGGTGCTCGGATAGGGATCCTGCACGAAGCGCGAGGCCGCCGGCGCCGATGGCGCCGCCAGCGAGAACAAGGCCAGGCCCAGGCCGGCAGTCAATCGTGTGCGCATGTTTCCCCGTAGCGGCATGGACGAATCGAGCGACGCTAGCGGGTCTGCGGGGCGTTTGCCAAGTGGCCAGGCATCATGGATGCGATGCCCGCAGACATCGTGGGTGGATGTGGGGAGTTTCCTGATGTTGTCTGGCGAAATGCGCCGGTATCGTATAAGCGTCCAGAACTCCGGGCGGCGCGCGTCGGGCGGTCGCGTGTCATAGGGGGAGCGGTGCGCGCACCGCTTGGGAGTCCTCGTCGCCCCACGGGCGGCGTACACGGATGTTGCGCGGCGGACGCCTCCGCCGTGTCGGCTTATGCCCATAAATTGTAAAAGTTTCGTGAACAATCGCTTACGCTTGGCGTGCACGTCATACGGAATGGCATGCATTTTTCTGTGTGGCTGCCGATATCGCCTGCGGTATCCCAGCCCGAATCACTTCAAGGAAGTAGTCTTCAGATGATCCCTGTTTCCCGCATCAATGCCCGTCGTCCTTCGCCGAGCCTGCTGGCATCGGCCATCACCGGAACCCTGCTGGCCGCCCTTGCCGTACCGGCCCTGGCCAGCTCCTCCGCCGATTCCCTGACCACCTACCAGCAGCAGCGCGCCCTGCAGCGCGCGGCCTTCAGCCTTGAGCTGCCGGCGGCCAACGTGGCCAACGTCGGCGCCGTGCGTACCGCCGCCGCTCCGCCGTCGGGCCCGGTCAACGGCACCCCCGGCAACGCCGAAAGCTGGCGCAGCGCCGAGTTCAACGCCGACTGGGGCCTGGGCGCGATCAACGCCGATGTCGCTTACGCGCGTGGCCTGTCCGGCAAGGGCATCCGCCTGGGCGTGTTCGACAGCGGCTCGGGCCTGGACCACCCGGACTTCGCCGGCAAGGACCACCGCAGCCTGCGCATTGCCGACCTGCTGCCCGATGGCACCCGCTGCACCAACACCACCCTGATCGATGGTCCCGACGCCTGCTTTGCGAGCGACGGCGACGAGGTCTCGATCGACTACGTCACCTACGACCCCAGCGTGCCGCAGGCTATCCGCGACATCATCGAGGCCGACCCCCGCTACCTCCAGGCAGGCATCCATTTCCAGACCCATGGAACGCACGTGGCCGGCACCATCGCGGCCAACCGTGATGGCAGCGGCACCCACGGTGTTGCCTACGGCGCGGACCTGACCGCTGCCAAGCTGTTCTTCAACGGCGCCCAGATGTGGACGGATGTGGGCGGCGGCGATTACCGCGTCGTCAGCGTGGGCGGCATCGGCCCGGACGACAGCGCGTTCCAGGACATGTACGCGCAGATGAACGACCAGGGCGTGCGCGCGATCAACCACAGCTGGGGCCTGACCAACGAGCCGACCGATCTGGCCACCCAGGACCAGCTGTACGCCGGCGCGGCCGAGTACCTGGACATCTTCGCGGAAGGTTCGCGCAGCAAGGGCATGATCCAGGTGTGGGCCGCAGGCAACAACAATGCCAACGCCGCCACCCCGGAACAGGCGCCGATCGCCGGCATCTACGCCACGCTGCCGCGTCTGTTCAGCGACATCGAGCAGGACTGGCTGAGCGTGGTCAACGTCCGCCAGGACCAGGCCGGCGGCTACGTGCTGGACATCAGCTCCAATCGCTGCGGCTTCAGCGCCAACTGGTGCCTGGCTGCACCGGGTACCGACATCCTGTCGACCGTCTACGGCAGCGATTCGGCGTTGGATGCGCAGCTGCTCGCGGACGCGCAGGGCAACGTGCTGCTGGACGTGATCGAGCGCGTGCCGACCTACAGCTACGACGTGATGACCGGCACCTCGATGGCGGCACCGCACGTCACCGGCGCGCTGGGCCTGCTGTTCGAGCGCTTCCCGTACCTGACCAGCGCGCAGGTGCGCGACGTGCTGCTGACCACCGCCACCGACCTCGGTGCCACCGGCGTGGACGATGTCTACGGCTGGGGCCTGATGAACCTGGCCAAGGCCGTCGAAGGCTACGGCGAGCTGCGCGTGGACACCGACGTGGTGATGAACACCAAGGCCGGCGGCCTGAAGGTGTGGGAAGGCGATGCGTGGGACGACTGGACCAACGACATCGGCGGCCCGGGCAGGCTCGCCAAGTCCGGCATCGGCTGGCTGCGCCTGAGCGGCGACAACAGCTTCAACGGCGCGATCGTGCGTGAGGGCGTGCTGGAGCTGGACGGCGTCAACACGCTGACCTCCTCGCTGGACGTCACCGGTGGCCAGTTCCTGCTCAACGGCACGCTGCGCGACATGACCTTCATCAATATCGGCGGCAACAGCCGGGTCAATGCCGGCGGCGTGCTCGACAACACCGACCTGTACATCACCGGTGGCGTGGTCTCGTTCAATGGCGTGCAGACCGGCGGCACCACGCTCGTGGGCGCCAAGGGCACCCTGAAGGGCGTCGGCCGCCTCGGCGACACCCGCGTGGAAGGCACCATCGCCCCGGGCAACTCGATCGGTACGCTGACCATCGACGGCAACTACGTGCAGACCGCCAGCGGCGTGTACCAGGCCGAACTGGCCCCGGGCAGCCGCAGCGACCAGCTGCATGTGACCGGCACCGCCACCCTGGACGGCACCCTGAAGGCACTGCCCGAACCAGGTTTCTACTACCTGGGTGAGCGGTTCAACTTCCTGGTGGCCGACGGCGGCGTCAATGGTCGTTTCGCGACCACCGACTTCAGCGCGTTCTCGCCGTTCCTGCAGTTCAACATGACCTACGACGCGCAGGGCATGCGCATCGACGTGACCCGCGGCAATGCGCTGTCGGCCGGTGCCGTTACCGCCAACCAGCTGGCCGTGGCCAACACCGCCGACGGGCTGGACTTCAACCAGGGCCTGCCCAAGCCGCTGACCCAGTTGTTCCCGGCCCAGGTGGGCGCGGCGCTGGATGCGTTGAGTGGTGAACTGCATGCCGCCGCGCCGATGGCGCTGGTGGAAAGCAGCCGCTACGTGCGCGATGCCGCGCTGGGCCGCAGCATCGGTGCACGTGCACCGGGCGCGGAAGAGGGTGCGGTCACCGGCGCCTGGGTGCAGGCGATCGGCGGCAGCGGCAAGCTGGACGGCGATGCCAATGCGGCCCGTACCGAAAGCAACAGCAACGGCCTGCTGGTCGGCGCCGACCACCAGTTCGGCAACGGCTGGCAGGTGGGCGGGCTGGTCGGTACCGGTCGTACCGACAGCAAGCAGGGCCAGGGCCGTCGCGCCCGTGCGGAAATCGACAACACCCACTTCGGCGCCTACGTGGGCAACCAGTGGGGCGGTTTCGGCCTGCGCGCCGGCCTGGGGTACAGCCGCCACGAGGTGGACAGCAAGCGCGAGCTGGCCTTCGCCGGTTACCAGGACACCCTGACCGCCCGCTACGACGCCAAGACCCGCCAGCTCTTTGTCGAAGGTGCCTACCGCATCGGCGACGCCGAAGCGGGCCTGGAGCCGTACCTGCAGCTGGCCCGCGTGGAAGTGGACGTGGACGGCATCAACGAGCAGGGCGGCGCCGCGGCGCTGCACGGCAACGTCGGCGACACCCGCAGCAACGTCGGCACCGCCGGCGTGCGCTTCGACCGTGGCCTGAAGGCGTCCTGGCAGCAGGACAGCTGGCTGCACGTGCGCGGTGGCGTTGGCTACCGTCGTGCCTGGGGCGACCGCAACCAGGTCGCCGACCTGGCACTGTCCAGCGGCAATGGTTTCACCGTCAGTGGCGCGGCCATCGCCGACCACGCGGTGGTGGCCGAGCTGGGCCTGTCGGCCTGGCTGAGCCCGCGCAACCAGCTGGAACTGGGCTACAACGGCCAGTTCGGCAGCGAGTCGCGCGACCACGGCGTGACTGCGCGCTGGTCCGTGCAGTTCTGATCCGGCACCACCGGTAAGGGGAAAAAGGCGGCCATTGGCCGCCTTTTTTCTTGCTTGTGGCCGGCGCATCCCCAAAATAGGCGGATTGGAACCACTTGCCGGACGGAAATCGCAGCATGAAGAACAAGCAGGAAATCGTTGAAAACTGGCTGCCGCGCTACACCGGCGTGCCCCTGGACCAGTTCGGCCAGCACATCCTGCTGACCAACTTCGGTGGCTACCTGCACACCTTCTCCCACCTCACCGGTGCGCCGGTGCAGGGCATGGACCGGCCCATGGCCAGCGTCACCAGCGATGACATCACGCTGATCAACTTCGGCATGGGCAGCCCCAACGCGGCCATCGTGATGGACCTGCTCTCGGCGATCATGCCCAAGGCGGTGCTGTTCCTGGGCAAGTGCGGCGGCCTCAAGCGCAAGAACCAGCTCGGCGACCTGATCCTGCCCATTGCCGCCATCCGCGGCGAGGGCACCTCCAGCGACTACCTGCCGCCGGAAGTGCCGGCCCTGCCGGCCTTCGCCCTGCAGCGCGCGGTCTCCACCACCATCCGCGACCTCGGCCACGACTACTGGACCGGCACCGTCTACACCACCAACCGGCGGGTCTGGGAGCACGACGAAGCCTTCAAGGAAAAACTGCGCCTGATGCGCTGCATGGCCATCGACATGGAGACCGCCACGTTGTTCGCGGCCGGCTTTGCCAACCACATCCCGATCGGCGCCCTGCTGCTGGTTTCCGACCAGCCGATGATCCCCGATGGGGTCAAAACCGAGGCATCCGACGCCAAGGTCAGCTCACAGTTCGTCGAAAACCATATCCAGATCGGTATCGAGGCGCTTAAGCTTATACGGCGCAACGGCAAGTCGGTCCGCCACCTGCGCTTTGACGAGTGATGGCAATCGCACCGGCGGGCGTCTTGGGGACGCGCCGCCCTCAGGGGTAGTGAATGGACGTGGCGGCACAAGTAGTGGAGTTCTGGCGCAACGCCGGCCCACAGCAATGGTTCACGCGCGATGACGCGTTCGATGCGCGGTTCCGCCAGGCCTTCCTGGAGGAACACTTCGCCGCGGCCCGCCGTGCGCGCGAACATTGGCTGGGCAGCGCCGACGGCGCGCTGGCGCTGATGATCCTGCTCGACCAGTTCCCGCGCAACTGCTTCCGCGACACGGCCCACTCCTATGCCACCGACGGCCTGGCCCGCCACTACGCCATGCGCGCGGTGGAGGAGGGCCTGGACCTGCAGCTGGTGCCCAAGCTGCGCGCCTTCATCTATCTGCCGTTCGAGCACTCCGAGGATCCGCAGGACCAGGAGCGTTCGGTGGCCATGTTCGATGCGCTGGGCGACAAGGAATACCTGCAGTACGCCGAGCTGCACCGCGACATCATCCGTCGCTTCGGCCGCTTCCCGCACCGCAACGCGGTGCTCGGCCGCATGCCAACTGCCGCCGAACTGGACTACCTGGCCGAGGGCGGTTTCGCCGGCTGACAGGTGCGCATGTCGGGGCGCTCGCGGATGCGCAGGCAATAGGCGAGGCGCGTTGCGGGCGCAGTCGGCCTGGCCAGGCCGCGCTGCACTTCCATGGCCCCCGCCCCGCCCGGAGGGTGGCAGGCATGTCGCCAGCACAGAAACAAAAAAACGCCGGCATTGCCGGCGCTTTTTTTGTTCAGAACATCGCAAGCGACGATCAGTACTTCGGCACGCTGTTGTCCACCTCGTTCGACCAGGCGTCGATGCCGCCGGTGATGTTGTGCACGTTGGTGAAGCCCAGGGCGCGGAACTGCTCGGCGGCCTGCGCGCTGCGGCCGCCGTGGTGGCACAGGAAGCCCAGCGCGGTGTCCTTGGGCAGGGCTTCCAGGCGGGCGCGGTTGTCGCCGTCGAACGTCTCGAACGGTGCATCGATCGCGGCGATGGCGCGCTCGTCGGCCGGGCGCACGTCCACCACCATCAGGCGGCCGGCACGACGCTGGTCGTCGGCATCGCGCACCGACAGTTCCTTCACCGCGCGCGGCGCGTTCGGGTTGTCGATCGCCAGGCCCTTGCCGCGGATATCGTCCACCCAGTCGATGGTGATGCCCTCGGCGCGGCGCGCGCTGGCCAGGTCGAACTGCACCCGCAGCCCGTTCGACTCGGCGGCGATCGCGTTGTCGTCATGCGGAGCCAGCTGGAAGTTCGGCTGGAAGTTGGCATCGATGCCCAGCTGCAGCGACGCGCCCGGCGCATCGGCCAGCGCCCCGCGCAGCATTTCCACCGCCGCCGGGGTCACGGTGATGTTCGGCGCGGTACGGTCCGGCGCGGCCAGGCCCAGCACGCTGCTCAGCTCGCCGCTGCCGGCCATCTGCAGGATGATGTCGCTGCCACCGACCAGCTCGCCGTCGATGTACAGCTGCGGGATGGTCGGCCAGTCGCCGTAGGCCTTGATGCCCTCGCGGATCTCCTGGTCGGCCAGCACGTTGACGTGGGCGAAGTCCACGCCCAGGTCCTGCAGCGCGCCCACGGCCTTGGCCGAGAAGCCGCACTGCGGCATGCCCGGCTGCCCCTTCATGAACAGCACGACGCGGTTGGCGTTGAGGATGGTTTCGATGCGCGAGCGCAGGGCGGGATCAAGGGACATGACGGTCAGGGTCCGGCGTTTGGAACCGGACATTCTACGCGGCATGGCATCATGGGGCATGACCGTACCGGAAACGTTGCATCGCATTCCCCGCCGCCCTTGGCGCTGGCTGCCGTGGCTGCTGCTCTCCCAGCTGCTGGTGGTGCTGGCCTGGGCGGGCCTGGGCTGGGCGGTGGGCCTGCCGCTGATGGTGGCCTCGCACGCGCTGTTCATGGTGCCGGTGTTCCTGCCCAACAGCCGCTTCTACGCCCCCGTGCTGAGCCGCCTGCCCGGCAATGCCCCGCGGGTGTGGCTGACCATCGACGACGGCCCCTCGCCGGAAACCCCCGCCGTGCTGGACCTGCTGGACCGCTACCAGGCCAAGGCCACCTTCTTCCTGGTCGGCGAGCGTGCGCTGGCCCAGCCCGAACTGGTCCGGCAGATGCTGGCGCGCGGGCACAGCCTGGGCAACCACAGCCACGGCCACCCGCAGACCCGGTTCTGGCGGCTGGGCCCGGCGGCGATGGCCGCGCAGATCGGGCAGTGCCAGCAGGCCCTGGCCGCCATTGCCGGGCAGCCACCGCGCTGGTATCGCTCGGTGGTGGGCATGACCAATCCGTTCGTGGCCCCGGCCCTGCGGCAGTGGCAGCTGACCCGGGTCGGCTGGAGCGCGCGTGGTTATGACGGGGTGGCCTGCGAGCCGCAGGACGTGGTGGCGCGCATCGCCGCCCAGCTCGGGCCGGGCGCGATCGTGCTGCTGCACGAAGGCGCCGCGCACGGGCACAACCTGGCCATCATCGAAGCGGTGCTGCAGGCCCTGCAGGATCGCGGGCTCCGCGCCGAACTGCCGGACGCCGCGCTCAGCTGAAGGTGCCCACCACCACCAGCGCGGCGGTGCCCACCAGGGTGCTGGCGGCCATCAGCATGCCCAGCTTGGCCAGCAGCGTACGGCGGTCGTGCTGCAGTACCCCGGCCACGCCCAGTGCCAGCGCGAGGATCTCCGCCAGGCCGGCGCCGAAGATGCCCAGCCCCAGCAACAGCGTGGCCGGTGCGCCTTCGTCCAGGCCGCCGACGCTGCCGAAGTCGGCAAAGCCGACCAGCACGATCAGCACCACCATCAGCAGCCCGGCGCCCAGCGACAGCACGAACGAGGCGATGCCCAGTCCGGCGTGCGGCAATGGCCGGGCAGTGCCCTGTACGGGCGCACCGGTACTCACGCCGGCAGCGCCGCGGACGCGGCGGCGGCCGGCGGGTGCGCATGCTCCCATTGCTGGTGCATCCAGCTGCCCAGCGACGCCTGCGCCAGCAGCAGGCTGATCGACAGGCCCAGCGCCAGCACCCCGGTGACCCGGCGGCGGCGGTGCTGCAGCAGGCTGCCGATGCCGATCAGCGTGGCCAGCAGCGCCAACCCGATGCTGATGCACAGCACCACCAGCAGCGCCACCGGCAGGGTGAGCATCTCCGCGTGAGCCGGGGTGTGGGCGTAGTGCGCGCTGATCGCGAACATCACCAGCCCGCACAGGCTGATCACCAGGGCGGCAATGCCCAGTGCGGAGTGGCGGGGCGAATGCGGGGTCATGCGGGCTCCATGCCGGTATCGGCGCGCGAGTATGCGCGTGCCCGGCGCGGTGCGCGACCCTCAGGTGCCGCTGCGTTGGGCACAGACCAGCCAGTTGTTGAACGGCGTATTGCCGTACAGCGGGGTCATCTGCAGCTGCAGGCCGGCCGCTTCCAGCGGCGCGCGCACGCTGGCTGCGTCGGGGTAGTGGCGCGGGCGGGTGCCCATCCAGCCGACCAGGTGGGCCAGCATGTCGGTGATGCGGGTGGTGCGGTCACGGCCGCTGTTGTCGGCCAGCGTGGTGCGGATGACCAGCCGCCCGCCGGGCGCCACGCGGGCGGCGGCGGCCTGCAGCAGCCCGGCCTGCGCGTCGGCCGGCAGGTACTGCAGCACGTCCAGCAGGGCCACGCTGCCGTGGTGGTCGGGCAGGGTGGCGCTGGCATCCAGGCACTGGAAACGGGCATCGGCCAGCGCCGCGCGTGCACCGGCGCGCTGCGCGCGGGCGATCTTGTCCGCGTCGATGTCCACGCCCAGGTAGGGCTGTTGCCGGTCGGCCTGGCGCAGCACGTGCGCCAGCAGGCCCAGCCCGCAGCCGATGTCCAGCAGCGCACCGTGCGCCGGCCGCAATGCGTCGAGCACGCCCGGGTACAGCGGATCGCTGCCGAGCTTGCCGCGGCTGTAGTAGTAATCGCGTCGATTGCCCCAGCGCCGCACCGGCAAAAAGGCATCGGCGATGCGGCGGGCCTGTTCCTTGGCCAGGGGCAGGGCGTCCGTGCTCAGCGTGCCACCTCGTCATCGAGCTGCACGCGTGCCACCGGGAACGCGCGCTCGGTCCAGCGCGTGTACATGCTGGCCGACGGGTGCAGGCCGTCCTCGACCAGCATCACCGCCTCGCCACCGTACTCACGGCTGAGGTCGGTGATGTCCACGAAGGCGACCTCGTGCGCGGCGCAGATCGCCGCGGCGGCCGCGTTGTAGGCATCGAGCTGGTGGCCGATCTGCTCGCGGTCGCGCCCGGAGGCCTGCGCATAGGGGGTCACGCCCCAGTCGGGGATGGACAGCACCAGCACCCGCCGCGGCTGCCCGCCGGCCAGGGCCAGCGCACGCTGCAACAGGGCGCTGAAGCGCGGGCGGTAGTCGTCCACGCCGCGCCCGCGGTACTGGTCGTTGACCCCGATCAGCAAGCTGACCAGGGCGAACGGCCCCTGCGGCGCGGCCGCGTCGATCCCGGCCTCCAGCTCGTCGGTGGTCCAGCCGGTGGTGGCGATGATCTGCGGGTCGTCCAGCGCGATGCCGATGTCGCGCAGGCTGGCGGCCAGCTGCCGGGGCCAGCGTGCGGGCGCATCGACGCCTTCGCCGATGGTGTAGGAATCGCCCAGAGCCAGGTAGGGGCGGCCCACTCAGGCCACCGCGCTGCGCGGCTTGAGCGGCACCACCTTGGTGTTGGCTTCGGCGCGGCGCGCCAGGGCGCGGTCGATGCGGGCGAACACGTCGCGCATCACCTCCGCCTCGGGCAGCAGGGTCACCCGGAAGTGATGGCGGTAGGGCACGTTGAAGCTCGACCCCGGCACCACCAGTACGCCTTCCTCGTTCATCAGTTCCAGCGCGAAATCGTGGTCATCGAAGCTGCGCGCGGCCGGGCCGACCACTGCCGGGAAGGCGTACAGCGCCCCCGCCGGTGCCACCAGCGACAGGTGCTCGCTGGCATCGCAGGCCTCGATCACCGCGCGCCGGGTCTCATACAGCCGCCCGCCCGGGGCGCACAGCGCGGAGATGGTGTCCGGGCCGTTCACCGCCGCATCGATGGCGTACTGGCCGGGCACGTTGGCGCACAGGCGCAGGGCGCTGAGCAGGTCCATCGCCGCGCGGAACTCGCCCAGCCGTTCGGCCGCCCCGGACAGCATCGCCCAGCCCACCCGCCAGCCGCAGGCGCGGTGCACCTTGCTCAGGCCGCTGAAGGTGATGCACGGGTGCTCGCCGGCCAGCGGTGCCACCGGATGGAACTGCGCGTCGTCGTAGAGGATCTGGTCGTAGATCTCATCGACCATCAGCAGCAGGTTGTGCCGGGCGGCGATGGCCACGATGCGCTCCAGCAGCGCGCGCGAATAGCTGGCGCCGCTGGGGTTGTTGGGGTTGATCAGCACGATGGCGCGGGTGCGCGAGGACACCAGCGACTCGATCTCCACCGGGTCCGGCTGGAAGCCGTTCTCCGGCGCGCAGCGGTAATACACCGGGCGACCGTCGTTGAGGATGGTCGCCGCCGACCACAGCGGGTAGTCCGGGGAGGGCACCAGCACTTCGTCGCCGGGGTTGAGCAGGGCGCGCAGGGACAGGTCGATCAGTTCGCTGACGCCGTTGCCGACGAACACCCGGTCCGGATGCGCGTCGGGCGCGCCACGCCGGGCGTAGGCAGCGGCGATGGCCTCGCGCGCCTCCGGCAGGCCCTGCTGGTGGGTGTAGGGATCGGTGCGGCCCATGTCGTCGGCGATCGCCCGCTGCAGGTGTTGCGGGGCGCGGAAGCCGAAGTTGCCCGGGTTGCCGATGTTCAGCTTGATCAGCTTGCGGCCCTGGGCCTCCAGCTCGCGCGCTCGCCGCGCCAGTTCGCCCCGGATCTCGTAGCGGACTTCGGACAGGCGCTCGCGGGTGGCAAGCGGCTTCAGCGGGGGCGTGGACATGACTGGGCCGTCGGAGGGCATGGAATCTGCATGGTAGCGGAATTGGTGCGTTGCGGGGCGAGCCGCGGCCGGGGCAAATCCCCAATGTTGGCGGGCAGTTGCCGGGCCCGGCTGAGACGATGGGGGAGGTAGAATGGGGCGATGAGCGAACCGATCGATTACCGCGCCCTGCAGACCATGGGCTGGCCCTGGGCAGGCGCCCCCGAGCTGCCCAGCTGGCAGGCCCTGTTCGAGCAGTACCCGCAGGCCCGCCCGGGCCGGGTGATCGAGCAGCACCGGACCGGCTACATCGTGGCCGACGTACCTGAAGCGGCGATCAAGACCGAGTCGCCGCCGGAGTGGCAGCGCCCGCGCTTCCCCAGCCACGAGCGCGCGGCGGTGGGCGACTGGGTGCTGCTGGAGGGCATCAAAATCGTGGCGCTGCTGCCACGGCGGACCGCGATCAAGCGCGGCGCGGCCGGCGAGCATTACCACCAGCAGGTGATCGCGGCCAACATCGATACGGTGTTCATCGTCTGTGGCCTGGACGCGGACTTCAACCCGCGCCGGATCGAGCGTTACCTGCTGCTGGTCGGTGGCGGCGGCGCGCAGCCGGTGGTGGTGCTGACCAAGGCCGACCAGACCGAGTACAGCCAGGATGCCCTGGACGTGCTGGAGGAGCTGGCCGCGCAGGACATCCCGCTGCTGGCCATCAACGGCCGCGACCCGGCCAGTGCCGCAGCGCTGCTGCCGTGGCTGGGTGCGGGGCATACGGTGGTGCTGGTCGGCTCGTCCGGTGCGGGCAAGTCGACCCTGACCAACACGCTGCTGGGCGAGGAGCGGATGAAGACCGCCGACGTGCGCGTGAACGATTCGCGCGGCCGGCATACCACCACCCACCGCGCACTGATCCCGCTGCCGGCCGGTGCCTGCCTGATCGACACGCCCGGCATGCGCGAACTCAAGCCGACCGGGGAAGAGGCCTTGAGCGAAGGCGGTTTCTCCGACGTGGAAGCCCTGTCGGCGCAGTGCCGCTTCCGCGACTGCGCCCACCAGCGTGAGCCAGGCTGTGCGATCCGCGCGGCCATCGACGACGGGACGCTGGATGAAGAGCGCCTGCTCAACTACTTCAAGCTCAAGGAAGAAGTGGCGGCCGCAGCGGCCAAGCTGGCGGTGCGCCAGGCGCAGCAGGCCATCGAGCGCAAGCACGTGGGCAAGGGGGCGCAGTGGCGCCCGGGCGGAAAGGGCGGGCGCCGATAACGCGACGCCGTAGCGCCACCCCATGGGTGGCTGCGCGCGGTGCCGGATCGGAACGCCGCCACCCATGGGGTGGCTCTACGAGGCGTCGGAGCGAAATGCAGCCACCCATGGGGCGGCCCCGCGCCGCCTCGGGCGCTGCGTGCAGCGCGCCCCGGGTGGCTGCTATTGTCCGCCCCATGAGCACACCAATGACCGTGGATCGTGAGGTGGCCCACCACACCGCGCTCGATGCGCAGCTGGTGGAGGTGGTGGGCGGGATCAAGCTGCTTGGCCTGACCAGTTGGCCGGCCGCGCTGCAGGCCCCGTTCCTGGCCAGCGTGGCACGCGGCCAGCCGGTGCTGCCGGAGGTGGCCTACCCGCGCCTGGACTTCGGCGACACCCGCCGCGCGCTGGCCGCGATCAGCGCCCAGTGCGACCGGTCCCATCCGATCGGCCTGTACGTGCAGCGCTCGGCGCACAGCTGGGACCTGGCCGCCGGGCTGCTCGAATCGCTGGGCACCGCCGCGGTCGACCGCTATTCGGTGGAGTTGTTCGGTGCGCCTGAACAGCCTTTGCCCGGCAACGGTCCCAGCACCCGCGACGCGGCCCGTCATTTCATCCAGATCGCCCAGGAACTGGACCACGAACTGCTCGCCCCTGAAGAGCAGGTGCCGGTCTCGGCCACCGCGCTGAAATTGCAGCTGCAGAGCGACCTGGACGCGTTCTTCGAGTCGCGCATCATCAGCGTGCAGCTGGATCCGGAACTGATCTCCAAGGCCGCCGCCGGCCCCACCCGCATCCGCCTGCGCACCAGTGCGCGCTTCAGTGCCTACGACCGCGCGCAGCTGTTCCACCATGAGGCGCTGGTGCACTCGCTGACCGCGCTCAATGGTCGCGAGCAGCCGCACCTGCCCAGCCTGGCGCTGTCTTCCCCGCGGGTAACGGCCACCCAGGAGGGGCTCGCCACCTTCGCCGAACAGATCACCGGCAGCATCGACATCGAACGCCTCAAGCGCATCAGCCTGCGCACCGAGGCGATCGCGATGGCGCGCGAAGGCGCCGATTTCATCCAGGTGTTCCGCTACTTCTGCGAGGCCGGGCAGAACAACGAAGAGAGCTTCGCCTCGGCCCAGCGGGTGTTCCGCGGCGTGCCGCCCACCGGTGGCGCGGCGTTCACCAAGGACACCGTGTACCTGCGCGGGCTGGTGTCGGTGCACACCTTCTTCCGCCACATGCTGGCCGAAGACCGCCTGCAGGTATGCCGCTGGCTGTTTGCCGGCAAGATGTCGCTGACCGATGCGATCACCTTCGCGCCGCTGTTCGAGGAGGGCATCCTGCGCCCGCCGCGCTGGCTGCCGCACTGGGTCAGCCGCGCCAACGGGCTGGCCGGGATGCTGGCGTTCTCGCTGTTCGCCAACCGCATCCGCATGGACCAGCTGGCCCCCGAATGACGCCGGCCGTCGGCCGGCGTGCGCGCGCTCACTCCGCCGGGGAGTGGGCTTTTTCCCAGGCGATATGCACGTCGGCCAGTTCGTACAGCTGTTCCACCAGCGCCATCGGCAGGCCGTCGTCGTAGTCCTCGTCGTAGGCGTCATCAAACGGATCGATCTGATGCTCGCCGTCCACGGCCTGCAGCATCTGCGCCGGGACGCGCTGCAGTTCGTCCGCCGAATGCTCGCGCGGACCGGCACCGTCCCACTGGTTCGGATCGAAACCGATCCCGTGGTCGGCATAGAAGCCATCGAGATAGCGCTGCTGCACCAGGCCGATGAACGCATGCGCATCGCGCGCGTAGTCGGGCACTGCATCCAGCGTCTCGTACTGGGCATGCCAGCCCGCACCGGCACTCCAGAACAGCATCAGCGCCGTGGCCCGATCCAGGTCGGGCTGGTCGGCCAGCCAGGCCAGCGCGCGCTGGTTGTCGCTGTAGTTGGAGCGCGCCACGTAGAGGTGCCGCTGTTCCGGGGTGGCCTGCGCAAGGTGGGCGTGCAGCAGCGCCCACTTGGCCGCTTCGTAATCCTGTTCGTTCATTGCCTGGGATCCATGGCGGAAAAAGGGGCCTCATTCTAGTGGGTTGCATCTACGGGCGCGGGCGCGTTTACCTGTGCTGCGTCTCATTTTCTGCCGCCGCGGTGGTGGCGTAAGAATCCTTTCATCTTCCGCTCGCAAGATGGTCACGCACCTGCATCGCGCAGGTCCTCGTCCCCCATGCAACGGATCAACATGCTTACCCGACCCCTGACGATCGCCGTGGCGATCGCGCTCTGCGCTGCCAATGCCCATGCCGCCGATGTCGATGCCAACACCAGCGTCGCGCTCAGCGCGCAGACCCTGGATACCGTGTCGGTGATCGGCCAGGGCGAAACCCGCCAGGTGCAGCGCATCGGCCTGGTGGACAAGGAAGTGCTGCCCCCGGGCACCAGCGGCCAGAAGATCCTCGACCGCCTGCCGGGCGTGTCGGTGCAATCCAACGATGCCTTTGGCGCCAACGAAGAGTCGCAGAGCATCACCCTGCGCGGCTTTGACAAGAGTCGCCTGGGCTACACGCTCGATGGCATCCCGCTGGGCGACAACAGCTACGGCAACTACAACGGGCTGAGCATCGCCCGTGCGCTGATTGCCGAAAACCTGGCCGGTGCCGAGCTGTCGCAGGGCATCGGTTCGCTGGGCGTGGCGTCCACCAGCAACCTGGGCGGCACGGTCCAGTACTTCTCGCAGGACCCGTCCACCGAGTTCGGCGGCCGTGCCAGCGTGACCGTGGGCGATGACAACCAGCGCCGCGGCTACCTGCGGGTGGATACCGGCGACCTCAACGGCTTCTCGGCCTACGTCTCCGGCGTGCACCAGGACGCGGACATGTGGGCCGAGCCGAACCAGAACCAGACCACCCGCCAGTTCAACGCCAAGGCGGTGTGGAACGTGGGCAACCACCGCTTCGGCGCATTCGCGGCCACCTCGCGGGTGAGCCAGGCCAACTACGCCTACCTGTCCAAGAGCATGCTCGACCGCGGACTGGGCTATGACTGGAACATCTACGCGCCGGATTGGGACCGTGCAGTGGCTGCGGCCTATTGCGCGCCGGGCACCTACAACGCGCAGAAGTGCGCCTTCAGCGGCGGCGTCAACAGCATCGATGACGCCTACTACCAGAGCCGCGCGCTGCGCGATGACAACCTGTACGCGCTCGATGCCGACCTGGCGCTGGGCGACAGCGCGCGCCTGAAGCTGCTCGGCTACCACCACGAGAACCGTGGGCAGGGCCACTGGTGGGCGCCGGGCCAGCCGTCCTGGCCGGGCACCCCGCAGGCGCTGCCGATCTCCATCCGCAGCACCAACTACACCATCAACCGCCAGGGCATCACCGCCGCGTTGAGCTGGCAGTGGGGCATCCATTCCCTGGAAGCCGGCCTGTGGTATGAGCGCAACGACCACAACGTGGAGCGCAACTTCTACTACATCACCGGCCCGTTCCTGGACGATGGCTACCTCAACCTGCCCAACCGTCGCCTGTTCGACCAGGACTTCGACATCCGCACGCGCCAGTTCTACGTGCAGGACCGCATGCGCTTCCTGGATGACCGCCTGACCGTGGACGTGGGCATCAAGAGCCCCAACACCCGCATGACCGCCAACGCCAGGCCAGGCACCGAAGCCAGCTACGCCTCGGGCACGCTGACGGCCAAGGAATCGGTGCTGCCCCAGGCCGGTGTGGGCTTCAAGCTCACCCCCAACCAGGAGTTGTTCGCCTCGTACTCGGAAAACATCGCCGCCTTCGTCGGCGGCGGCAGCGGCGGCCCACTGCAGGTCTCGCCGGAGTCGTTCGCGGCCAGTGCCGGGCTGGAGCCGGAAAAGTCCAGGACGCTGGAGGCCGGCTTCCGTACCTTCGGCGAGAAGTACCAGGCCTCGATCGCCGCCTACCACGTGATGTTCGACAACCGCCTGCTCTCGCTCAACCCGTGCACCAGCATCGAGGTGGGGACGCGCCCGGAGTGCATTACCCGCTTCATCAACGTGGGCTCGGTGAAGAGCCGCGGTGCCGAGCTGACCTTCATCCTCAAGCCGATGGACGGCCTGCAGTGGTACAACGCGCTCTCGTGGAACAAGACCACCTACGAGGACAACTACACCTCCGGCGGCGCGATCGTGCCGGTGGCCGGCAAGATCACGGTCGATACGCCCGAGCGCATGGCGTCCAGTGAACTCAGCTGGAACCATGATGGCTTCTTCGCCAGCGTGCGCGCCAAGTACACGGGCAAGCGCTACTACACCTACACCAACGACCAGTCGGTGCCGGGTGTGACCACCTTCGATGCGGGCATGGGGTACTCGTTCGGGCCGGGCATGGGCCTGCGCGACATCAAGGTGTCGCTCAATGCGACCAACCTGACCAACAAGCGCTACGCCGGCCAGCTCAGTTCGTTCGCGCCGACGGACCCGACCGGGACGCGCTACGCGATCCACGCCAGTGCGCCGCGTCAGGTGTTCATGACGGTCGCCGCGGAGTTCTGATCTCCGCTTGCAAGGGCCAGGGGAGCCACCGACCAACGGTCGGTGGCTTTGCCGTGACTGTGGTCATGGGGAGGCAGAGCGGGAGCCGCGCAAGGCCGCGCCGCGCTGGAGCCGTCTGCGCGCTGAAAGCCGTTGAAGCCCGGAAAGCCCGGCAAACTCCAGCCCAGTAGATCAACAGGCAAAAGGGCATGCCGCCAAAGCCAAAAAAAGCCGCGACGCCAAGCGACGTCGCGGCGCACCTCGTGGGGGAGGTCACGCATCTCGAGGGATGCGCAAAAACATCAGAACATGTGCAGACCACCATTCACCGCATAATCCGCACCCGTCACATACGCCGCATCATCCGACGCCAACCACGCACACAGGCTCGCCACCTCCTCCGGCTTGCCCAGACGACGGATCGGCACCGACCCCGCCAGACGATCCAGGACATCCGGCGGGAAACTGCTGATCGACTGGCTGGCGATATACCCCGGCGAAATCGTATTGACCGTCACCCCGCGCGTGGCCACCTCATTGGCCAGCGCCCGGCTGAAGCCGTGCATCGCCGCCTTGGCGGTGGCGAAGTTGACCTGGCCGATCTGGCCCTTGTGCGCGCTGACCGAGCCGATGTTCACGATCCGGCCCCAGCCGCGGGCGGCCATGCCGTCGATCACCTGCTTGGTGATGTTGAACAACGCATGCAGGTTCGAGCCCATGACCGCGTTCCAGTCGTCCGGACTCATCTGCCGGAACAGCACGTCGCGGCTGCCGCCGGCGTTGTTGACCAGCACATCGATCTCGCCGACCTCGGCCTTGACCTTGGCAAAGGCGGCCACGGTCGAGGACCAGTCCGCGGCGTTGCCCTCCGAGGCGATGAAATCGAAGCCCAGCTCGCGCTGTTCGCGCAGCCAGCCGGCCTTGCGCGGTGAGTTGGGCGCGCAGCCGGCGACCACGGTGTGGCCGTTGCGGGCCAGCTTCTGGCAGATGGCGGTGCCAACACTGCCCATCCCGCTGGTGACGTAGGCGATGCGAAGAGTCATTGCAGAACGCTCCTTGGTAGGCGGATCAGGACGCAAGCGGGTACAGGCCGAACAGCAGGCCGCCGAGCATCAGCAGCATCGAGATGGCGATGGCCCACTTCAGGGTGAATTTCTGGTGGTCGGCAAACTCCACCTTGGCCAGGCCCACCAGCAGGTAGGTGGAGGGCACCAGCGGGCTGAGCAGGTGCACCGGCTGCCCGGCCAGCGAGGCGCGGGCCATCTGCACCGGGGTGATGCCGTAGTTGCCGGCGGCCTCGGACAGGATCGGCAGCACGCCGAAGTAGAAGGCGTCGTTGGACATGAAGAAGGTGAACGGCATCGAGGCGATCGCGGTGATCACCGCCAGGTACGGGCCCCAGCTGTCGGGGATGATCGCCAGGAAGCTGTGCGACATCGCCTCCACCATGCCGGTGTTGTTGAGGATGCCGGTGAAGATGCCGGCGGCGAAGATCAGTGCCACCACCGAGAGCACGTTGCCGGCATGGTTGACCACGCGGCGGCGCTGCTCGGCCAGGTTGGGGTAGTTGATCACCAGCGCGATCGCGAAGCCGACCATGAACAGCACCGGCATCGGCAGCACGCCCATGATCAGCGCGGTCATCAGCGCCAGGGTCAGCGCCAGGTTCACCCACAGCAGCTTCGGCCGCTTGGTGTCTTCGGCATCTTCCACGGTGGGCAGCGCATTGCCGTCGTCGGAGACGCTGTTGTCCATCCAGCTGCCGCCCTGCGGCAGGCTCACCACGCCGAGCCGGCGGCGCTCCTTCAGGCCCAGGTACCAGGCCAGCAGCAGCACGCCGGCGCAGGCGATCACCATCGACGGAATCAGCGGCACGAACACGTCGGCGGGGTCCACGTGCAACGCAGTGGCCGCGCGTGCGGTCGGTCCGCCCCACGGGGTAAGGTTCATCACGCCGCCGGCGAGGATGGTCACGCAGGTCATGTTCAGTGCGTTCATGCCCAGCCGCTGGTACAGCGGCAGCATCGCCGACACGGTGATCATGTAGGTGGTCGAGCCGTCGCCGTCGAGCGAGATCAGCATGGCCAGGATCGCCGTGCCCAGCACGATCTTCATCGGGTCACCCTTGACGAAGCGCAGGATGATCCGCACCAGTGGATCGAACAGGCCTGCATCGATCATCACCCCGAAGTACAGGATGGCGAACATCAGCATCACGCCGGTCGGCGCGATCTTCTTGATGCCTTCCAGCATCATCTCGTCGATGTCGGCACCGAAGCCGCCCAGCAGCGCGAAGATGATCGGGATGGTGATCAGGGCAACAAGGGGCGACAGCCGTTTGCTCATGATCAAGTACATGAACGTAATGACCATGCCAAAGCCGAGGATGCTGAGCATCATCTGCAGACTCCTGGAGATGTAGTGCGGAAGGAAGAAATCAGAAATCGAACTGCAGGCGGCCGGTCACCGCGCGGGTACGGTCCAGGTTGGCCGCGGCCAGGCGGTCGCGGTTGCGGCTTTCGATCAGGTTGAGCATGAAGCGCAGGTTCTCGCGCATGTACCAGTTGCCGCCCAGGGTCCAGGCCTGGGTCTGTGCATCCCGCAGGTCCGGCTGGCCGATCAGGTGCTGGTCGCCGCGCATCTGGTCATAACGCAGCGCCACTTCGAAGGCGCCGGCCTTGTGCTGGAAGTCCTTGACCCGTCCGAAACGGCCGGTCTTGCGGTCGTACACGCGCGATTCGCCGGTGACGAACCAGCTCACCAGGCCATAACCGGCCAACACCTTGCCGCGCTGGCTGCCGTCATCGAAGGTGGCGCCGCTGAACTCGCCCTGCCAGGACAGCGGGCCGCGCACCTGCGCGTACTCCAGCGACCACTTGTTGACGTCGGTGTCGCGGCCGGCCGAGAAGTCGACCAGGGTCAGGCGGCTGTTGTCGGACAGGTGGCCGGCCGGGCGCGGGCGGATCCGCAGGGCCGGTGCGCCGTTGGCGCCGGGGTGGTCGTAGCGCTCGTGGGCCAGCGACAGGCCCAGGTGCAGCACCTCGCCGGCGGTGGCGCCCGGCGCCCAGGTGGCGCGGCCACCGGCGGCGCGGCCCTTGACCTGCCAGGCATCGATGCTTTCCAGGCTGTAGGCGCTGGCCGCCCAGGTCATGTCGCCGTGCGCGGCCTGCCACGAGGCGCCCAGCCGGTACAGCGGGGCCAGCGTGGTGCCGGCGTTTCCGCGCTCCAGGAAGGTGCCGTAGTTGGAACTGGTGCGGTCGTCCAGCGAGAAGAACTGCTTGAACTGGCCCACGGTGAGCTTGCCGGCATCGCCGAAGCTGCGGCTGACGAACACGTCCTTGGCCTCGACCCGGTCGCCGGAGAAGTCGGCTTCCAGCTTGTAGTCGACCACGAAGAACTTGCCCGACACATCCACCCAGGCACGGCGGATCTCCGTGTCGTCCTTGTTGGGGGTGCCGCGGTTGTCGTTGCTGAAATCGGCGAAATCCAGATGCAGGCGGCCGCCAACGGTGGCAGTGACCGGGCGTTCATCGTCGGCGCCCTCGGCCGCCCAGACCGGCGCGGTCAGTAGCAGCAGGGTGCAGGCAGCCGGCGTGCGCCAGCGCAGTGAGTTCAGTTCCACGGACCCTCCCAGGTACGTCAGTGCGGTGATGTCGGCAATGGCGTGGCAGGGGACTGCGACGCGATGGCGCAGCCTAGTGCGGGGAAGCTGTCATCCACCTGTCAGGGGTTTGTGCAGTGCAGCGAAGCCCACGAACGCGGCCGCTCGCGCTAGCATTCATGCACCTTCGACGATTCCTGCCCATGCGCCTGCTGCTGGTGGAAGACAATCCGGACCTGGCCGACGCCATCGTCCGCCGCATGCGCCGCAGCGGCCACGCGGTGGACTGGCAGCGCGACGGGCTGGCCGCGGCCAGCGTGCTGCGTTACCAGAGCTTCGACCTGGTGGTGCTGGACATCGGCCTGCCCAAACTGGACGGTCTGCGCGTGCTGGCCGGCATGCGCGAGCGTGGCGACAGCACCCCGGTGCTGATGCTGACCGCGCGTGACGGCATCGAAGACCGCGTGCAGGCGCTGGACGTGGGCGCCGATGATTATCTGGGCAAGCCGTTCGACTTCCGCGAGTTCGAGGCGCGCTGCCGGGTGCTGCTGCGGCGAACCCGCGGCCAGGCCAGCGAGGTGGTGCAGATCGGTGCGTTCCAGTTCGACAATGCCTCCCACCGGGTCAGCCTGGAGGGCCAGCCGATCGAGCTGCCCAATCGCGAGTACCGGCTGCTGGAGATCCTGATGGGTCGCCTCGGCCAGGTGGTGGGCAAGGACGAGATCGGCAACGGACTGTTCGGCTTCGATGACGAGGCCGGCCCCAATGCGATCGAGCTCTACGTGGGCCGCCTGCGCCGCAAGCTGGCCGATGCACCGCTGCGGATCGTCACCGTGCGCGGCAGCGGCTACCTGCTTGAAGCCATCGACGATGCTGCGGGTGCGGCCGCCGATGGCGACTGACCCGCGCACCTCCGGCTCGATCCGGCACACCCTGTGGCTGTATCTGGGCGCGTTCCTGGCGCTGTTCGCGGTGGCCCTGCTGTTTGGCGCGCGCGCCTACGGGCAACGTGCGGCCAACCGCTCCTACGACCACCTGCTGGTGTCCTCGGCGCTGTCGATCATCGACTCGGTGGCGCTGGTGGATGCGCAATGGCAGGTCGACCTGCCGTACGCCGCGCTGGACCTGTTGGCGATGGCACCAGAAGACCGCGTGTTCTACCGCGTCTCCGATGCGCGCAACGCGACCGTGACCGGCTATACGGACCTGCCGGCGCCACCGCAGGTGCCCAGCGACCGCCCGCAGCTGTTCGATGCCCCCTACAGCGGCGAGCAGGTGCGCTTCGTGGTGGTGGCCCGGCGGGTATCCTCGCCGTCGGCGCAGGGCGAGGTGCGCGTGCAGGTCGGCCAGACCCGGCGGGCGCGCGAAGCGCTGGCACAGGACATGGTGACCCGCGCACTGCTGGCCATCGGCGTGCTGTCGCTGCTGTCGCTGGCGCTGGTCGGGCTGGGCGTGCACCGCGCACTGCGCCCGCTGGTGCGGATGGAGCGTGAGCTGGCGCGGCGCGAGCCCTCCGACCTCAAGCCGCTCGATGCCAGCGTGCCACGCGAGATGGACAGGATGGTCGGCGCGCTCAACCACTTCATGGGCCGGCTCTCGAGCAGCAACGAAACCCTGCGTGCCTTCATGGCCGAGGCCGCGCACCAGATGCGCACCCCGCTGGCCGCGCTGCGCGCCCAGGCGCAGCTGGCGCTGGACGAGGAAGAGCCCGAGGACATGCGCCGCAGCCTGCATGCCATCGAGCGCAACGCCACCCACATGAGCCGCCTGCTCAACCAGCTGCTCAGCGATGCCAGTGTGATCCACCGCGCCAACCTGCAGCGGTTTGCGCCGGTGGACCTGGCCGAGACCGTGCACCAGGCACTGCACGAAGCGCTGCCGCAGGCCCTGCCCGCGCCGCGCGTGCAGCTGGCGGTAAGCGCGCAGGCAGCCTGGGTGCACGGTGACGCGCTGCTGCTGCGCGAGGCGATCAAGAACCTGATCGACAACGCCATCAAGTACGGCGGCGACGGCGCGCTGCAGGTGGCCCTCACCGAAGAGGCGCAGCACTGCGTGCTGACCATTGCCGACCACGGTCCGGGCATCGCCCCAGCCGATGCCGAGCGCGTGTTCGAGCGCTTCGCGCGCGGCGAGGGCGCCGCTGCCGGTGGCGCCGGGCTGGGCCTGGCGATCGTCAAGCGGGTGGTGGATGGCCATGGTGGCCAGATCGACCTGAGCAACCGGGTGGGCGGTGGCCTGGTGGCCACCATCCGCCTGCCGAGGATGCATCCATGAAGATACGAGGGGGGGGGCTGCTGCTGGTGCTGCTGGCCGGCAACGCGTTGGCAGCGCCGGGTGACGTGCAGCGTTTCCCGGCCAGGGGCGTGCCGGTGGCGCAGCTGCGCATCCACGGCTCGACCGACATCGAGGTGTTCGCCACGGTGATCGCCGACTACCAGCGCCTGCATCCTGGTACCGAGATCCTGTATGAGGACGTGATCACCCAGGACATCTACGCCCGCTACCTGCGCGACCGCGAAGGCGCGCAGGCGCCGGACATGCTGATCAGCAGCGGCATGGACCTGCAGACCAAGCTGGTCAACGACGGCCACGCGCTGCCGCACCGCTCGGCTCAGACCGATGCGCTGCCGGCATGGGCGCAGTGGCGGCACGAGGCCTTCGGGATCAGCTACGAGCCGGTCGCGATGGTCTACAACACCCGCGCCCTGCCAGCGGCGCGGGTGCCGCGCACGCGCCGCCAGCTGCTCGAGCTGCTGCGTGCGCCGGACGCGCCCCTGCAGGGCAAGGTGGGCACCTATGACGTGCAGCGCAGCAGCGTCGGCTACCTGCTGGCCACCCAGGACGGCCAGCGCGGCAGCATGGCCGGCGCGCTGCTCGGTGCGCTCGGCGACAACGGCGTGCACCTGGAGGAGCGCACCGGCGTGCTGCTGGACCAGGTCAGCAGCGGCAAGCTGTCGCTGGTCTACAACGTGCTGGGATCCTACGCACAGGCCCGCATCGAGGCGGGTGCGCCGCTGGGCATCGTCGAGCCGGAGGACTACACCCTGGTGGTGCTGCGCACCGCGGTGATCCCGCGCAGCAGCCGGCACCCGGAGGAGGCGCGCCGCTTCCTGGACTACCTGCTCTCGCCGCGCGGTCAGCAGGTGCTCTCGCGCGAGGCGCGATTGATGCCGATCCTGCCGGCGCAGGGCCAGCAGCGCGGCCGCTCGCCCGCGCGCAGTTACCGCCCGATCCAGCTGGGGCCGGGCCTGCTGGTGTACCTGGACGCGCTCAAGCGCCGGCAATTCCTGGATGCCTGGAATGGCAGCATGCGCCAGCAGGGTCGGTAGTCACGGCCGCGGGCCGTCAACCTCATTACAATTGGCCGCATGAGTGAACTGACCGTCCTGATCGCCGACGACCATCCGCTGCTGCGCGCGGCCGTGGTGCATTCGCTACGCCAGTCGCTGCCGCAGGCGCAGGTGCTGGAGGTGGCCAGCGCGTCCACGCTGGAGGCGGCGCTGGACCAGCATCCGGAGATCGAGCTGGTACTGCTGGATTTGACCATGCCCGGTGCACGCGGCTTCTCCTCGCTGCTGCACGTCCGCGGCGCGCATCCGGACATCCCGGTGGTGATCGTGTCGTCCAACGACCATCCGCGCGTCATCCGCCGGGCCCAGCAGTTCGGCGCGGCCGGCTTCATCCCCAAGTCGGCGCCGGCCGAGACGATCGGCCAGGCGGTGGCGGCGGTGCTCGATGGCGGGGTCTGGTTCCCGGCGATGGCCCCGGAGCGCTCGGAATCCGACGCGCTGCTCGCCGCCCGCCTGGCCCAGCTCACCCCGCAGCAGTTCCGCGTGCTGCTGTGCCTGGCCGACGGCCTGCTCAACAAGCAGATCGCTTACGAGCTGGGCCTGGCCGAGAACACGGTCAAGGTGCATGTCACCGCGATCCTGAAAAAACTCGAGTGCCACAGCCGCACCCAGGCGGCGGTGCTGGTGAAGGCGCTGGAACCGGAAGGGGATGCCGGCGCGGGGCTGGATGGCTGAGGCCGCGGGTCCGGCAGGGCCGGGATAGCGAATCTCAGCCAGCAGCTTGCGAAGAGCAAGGGCTTTCTCGACGGTCAATTTTCCACCGGGGGCATCTGGCGTACTTCATCGCGCGGTTCGCCGCGCGGATCGGCGAGGTCGGCAGTCGTTTGGGAACCGACCCTGCCGCGGTAGCGCATCGCGAACGTCACTGATGGGTGGGCGGAGGTAGGGTCGCATCCCGATCGACTGCCGATGACCTGCGCAACGCTCGGTGGTGGCATGACCTGTCTCGAAGGCGGCTTCGGCGCAGGTCATGCGTTCGCCGCGGATTGGCAAGGTCGGCAGTCGTTTGGGAATCGACCCTACCTGTGCGGCACTCGGTGCCGCAGATCAGCAGGCTCGGCAGTCGTTTGGGAACCGACCCTGCCTGTGCGGCATTCGGTGCCGCAGAGGTGCGCGGCCGATTCATGCCCTGTGTCTTACCAGGACCTGTGTCATCAACGCGCGCAGCGCCGGCGGGGGCAGTGCATCGCGAACGTCACTTATGTGTGGGCGGAGGTAGGGTCGCATCCCGATCGACTGCCGATGACCTGCGCAACGTTCGGTGGTGGCATGACCTGTCTCGAAGGCGGCTTCGGCGCAGGTCATGCGTTCGC
>RCUK01000283.1_pt1 | contig 55213 bp, 48 predicted proteins | sample 2166381 | NCBI WGS metagenome assembly RCUK01 (sample SAMN09932809, study PRJNA488358) | compost metagenome | isolation source: compost soil in an enriched community | place: Germany: Experimental Botanical Garden | reverse complement strand
ACTACGGGCTGATGTCCAGCCTGGGCGGCATGGTTTTCCTGAGCCTGCCCAATTCGTCGCTGCAGCACCGGATGATGATGTTGCTGGCCGCGTCGTTCGGCATGGTGGCCTGCTTTGCCGTGGGCGCGCTGACCCAGTTCTGGCCCACGGTGATGATCGCGGCGCTGACCCTGATCGCCATCGTGGTCAGCATGGTCTGCCGGTGCTATCGGCTGGGTCCGCCCGGCAGCCTGTTCTTCATCATGGCGACGGCCATCGCGGCGTACACGCCCGGACGGCTGGAGGACGTGCCCCTGCGGGTCGGCATGGTGGCGCTGGGCTGCCTGGTGGCGTGCCTGGTCGCTTTTGCGTATTCCTTGCACATGACGCGCGTGGCGCCGCCGCCGCCGGCGCCAGAACTGCCCAGGCCCACGTTCGATTTCGTGGTGTACGACTCCGTGATCATCGGCGTGTTCGTGGGCATTTCGCTGCTGGTGGCCGAACTGCTGCAGCTGCCGCGCCCGTACTGGGTGCCGGTCAGTTGCCTGGCGATCATCCAGGGGGCCAGCCTGCGGGCGGCCTGGAGCCGGCAGCTCCACCGCATCCTGGGCACCGCCGTGGGCTTGTGCGTGGCCTGGGCGCTGCTCAGCCTGCCCTTGAATGTGTGGACCCTGAGCATGGTCATGATGGCGCTGTCCTTCGGCATCGAAACGCTGGTGGTGCGCCACTACGCCAGCGCCGTCGTGCTGATCACGCCGCTGACGATCTTCCTGGCGGAGGCCCCGCATCTGGGCCAGGGCTATCCCGCGGCCGTCATCGAGGCCCGGTTCCTGGATACGGTGATCGGCGCCTTCATCGGTGTGCTGGGCGCCGTGCTGCTGCACAACCAGCGCATCCGGCCGCATCTGTCGCGCTGGATGCGCGCGGTGCTGCCCAGCCGGGTGAGCTGAAGCGCGGCCGGATGTCAGCCGCGCCGGGCCGCGCCCCGGCGCCGTGCGCCCGGCGTGGGAACGGGCGCCTCGCCGGCCAGGAAACCCTGCACCAGGGCGATGATGCGTTCGGCCGTGGGCGACAGGCTGCGGCGGGCTCGGTGGATCACGTTATACGTCAGCGGTCCGGACGCGGGGTAGGGCAAGGGCAGGGGTACGAGCGTACCCCGGTCCAATTCCCCGGCGATGGCTTCGCGGGTGCAGAAAAGCACCACGTCGCTGCCCAGGGCGACATCGCGCAGCGCGCCGACGCTGTCGCATTCGAAGGCGATGGGCAGCGCGTCCGGGCCGTCCACCTGGTACAGCTTTGCCAGGTATTCGCGCGCGCGCTGAGGCAGGTCGGTGGCGGCCAGGCGGTATTGCGCCAGCGCCGCGCGCAGCTTGGGCTTGCGCGCCGCCTGCAAAGGATGCCCGGCACGTACGAATAGTCCGCCGTGCTGGGGTGGCAGCGCCCGGACGATGAAGTCCGCGGGCGGCGGCAGGCTATGGGTGACGGCCACCGCGAAGTCCAGCTTGTCCTGCAGCAGCTTGTCCAGCAGCCTTTGCCAGCTTTCGATTTCGACGTGCACGCTCAGTCCGGGGTGTTCGCGCGCCAGGCGCACCAGAAGCGGCGACAAAAAGCCGGCGGCCGGGAATGCGCCCACCCCGAAACTGACGTGCCCGGAGTCGTGGCCCCGTATCAGTTCAGCTTCGCGGCGCAGGGCAAGCACATCGCCCAGGATCCGCCGCGACCGGTCCAGCACCATCTGCCCCGCCTGCGTGGGCGTCACGCCGATGGAGGCCCGGTCCACCAGCACCAGTCCCAGTGTTTCCTCCAGCGCCTGGATGCTGCGCGTCAGGGCGGACTGCGTCAGATGCAATCGTTGGGCGGCCCGCGAGAAATGCCGCTCTTCGGCAAGGACGGAAAAGTGCTGAAGCGAACGTATCGTCAGGCTCATGAGAATTTCTCATCGGGAATGCACCAAATATGCAATTGATTCGCCCCGTTGGCAAGACTACAACTGGCTGTCGGCGGCGTTGGGCGCATTGTCCGAAATGCCCGCCGGCAAAACACGATCCAGAGCGCTGCGCGACGTCGCGACACCGCCAACCTCGGCTGAGGAGACACCATGAACCACAAGTCGTTTTCACATCTGGCGGGCTGGGGCGGCGCCTTGTCCTTGAGTGTCCTGGCCTGTTTCGGGGCGGCTGCGGCGCCGGCCGGGCAGCCCGACGCGTCATGGCCCGCGGCGGGCAAATCGATACGCATGGTGGTGCCTTTTCCGGCGGGTTCGGGCTCGGATTCGCTGGCGCGCATGCTGGCGGCGAAGGTGACGCAGCAGACCGGAGCGTCCGTCATCATCGATAACAAGCCCGGCGCCGGAACGATGATCGGCGCGCAGGACGTGGCCCGCGCCAAACCCGACGGCTACACCCTGCTGTACACCATCGTCGTGACCCATACGCAGAATCCGCACCTGTACAAGAAGCTGCCGTACGACCCCGTGAAGGACTTCACGCCGATCCTGCAGGCGGTGCGTTCGGCGACCGTGCTGGTCGCCGCCAAGGAAGCGCCGTTTTCCACCACGGCGGAACTGATTGCGTATGCCAAGGCCCATCCGGGCAAGCTCAACTATGCGTCGTACAGCTTGGGATCGACCTCGCACCTCAATGGCGAAATCCTGAAGATGAAGACCGGCACGGACATCGTCCATGTGCCCTACAAGGGAACGGCCGACGCCAGCCGCGCGCTGCTGGCGGGCGACGTGCAGGTGTACTTCGACGGCACGGCCACGGCGGTCGAAAACGCCCGCGCGGGCAAGGTCAAGCTGCTCGGCCCGGCTACGGACCGCCGCCTGGGCGTCCTGCCGGAGCTGCCCACGCTGGAAGAGCAGGGCATACAGGGGCTGAACATCGTGGGCTGGCAAGGCATCTTCGGCCCGGGCGACATGCCGCCTGAACTGGCGAACCGCGTGGCCGGTGTATTCCGCGCGGCGCTTGAAACGCCCGATATCACACAGACCATCGTGTCCCAGGGCAACGAGGTGAGCGGCGCGGGACCGAAGGAATTCGCGGCGATCGTCCAGCGCGACAGCGCGCGCTGGGGCGACGTCATACGCCGGATCGGGCTGGTGCTTGAGTAATCAGCTTGCAAGCGGGTTTGCGGGAAAAACGGGCCTGCAAGGGCGCCAGGAGAAGACGATGCATGATGTGGTGATACGCGGCGGGACCATCGTGGACGGCTCGGGTTGCGCCGCCTTTGCGGGAGACCTCGCCATCGACGGCGGGCGGGTGACGCAGGCGGGCGGCAAGGCGGGCCCGGGGCAGCGCGAAATCAATGCCGAGGGCGCCCTGGTCACGCCGGGATGGGTGGATATCCACACCCACTACGATGGCCAGGCGACCTGGGATCCCTATCTCAGCCCTTCCACCTGGCATGGGGTCACGACCGCCATCATGGGCAACTGTGGTGTCGGCTTCGCGCCGGTCAAGCCGGACCGCCGCGAATGGCTGATCAAGGTCATGGAGGGCGTGGAGGATATCCCGGGGTCCGTGCTGTCCGAGGGCATCGAGTGGGATTGGGAGACCTTTCCGGAATATCTGGATGCGCTGGACCGCCGGCCCAAGGCGCTGGACATCGGGGCGCAGATACCGCACAGCGCGGTGCGCGCCTACGTCATGGGCGACCGCGCCATTCATCACGACGAGGCCTCGCCCGCCGATCTGCTGGCCATGCGCGAGGTCGTGCGCGCGGCCCTGCAGGCGGGCGCCGTCGGCTTTTCGACGTCGCGCACCTTCCTGCACAAGTACGACGAACGCAAGTATCCGCCGGGCACCTTCGCCACGGGCGAGGAGATCACCGCGCTGGGCTCGGTCATGGGAGAAGTCGGCCATGGCGTTTTCCAGATGACGGCGAACCATCCCGCCATGGAAGGAGAGATTCCCTGGCTGGAGCAGCTTGCCCGCCACAATCGCCTGCCGGTGCTGTTCAATCTGCAGCAGACCGATGCCGCCCCGGACGTCTGGAAGCAGATCGTCCTGACGCTGGACAAGGCAAGGGACGAAGGCGTGCCGCTGCTGGCCGGCATCAGCGGACGCCCGCTGGGCATTCTGTTCTCTTGGCAGAGCACGCTGCATCCGTTCATTGCGCACCCGAGCTATCAGGCCCTGCAGGGGCTGCCATTCGCCGAGAAGCTGGCGCGGCTGCGCGACCCGCAAACGCGCCAGACGATCATGAACGAACAGCGCGGCCTGCTGGACCGCCGCGCCGAAACCCTGTTCAGCAGCTTTCACAAGATCTACCGCCTGGGCAAGGAACCCGATTACGAACCCTTGCCCGAAGAAAGCGTGGCGGCCATGGCCGCGAGCGCCGGCCGGCCGCCCTTGGAGATGGTGTACGACCTGATGCTGGAAAACGATGGGCAGGCGATTCTCTACTATCCGTCCTTCAACTATTCCTACGAAAACCTCGATCACCTGCATCAGCTCATGCAGCACGCCAACACCGTCAACAGCCTGTCCGACGGCGGCGCCCATTGCGGCTACATCTGCGACGTCAGCATGCCCACCTTCATGCTCAGCCACTGGACCCGCGACCGCCGCCGAGGCCCCCTGCTGCCGCTGGAGCACATCGTCCGGCGCCAGACCCGCGACACGGCGATGGTGTACGGCCTGCGGGACAGGGGCCTGCTGCGGGCGGGCTACAAGGCCGATGTGAACATCATCGACCCGGACGCGCTGAAAGTGCATTGCCCCGAAATGGTGTTCGACCTGCCCGGGGGCGGACGCAGGCTGGTGCAGCGCGCCGACGGCTACGCCGCCACGCTGGTCAACGGTGTGCCCATCTTCGAAGTGGGGCAGGCCACCGGCGACCTGCCGGGGAAACTGCTGCGCGGCCCGAAGACGCAGGCTGTCCGGACCTAGGGCGCGCCGACTGCATATATTTGTAAAGACGAATAATTCGCCGGAATTTCTCATTTGTTGTGGAGGAAGGGCCTCCCTATGATCGGCAGGGTTGCGTTTGTCAGCAACTCACATCAAGGGGAAAAAAATGAAAACCTGGAAACTGGCCGCCATTGCCGCGGCCGTCCTGTGCGGCTGGGCCACGACCGCAAGCGCCGCCGATCCGGCGTATCCGAAGGGTCCGGTCACGCTGGTCGTGCCCTTCGCGCCCGGCGGATCGACCGACGTGATCGGACGCCTGCTGGCCGAGCGCCTGGCGGTTGCGCTCAAGCAGCCTGTCGTCGTCGAGAACCGCTCGGGCGCGGGCGGCAATATCGGCGCCGCCGTGGTGGCCAAGGCCGCGCCCGATGGCCAGACGCTGCTGTTCGGCACCACGGGCATCCTGTCCATCAATGAGTTTCTCTACGCCAATCCGGGCTACAAGGCCAGCCGCGATCTGCTGCCGGTCGTCTACACCGCGTCCATCAGCAATGTGCTCATCGTCAACAAGGACATGCCCGTGTCCAACGTGGCGGACCTGATCAAGCTGGCCCGCGAGAACCCCGGCAAGTATTCCTTTGCGTCCTCGGGCGCGGGAAGCTCCACCCATCTGTCCGGCGAGCTGTTCAAGAACATGGCGGGCGTGGACCTGATGCACGTGCCGTACAAAGGCAGCGGGCAGGCGTTGGTGGATCTGGTGGGCGGCCAGATCAACATGATCTTCGACAACGCGCCGTCGGCGGTGCCGCTGGCGCAATCCGGCAAGGTGAAGGCGCTGGCCGTGACCAGCACCACGCCGCTGTCCGTCCTGCCCGGCGTGCCGCCGCTGGGCGAAGCCGGACTGAAGGGCTATGAATCCCTGTCGTGGACGGGCGTGGTGGCGCCGGCGGGAACGCCCCAACCGGTCGTCGACAAGCTGAACCGCGAGCTGAACGCCATTCTTGCGGATGAAGGCGTGCGCAAGAAGCTCACCGAACTGGGCGCGCAGGCAACCGGCGGCACGGCGCAGGACTTCACCGCGCATATCGAGGCCGAGCGCGCCAAGTGGGGCAAGCTGGTGCGCGACGCGAAGATCGCCACGCAATAGGCGGATTTGTCCCGGCGTCAGGCGCCGCCGCTTCGCGGCGTCTGCGCCCGACGCGCGCCTTGCGTGCTTGGCGCCGAGGCGGCCTGGCGTGTCTTCCTGTCTTTGCCGCCCAGCACCCGGACGCCCGCAGGGACGGGCTTTTCGCTGATGATCTGCCGCATGTATTGCAGGAACAGCTCGGAACTGGCGGACAAGGAGCGCAGCCGCCGGGTGATCAGGCAGACTTCGCGCGACAGCCGGGGCGAGCTCAGTTCGCGGAACACAAAGGAGGCCGGCTCGGCGTCGCGGCCGGTGCGCGGCGGCGCGATGGAACTGGCCGCCAGGGCCGGCAGGATGGAATAGCGGCCGCCGCCGCGCAGCACGGCATGCAGCGACGAGGTCCTGGAAACCTCGTCGTGCTGCTGCTCAAAAAAGCCGGGCTTGCCGGCGTGCGCGCGCAGGAATACGCCGATGCCGGTGTCTTCGGTGAATCCCACGTACTCGGCCGGATCCAGATCGGCCCATTTCAAGGGCCGCGACCCTTGCGCGTAGGCGTAGGACGCCGCGCAGATCACACCGTAGCGGTCCTCGAACAGCGGCGTGTAGACCAGTTCGGAAAACCCGTGATGCGACGTGGATATCGCAAAATCGATATCGCCGTTGGCGATCATTTTCTCGACCTGTTCGGAGCCGGCGTCGTGCAATGAGAAGGTGATCTTCGGATAGGCCTGGCGGAAGGCGGCGATGGCATCGCCCAGGAAGTAGTTGGTGACCGACGCCACGACGGCGATCCTGACGTGCCCCTGCCGCCCTTCGGAAAGCGCTTCCAGGTCGCTGACCGCGCCATCGAACTGGCTGAGGATGCGTTCGGCCTCGGCCTTGAAGCGCGCCGCCTCCGGCGTCATCACCACGCGGCGCGTGCTGCGGTCAAAGAGCTTGACGCCCACCGCTTCCTCGAACTGCTGGATCGTGGCGGTCAGCGACGACTGGGTCAGGAATAGCTGCGACGCGGCCACCGTGAACGAGCCCGTGTTGGCCACCGCCACGAAGCTGCGGAAGTGCCGCAGCGAGATATTTCGCTTCATCGTCGCGCCCCGGAGCCAGACGCACGCGGGGCGCGCTCTGGATATATTGGAAAAACCGAATAATAAACAAATATCAACAATTTGTAGTGAAGAAAACCTCACTCTAGAATTTCTTTCGGAGCGGCGTGGCGCACGCGTCGCCGAATGTCTGGCGCAAGAGGGAGTCCAAGCGATGAGCAGTGCAGGCGTATTACAGATCGAATCGATGCGGGACCGGTGTTCCGCCCAGGAATGGCAGGCGCGCGTGGATCTTGCCGCCTGCTACCGGCTGGTGAATCTATACGGCATGTCGGACATGATGGCCAATCACATTTCGGCGCGCGTGCCGGACGAAGATGGCGCGTTCCTGATCAACGCCTACGGCATGATGTACGAGGAGATCACCGCGTCCAGCCTGATCAAGGTGGACCATGCCGGCGCAATCCTGTCCACGCCCGACTTCGGCGACCTCGGTTATGGCGTCAACAAGGCGGGCTACGTCATCCACAGCGCGGTGCATGCCGCGCGCCCCGAGGTGGCCTGCGTGATTCATACGCATAGCTGGGCATCCATGGCGGTGTCTTCGCTGGAATGCGGCCTGTTGCCCATTACCCAGACCGCCATGCGTTTCCTGAAGATCGGCTACCACGACTATCAGGGCGTGGTGCTGGACCTGGCCGAACAGGAATCGCTGGTGGCCGACCTGGGATCCGGCGAAGCGCTGATCCTGCGCAATCATGGCGCGCTGACGGTGGGTAACAGCGTGGGCGCGGCCTTCAACTGGATGCACAGGCTGGAACTGGCCTGCCGCTCACAGCTTGCGGCCATGGCCGCCAATACGCCGTTCGCGCGCGTCGCCGACCCGGTGCTGCAGCAGACCTGGAACAACTACCAGCCCGGCACGCGGCGCCCCTACGGCGTCATGGAATGGCCAGCGCTGCTGCGCAAGCTGGACCGCATGGATGCTTCGTTCCGGACATAGGCCGCCATCATGAACACACAACATCCCTTGCGCATTCTGATGTCGGAACAGACCCTGGACCGTATCGGCGGCGCGCTTGCCGAAGTGCTGGGCGAACGCGCGTTCGAACCCGTCATCGCGGCGCGTTCGCACGGCCATGAACCGGCGGACGTCGATCTGGCGTTCATCTCGCGCGATGTCACCGGGCTTTCGACCAAGCACCAGGTGCTGGAGCCGCTGGAGTCCTTTTACGTTTCCCTGCGCAGATCGCCCAGGCTTGCGTGGGTGCATGTGCATTCGGCGGGCGCGGACCGGCCCATCTTCGCCGAACTCAAGGAACGCGGCATCCGCGTGACGACCTCGTCGGGCGCCAACGCGCAGGTCGTGGCGCACACCGCGCTGGCCGGCATCCTGGCATTGGCGCGCGAGTTCCCCAAAATGTTCGATGCCCAGCGCAAGCGCGCCTGGACGCCGCTTATCGGCGGCCTGCTGCCGCGCGACCTGGCCGGCCAGACCGCCGTGGTGGTGGGCTGGGGGCCGATAGGCCAGCAACTGGCGGGCTATCTGCGGATGCTGGGCCTGACCGTCATTGCGCTGCGCAGTGCCTCGGCGCCGGCGTCGGACGGCGTGCAGACGTTTGCCTTCGAGGACCTGAAGGATATCGCCGGCCGCGCCGACTGGCTGATTCTGGCATGTCCGCTCAGCGACCGGACGCGCGGGCTGGTGGACGCGGACGTGCTGGCGCGCATGGCGCCGCACGCCCGGCTGGTCAACGTGGCGCGCGGGGAGATCGTTGTCGAACGCGACCTGATAGCCGCTTTGAAGGCCGGGATGCTGGCCGGCGCCTACGTGGATGTCTTCGAACACGAGCCGCTGGCTGGCCAGTCCCCGCTGTGGGATCTGGAGAACGTCATCGTCACCCCACATTCGGCGGGGCATTCGGATGGCAACGAGGCCCGGGTGGACCGCATATTCCTGGATTACCTGCGCGACTGGCGGCAATGATCCGCCGCCCGGAACCCGGCCGCCCGAACCCCTGATCCGTACTCACCCCTTAGGATTTTTCATGCCCCAGATCGCCGCGCGTATACACCGCATCAAACCCTCTCCCAGCTCCATGGCCGGCCAGCGCGCGCGCGAGCTGCGCGCCACCGGCCGCGACATCGTGGCCCTGACGGCCGGCGAGCCGGACTTCGACACGCCCGAGAACGTGACCGAAGCCGTGGTGCGCGCGATGGCGCAATCGCGCACCAAGTACACGGACGTGGGCGGCACGCCTGAACTGAAGGACGCCATCCGCGATAAATTCCGCCGCGACAATGGCCTGGCCTTTACCGCAAGCGAGATCATCGTCGGCAACGGCGGCAAGCAGATCATCTTCAATGCGCTGCTTGCCACGGTCGAGGAAGGCGACGAGGTCATCGTGCCCACGCCGTACTGGGTGTCCTATCCGGACATCGTGCTGCTGGCGGGCGGCACGCCCGTCTTCGTGGCCTGCCCGCCGGCGCGCGGGTTCAAGCTGCAGCCCGCCGATCTGGAAAAAGCCATCACGCCGCGTACCCGCTGGCTGATCCTGAATGGCCCCAACAATCCCAGCGGCGCGACCTACACGCGGGAAGAGCTGAAGGCGTTGGCCGAGGTGCTGCTGCGCCATCCGCAGGTGTGGCTGATGTCGGACGACATCTACGAACACATCCTTTACGACGGCCGGCGATTCGCCACGATGGCGCAGGTGGAACCCGAACTCAAGGCGCGCACGCTCACGATCAACGGCGTGTCCAAGGCCTATGCGATGACCGGCTGGCGCATCGGATACGGCGCGGCGCCCGCCGCGCTGATCAAGGCCATGACCAAGCTGCAGTCGCAGAGCACGTCGAATCCGTCGTCGATCAGCCAGGCGGCCGCGCAAGAGGCGTTGTCGGGGCCGCAGGATTTCATTGCCGCGCGCACGCGCATCTTCCAGGAACGCCGCGACCGGGTCGTGGCCAGCCTGAACCGGATCGAAGGGATCTCCTGCCACGTGCCCGAGGGCGCGTTCTATGTGTTCCCGTCGTGCGAAGGACTGCTGGGAAAGAAGACGCCGGCCGGCCAGGTCCTGCGCACGGACGAGGATTTCATCCTGTACCTGCTGGACGAGGAGAATCTGGCCGTGCTGCAAGGCGCGGCCTACGGCGTGTCGCCGTTCTTCCGGATTTCCTATGCGACGTCGATGGACCTGCTGGACGAGGGCTGCGCGCGGATCAGGCGGGCGTGCCAGAAGCTGGCCTGATGGGCGGGGCGGCCTTTGCCCCCGCCGTGGCGGCACGCTCCGCATCCGCGGCGCAATAAGGGCAGTCGGCGGCGCAGGGTTTCGCGGATGGGGCGCCCACGTCCTTGTCCGCCGCGCCGCCATGAAAGCACTCGTGCGACAGCCATTGGCTCAGCCGGTCGTAGCTTTCCATGTTGCTGCGCCAATTCGGGGCGCACAGATAATAGCCAAGCGGGCTTTCGAAGGTGCGATCGAACACGTCGACCAATTGCCCGGTGGCCAGTTCCTTTTCTATCAGGCAATGCGGCATCAATGCCACGCCAAAACCCGACGACGCCGCCTGGATGATCATCGAAAACAGATTGAAGCCGGGCCCGAACCGGGCGCGGTCATAATCGCCGATATAGGTCGAAAACCAGTATTCCCATGACAGCGGAATCTCGATGTGCTGCAGCAGCGTGCATTTCTTGATGTCTTCCAGGCTGCCGATGGGCTGCTGTTCGAGATATTCCGGTGAGCAGACCAGCCGGGTTTCCCGGCCGGTCAGGTATTTGGCGTCTCCGTCGTGCCAGTCTCCGTAGCCATATTGAATGGACGCATCGAAGTCGAGTTCGGTGCTTTTGTAATCGGCGACGCTGTAGCGCACGAAATTGATGGAGATGTCCGGGTTGACCTCCCGGAACGTCTTCAGCCGAGGAAACAGCCATTGCGCCGCGAACGTCGGCGCGGCCGATACGTTGAGCGATTTGGCGGACTGCTGCGTGGCCATGACCTGCGACGTGGCGCTCTCCAGCGTGTGCAAGGCCGGCCGGATCAGGCTGAGGTACGTCGCGCCCATGCGGGTCAGTTGCAGGCCATGGGTGCCGCGGATGAACAGCGCGTGGCCCAGGTAGCTTTCCAGTGTGGCGATGTGCCGGCTGATGGCGCTTTGCGTGACGAACAGTTCCTTGCCCGCCTTCGAGAACGACAGGTGACGCGCCGCCGCGGTAAACGCATTCAACTCAGAAAGGGTGGGGCAGCGGCGTCTCATGGGGGGTATGAGCAAAGCTCATAAGGCTGTTCGAATTTGTGTCGGATGCATAGGGGGAGACCCGGTATCGGACGTTTCGATTGTACCGGTAGAGTTCGCCATGCTGAATTTTCTGCATTGTCGAACGGATAGCGTGATTTATTTATGAAGCCGGTTGTAGTCAAGAATTGCAAGATCCTCAATACCCGATCGCTGGTCCTCGAAAGCGCGGCCAATGTGCTGATCGAAGACGGGATGATCTCCCGCATCAGCGCCGATGACCTGGCGCATCCGGATGCGCAGGTCGTGGACGCCAAGGGCATGACCTTGATGCCCGGCATGATCGACTGCCACGTGCACGTGGTGGCCTCGTCGTTCAATCTGGGCCGCGTGGCCGCGCTGCCCAACGCCCTGGCGTTGCTGCGCGCGCTGCCCATCATGCAGGGCATGCTGGACCGCGGCTTCACGTCGGTGCGAGATGCGGGCGGAGCGGACTGGGCGCTGGCGCAGGCCGTGCTGGATGGAACGGTGGACGGGCCGCGGCTGTTCTGCTCGGGCAAGGCCCTGTCGCAGACCGGCGGCCATGGCGATTTCCGCCAGCGCAACGATGAACTTGACCCGTGCCCGTGCTCGGTCAAGATCGGCAACATCGGCCGGGTGGTCGATGGCGTCGACAACTGCCGCCTGGCGGTACGCGAAGAAATCCTGAAGGGCGCCACGCAGATCAAGGTCATGGCGTCCGGCGGCGTGGCTTCGCCGAACGATCCCATCCAGAACCTGGGGTTCTCGGAAGCCGAGCTGATCGCCATCGTGGAAGAGGCCAGCAACGCCAACACCTACGTCATGGCGCACGCCTACACGCCGCGGGCGATTTCGCGCGCCGTGCGCTGCGGCGTGCGCACCATCGAACACGGCAATCTGGTCGACCGCGAGGCCGCGCAGGTGATGAAGGACCACGGCGCCTACATGGTGCCCACGCTCATTACCTACGAAGGCCTGGCCAACGATGGCGAGCGCTATGGCTTGCCGGCCGATTCCGTCAGGAAGATCGCCACGGTCCGCACGCAGGGTCTGACGGCCCTGGAGATCCTGGACGAGGTGGGCGTGAAGATGGGCTACGGCAGCGACCTGCTGGGCGAGACCCATTACATGCAGTCCGATGAACTGGTGCTGCGCAGCCGCGTGCTGGGCAACGCCAAGGTGATCCAGCAAGCCACCCTGATCGGCGCCGAGATCCTCAACCAGGAAGGCCTCTTGGGCGAAGTCCGCGAGGGCGCCTACGCCGACCTGCTGCTGATCGACGGCAACCCGCTGGACAACATCGAACTGCTGACCAAGCCGGAATCGATCAAGCTGATCGTGAACCGCGGCTTGCTGCACAAGAACGACTGCTGACGTTCTCTTTCCACTTCTCTCCGGAACTCTCTCACCATGTATTCCGTATCGGACCGCCTGGAGCGGTTGCCCTTCAGCAGCTTTCATTTCAGGCTGCTGTTGATCGGCGGCCTGGGGCTCGCCTTCGAAGCGCTGGACGCCGGCATCATCGCCTTCATCATTCCCTCTTTGCGCACCCAATGGGGCTTGAGCACCGGCCAGGTCGGCTGGATCGCCAGCAGCACGTATGTGGGATTCCTGGTTGGCGCGCTGTTCTCCGGCATCCTGGGCGACCGCTACGGCCGCAAGAAGATCATGATGTGGGCGCTGCTGCTGTTCTGCGTGGCCACCTTCATCAATGCCTTCGCCAGGAACTACCACGAGTTCTATATCCTGCGCATGATCGCCGGCATCGGCATGGGCGCGGAAGGCGCCATCATCGCGCCCTACCTGGCGGAGTTCGTCAGCAGCAAATACCGTGGCCGTTTCACGGGTGCGCTGGCCGGGTTCTTTTCCTTCGGCTTTGTGATGTCGGCCTTGCTGGGCTACTTCATCGTGCCGCTGAGCGACGACGGCTGGCGCTGGATCATGATCATCGCCTCGGTGCCGGTCGTCTTCCTGCTATGGTGGCGCAAGTCGCTGTTCGAATCGCCGCGCTGGCTGGAACATTCCGGCCAGACCGAAGAAGCCAACCGTATCTGCACGTTGATCGAAACCGAAGTGCAGCAGAACCTGGGCCGTCCGTTGCCCACGCCGGTCGCAACGCGCAAGGCCGCGGCGGCGCCGGCCGGGCAAGAGGGCGCGATGGCCAAGCTGGCCTCGCTGTTCTCGAAGCAATACCTGGGCACCACCGCGCTGGTGTGGGTCTTCTGGATCACCGTGCTGTTCTGCTACTACGCCTTCCTGGTGTGGATTCCCAGCCTGCTGGTCGAACGCGGCTTCACCATCACGAAGAGCTTCTCGTACACCATCCTGATCTATCTGGCGCAAATTCCGGGCTACTTCTCGGCCGCGTACTTCAATGACCGGATCGGCCGCAAGTACACCATCCTGGCCTATATGCTGCTGTCGTGCCTGTCGGCGCTGGGCCTGGCGCTGGCCACGGGCGAGCACCAGATCATCATGCTGAGCATGCTGCTGTCCTTCGGCATGAATGGCGTGATCGCGGGCCAATACACCTACACCGCCGAGATCTATCCCACTTCCATCCGGGCCACCGGCATGGGCGCGGCGTCGGCCTTCGCACGGATCGGCTCGATCGCGTCGCCAACCATCGTGGGCGTGGCGTATCCGGTGCTGGGCTTTGCCGGCGTGTTCGCCATGATGACGGCCATCCTGCTGGTTGGCGGGCTGGGCATTCTGTTCTATGGCAAGAACACGCGCGGCGTGGTGCTTGAGGAGATCGCGGCATGAGCGCGGCATCGGGATCCGCATCGGGATCGGTATTGGGACTGTTGGCCGCGCACGCTCGCGCGCTGGGCTTGGCCGGCGACCGGCAGGCGCAGTGGGGCGCGATATCGGCGTTGCTGCAAGAAGCGTTCGGCCACAAGCTCTTCACTGCGCTGGTACACCTGGAAGCGCACCGCCTGATGAAGCGCTTGCATACCTCGGACGAGAGCATCAGCCCGCTCGGCGGCTTCAAGGCCACCGGCAATGGACCGTGGTCGCGGCTTGTGCTGCAGGAAGGGCAGATCTACGTGGCCAGCAACGAGGACGATGTCCGCACCGTGTTCTCCGAGGCGCCGATGTTGATCGACCGGGGGCTGCAGTCGGCCTTCAACATCCCGGTGCGGCACGAGGGGCGGGTGATCGGTTCGCTCAACATGCTGAGCGGCCGGCATGCCTATGACGATGCGAACCATGATCTGGCCGCGCTGGTTGGCGGCTTGTGCGCGCCGGTCTTCATCGAAGAGATGCGGGCCGCGCAATTGGCCGCGGAAGGCGTGGACCGGTCGGCGCTGGACAGTGTCTGATCCTTGCGGTTGAAATGCCCGGCGCGGGGCATGTGACGGACTGTGGCGGGCCGCTCTTTGGAGCGGCCCGCTTTCCGATGGCCTGGATGGGCTTACGCCGGCCGCTTGTTCAGGATCACCAGCGACACGCCCAGCAGCACCAGCGCCGACGCGGCCATTAGCACGCCTGTCAGCGGTTCATCCAGGAACAGCGTGCCGCCAAACGCCGCCAGCACCGGCACGCTGAGCTGCACGGTGGCGGCGCGTGTGACGTTCAGGTGCTTGAGCGCCGCGTACCAGAGGATGTAGCCCAGCCCCGACGTCACCGCGCCGGACACCACCGCATACGCCGCGCCGGCGGCGTCCAGCCGGACCTGCGACGCCAGGAACTGCACCAGGAACAGCGCCAGCGCGATGGGCGTGGCGCGTATGAAATTGCCCGCCGTCGCGGCCGCCGGATTCTTCGACCCGCGGCCCAGCAGCGAATAGATGCTCCACGCCACCCCCGAAACAATCATCAGGAACCCATAGAACAGGGGCGGCGCGCCCACGCTGGGCAGCAACAAGGCCACCAGCCCGCATATCGCCAGGCCGATTCCCAAGCCTTGCAGGAATGACAGTCTTTCGCCGATGAACAGCCCGTACAGGATCATGCTGATCTGGATCGCGCCGAACAGCAGCAGGGCGCCGGTGCCAGCGGGGATGCGCGTGTAGGCATACGAGAACGCCAGGGCATACGCGAACAAGGCCAACGCGCCGGCCCAGTTGCCTTCCAGGCGGGCGGATTCCCGGCGCAGATAGAGCAGCAGCCACAGCATCAGCGCGCCGGACAGGATGCGGATGGCGACAAAGGTCGTGGGATCGATGGGCGTCTGCTTGAGCGCAAGGCGGCACAGCAGCGAATTGCCGGCGAAGGCCAGCATGGCGAAGAGGGTAAGCGCGAACAGCCGGAGTGTCATGGCGCGGGCCTTCCAATAACCGCTGCGAGCCGCCGCCGCGGCGGACTACTGCGCTGCCTGGGCGGCCTCGCGGAACCGCTGCACCAGCGGGGAACCGTCTTCGGAACGATACGCCAGCAGCACCTGGCTTTGCGCATCCGGCGTATCCAATTCACGGTACGCCACGCCGGGAATACCGGTCTTCATGTACGTGTCCGGCAGGATCGAGATGCCCATGCCCGCCGCCACCAGTCCGATGATGGTCGCGCCTTCGCGCGCTTCCTGCCCCACCTGCGGCGCAAAGCCCGCGCGGCTGGCCAGCACGCTGACGTGGTCGAACAGGCCGCAGCCCAGCCCGCGCGGGAACAGGATGAAGGCCTCGTCCGCCAGATCCGTCATCGACAGCGGCGCATTGCGTCGCGCCAGCGGGTGCGATTGTGGCATCGCCACCATCAACCGGTCGCTCCACAAGGGCAGCGTTGCGATGTTGGGTGGCGCAACGAACAGGATGGACGGCCGCAGAAAACCCACGTCGATGTTCTTGGATGCCAGCGCCCGCAACTGCTGGCCGGTCGATTGATGGCTCAGATCCACGCCCACGCCGGGAAAGTCCGTGCGAAAGGCGTGCACGATGCGAGGAAAGGCGTCGAACATCGGGACCGATGCGGTGAACGCCACGCGGATCTCTCCGGTCTCGCCCAGCGCCGACTGGCGCACGACCTCGCCCGCGCGTTCCAGATGCGTCAGCGCGCGGCGCGCCTGATCCAGGAACAGCGCGCCCGCCTGCGTCAATTCCACGCTACGGCTGGTGCGCGTCAACAGCGGCGACCCCAGTTCCTCTTCCAGCGCCTTGATCTGCAGGCTCAGCGGCGGCTGGCTGACGTGCAGCCGGCGGGCGGCCTGGCTGAAGCTCAGCTCCTCGGCGACGGCGACGAAGTAGCGCAGTTGGCGGAAATCCATATTTATTTGGAAAGCAAATAGATCGTCTTGAAAAACGGTATTGGACGATATGAGTGTACTCCGCGCATCATGCCGGCATATCGACACGAATAACTAGACCGACAGGAGACAAGAATGAAGCTTATCGCCCCGTCGCGGCCCCGCCGCGCCATTGCCGCCACCGCGGGATTGGGTGCGCTGCTAGCCGCCGCCGCGCTGATGCCGCTGCCGGCCGCCGCCCAGGCCGCCTTTCCCGACAAGCCGATCCGCATCGTCGTCCCGTATGCCGCCGGCGGGGGCGTGGACATCGTCACCCGGCTGGTCAGCCAGAAAATGGGCGATGCCCTGAAGCAGACCATCATCGTCGACAACCGCCCCGGCGCGGCCACCAACATCGGCATGGACATGGTCGCGCGGGCTCCGGCCGACGGCTACACGCTGTTGACCGCGTCCAACACCCTGGCCGCCAACGGCGCCCTGTTCTCCAAGCTGACCTTCGATCCCGCGCACGACTTCACGCCGGTAGGCGCCATCGGCTACGCGCCGCTGGCGGTGGTGGTGCCGATCGAATCGTCGTTCAAGTCCCTGAAGGAATTGACCGACTACGGCCGTTCGCACCCCGACAAGCTCACCTACGCCTCGGCGGGAAATGGCAGTTCGGGCCATCTGGCCAGCGAACTGCTCAAGCGCGAGAGCGGCATGAAAGCCCTTCATGTGCCCTATAAGGGCGGCTCGCCGGCGGTCACCGACCTGTTGGGACAGCGGATCTCCTTCATGTCCATCAACCCGCTCGAGGTCGTCTCCCACGTCAAGGCGGGCAAGCTGCGCGCGCTCGCCGTGCTGGACGACGAACCGGCCGCCATGCTGCCCGAGGTGCCCACCGTGGTGTCGCAAGGCCTGCCTGGCGCCATGGCCACGGTGTGGTGGGGCCTGATCGGGCCCAAGGACCTGCCGCCCGAGGTAACCACCAAGCTGAACGCCGCGCTGCAAAGCGCGTTGAAAGACCCGGAAGTCAAAAAGCGCTTCGGCGAAATGGGCGCCGTCGTCACGCCCGGCACCGCCCCGCAGTTCAGCGCTTTCGTCGCGGCTGAAACCACCAAATGGACCAAGGTCATCAAGGACGCGGGCATCAAGGCCGACTAGCCGCGCCCCGCGCCGGCATGGGGCCGCGCGGCGGCGCCGGCCGGCGCACACGCATAAAGGAATTGAAATGGAACGGCAAAAGAACGGGCTGATCGTCAGCGCGCATTCCGCGGACTTCGTCTGGCGCGCGGGCGGCGCCATCGCCCTGTACGCCAAACGTGGCTGGAAAATGACCGTGGTGTGCCTATCGTTCGGCGAACGCGGCGAATCGGCCAAGCTGTGGAAGCAGGCCGGCATGACGCTGGAGCAGGTCAAGACCAACCGCCGCGACGAAGCGCGCCTCGCGGCCGACATCCTGGGCGCCGACATCCGTTTCATGGACTGCGGCGACTATCCGCTGCGCGTGTCGGATGACGCGCTGTTCGAACTGGTGGACGTCTACCGCGAACTGCAACCCGAATTCGTGCTGACCCACTCGCAAAAAGACCCCTACAACTTCGACCACCCGCTGGCCACGCACGTCGCGCAGGAAGCGCGTGTGATCGCGCAAGCGCATGGGCACAATCCCGGACAGGCGGTCGTCGGCGCGCCGCCCGTGTTCCTCTTCGAGCCGCACCAGCCCGAACAGTGCGAATGGAAACCCGAAGTGCTGCTGGATATCTCCGACGTCTGGGACCAGAAGCGCCGCGCCTTCGAGACCATGGCCGCGCAGGAACACCTGTGGGAGTACTACACCCGCGTCGCCCTGCAGCGGGGCGTGCAGGCATCGCGTAATTCCAACAAGAAGATCGTCTACGCCGAAGGCTACCAGCGCGTGTTTCCGCAAGTCACCGGAGAACTGGCATGAGCATTGCCGTCAGGAACATCCCACGCGCCGACAGTACGGTCATCGCCCGCCTGGCCACGGCCGGCGTCGCCACCGCGCACGAAGCGCAGCAGCGGACCGGATTGCTGCAGCCCTATATGCGGCCGGTCTATGCCGGCGCGTCGCTCGCGGGCAGCGCCGTGACGGTGCTGGCGCAACCGGGCGATAACTGGATGCTGCATGTCGCCATCGAGCTTTGCCAGCCGGGCGACATCGTCGTCGTGGCGTGTGCGTCGTCGAACGAGGATGGAATGTTCGGTGAGCTGCTGGCGACGTCGATGCGGGCACGGGGCGTGCAGGGCTTGATCATCGATGCCGGGTGCCGGGATGTGGCGGCGCTGAAAGAGATGAAGTTTCCCGTGTGGTCCAAGTGTGTATCGGCCAAGGGCACGGTCAAGGCCACGCCGGGATCGGTCAACGTGCCGGTGGTGTGCGCGGGCGCGCTGGTGCAGCCCGGCGATGTCGTCATTGCCGATGACGACGGCGTGTGCGTGGTTCCACGCGCCCGGGCCAGCGAGGTCGCCGACGCCTGCGATGCGCGGCTGCTGAACGAAGCGGGCAAGCGCAAGCGGCTGGCTGCCGGTGAACTGGGGCTGGATATTTATGGGATGCGGGAGAAGCTGGCCGCGGCGGGACTGGTGTACGTGGACAGCGTTTCCGGCGCGTAGCGGTTATATCGTCGCGGAACCCGGGCGACCCCGGTTGCACGGCGGTGCGGATCATCCGTCGAGGATGGCCGCTGCGACCGGTGATGACAGTCGGAAGAGGAGCTGCTTGCGCGGCGACACCCTGGACGGGTTGCCGTCAGCGCTGACGCTGCGCGTCCACGGGCCCGGTCACCGTAATCACCAAAGGCACGCCGTTGATTTCCCGCGGCAGGCGCGCCGCCACGTTGGCATCCGTCACGCCCACGGCAAGCGCTTCTTCTCCCGGGCGTCCGGTGCTGACGCCGACCGACACGACGCCAGGAATGGCGAGCAGCCGCGCTTCCTCGCTGGCCAGCAACTGTCCGGCCGCGCCGCTCGATTGCGTTTCGGCGGGGCTGTATTCGACGGGGCCGGCGCCGGAGAAATCTGGCCCTGGGGTTTGTGTGTCGCTCATGGCGCCAACTCCTCTAACCTGATCGAATCCAGTGTAATCGGCCGCCCCGATTCGCGACAGGGCGGCCGAGGGCCTCTTAAGGCAACAGCCTGATGTTCAGCGCGGAAAACACGGACCCAATCGGATTGGCGAACGTCGTGCCGCCGCCGCCCGCGAACAGCAGCGCGACGGGCCGCACGCCGGCCGCCCAATGCCAGATCAGTGATCCGGAATCCCCGCCCGCCGAGAACGGGTTGCTGTTCACCGATTGAATGGCGATCTGATTACGGAACAGGGCGACGCGGCCGCCGCCGTAATTCACGTTAACCGACACGCCAATCTGTGTCACCCGGCCCTGCGTAAGGCCGGTCGTGCGGCCGCTCTTCCCGACAATCAAGCCGAGCGTAGCGGCAAGCGCGGCGGTGCCAGTGCGGTAATACGCGGCGCTGCCGCCCGAAAGATAGTATTGCTCGCCGCGGATGCGCTCGTGCCACGCCCAGCCAAACGCGGCATCCACGAAATTCGCTGCGCCGCCGAAGTTGATCGGCACCCAGCGGGCAAGCACCGCGATCTGGTCTCCCGGATGACGGCCCCCATCCGCCGCGCCCGGCTGGATGATGCTGTCGTTCACGCTGGCAACGTTCGAATTCGCCAGTACGTGGTTGTTGCTGAGAATGAGGTGACGATTGGTCCACGGCGCCGTCAGCCCGATCGCCCGGCTTCCGAGCGTGCCTGCCGTGACATTCACGTGTCCCACCGACACTCCGCCCGGCGCCGGCCGGTGCCGCGCGCGATGCGAATAGGCGTCCACCACGCCAACCGGCACCTGCTGCACCGGCACGCTCGACAGCGAACGCGTGCCGGCCGCCCGTGCAACCTGGCCCAGCACTGCCTCCTGCGGCATGGCGCTCTCGGTAAAGATCGTCAGCACCGGCTCGCCCGGTCCGCCGGCGCCAAAGGTGACGTTGGTCGGGTCCGGCAAACCGATCCCGACACCGACGATGCCCTCGGTCGAAGGGCCTTCCGACAGCGTCCGGAATTCGCCGGACGCCGAGAGCAACTGCGCTTCGATCGCATCCCTGAGCGCCAGCAGATCGTCCGAAACACCCGCTTCGGCAAAAACGGCTTGTTGTTCCGCCTCTTGGCTCAGTGCTTCAAGGCCGGCGGAGTCAGAGTCCGGGTTCTCGGGCGCCCCGGAGGCGGGTTTACCGGTGGCCGGTCCGCCGTCGTCTTCTTCGCCCGGGTTGTCCACCCGTGGGGTATTGTTGTTCTTTCCTGACATGACAGTGTCCTCCAACAATATAAGTAAGCGTTCATGGAACCGTGCAGGGATTGCACAGGTTCATAAGTCGCCTGGGCTCGATAGCCGGCCCGGGCGTGAAACCCGGCATCGACTGAGACTGCCGCCGGGCTGCTGATCTTCGGTAAAGGGGCGGTCGATTTCTCCTTGAAGTGATGGCCAGTTAGGCCGGACGAGGTCTTGATGCCGTGAGCGAGCCATGTGATGGACGGTCAGCGGGGTCAGGACTGCGGGGAAGCGGGGGAGTGGCGGCGGGTGGCAGGCTTGGCGCAGCGGTGCCGAGGTGTTCCAACGGCGGGTCCGCAATCAAGGGTGGGGCATGCCCAGCGGGACAGGTGAGTCAGCCCAGTGATCCGTCCGACGCGCCGTGCCAAAAATGCGGCGGTGGCGAGTCTTGCGGCGGATTAGGCCATTTGGACTCTGGATGCGAGCCATTATTTGGCTGCGGTCGCCCATTGTGTATGGGCAACTTGAAGTATGGACAAGCTGGGCCTGGATAGGCACGGTTTAGATCCGGATGGTGACCAGGCCTGCTGATGGCGCCGGTCTCCAGGCAGGCCCGGCCCCGAAGGGCGGGCGCTGCCCGCGAAACCCTAAGGCCTCGCATTCTCCCATTCACCTTCAATGTGATAGACCCTCGGCTCTTCCGAAAAGTACTCCTGCAAGCCTGTCATGAACGTCCGATGATCGTCACTTTCCTCAAAGCCCGGCGTGTGATCTTCGAGTGACTTCCATCGCACGATCAGATTGAACGACTCGGGTGTCTCAATGCCCTGAGCGAGGAGGTGACCGCCGTAACCCTTGGCGCGGCTGAGCAAAGGAGCGACGTCAGAAAATGCACGCCTGAACCTTTCAACGTCTTTCTTGTGAACAGAAAGTAATGCGATCTCATAAATCATGGTGATCCTTCGATTGGCTGTGATGGCTGCAGGCACGCAAGTTCAGTGAGTCGACGGCTCCACCGCAATCGCGATTTTTCCCCGGAGGCCATTATTGGGCGTCTCCAATCGAGCGTGAGCGAGCGGAATGTCGGCCAGCGAATAGACGGCGCCCACGTGTGGCCGTAGTTGGCCGCGCTCTATCAGTGCGCTCAGTTCATCAAGCTTGCCGCGATTCTGTCTTGTGAAAACGAAGTGATAGCTCGCATTTTTGCCCCACGCCTGAATCAGGTTTTGCGGCTGTGCGACGTCCACGATCGTGACAACGCGGCCAAGTTGAGCCAGCGCGTCGGGGCTGCGCGTCAACGCGTTGCCGCCGATGGTGTCGAAGACGACATCCACGCCGGAGCCACCCGTTTCCCGCATGATGGCATCGACGTAGTCCTCCTTTTCATAGTCAATGACCACGTCGGCCCCCAGGCTTCGCGCGAACTCGAAGTTCTCTTCACGCACGGTCGTGAACACCCTTGCCCCCATGGCTTTTGCGAGTTGGATCGCCACGTGGCCGACCCCGCCCGCGCCACCGTGTATCAGGATGCTTTCGCCCACTCGCAGCGCAGCGCGCACGGCCAGTGCTTCCCAAGCCGTGCCGCCCACCAGCGTCAGGCTTGCCGCCTCAAGATGGCTCAACGAGGGGGGCTTCTTTCCAACAATGCTCTCGGCCGCAACGTGGTATTCGGCATAACTTCCCGGGCCATCAAATATTTGCGGGGTGTACCAGACTTCATCCCCTGGAGAGAAAGCCGTCACGCCGGGGCCGACGGCTTCGACAACCCCGGATACGTCGTGTCCGGTAATGCCCGGCAATGGCACCAAATCGGGGTAGTCACCCCGTCGAACCTGGTAATCCAGCGGATTGATGGAGGTGGCATGCACCCGCACCAGGACTTGTCCTGTGCCGGGTACGGGCTTGGGCACGTCGCGCAGTTCGAACGATTCCGGTCCGCCAAATGATGTCAGTACGATCGCTTTCATAGTAAATCCTCGTTTCGATAAAAAGGGATATCGGGAATTATCGATGTCATGGGGTAAAAAAATTACAGGTCTTTTCCTATCAGCTCGGCAAGTGCGCTGATGGCTGCTTCGTTCCGCTTGTAGTAGGTCCACTGACCGATGCGCCGCACTTCGACCAGGCCTGCCTTTTGCAAGGTTGCAAGATAGTCGGACACCGTCGACTGCGACAGCCCGACGCCTTCCTGGATACTGCTGACGCAGACACCCACGGTATGCACGTCCCCCTCGTCCTGCGGAGGGAAGTTTTTCGCGGGGTCCTTCAGTCCTCTCAAGATGTCGAGACGCGTACGATTCGAGAGAGCTTTGAATATTTCTAGCAGGTCCATGGCGACATGATATCGGGATTTAGCGATATGTCAATGCGAGATTTGGGTGCGGTCGACGCTAGGTTGAGGCAGACGCTATCGCCGCATCGCTGTATCGAAGCTGTGACTGACGAAAATTCCAGGGAAGTTCCCCGGTGCGGGGCTCGTGCTGCGAAACCTTCCAAGCGAATAAATACTCAGAAGATTTTTGATGGTGCCCGGGGCCGGAATCGAACCGGCACGCCTTGCGGCGGGGGATTTTGAGTCCCCTGCGTCTACCAATTTCACCACCCGGGCAGGGGGTCGCGAACACGTCCAGATGACGGCTGCGGGAGATACGAAGACAGCGATTATATGCGGTCTTTCATAAATTGTCAGGCGACGCCCGGACGGGCATTGCAGCGGTGCCGGCGCACGTGCCGGCGTACCGCGCCAGGCTTCCAAATCCAATCGAGGTCCGCCTCGGAGATCGCATCTAGGCGGGCCTTCGATCAGCCTTACTTCAGCAGCCTTACTTCAGCAGTCTGCGTTCATCAGCCTGACTTCTTCTCAGGCAAGAACCAGTTCATCACCAGCGCGCAAATCCCGCCCGTAGCCACGCCCGACTCCAGCACGCTCTTCACCGAATGCGGCAGATGCGACAGGATTTCCGGCACTTGCGACACGCCCAAGCCCAGGGCCAGCGAGACGGCGATGATCAGCAATGCACGGCGGTCAAGCTGGATGCCGGCCAGGATATTGATCCCCGACGCGGCGACCGCGCCGAACATCACCATGGCGGCGCCGCCCAGCACGGGCTCGGGCACGGCCTGCAGGACGCCGGCGACGGCGGGGAAGAGGCCCAGCAGGATCAGCATGCCCGCGATCCACACGCCAATGTGGCGGCTGGCGATGCCGGTCAGTTGGATGACGCCGTTGTTCTGCGCGAAGACGGAGCTGGGGAAGGTGTTGAAGACGCCTGCCAGGAGCGAGTTGGCGCCGTTGACCAGGACGCCGCCCTTGATGCGCTGCATCCACAGCGGGCCTTCGACGGGCTGCTTGGATACTTTGCTGGTGGCGGTGACGTCGCCGATGGCTTCCAGGGACGTGACCAGGTAGATGATCAGCATGGGCACGAACAGGGCCCACGAGAAGCCCAGGCCGAAGTGCAGCGGCACGGGGACCTGGAACAGGGCGGCTTCGCGGGCGCCGGTGAAGTCCAGGCGGCCCATGTAGGCGGCGGCGATGTAGCCGACGGCCAGGGCCAGGACCAGCGCGGTGCTGCGGATCCAGACGACCGGTACGCGGTTGAGCAGGATGATGGTGCCCAGGACGAGGCCGGACAGGGTCAGGTTCTCGGCGCTGGCGAAGGTGCCGTTGGCCATGGCGCCGAAGCCGCCGCCCATGCTGATGAGACCGACCTTGATGAGCGTCAGGCCGATGAGCAGGACGACGATGCCGGTGACCAGCGGGGTGATGAGGCGTTTGACGAAGGGCAGGATGCGGCTGATGCCCATTTCGACGAAGGATCCGGCGATGACGACGCCGAAGATGGCGGCCATGACGGCTTCGACCGGGGTGCCTTGCTTGACCATGACCGAACCGCCGGCGATCAGCGGGCCGACGAAGTTGAAGCTGGTGCCCTGCACGATGAGGAGGCCGGCGCCCAGGGGGCCGAAGCGCTTGCACTGCACGTAGGTGGCGATGCCGGAGATGACCAGCGACATGGACACGATCAGGGTGGTGTCGCGGCTGCTGACGCCCAGCGCCTGGCAGATGAGCAGGCCGGGGGTGACGATGGGGACCAGGATGGCCAGCAGGTGCTGCAGCGCGGCGACGAAGGCGACGGGCGGCGCGGGGCGGTCATCGGGACCGTAGACCAGGTCGTGGCTGGGTGCGTCGTCGTCGGGGGCGCTGTGGGGGGCGGGTTGGGCTAGGGAGGCGGGTTGCATGGCGGAGTGCCGGCCGGGGGTAGGTGAGAAAAGTGCGGGATTTTACCGGGGACAGGCGCTTGTCAGGTTGCTACATCGCCACCCGGCCTTGAAAAGTTCCAATAGGCCCCCACATCAGTAGGGTTTCCCGGAGACTGCGCGGGCTTCGCTCCCCAGTCGTCCATTATTCCGTCCCTAATTTATTTTCAAAGCCACGTAGAACTATGAGCCAAACCGCCACGACTTCCGCGTCCGAAACCCTGGGGTTCCAGGCCGAGGTGAAGCAACTGCTGCACCTGATGATCCATTCGCTGTACAGCAACAAGGAAATTTTCCTGCGCGAGCTGGTGTCGAACGCGTCGGATGCCTGCGACAAGCTGCGCTTCGAGGCCATCGACCAGCCGGAGCTGCTGGAAGGCAATGGCGAACTGGCGATCACGGTCAGCTACGACAAGACCGCCCGCACGATCACGATCTCGGACAACGGGATCGGTCTGTCGCGCGACGAGGCCGTGGCCAACCTGGGCACGATTGCCCGTTCGGGTACGCGGGAGTTTTTCTCGCAACTGACGGGCGACAAGCAGAAGGATGCGCAGCTCATCGGCCAGTTCGGCGTGGGTTTCTATTCGTCGTTCATCGTGGCGGACAAGGTCACGGTGGTGAGCCGCCGCGCTGGCGCGACGGACGCGATCCAGTGGGAATCGGACGGCCAGGGCGAGTTCACGATTGCCGCCGCTGAAAAGTCGGGCCGTGGCACGGATGTGACGCTGCACCTGCGCGCCGACGAGGACGAGCTGCTGAATGGCTGGAAGCTGCGCGAGATCCTGCGCCGCTATTCGGACCATATTTCCTTGCCGATCCGCATGGCCAAGGAAGAGTGGGACCAAGAGAAGGGCGAGCAGGTCAAGACCGACGAACTTGAAACGGTGAACCAGGCGAATGCGCTGTGGGCCCGCAGCAAGTCGGACGTGACGGAAGAGCAGTACCGCGAGTTCTACAAGACGGTGTCGCACGACTACGACGACCCGCTGGCCTGGACGCACAACCGCGTGGAAGGCCGCAGCGAATACACGCAACTGCTGTACGTGCCCAAGCATGCGCCCATGGATATGTGGGACCGCGACGGCCGCCATGGCGTGAAGCTGTATGTGAAGCGCGTTTTCATCATGGACGATGCGGACCAGTTGCTGCCGTCGTACCTGCGCTTCGTGCGTGGGGTGATCGATTCGGCGGACCTGCCGCTGAACGTGTCGCGCGAGATCCTGCAGGAAAGCCGCGATGTGCGCGCCATCCGTGAAGGGTCGGCCAAGCGCATCCTGTCGCTGCTCGAAGACATGGCGGAAAACAAGCCGGAAGACTACGCCACGTTCTGGTCGGAGTTCGGCCAGGTGCTGAAGGAAGGCGCGGGCGAGGATTCGGCCAACCTGGAACGTATCGCCAAGCTGATGCGTTTCGCGTCGACGAATTCGGGCGATCAGGCGCAGACGGTGTCGTTCGCCGACTACGTGTCGCGCATGAAGGAAGGCCAGGACAAGATCTACTACGTGACGGCGGATACGTTCGCCGCGGCCAGCAACAGCCCGCATCTGGAGATCTTCCGCAAGAAGGGCATTGAAGTCCTGCTGCTGTCGGATCGCGTGGACGAGTGGATGCTGTCGTACCTGCGCGAATTCGACGGCAAGTCGCTGGTGTCGGTGGCCAAGGGCGGCCTGGACCTGGCGGAACTGGCCGACGAGGAAGAAAAGAAGCACCAGGCCGAAGTGGCCGAGGACTTCAAGCCGCTGGTCGAGCGCCTGCAGAAGACGCTGGAAGACCAGGTCAAGGAAGTGCGTGTGACGCTGCGCCTGGTGGATTCCCCGGCGTGCGTGGTGGTGGGCCAGAATGAACTCAGCCCGCATCTGCTGCGCATGCTGAAGGCCGCGGGCCAGGAAGCGCCGAACGTGAAGCCGGTGCTGGAAATCAACCCGGAACACCCGCTGCTGGCGCGCATCCGTTCGGCCGATGACGGCGAGTTCGACCAGTGGGCACGCCTGCTGCTGGATCAGGCCTTGCTGGCCGAAGGGGCGCAGATCGCGGACCCGGCGGCGTTCGTGAAGCGGCTGAATGCCTTGCTGCTGAAGTAAGCGGCATCGGTGGTTGGTTAGAGGGGCGCCTGAGGGCGCCCTTTTTGCGGGCGGACCAGGGGCTGCTAGTTGTAAATTACCGATCGGTAAATTGTTGGCCAGATAGTGTGGATGTCGGGGGATTGTTCCCGATCGGTAATTTTCCTAAACCGAAAACCGTGTCATGCAGAAAAAATTACCGAACGGTAATTCTGTTGTGGCTTTCCACCTGGAAGCCCCATAAAATTACCGAACGGTAATTCAGGGGAACATCATGCCCGCGGCATCCGAATTGGACACCTTTCCGTTGCCAATCCACTCCTCGACGGATCTGGGTGAGGTGGTGAGGGCCGCGCGGCGCTCGCAGGGCTTGCTGCAAACGGATCTGGCCGGTCTGTCAGGAACCGGCAATCGCTTTGTGGTGGATCTGGAGCGGGGCAAGCCTACGCTGCAATTACAGAAGGTGCTGGACATGCTGGACCTGCTGGGGCTGGAAGTGCAAGTAGTGCCCAAGCAGGCAAGGCTGCCATGACCGCCGCGGATGCGTTGGACCTGTATCAGGCGGACCGCAAGGTTGGCCGTCTGTTCGACGAGCGGCCGTTGCGCTTTGTCTATGCGCAGGCCTGGCTGGACCGGCCTGACGCGCAAGCGATTGCGCCGTCGATGCCGCTCAAGAGCGGTCCTCACGCGGGCGACGCCGTGCATGCCTACTTTGAAAACCTGCTGCCCGAAGGGCATGTGCGCAAGTTCTTGCAGCTTAGCCGCCATGCGACCACCGTGTTTGGCCTGCTGCGAAGCGTCGGGGGCGATACCGCAAGCGGACTGACGATACTGCCGCAGGGCGAGCGGCCCGCACCACCTCGCTACCGGCCCACGACTTGGCAGGACATCGCTGCGCGCTTGAAAAATGACGGTGTGCCGGCGCTGGCCGCTGAGAACGCCGAAGGCACGCGTATTTCGTTGGCGGGCGCGCAAGACAAGCTTCTGCTGACAGTGATGCCGGATGGCTCACCCGCGATGCCGGAGGGCACGGCGCCGTCTTGGCACATCCTCAAGCCTGATATCCGCGGCGTGGATGGCGTGTGGGCATCGGCCTTGAATGAGACGCTGGTGATGCAACTGGCCGCCAAACTGGGACTGGGCGTGGCGGATGCCACCTATCAGCCGCATACGCGCGCGTGCCTGATCCAGCGCTATGACCGCGTACCGGATGGGCAGGGCAGCTTGCTGCGTCTGCATCAGTTGGACCTTTGCCAATTGGCGGGCAAGCCGTCGGATGTGAAGTATGAATCGGACGGTGGTCCGTCGCTGGCGGATTGCCGCAGGCTGTTGAAAGATGCAGGCATCAGTGCGGCGGATCTCAAGCGCTTCCTGCAATGGGTGCTTTTCAATCTGTGCGTCGGCAACAACGACAGCCATGCCAAGAATCTGTCGGTGCTGCAAACCAGCGAAGGTCGATATCGCCTGGCGCCGTTCTATGACCTGATGTGCACGGCGATGTATCCGGGACTGGCCAGCAAGTTCGCCTTTGCGATCGGCGGCGAGATGAAGCCGGGCAGCATCGGGCGGGAGCGGATCCAGGCGATGGCCCAGGACCTGGGATTCAACGAGCGCTATGTCATGACCGTGGCGCGCAGCTTGATGGCGGCGCTGCCCCAGGCCCTCGACCAGGTGCAGGCGTCGCTGCGGGCGCAGGTCGGCGCCGGCACCGAGCGCACGCTCATCGACCGCCTGGGCGATTGGATCAGGACGAATGTCCGCCGCCACGCGAAGCGGTGGGAATGACCACCGCGTCCAGCGCCAGCGCGCCCTGTCCTTCGGGCAACGCCAGCAGGGGATTGATCTCTACCGAACTGAAGTCGGTGCGGCGCGCGTGAGCGAAGCGGGACAGCGCCACCAGCGCATCGGCCAGCGCGCCGATATCGCAGGGGGGCGCGCCACGGGCGCCTTGCAGGAGCGCGTGGCCCTTGGTTTCGCGGATCATGGCCAGCGCCTCGGCGCGGCCGAAGGGCGCCAGGCGGAAGCTGACGTCTTTCAGAACTTCGACAAACACGCCGCCCAGGCCAAACATGACGACGGGGCCGAACACCGGATCGCAGTGCACGCCGGCAATGCATTCCACGCCTTTGCTCGCCATGGGCGCGACGAGGATGCCGTCGATGCGGGCATCGGGGCGATGCTGGCGTACGCTGGTCATGATGTCGGCAAAGGCGCGCCGTAGGGCGGCTTCACCGGAGACGTTGAGTTTGACGCCGCCGACGTCGCTCTTGTGCAGGATGTCCGGCGATACCACTTTCAGCACGGCGGGGGCGTCCAGGCGCGCGGCGGCGAGCACGGCGGCGTCGGCGTCGGCGGCCAGCGTGCAGGGGGAGGCGGGCAACCCGGCCTGGCGCAGCAGGTCCATGGCCTGGACCTCGTTGTAGGCGTCCAGGACCGGCGCGGTGCCGGTGATGCTTGCCAAGCCGCCATCGTCTTCCGTGTTGGCCGCCGCGGCCTCCCTGGCGCCGGCGCAGGCCGCCACGGCCCCGATGGTGCGGATCGCGGCGCTGGGGTCTGCGAATACCAGGCATCCCAGCCGTTCCAGTTCGCGGCGGCGGGCGGGCGGGAACAGCGCGCAGATGATCAGGGGCACGGCGGGATGGCTGGCCTGCAGCTGCTTGGCAAAGGCCTCGAAGGTGGGCCACAGCGCTTCGGACGAGCCCGCGGCCGCCAGGAAGACGGCCAGGGCGTCGTAGCGGCCGTCCGCCAGCATGTCCTCGGCGGTGGCCAGCAGCAGTCCGGGTTCCGAAACAGCCTGGCCGGTGACGTCGACCGGGTTGCGGGCACTGGCGAAGGCGACGCGCTCGAGCAGCCGGGCCTGTGCGTCGGCCGCGGGCTCGGGCAGCGTCAAGCCCGCTTCTTCGGCCTCGTCCGCCATCAGCGCGCCGACGCCGCCGGAGATCGTGAAGATGCCCAGGCGCCTGCCTTGCGGCGCGTGCTTCCAGGTGTCCAGTGCATAGCCCAGATTGAAGAACTCTTCGATGGTGCGCGCGCGCAGCGCCCCGTACTGTTTGAACAGCGCGTCGTAGACGGCATCGTCGCCAGCGAGCGCGGCGGTATGCGAAGCGGCGGCCTGCGCGCCGGCCTGGGTGCGGCCGATCTTGGTGACGACGACGGGCTTGCCGGCGTCGCGCGCGGCGGCCAGGGCGCGGCGCAGCTTGGCGCCGTCGCGGCAGCCCTCCATGTAGGTCATGATGACGCGCGTGTCCGGATCGTGCGCCAGCCATTGGATGCAATCGGCGACATCGATGTCGGCCTCGTTGCCGGTGCTGATCCAGTGCGACAGGCCCAGCCCGCGCTCGCGCGCCATGCTGTAGGCATAGGCGCCGAAGGCGCCGCTTTGCGACACCATGCCGATGCCGCCCGCGGCGACCGCGCCGTTGGCGGGGGCGGGCGAGAACGTGGCGTAGACATTGCGCCGGACGTTCATGAACCCCAGGCAGTTGGGACCCAGCAAGCGTATGCCGCGTTCGCGCGCAATGGCGAGCAGGCGTTGCTGCATTTGCGCGCCGGATGCGCCGGTCTCGGAAAAGCCCGATGTGAACACCACGGCGCCGCCCACCTGGCCGGGGCGCGCATGCTCCAGCGCCTGCGCGGCATGGGCCGCGGGCACGGCCAGGATGACCAGGTCGGCGTCGGCGTCAAGCGCGGCCAGGTCGGGGAATGCGGGCAGGTCCTGGATGACGCTGGCGCGCGGATTGATGGGCAGGATGCGTCCGTCGTACCCGTGCTGGCGCAGCAGGGCGACCGGCATGGCGCCGATCTTGCCCGGCGTGGCCGACGCGCCGACGATGGCGATGCTGCGGGGATTGAACAGGCGGGAGAGCGAGGAATCGAAGGGCTGGGACATGGTGGCGATGAAGATGATTCAGGAAAAGCGCACGACGCTGCGGCCGATGCTGCCGCGTTCCAGCATGGCGGCCAGCGCCTGTGGCAGATCCTTGGGCGAGATGACGCGCGAGGCAAGCGCCAGGCGCGATGGGCGGTAGTCGGTTGCCAGCTTCTGCCAAAGCGCGCGGCGCAGCGGCATGGGGCTGTTGGCGTTGATGCCCAGCAGCTTGACGCCGCGCAGGATGAAGGGAATGACCGAGGAGGGCAGTTCCGCGCCGCCCGCATTGCCGAAGGCGGCGGCCACGCCGTCCGGGCGCAGGCTGGCCAGCGCGTGGGCCAGCAGCTTGCCGCCCACGGAATCGATGACGCCGGCCCAGCGGGCGCTCATCAGCGGTTTGATCGGCCCGGACAGATCGGGCGGCGCGATCACGTCGCTGGCGCCGAGCGACCGCAGGTAATCCCGCGCGTCGGCCTTGCCCGACATGGCGCATACCGTGTAGCCGCGCTGGCTGAGGATATCGATCGCAATGCCGGCGACCCCGCCGGTGGCGCCGGTGACCAGCACCTCGCCCTGGCCGGGCGCCAGGCCGCAGTGTTCCATCCAGTGCAGCGACAGCGCAGCGGTGTAGCCGGCCGCGCCCAGTACCGCGGCATCCTGCAAGCCGATGCCGGCGGGCAGGGGCAGCACCCAGCCGTGCGGCACTCGCGCATATTCCGCATAGCCGCCGTCGCAATCCACGCCGATGCCAAAGCCATGCACCACGACTTCCTGGCCCGGCTCCAGGGCCGGGTCGGCGGAATGCACCACCGTGCCGGAGAGGTCGATGCCGCCGATGCGAGGATAGTCGCGCACGATGCCGCCGCGGCCGGCCTGGGCCAGCGCGTCCTTGTAGTTCAAGCCCGCGTAGGCCACTTTGATGAGCGTGTCGCCGGGCGATAGCTGGTCGACCGACATCGTGTCGAAGCGTCCTTGCGGAGGCGCGCCGTCGGGGCCGCCGTGCAGGCGGTACGCCTGGAATTCGGGTAGGGTCATGGAGGTTCCTTGCGATGTTCAGGCGCGGGCCAGCAGGCGGCGCGCCAGTGTGGCGCGGTGCAGTTCGTTGGCGCCGTCGTAGATGCGGAAGGGGCGCATTTCCTGCCAGATCATGGATACCGGCGTGTCTTCGGAAAGGCCCGATGCGCCCATCATCTGCACCGCCCGGTCGGCCACGCGGTTCACGGCCTCGGACACGAAGACCTTGGTCATCGCGCTGTGCTGCTTGACCGGCAACCCGTCGTCCATGCGGCCGGCGCAGTCCAGGGTCATGAGGCGGCTGGCGTGCAGGTCGATGTGCGAATCCGCCACCATCGCCTGGATCTGCTGCAGGTCGGCCAGGCGGGAGCCGAATGACTCGCGTCCGGCGACATAGGCCTGCGCCGTTTCCAGCGCGCGCCGGGCGCGGCCGATGTAGCGCATGCAGTGCGACAGGCGGGCGGGCTCCAGGCGAATTTGCGCATACTCCAGTCCGCGCCCGGGCTCACCCAGCACCGCGTCTTCGCCGACTTCGCAGTCTTCAAGCAGGATCTCGGCATGGCCGCCAATCTGATAGACCGTGACCATGCCGATGTCGCGCACGACCCGGTAGCCGGGCGTCGCAGCCGGCACCACGAACAAGGTCGCGCCCACATCGGTTTGCGCCAGCACCAGCGCAAAATCCGCGCCCACGCCGCCGCTGATGAATTGTTTGTGCCCGTTCAGCACCCAGCGCTGGCCGCGCCGCTCGGCCCGGGTGCGCAGCATGGAGGGATCGGAACCGGCGCCGGGGGCGGGTTCGGTCATGGCGAAGCAGGCGCGCTGCTCGCCACGCACCAGAGGCGCCAGGAAGCGCGCCTGCTGGGCCGGAGTCCCCAGGCGCAGCAGCGTCAACATGTTGGGCTGGTCGGGCGCGGCGCAGTTCAACGCCGCCGGACCCAGAAAGCCGCGGCCGGCCTCTTCCAGCACCAGCGCGAGCGCGCGCCAGCCCAGGCCGAGTCCGCCCTGTTCGGCGGGCAATTGCGGCGCATACAGGCCTGCCTGCCGGGCTTGTACACGCAGGCCGGCGATGCGTTCGTCCAGGGCGGCGACGTCGCGCGCGATGGCGGGCGATTCCGCGGGGATGGCGATGTCGTCCACAAAGCCGCGTACCCGTTCGCACAGGTCGCGCGTCTGGGCGTCGTTGCGTTCTTGTTGGGGATGCATGGCTTATTCCTCGATCTTCACGCCGGCCTGTTTCACGACGGCGCGCCATCTGTCGGTTTCGTCAGAGATATGCCGGCCGAAGGCGTCGGGCGTGCCGCCCGTGGGCTGCATGCCCAGCCCGGTGAAGTAGCTCCGCACTTCGGGGTCGGCCAGCACGGCGTTGACCTGGCGGTTCAGCAGGGCGACCACGTCCTTGGGCGTGCCGGCCGGCGCCATGACACCCCACCACGACGAGGCCGACAGGGGCACGCCCAGCTCGGTCAGCGTGGGCACGTCGGGCAGGTCCGGATTGCGCGCCTGCGCCGCGATGGCGACCGGCCTGAGCCGGCCGGCCTTGACCTGCGCCTGCACGGGAGGCAGGTTGTCGAAGCTCATCTGCACCTGTCCGCCGACCAGCGCCGTGGCGGCCTCGCTGCTGCCCTTGTAGGGGATGTGGCGCAGCGCGATGCCGGTCTGGTGCGCGAACTGTTCGCCGGCCAGATGCGGAATGCTGCCCGTGCCCGCCGTGGCGAACGTCAGGCCCTGTTGCTGCGCGGCGGCGCGCTTGAGGTCGTCCAGGGTGCGTATGGGGCTGGCGGCCGGCAGCAGCAGGTAGACCGGCACGTCGGTGGCCCACACGACCGGCGTCAGGTCCTTGCGCACGTCGTAGGGCAGCTTGCGGTACAGCACGCTGTTGGTCGCCAGGTTGGCGGTGCCCATCAGCAGGGTGTAGCCGTCGGGCGCGGCGCCGGCGACATACGCGGTGCCGATCTGCGTAGCCCCGCCCGGCTTGTTTTCCACCACCACCGGCTGGCCCAGCAGGGGCGCCAGCTTGCGCGCGATCATGCGAGCCGCGGTGTCGGTGCCGCCGCCGGCCGCATAGGGCACGATCAGGCGGATAGGCTTGTCGGGATACGCCGGGGCGGCATGCGCGGCCCCGGCGGCCCCGGCCAGGGCGATCGCGCACAGGGCGCGCAGCGTTTGGATGATTGGATGCATGGCGGTGTCCCCGGATGGCCTATTGAATGCGGGTGCCGGTGGACTGCACCAGCTTGGCCCACCAGGCGGTTTCGTCCGCGATCTGCTTGGCGAATTCGGCCGGCGTGCTGCCCAGCGGCTCGGCGCCCAGCTCCTGGAAGCGCGCGCGCAGTTGCGGATCCTGCAGCGCCTTGACCACCGCGGCGTGCAGGCGTTCTATCACTGCCGGGTCGGTGCCGGCGGGCGCCATCAAGCCCTTCCAGGCCATCACCACAAAGCCCTTCTGCCCGGCTTCGTCGAAGGTCGGAATGTCGGGCGCCGCCGTGGCGCGCTGGTCGCTGGGCACGGCCAGTGCGCGCAGGCTGCCGGCCTTCACTTGCGGCAGCAGCGCGGGCATGTTGTCGATCATGAAGTCGATGTGGCCGGCCACCAGGTCGGTGACGGCGGGGCCGGTGCCCTTGTAGGGCACGTGCTCGGCCTGCAGGCCGGCCTGCTGCTTGAGCAGTTCGCCCGCCAATTGCGCGGGAGACCCATTGCCCGGCGAGCCGAACGACAGCTTGCCGGGGTTGCTGCGCGCGTATTGCAGGAACTCCTGCAGGGTCTTTACCGGCATCGATTTCGTCACCACCATCAGGTTGTGCTCGCGCTCGAGGCAACTGATGGGCGCCAGGTCCTTGGCGGGATTGAACGGCATGTTGGCATACAGGCTGGGATTGACGACCGTGGGGCCGGCGGCCGCCAGCAGCAGCGTGTAGCCGTCCGGCGCGGCGCGGGCCACGAAGTCTCCGCCGATGTTGCCGCCGGCGCCGGGCTTGTTTTCCACGATGACCGGCTGGCCCAGAATGGGGTGCAGGGCCTCGGCCAGCAGCCGGCCCAGGATGTCGGTGGATCCGCCGGGGGCAAACGGGATGATCAGGCGGACGGGCTTGTCGGGGTAGGCGGCCGCGGCTTGGGGCGGCAGGGCCACGCAGGCCAATGTTGCCGCCACGGCGGCGATCCATTTCGGCAGGTGCTTTTGCAGCATGTGAGTCTCCTTTGGTTTGTGGGCCGCCGGCTTCTTGTGGCCGCGGTCCCGGGTCGCGCCCCGCCTAGCGGCCGGGCGTATAGCCTGCCTGCGTCAGCGTGTGGCGGGCGATGGTCAGTTGATGGATCTGGCTGGTGCCTTCGTACAGGCGGAACAGGCGCACATCGCGATAGAAGCGTTCGATGCCGTGATCGGCGACATAGCCGTAGCCGCCGTGCATCTGCACGCAGCGGTCCGCCACGCGGCCGCACATCTCGGAGGCGAAATACTTGCAGATCGACGCGTTGAGCGTGACGTCGCGGCCTTCGTCGCGCTCGCGGGCGGTTTGCAGCACCAGCGCCAGCGCGGCCTGGATCTCGGTCTGGCAGTCGGCCAGCATGGCCTGGATCAGTTGAAAATCCATCAGCGGCTTGCCGAACTGCTGGCGCTCGGCCACGAAGCGCATGGTGTCGTCGAGCATGCGGATGGCGGGGCCGATGCAGAGCGCGGCCAGATGGATGCGCTGTTTGTTCAACACCTTCATCGCCGTCTTGAAGCCCATGCCGGGCTGGCCGCCGATGATGTTGGCAGCGGGCACGCGGCAATTGTCGAAGTGGACGGCCGACACGGGCGACCCGGCCTGACCCATCTTGTCGTAGGGCTGGCCGGTGGACAGGCCCGGCGTCCCGCGTTCGACGATGAACGCCGAAATACCCTTGCCGCCGGGCGCGTGCTCGTCGGTGCGCGCCATGACGGTGAACAGGCCGGCCAGCGGCGCGTTGGTGATGAAGCACTTTTCGCCGTTCAGCACATAGTGGTCGCCATCGCGGACGGCGGTCGTGCGCAGGGCGGTCGCGTCGGAGCCGGCCTGCGGCTCGGTCAGGGCGAAGCACCCCGTCAACTCGCCGGACGCCAGGCGGGGCAGATAGCGGGCCTTCTGTGCCTCGGTGCCGTCGGCCACCAGCGCCTCGGACCCGATGCCCGTATTGGTGCCGACCCTGGCCCGGAACGCCACGGAACACTGGGACAGCTCGATGGCGGCCCGTATCAGTTCCTCCGTGGTCATTCCCGCGCCGCCGTAGGCCTCGGGGATCGAATACCCGAACATGCCCTGGCCGGCCATGGCGCTGACCAGATCCGCCGGCACCTCGTCCAGCCGGGCGACCTCGGCTTCGCGCGGGGCCAGTTCCGCGCGGACAAAGCGGCGCAGCGAATCGAGAAAGGCGGGGAAGCCGTCAGGGTCCCTGATCATGTCGTGTCTCCGTTTTTTTGCGCCCGGCCATCGAATGCGGCCTGGGTCCATCGGGAATCCAGGCTAACAAAGGGCGGGACATTGCGAGACAAGTGTTTTGATATCTTGAACGCGCTGCCGGCCGCCGGACGAGGGTTTCGCCTATCATCGAAGCACCTGGCCGCGCCTTGCACGGCCACGCCCGTTCCGGACCGTGATCATGACCACTCCTCTTGGCGACCGCCACGCCGACCCCGCCTTCGCCACCACGCTGGCGCATGGCCTGTCGGTGCTGCAGACCTTCCGGCACGGCGAGCCCGCGCTCAGCAACCGGGAATTGTCCGATCGCACGGGCCTGTCCAAGGCCACCATCTCGCGGCTGACCTACACGCTGGTGCAGCGCGGCCTGCTCCGGTATGACAGCAGCCTGCGCCGCTATCGTCTGGGGACGGCCTTGCTGTCGCTGAGCTATCCCCTGCTTGCCAGCATCAAGCTGCGGCAACTGGCGCGTCCGCTGATGGCCCGCCTGGCGGAAGCCGCGGGCGGCTCGGCATCGCTGGGCATGCGCCACGGGCAGCACATGGTCTACGTGGAAACCTGCCGCGGCCACGATGCCGTGGCGTTCCGGCCCGACATCGGCGCCATGCTGCCCCTGCTGCAATCGGCCATGGGGCGCGCCTGGCTGGCGCGGGCCGATGCCGCCGAAGCGGACGGATTGCTGCGGGCGCTGCGCCAGCAGGATCCCGCGGCCTGGCAGCGCATGGCCGCCGGATGGGAACAGGCGCGGCGCGACTACGCGGCCCATGGCTATTGCGTGGCCGAGGGCTATTGGCATGCCGATGTGCACGCCGTGGCGGTGCCGATGCGCCGCCCCGTCGACGGCCAGGTGTTCGTCTTCAATTGCGGCGTGCCGGTGCGGCGGCTGCGCGCGGGCGATCTGCGCCGGCGCATCGCTCCGCGTCTGCTGACCCTGGTGGCGCGCGTGGAGAAACTGCTGGAGCGCCAGGATGCAGCCTGATCGCGACCGGGACTTTGCCACCACCCTGGCCCACGGCATCGATATCCTGGCCTGCTTCCGGGCCGACCGGCCCGAGCTGGCCAACAAGGACTTCGCCCAGCAGACCGGGCTGTCCAAGAGCGCCGTGGCGCGCCTGACCCACACGCTGGTCGAACTGGGTTTTCTGCAGCGTCTGGGAACGCCCGCGCGCTACCGGCTGGGCGGGGCGGTACTGGCGTTGAGCTACCCCTTGCTGGCAAGCATGCAGATCCGCCAACTGGCGCGGCCGTCGATGAAGCTGCTGGCCGATCACGCCCGCGGCGCCGTGTCGCTGGTGGTGCGCGACCGCCTGCAAATGGTGTACGTGGAGACGGCCAGGTCGAACGAAGCCTTGCAGACCCGGCCGGACATCGGCGCCGCCTTGCCGCTCTTGTCCAGCGCCGCGGGCAAGGCATGGCTGGCCCGCGTTTCGGACGAGGAACGGGCCGCCGTGCTGAATCAACTGCGCGTCGCGGATGCGCGCCACTACGCCGAGCATTTCTCCACCCTGGAGGCGGCCCGCCGCGACCTGGAGCGCAAGGGCTATTGCGGCAACAACGCGCAATGGCGCGCGGACGCCTACGGCTTTGCCGCGCCCTTGTGCCGGCCCTATCAGTCGCTGCTTTTCGTGTTCAATTGCGGGGTTCCGTCGGGCGACGGCCCGTACCGCGAACGCGCCGCCGACATCGGCCCCCGGCTGGTCGCCCTGGCGCGGGAGACCGAGAGGCTGCTGGGCATGAGCGATTAATGACCTGAAGTCAAAAGTGTTTGCCTGCCAGACGGCTTTTTCTGCAAGGATCGGGCCGTCATACTGCACGCCTGTCTTTCCGATGCGCCGGCCATTTCGGGCCGGGAACGCCCCAGGAACGTCCTGCCGGCGCCGTCGAACCCAAGGAACCCGCATGAGCCCCCAAGATACCCAACCGGTCAAATCCGGCCCGCCGCTGCTGGCGCTCGCCGTCGGTGCGTTTGGCATCGGTGTGACCGAATTTTCTCCCATGGGCCTGCTGCCCGTCATCGCCGACGGCGTGGGCGTGTCCATACCCAGCGCCGGCATGCTGATCAGCGCCTATGCCATCGGCGTGATGATCGGCGCGCCCCTGATGACGCTGGCGTTCTCGCGGTGGTCGCGCCGCAAGGCGCTGATCCTGCTGATGGCGATCTTCACGATCGGCAATATCCTGTCCGCGCTGTCGCCCAATTACACGACGCTGCTGCTGGCCCGCCTGGTGACCAGCCTGAACCACGGCGCGTTCTTCGGCCTGGGTTCGCTGGTGGCCGCCAGCGTCGTGCCGCGCCACAAGCAGGCCAGCGCCGTCGCCACCATGTTCATGGGGCTGACCATCGCGAACGTGGGCGGAGTGCCCGCGGCGACGTGGCTGGGGCAGGTGATCGGCTGGCGGATGTCGTTTGCCGCGACCGCGGTGCTGGGCCTGATCGCGATGCTGTCGCTATGGTTCGCGCTGCCGGCGGGCGAGGCGGGACGCCGTCCCAATGTGCGCCACGAACTGGCCGTGCTGAAGAGTCCCGCCGTGCTGCTGGCGCTGTTCACGACGGTGCTGGGCGCGGGCGCGATGTTCACGCTGTACACCTACATTGCGCCGACGCTGGCTGACATTACCGGCGCGTCGCCCGCACTTGTGACGGGGATGCTGGTGCTGATCGGGCTGGGCTTCACGCTGGGCAACGGGCTGGGCGGGCGCATGGCCGACCGCTCGCTGGATGGCACGCTGATCTTCTTCCTGGTGCTGGTCATCGTCGATCTGCTGGCCTTCCCGTGGCTTGCCTCTACACCCGTCGGCGCGGGGATCGCGCTGCTGATCTTCGGCGTGGCGACGTTCGCGGTGGTGCCGCCCTTGCAGATGGGCGTGATGCGCGCCGCCACGGACGCCCCGGGACTGGCGTCGTCGATGAACGTGGGCGCCTTCAACCTGGGCAACGCGGTGGGCGCGGCCGCCGGCGGCGCGGTGATTTCGGCGGGCCTGGGCTATGCGGCGGTGCCCATCGCGGGCGCGGTCATCGCGACGGGCGGCTTGGCGCTGGTGCTGGTGCAGCGCGCCGGCAATGTACGCCGCCGCAAGCTGGCGATGCAGGGCTGCTGATTCCTGGCTTGCAGGTGGGCATCGGGATGTCAGGCGGTTCCGGCTGGCGCAGGGGGGCTGAGCGGCTGCACCGCCAGCCGCAGTCCCATCGCCTTGAGTATGGCGGTCAGGCTGCTCAGGGCCGGGTTGCCGGTCGGCGATAGCGTGCGATAGAGCTGCGTCGGATTCAGGTGGGCCTGGGCGGCCACCGTCTGCACGCCGCCGAACGCCAGCGTAAGCTGACGCAGCGCGATCAGCAGTTCGGCCTGATCGCCGTCGTCCAGCACACTGTTGATCAGGTCTACGGCCAAAGCCGGATCGTTGCGGTACAGCTCCGCCATTGCCTCGTCATGGAGTCTGCTTTTCATGATGGTCTCTGTGTTCCAGTCTTTCCGGTAACTGACTGCCTGTTCAATGTCCGAGGCTTGCGTGCGCTTGTCGCCGCCGCACAGCAGCAACACGACACGCCGTCCCACCAGAGCGTAATACACGCGATAGCCGGGGCCCGCGTCGATTCGCAGTTCCCAGACGCCATCCCGGCAGAATCGGTGGTCCCAAAATTGCCCCGTTCGAGACGTGAGACGCGCCGTATGACCGCGACTTTGGTTTGGTTGTCGCGCAGGCGTGTCAGCCAATCAAGATAGGGATTCGTCAGGCTATCGGCGGTCAGGTAATGCTCGATGTCGTACATGCCAATATTCGTTTATTGACGAAAATGTGTCAAGCTGCCGGCTGCCTGGCATCAGGCTCCTTACCGCGCGCCATTTCGTCTGTGGCGCTGGTGCAGCGCGTGGAGACAGATGTTCTTCGGAATGGCGTCCTGGAAGCAACCGCCGGGCGTGATCCTTTTGGCTCTTGTACCGGCACCTACCGTTGGGATCATTCCCTCAGCGGCGCAAGCGAGCCATGGTTGCCCCGCGAGTGCCGCCCGAGCCGCAGGCCATCGCGCATGTTCAACCCGAGCAACGCGATGTTCAAGGCGCCGGCGATGAGCTCGACTCCTTGGATTGCCTGGAACCAGGCATCGAAGCGGCCCGCGTTGGCCATCGACGCGAGCGTGAACGCACAGGGAAGCAGGACGAGAAGGCCGTTGGCGGCGATGATCCGCATGCGCCGCTTCTTGATATTCACGAGGCGCCCCTTGCGGCCCCGGCCCAGCGCAAACCCGCTGGCGCCCGTGGCGGCCATCGCGGGAACCAACAGCCACATCGCCGTCAGTATCCCGTTCTTCACGGCCACCACCGCCGCTTCGTTCAAGAAGACCTCGGACACCACGGTCGACGTCCAGAAGGTGGCGATGCAGGCAAGCGCGACCATGCCTGCTGCGGCATGCAGTTTCGATTTCATGGTGTTTCCCCTGGAGGATCGGTAGGAGTCAATTGGCGCAGCAGGCTGTCCAGCGTTGCGCGGGCGGCCCGGATCTGCGCGGGCGGGATGCGGGCGGCGAGGTCGGCGGCCCGGGCGGCCCAGAGTTTCTCGGCGCGCTGATAGAGTTGCCTTCCACGCGGCGTAAGCGCGTAGAGCGGGGAGCGCCGATGGGCCGGATTGGCGTGCGAGCTCACCAGGCCGGCCTCGAGCAGCAGGTTGAGCTGTTTTTGCGCGCCTTGGCGCGTCACCCCCATGGCGTCTCCGATCTGGGGGGCGGTGAGCGGCCTTTCAGCGAGCGCAATGGAGCCCAGCATTTGCCAGCGTGCGCTGCTCAGGCCCAAGGGCTCCACCAGCTTGTCGCCCCATTGCAGCAGGGCGCCGTGCGTGCGGAATACCGTGAGCGTCAAGTCGGTAAGCGCCGCGACATCGGCGGCAAACCTGGGGCGGGGAGTAGGTCTGGTCGAGTTCATGACAACCAGTTTCCAACTATGGAAACTGGTTGTCAATATGTCCCTGGACAGCGATTGTCCAGAGGGGCATTCAGACTGAGTTTTCTCAAGTCTGAATGGAGCCAACCGTGCCGCACGAAACCCCCCAATCCATCTTCACGCAAACCAAGCCCGCCATCTATCTGGAAGGATGGGGCATGCGAGCGGAGGAGGTCGAGGCGCTGGCCCGGACGCTGCAGGGGCTGCTGCCGTCGCTGGACTGGCATGCCGGCGACACGCCGGTCCCGGGTGCGCTGACCCTGGTCCTTGTGGACGAGGGCGCGCTGGCCGGCGATGCCAGGGGCGCGATCTGGAACACCTTCGGGCCTGTGGAAGCGATGCGCCGGGCGCGCCAGGCAGGCGTGGCCGCGGTGGCGGTGTGCCGTGGCCGGATCAGCAGGCTGCCCCCTGAACGTGTCGGCCTATGGGTGACGACGGCAAGCGGGGACTGGGCGCAAAACCTGCAGGCGCTGGTCCGCGCCTTGGCCGCGCTGGAATGGGAGCCTCGGCGCGGCTACAAGGAGGTTGCGGCATGGCGCGGGCTGCGCGCATTGGCGCAGGCCAATCTGCTGGCGGTGATGACATCCAATGAAGACGCGGCGGACTTTGCTGGTCTGGTGCGTCAGGCATTTTCCGCGTCCATGGCGCCGCCGGCCGCCCTGTCGGTTGCCGGTGCTTCCCGTGCCGTCGTGGAGCGCACCCTGGTCGAGGCCGGCATGCAAGAGACCGAAATCGTCGCGGTGGCGCCGATGACGCTCGATGGCATCATGCGGGTGGACGCCCTGGTGGGGTTCCCGTGGCCGCAGCCGGCTTATTCGGCCTGAGAAAACTTGCCTGTTGAATACGCCGATGCGCCCGCTTCCAGCACGCCCTGCAGCTCTTTGCGCAGGTGGGGCGGCTTGATCAGAATGACATCGGGCGCCAGGCCCAGCAGGAACTGCTTGAACGTCAGGGAGGGACGCACCGTTGCGACCAGTTCGAAGCCGTTTCGCGTTTCCTTGATGGTCTGGTCTTCCGACAGGCGGTAATGACGCAGGCGGCTGCGAAAGCCGCGCTCCTGGACTCTGAGGGTGATTTGCTGCGGGGCTTCGGGGAAGAAGAGCAGCGTATGTTCGTGGCGTAGAAACCGATCCAGATCGAAGTCCGTGTCCATGTCGGCCGGCTCATCGGTGACGGTGGCGCTGACGATGCGGTCAAGGCGGTGCAGGTAGCGCACAAACCGGCCGCTGCGCCGCGACCGGCGGCACGAGACCAGATACAGCACGCTGCCACGTTCAACTAATGCCAGGGCCGACACGTGGTAGCTGACGGGCGCATCGGTCGACAGCGCGGCATTCTGGTAGTGCAGAAGCAGCATCTTGTTGCGATAGAGCGAATCCGTGACCGCGTCCATGATGGCCTCGTCCTGCGCCGGGGGAAGCAGCGGAAAGCCGGAATCGATGACCGCCGCCTTGCCGCGCCAGGCGCGGCCCTGCAGGTAGCGCGGATACGAGGGGTGGCTGGCCAGCAGGTCGCGGCTGCGATCGCAATGCTCGCGTAGCGTTTTCAATGCGTCCGCGGGCAACTGGTTTTCGGCGAACTGCTCCAGCTGAAGCAGGGCGACGGCCAATTCGACGCTGTCGACTTTCGCTCTGGTGGGAACGCGGCCGGGCATACTGACCCAGCTGCGCCCGCTGCCTTTCCCGCGGCTGTCGATGATGCCGGCGTGATACAGGTGCAGCAAGGCCCGCTGCATGGTCTTGGCCGTGGCGGCGGAATAGCCATACGTGGGCCGCAGCCGCTCATAGAGCGTGCGCGAGAACATCCAGCCGCCATCGCGCTGCAACTGGTCGATGACGTCCCAGTGCAGCGCGTTGAGTGGTGTGCTGCTCATCGGCCGCTCAGCCGCCCAGGGGACCCGCGGCTTTGAACAGCGCGGCCGCCGCCACGGCCAGAGCAGCGAAGGGAATGACGTGGCGCAGCAACCTTTCCGTCATGCCGCCAGCACGGTTCATGGCGGCAACCAGGCCATCGATCTGCACTGCCTGGGTCGTGACCAGGGTTTCCAGCCTGGCGATTTCCTGCCGCGAACCTTCAATGTGCTTTGCTTGCGTGTCCAGGGCCTTGGCCTGCTCGGCGGTATGGGATCGCAGGACTTCCAGCAGCGCCGCCGATTCGCCGTCCTGCCGATGCAAGGCTAGTGTCGTCGCGTCGATCTGGCTCAGGCGGTGGCGAAAGGTATCAATGTCGGTGCGCAAGGCGGTCGTCTGGTTGCCCAGATGCTCCAGCCGCTTGTTGTTCTGCTGGATCAATTCCTCTTGTTCAATCCGGGATTCGACGTGGCTGCGCAGTTGTTCCAGAACGACCAGCGTGGCCTCCTTCTGGTTGTTGTCCAGCGTTTGGGTATCGTTGACGATGCTGCCGATCTTGCCCACGAGCGCGTGATGGAAGTCCTTCAGCAACCCGTTCTTGCGATGGTTGAGCTGCATGACGACCTGCAATACGACCTGCGTCGTGGTCAGGCTGGCGGCAAGGTCGCCCGCCATCTGCGCAAACTCTTTGTCGTTGTCGCCGTTCAGCGAACCCCACAGCATGCCGAGCGTGCTTTTCTTTTCGACCGAGGATGCCATCGACCCGACCGACCGGCTTTTGGAAATGGCGCTGGTCAGGTTCTGGAAGTGTTCGTCGAAATCGCGCTGGAAGGCCAGGTAATCGTCGTCTTGGGTCAGGGAGGTGCCGCGTAGCGCCGGCACATGGGGCTGACCGCCGGATGAGGAGAAGGACACTTGGCTGTTCATTTGCTGCTCGCTAACAGGTTGCGGATATCGAGGGGCTTGATTGCGGAATGCTGAGACAACTCGCGGACATGCGCCTTGGTTTCAATCTCCAGGGTCAGCGATGACTCCACGTAGCGGCCAAGCACATTGACAGTTTCGAACTGCTGCTCGTTCAGCGTGATGAGCTGCATGCAGGCCTCGCGTTGCGCTTGCAGCGCTTCGTGATGGCCCGTGCGGGAATTGATCAGGAATTCAACGATGCTGGGAACGAACTGCTGCAGGTAGTGGCTGGAAAGGCCAAATCCCATGGCTGAGATCGCTGCCGCCAGATAGGGCGCCACGGGGCCGAGCAGCGGGATGAGCTGGGATTCGATGATGGGGTCCAGGCCATCCCAGATGACGAGGCTGCCGCTGACAATGATGGTCTCGGTGATCTTCGTCACGAGATCCGCCTTGCTCATGCTGCCCGCGTCCTTGAACAGCGACCAGGCCGCCGCGCCCAGATCGAATATGTTGCGCGCCAATTGGTAAATCTGCCGGATGGTCTTGGACAGCGCATTGACGATGAACTCGAATATCCCTTTCAGAAGCTGCAAGGGCGCTTCGATGATGCGCTTCACAATGCTCCAGACTTTCTCGCAAAAGCGCTGGAGACGGGCCAGGATGGTCGACTTGCCGCCGCCGAAGATATCCACGAGTTCGTCTTTCAGGGCTTTCAGCGCTGCGGCGGTCAATTGTTCAAGCACTACCCAGCCGCTGTTCTTGGCGGCTTCCTTGGCCGCGCCCTGCAGCAGGGACGCCGCGGAGCCGGCGGCATCCTTCATTTTCTTCGCCTCGATATTCGGGCGCTTGCCCTGCTCGTTCAGCAGCTCTTCGCGCTTGTTGGCGGGGGGCTGTTCCGTGCGGATCAGATACGCTTCCAGCGCGGCGGCCGTTTCCTCGGAGTCCATCACCACGTATTTGACGGTGCAGCCGTCCTTGAATTCGTCCGCCAGCTTGTACGGCGCTTGGGCTCGCTCGCCCTGCCTGAACTCGTTCAGATGGCCGGCGTGCCAGCGGCTCTGAAGCTTGGTGCTGTCGCCGACATACATGACCTCGTTGTGCTTGTTGGTGACCACGTAGACGCCGGGCTTGTTTGGCACGGCATCCAGGCCCGTCGCCAAGCCGTCCTTGACGCTGAATTCACCGTCGAACTTCATCGTTTTCAGCGTGGAGATCCCGTGCGTAAGGCTTTTCTCGATCATTTCGCGCCAGGCCACACCGCGATTGGCCACGTCCATGACGCTCTGGGCCGACGTCGCGTTCAGTGCATCCTTGGCCACGCTGCCTGGCTTGGTGGTTTTTGCGCCGGGGCGCGAATTGTTCTTGTTGCGAAAGCCGCCGATCAGTTTCCGGTTGGTGTTGTCGATCGCGCGATCGACGATCAGATTGGCCAGCGGCGATAGTTCTTTCAGTTCGGGCTGCATTTTGTTTTTTCTAAGCCAAAGTCGAGAATGAAATTACGAAAGAAATAAAATGTAACACTTCGCGGGATATTTTTCCCGGCGCACGGTAATTGGCTAGTGAAGGGGGGCGGGCGCAACGCGCGTCGCGGCCGGCCTAGCAGGCCGTACGCCGCGGGCCTGCGCAGCGCATCTACGCCGCGCGGGGCGATTCGCCTTGTTTTCTGAGTTCGATGGGATCGTAGAACCGATAGCCCATGCCTCTGAGCGTCGCCACGGGCAACTGGCGGTCGCAGGCCTGTTCGACCTTGCGGCGCAGCCGGCGCATCTGGGTATCGAGGCTGCGCCGGTCGTAGGTCCAATAATCCTTTCCCAGCGCCTCCACGATTTCCTTACGGCTGGCGCCCTTGTCGCGGGTGGCCAGCGTGGCCAGGACGGTGTAGTCCTGGTGCGACAAGGGAATGGGAGGCTCGCCGGGGGGCACCAGGCTGGGCGGCGAACTGCATAGCTGCCACGGTGATACCTGCCCTGGCGCCGTGTCCGCTTCCGTTTCCGCCGAAGGCGCCTGCCTGTCGGTGACGTCGCGCGCGACGGCGACACGTATTTTTCTTTCCGGGTACCAGCGCGCCGACCACATGATGCGGACGACCCGGCCATCCTTGCGCACGTAGCGATTTTCGAAATCGTATTGGAGCTTGCCACCCATGAGCCGCTCAACGGCGGCCAACGTCGCGGCGCGGTCGGGCTCGTAGATCAAGTCCATCATCTGGCGCCCGGCCATCTCTTCGGGGGTATAGCCAAAGATCTGTTCGCAGGCGCCTGTCACCGATAGGAAGGTGCCGGATTCATTCACGACGCAGACCGCGTCCAAAAGCATCGGCATCAAGTCGGCGGGCGGCGGGGCGGACATGAGAATTCCTGTATGGCGGGGGTGACCAGTAAAACCGTACTGGTCTTACCGTCGGCAAGTGTAACCAAAGTTCCCCTTCCGGTAGCAATTTTGTGAAACCTCGCCGTTACGTTTCGAGTCGGCGTTGGCGCGCGGCTGCACCCGAGTGGCAGTCATAAAAATGCAATCAATAACGCGTCCGCACGGCGGGCCTGAACCCCGTGTTTGGCGCTCAGCTTTGCTCAGCTTCAGAGGAATTCAAAAACCTATACTCCACGTCGCCGCAGGCCGAGGGATGGAGAAAAGCGCGGCCGACTGCGCCAGTTGGCCCACGCTGAACACTCGGCAGACTGCTAACCGGAATCCCAAGAATGAACCCCAAGCGCCTGTCCCGCAGCATTCCCTTCTTTCCCCTGCGTCCGCTGTCCGCGGCAATCGCCATCGCGGCGGCATGGGGCCTCGGATCGCAACCCGCCGCCGCCGCGACGATCACTTGGGTCGGCGGAGGGCTGAATCTGTGGAGCGACGCCGCGAACTGGGGCGGCACCGTGCCCGGAATCGCCGACGACGTCTTGATTCCCACGGGCACCGTCGAACTGGACGGCGTCCAGAGCGCGGGATCGCTGATGCTGGGCGACACCGGCCCCGCCGCGCTGATTTTCCGGCCGGGTGGCGGACTGACCACCACCAGCTTCGTGGTGGGCAATGCCGCGGGTTCCGGCGGGACGGCAGCCCTGGGCACGCTCGGCGGCGGCAATGTCTGGAACACGATGGGTGGAACGATAGGCAAAGGCGCCGGCAGCTCGGGCGCGATCTCCATCACGGGCTTGGGCAACCGGCTTGAGTCGCTGGGCGGGCTGTTCGTCGGCGACCTGGGCACCGGCTCGCTGACGATCCACGACCAGGGCGTGGTGCAGGCTGCCATGCTGGCGGTCGGCAGCAGTGGCGATGCCGTGGGCGAAGTGATCGTGTCGGACGCGGGCTCGACCTTGCAGGCGACCCGGCTGCTGATCGGCGGCGACCAATCCGCCGCGCCCAGCACCACCGCGCGCGGCTCGGTGAACGTGATGGCCGGCGCAACGCTGCTTGCCACCGAGATCGTGCTGGGCGACACCGCCCGGTCTACGGGCTCCCTGCTGATCGATGGCGCGGGGTCGAGCGTCGATGCGGGGTTGGCGGTGGTGGTGGGCCGTAACGGCATGGGTTCGGTCATCGCCGGCAACACCGGCACCATTCAAAGCGGCGGCCTCGTTGTCGGTGACCAGGCAGGCTCCTCCGGCATCGTGATGCTGGTGAACGCAGGCACCTCCTGGACCAGTTCCGGGCCGGTCATGGTGGGCAATCTGGGCCAAGGCACGTTGGCCATCGCGGAAGGGGCGACGCTGAGCGGCACGTCCGGTTTCGTGGGGGCGGATGCCGGCCCGGATAGCACGGCGAACATCGCCGGGGCCGGATCTTCCTGGATCAACAGCGGCATTTTCGTCGTCGGGGACAAGAGCGGCGCGCGCGGCGGCGTGGCCATCCTGAACGGCGGCCACCTGTCCAGCCTGGACGGAACGTTGGGCCGGCAAGCCGGTTCCTACGGAAACATGACGATCGCGGGCAGCGGGTCCAGCTGGAAATCCACGGGCCCTGTCACCGTGGGCGGGGCTGGCGAAGGCCGGGCCATCGTGGCGTTCGGCGGTACGTTGAGCGCAAGTGAAGTCGTGATTGCAGACGCCGCCGGCTCCAAAGGGGGGCTCGTCGTGGGCGCGCCCGAGGGCTTCGGAGCGGCGCCTGGGGGCACGCTGGACACGCCGGTGCTGCGGTTCGGCGCGGGCGACGGCGAGCTGCTCTTCAATTTCGTCGGGCCTGCCCTGACGTTCGGCGGCAGCATTGAAGGCAACGGCCGGGTCAACCTCATGTCCGGTGATGTGATTCTTACCGGCAACAGCAGCAACGCCGGTATGACGACCGTGTCGGGCGGTTCGCTCAAGGTGAATGGCGCGCTGGCCGGTCCCGTCAGCGTGGGTGCTGGCGCCATGCTGGGCGGCTCGGGCTCGGTGGGTTCCACGACCCTGGCCGCTGGTTCCACCCTTAGCCCGGGCAATTCCATCGGTACGCTGACCGTCAATGGCGACCTGACCTTCGCGCCCGGGTCGAACTACCACGTCGAGGCCGCGCCGGGTTCGGCGGACAGCGACCGCGTGGTGGTGAACGGCACCGCGCGCCTGGCCGGTTCCGTGCTGCACGTGGGGCCCGACGGCAACTTCGCGCCCAATGTCAGTTACAACATCCTGCACGCCAATGCGGTCCAGGGCCAGTTCGACAGCGTGACCTCGAACTACGCGTTCCTGGATCCCCGCTTGTCCTACACCGCCACCGACGTGTCGCTGGGCCTGCTGCAGACGCGCGCCTTTCCCACGGGCGCCAACACGCCCAACCAGCGCGCCGTGGCCGGCGCCCTGGAAAGCCTGGGCAACGACAGCGCGCTGCGTCAGTATGTGGCCACGCTGGCGCAGGGCCAGACCGAAGACGCCTTCGACAGCCTGTCTGGCGAAGTCCATGCCAGCGTGACCAACACCTTGCTTCAGGGCGCGGCGCAGGTCCGCGCCACGCCCCTGGCCAAGCTGCGCGCGAATCTTCAGGCCGGTGCGCTGCCCGGCGCTCCCACTGCCGCGTCGGGCGTTTCCGATGCGCCGGTTTCCGCGTCGCAACTGCCCGTCTCCGGCGCCTTGCCGGCCTGGGCCGAGGTCGTGGGCAATTGGCAAACCATCGATGGCGACGGCAACGCCGCGCGCATCCGTCAGCACGTTGGCGGATTGTTCATGGGCGCCGATCGCCCGGTGGGTCCTGGCTGGCGTGTCGGGGGCGCGGTGGGGTTCACCGATAGCAAGGCCCGTGTGGACGATCGGTCTTCACAGGCGGACGTGGGCAGCTACAGCGCGCTGGTCTATGGCGGAAAGTCGTTTGCTTCCGGCCCCGGCGCCTGGCAGTTCCTGACCGGCGCCGGCTACACCTGGCACGACATTTCCACGCGGCGCTACGCCGACAGCCAGACCGCCGCGCTGACGGCGGACTACGGCGCCAGCACCAGCCAGATCTTCACCGAACTGTCCTATGCCTGGAAACTGGCCGAACGCACCACGCTGGAGCCGTTCGCGGGTCTGGCCTGGAGCGATCTGCGCACCCGGGGCTTTTCGGAAAGCGGCGGCGATGCGGCCTTGTCCGGTGAGTCCGGCAGCACGCAACAGACGCACTCCACCCTGGGCCTGCGCGCCGCGCAGGGGTTCGACGCCGCGGGCCGTCAGGGCCGGGTCTACGGCACCGTGGGCTGGCGCCACGTGTTCGGCGACGTGAAACCCGAGTCGGTCCTGGCGTTCGATGCCGGGCAAGCCTTCACCGTGGCTGGCGCACCCATCGGGCGCGATGCGGCAGTGCTGGAACTGGGCGCGGAAGTGGCGATCGGCCGCTCGGCCTCGCTGGGCCTGGGCTATTCCGGGCAATACGCCAGCGGCAGCCGCGAACACTCGGCCAACGTCAACATGCGCTGGCAGTTCTGATGCGCTGACCGCCGCGAAAGGCATGCTGGCTGCGCCGCGGCCCGATGCAACAAGGGCGTCCATCCGGACGCCCTTGTTGTTCATGCCTTGAACGGGGTTTCAGCGTGCAGGCGCTTCAGGCCTCTATCCGTTCCACCTTGCCCACCAGCAGGATGTACGACAGCGCGCCCAGCAAGGCCAGCGACGACACGTACACGATGGCGGGGGCGAAGCTGTCCTTGGACACCAGGAAGCCGATGACGATGGGTGTGCAGATCGACGACAGGTTGCCGACGAAGTTGAACACGCCGCCGGTCAGGCCCAGCAGGCGCACCGGCGCCAGCGTGGATACGAGCGACCACGTGATCGACGCCAGCCCGTTGCCGAAGAACGCCACGGCCAGGAAGAAGATGACCCAGGGCGTCGAGTCCGTGAAGTTGGCGCCGATCATGGACGTGGAGATCAAGAGGCCCAGGATGATGGGCAGCTTGCGCGCCACGCCCACGGTGGCGCCGCGGCGGATCAGGAAGTCGGACAGCACGCCCGAGCACAGCACGCCGACGAAAGCGGCCAGGAAGGGCACGGACGCCAGGAAGCCGGATTTGATGAAGTCCATGCCGCGGTACTTGACCAGGTAGGTGGGGAACCAGGTCAGGAAGAACCATAGCGTGGACGTCAGGCAGAACTGGCCCAGGTACACGCCCCAGAGCTTGCGCTTGGACATGACCAGGCCCAGGTCATTCCAGTTGAACGGCGCCTTCTTGGCGCGCGCGTTGCGGTCCAGGTCGACCACGCCGCCGCCTTGCTGGATCAGCTCGATCTCCGCCGCGTTGGCGCCCTTGAACTGACGCGGTTCGCGGTAGATCATGAACCACAGCACGCCCCAGACGATGCCGAGCAAACCGGTGCTGACGAACACCATGTGCCAGCCGTAGTGGTGCTGCAGCCAGGCCAGCACCGGCGTCAGGAACGCCAGGCCGACGAACTGGCCGGAGGTATAGAAGCCGATGGCGGTGGCCCGTTCGCGTTCCGGGAACCAGGTGGTGACGACGCGGTTGTTGATGGGATAGGCCGGGGCCTCCAGCGCGCCCACGGCCAGGCGCAGCACGAACAGGATGACGAAGCTGCCGGCAAAGCCCATGAAAAAGGTGGCCGCCGACCACAGGATCAGCGCGGCGGCATACAGCACGCGGGGAGACACGCGGTCCACCAGCCAGCCGCCGGGAATCTGCATGGCGGCATACGTCCAGCCGAAGGCCGACAGGATCAGGCCTTCATGCCAGGTGTCCAGGCCGAACTCGTCCTTCAGCGCGGGCGCGGCGATGGACAGGTTGCTGCGGTCCAGGTAGTTGATGACGACGGTGATGAACAGCATCACCATGATGATGTAGCGGCTGCGGGTGGGCCGCTGGGCGCTTTGCAGGCCCGCGTGGGTGGCGGTGGACAATGGGGTCTCCTCTCTCTTTTATCGGCTTACCACTCGGCGAAGCTGCCGTCGGCGTGGCGCCAGATGGGGTTGCGCCAGCGGTGGCCCACGGCCGCGCGTTCCTTGACGTATTCCTCGTTCACCTCGATGCCCAGGCCCGGGCCTTGCGGAATCGCGACCATGCCGTCCTCGTAGGCGAAGACCTCGCGGTTGCTGACGTAGTCCAGCAGGTCGTTGGCGGCGTTGTAGTGGATGCCCAGGCTTTGTTCCTGGATGAAGGCGTTGTAGCAGCCGGCGTCGATCTGCAGGCAGGTGGCCAGGGCGATGGGGCCCAGCGGGCAGTGCAGGGCCAGGGCCACGTCATAGGCCTCGGCCATGGCGGCGATCTTGCGGGTCTCGGTGATGCCGCCGGCGTGCGACGGATCCGGCTGGATGATGTCCACGTAGCCTTCGGACAGCACGCGCTTGAAGTCCCAGCGCGAGAACAGGCGTTCGCCCAGCGCGATGGGCGTGGACGTCAGCGGGGCCAGTTCCTTCAGCGCTTCGTAGTGTTCGCTCAGCACGGGTTCTTCGATGAACATGAGCTTGAACGGGTCCAGCTCTTTCATCAGCACCTTGGCCATGGGCTTGTGGACGCGGCCGTGGAAGTCCACGCCGATGCCCACATTGGGGCCGACGGCGTCGCGCACGGCGGCCACGTTCTCCAGGCATTTTTCAACCTTGTCGAACGAGTCGATGTACTGCAGCTCTTCGGTGCCGTTCATCTTCACGGCGGTGAAGCCGCGTTCCACGGCGCTCTTGGCGGCCGCGGCGGTGTCGGCCGGCCGGTCGCCGCCGATCCACGAATACACACGGATGCGGTCGCGCACATTGCCGCCCAACAACTGCGACACGGGCACGCCCAGGTGCTTGCCCTTGATGTCCCACAGCGCCTGGTCGATGCCGGCCAGCGCGCTCATGTGGATGGCGCCGCCGCGATAGAAGCCGCCACGGTACAGCACCGTCCAGTGGTCTTCGATGTTGCGGGGGTCCTTGCCGATCAGATAGTCGGACAGTTCCTCGACGGCAGCCGCCACTGAATGCGCGCGGCCTTCGACGACGGGTTCGCCCCAGCCGACGATGCCTTCGTCCGTTTCGATCTTCAGGAAGCACCACCGGGGCGGCACGATGTAGGTAGTGAGCTTGGTGATCTTCATGCTTGGGTCTCCTGGGCGGGATAGGCGCGTTGCCAGGCGGCGACGAATGCGCGCGCGTTCTGGCCGGTTTCTTCGGCGGACAGGCCGGGTTTGTACAAGGCGGAGCCCAGGCCGAAGCCGCTGGCGCCCGCCTGGGCGTAAGTGGAAAGGTTGTCGGGGGTGATGCCGCCCACGGGAACCAGCGCGATCGGCGGGCGCATCACGGCGCGCCAGGCCTTCAGCACGACGGGGCCCAGTTGTTCGGCGGGGAACATCTTCAGCACGTCGGCGCCGGCGGCCAGCGCGGCGAAGGCTTCGGTGGGCGTGGCCACGCCGGGGCAGGACGCCATGCCCAGCTTCTTGGCGGCGCGGATCACGGCGGGGTCGCTGTGCGGCATGACGATGAGTTCGCCGCCTGCCTGCTGGACGCGCGCGCAGTCATCGGGATTCAACACGGTGCCCGCGCCGATCAGGCAGTCGGTGGGCAGGGCCGCGCGCATGGCGCGGATGCTGTCCAGCGGATCGGGCGAATTCAGCGGCACTTCGATCAGGCGAAAGCCGGCGTCGTAGAGCGCCTGGCCGACGGGTTCGGCCTCGGCGGGCGTGATGCCGCGCAGGATGGCGATCAGGCCGCAGTGGGCCATGGCGGTTTGCAGACCGGGATGGTTCATGAAGAGTTCCTAAGCGGAGATCGGGGTGGGGGAGGCGACTAGCCCGCCGCAGACGGCCAGGTGCCACAGGCCGCGCTCGGTGGCGTTCTGCGCCTGTTCGGGCGTGCCCAGGCCGTAATGGCGCATGGCCAGGATGTAGCGCTGGCACAGCGCGGGGTCGCCGCAAAGCACGATGCGGGGCAGTTCGCCCTGCTGGCGCAGCATGTCGGCAAGGGCGGCGATTTCATGGCCGATCAGCAGGCCGGACAGGTAGTCGGCCTGCGATTGGGGCGCAAGTTCTCCCGTCAAGCCCAGTGCGCGGGTGCTGAAGATGGTGGACAGCACGCCCGCGCGGCCGGCCGGGGCGCCGGCGACATTGACGCCGCGCTCGAAGGCGGCCATGTCGGCGCTGGTGGCGTCCGCCATGGTGCGGCCCAGAATGGTGTGGCCGCGCAGCGCGGCGTAGACCTCGCCGGTCATGAAGGTGTCGAAGTGGGTGACGCGGCCGCGGCGGGCATTGACCCATTTGGAATGCGTGCCGGGCAGGCCGATCAGCACGCTGTCTGCGTTGCCGCCGGTCTGGTCGAACATCACGCCGAAGACCTGGGTTTCTTCGCCGCGCATCACGTTGGGCAGGCCGTGCCGCTGGATCAGGCCGGGCACGATGTGGACCGGGGTGGCGCCGTCGCGGTCCACCACCGTCAGCAGGGTGCCGATGCGTTCCAGGTCCACGGGCACGTCCAGGTAGGCGGCTTCTTTCCAGCCCTGGGCGCTGCCGACCATGCCGCAGGCGATCACGGGCAGGGCGGGTTCGGCGCGCAGCCAGTCGCCGCAGGCCTGATCGAAGGCCAGGTCGAAGCCGGACAGCGCGGCGGTGGCGGCGCCGTCCTGCAAGGGCTGGGGCAAGCGCATGATGCCCCAGGGCAGATGGCGGGCGTCGAGCGTGCGGCCCGCGGCGTCCATCCTGTACGCGCGTAGCGAAGAGGTGCCCCAGTCCAGCGCGATAAGCGCCGCGCGGGCGGGCGATCCGGTAGTCATCAGAGTCTGTCTCGTCTCTGGCCGCGTAGCCTGCGGGCGGCGCTGCGCCATGAGGGCGGCGGGCGGGCAGGGTTCGCGGACCTTGTTGTCTGAAGCCCGCCGCGCGTGTCGGGGCGCGCTGCGGGCGGTGCGAAAAATTCTAGATCAGCGCTTGAAAAATCTCAAAATATAGAATTAAATCCCACATACAGGGAATGATCCGATGCGGCCAGTTAGCGGACGCATACCGGATCCGACCCTGGGAATCCCCCCTATTTCCACGCATTCCGGGCCGACGGCGCCGGGTATGCTTGCGCTTCTTCCCGCCGCCCCAGCTTGATCTTCATGACCGCCGCCTCCCTGACTTCCGACCCGCTGTCCGTCCTGGACCCCGATTCCGCCGCGCCCGCCGGCACGCAGACGCTGATGCGCGGCCTGGCCGTCGTGCAGGCCGTGGCCGACGGCGCGCGCGACCTGAAAGAGATCTGCGCGCGCATCGGCGTGGCGCGCAGCACCACGCACCGGCTGGCCAGTTGCCTGGTGCAGGAACGCTATCTGCGCGCCTTGCCGGGCGTGGGTTATGTGCTGGGGCCGAAGCTGATCGAACTGGGTTTCCAGGCGCGCGAGGCCTTCCCGATGGCGACCTTGGCGCGCCCCTATCTGGACAGCCTGGCCGATTTGACGGGCGACACCATCCACCTGGCCGTGCGCGACAACAACGAGGTGCTTTACCTGGAGAAGATCCCGGGCAAAAAAGGCCTGGAGATGCGTTCGCGCGTGGGGCACCGCATGCCGCTCGCCGCGACGGGCGTGGGCAAGGCGCTGCTGCTGGATACCGAAGAGCCGCAATGGAAGACGCTGCATCGCATCGGCGCGCCGGTGTCGTCGCGCACGCCGGGCGGGCAGCAAAGCTGGGAGGCGTTCCGCGACCGCATGCGTGACTATGCCGCGCACGGTTATGCGTTCGACCTGGAAGACAACGAACCCTCGATACGCTGCGTGGCGGCGCCGGTGCGGGACGCGTCCAGCGGCATCGTGGCCGCGATCA